>Ga0074044_10003156_pt1 | contig 14134 bp, 11 predicted proteins | sample BogForMeECP23OM1_FD_94443 | JGI IMG/M metagenome (GOLD analysis project Ga0074044, IMG submission 94443) | Bog forest soil microbial communities from Calvert Island, British Columbia, Canada - Bog Forest MetaG ECP23OM1 | ecosystem: Environmental > Terrestrial > Soil > Wetlands ... | reverse complement strand
CTTCGGGTCGCTCCTCAGGATGAGGAGATTTGTGTGTGGCAGTAAGACTTTACCTCATCCTGAGGAGCGCGCGGAGCGCGCGTCTCGAAGGACCCCCCGCGTACGCGGGGGCGGTCCGAGGCGCCCGCACAGAGCGCATGAACCTGATTTTCGTTGCTCCACGGAGTTGTGTGCATTCCCTAGTACTGAGGCGGAGGGGGGAAGCGCCAGCGGCCGAGGTGCGGTTCGCCGGGAGAGATCGTTTGCGCGGATATTCGCGCGATGCTAGGCTGCGCCAACTGCCGGAAATGGACCTTGCAGAGCCGCTAACTGCGCACCCGGCATTCGCGTTCGATTACAAGGGAGGAGTTCATGGACCTCAGGAAACTCGCGGTCGGTCTCGTGACCATCGGAGCGCTCGCTTGGACGCTCGGGGCCAGCGAGGCCTTGGCGCAGAACGAGCAATTCATTCCGCGCCTCGTCTACCGCACGGGGCCTTACGCGCCGAACGGCATCCCCTTCGCCGACGGCTACGGCGACTATCTCGACATGCTCAACGCGCGGGACGGCGGCGTGGGCGGCGTGAAGATCACCTATGAGGAGTGCGAGACGGCCTACAACAACGACAAGGGAGTGGAATGCTACGAGCGCCTCAAGGGCAAGGGCCCGACGGGGGCCTCGCTTGTCGATCCGCTCTCGACGGGCATCACCTACGCCCTCATCGAGCGCGCGACCAACGACAAGATTCCCGTGATTTCGATGGGCTACGGCCGCGCCGACGCGAGCTACGGGCCGGTCTTCCCCTACACCTTCACCTTCCCCTCGACCTATTGGGCCGGGGCCGATGCCATCGTCCAGTACATCGGCGGCAAGGAAGGCGGCATGGCCAACCTCAAGGGCAAGAAGCTCGCCCTCGTCTTCCACGACAGCGCCTACGGCAAGGAGCCGATCACCACGCTCGAGAAGCTGTCGCAGAAGCTCGGCTTCGAGTTCAGCAAGTTCGCCGTCTCGCCTCCGGGCATCGAGCAGAAATCCATCTGGCTGCAGATCCGCCAGCAGAAGCCCGATTGGGTGCTGATGTGGGGCTGGGGCGTGATGAACTCGACCGCGATCAAGGAGGCGGCCAACGTCGGCTATCCCATGGACCACTTCATCGGCATCTGGTGGTCGGGTGCCGAGCCCGACGTGGAGCCGGCAGGGGCGGCGGCCAAGGGTTACCTCGCCGCCAACTTCACCGGCGTCGGCGCCGATTTCCCGATCATCCAGGACATCCTCAAAAACGTCTATGCCAAGGGCGGCGGCCACGCCACGAAGGAGAAGGTCGGCGAGGTGCTTTACGACCGCGGCGTGGTGAACGCGATCTACGACACGGAGGCCATTCGCACGGCGCAAGGCAAGTATGGCAAGAAGCCGCTCACGGGCGAGCAGGTGCGCTGGGGCCTGGAGAACCTCAACTTGACCGATGCGCGCATCAAGGAGCTCGGCGCCGACGGTCTCTTGACCGGGGTGAAGCTCTCCTGCGAGGACCACGAGGGTGCCGGCAACGCGAAGATCCAGCAGTGGGACGGGCAGCACTGGAAGACCATCACCGGCTGGATCGTGCCGGAGCGCGGCATGCTGCGCGAGATGTACAAGGAGTCGGCGCTCGCCTACGCCCAGGAGAAGGGCATCAAGCCGCGCGACTGCGCCAAGGAGCTGGCAACGAAGTAACGCCTGATCCGGCGTCGAGAAGCGGGCGCCAAGCCGTGGAGCGCGAGCGGGCCCTGCTCGAGGTCAACAGCGTCGAGGTCATTTACGACCACGTGATCCTCGTGCTCAAGGGCGTCTCGCTCCAGGTTCCCGAGGGGGGCATCGTCGCTCTCCTCGGGGCCAACGGCGCCGGCAAGACCACGACGCTCAAGGCGATCTCCAACCTCTTGCGCGCCGAGCGCGGGGAGGTCACCAAAGGCACCATCGAGTTCAAGGGCGCGCGCGTCGATCGCTTGTCGCCGAACGAGCTCGTGCGGCGCGGCGTCATCCAGGTGATGGAGGGCCGCCACTGCTTCGGCCACCTGAGCGTGGAGGAAAATCTCCTCGCCGGCGCCTTCACGCGCCGCGACGGCCGCGCCAACATCGCGCGCGACCTCGAGCGGGTCTATAGCTACTTCCCGCGCATCAAGGAACGCCGGAAATCCCAAGCCGGCTACACCTCCGGCGGCGAGCAGCAAATGATCGCGATCGGCCGGGCGCTCATGTCGCGGCCCACGATGATGCTGCTGGACGAGCCCTCCATGGGCCTGGCGCCGCAGCTCGTCGAGGAGATCTTCGAGATCGTCAAGCAGCTCAACGAGAAGGAGAAGGTGAGCCTGCTGCTCGCCGAGCAGAACACCAACATCGCGCTGCGCTTTGCCGATTACGGCTACATCCTCGAGAACGGCCGCATCGTGCTCGACGGCCCGGCGCAGATGCTGCGCGAAAACGAGGACGTCAAGGAGTTCTATCTCGGTCTCGCCGGCGAGCGGCGCCGGAGCTACCGGGAGGTCAAGCATTACAAGCGGCGCAAGCGCTGGCTCGCGTGACGGACGCGATCCTCGCACCCCGCAGCGCCGCGACCGCCCGAGGAAGCATGATGGCCAAGGCGGCCGCCCATTACGACGAGCTCGAGACGCGCGCTCCCCAGCTGCGCGAGGGTGCGCAATTCGCGGCCTTGCGCGTCCTCATCCGAGAGGCGAAAGCGAAGGCGCCCGGCTGGCGGCGCATCCTCAAGGACGTCGATCCGGCACTGGTCCTGGACCGCGCCGCGCTTGCCACCCTACCGCTCACGCGCAAGTCCGAGCTCGTCGAGCTGCAACGCGCAACACCACCCTTGGGCGGCCTCGTCACGCGCGCGCCTGCCGCACTGCGCCGCATCTTCGCTTCCCCCGGTCCCATCTACGATGCCGAGGGCGAGGGGCGCGACTATTGGCGCTTGGCACGCGCGCTCTTCGCCGCCGGCTTCCGCTCAGGCGATCTCGTGCACAACAGCTTCTCCTATCACCTGACGCCGGCAGGCGCGATGCTCGAGGACGGCGCGGCCGCACTCGGCTGCGCGGTCATCCCGGGCGGGGTCGGCCAGAGCGAGCTCCAGGTCAAGACCATCGTCGATCTCAAGCCCGACGGCTATATGGGAACACCCTCCTTTCTCAAGATCCTCTTCGACAAGGCAAGCGAGCTCTCGGCCGACCTCGGCTCGCTCAAGCGCGCACTCGTCGGGGCCGAGGCGCTGCCGCCTTCCTTGCGTGCCGAGCTCGAGGGCCACGGCCTCAGCGTGCTGCAATGCTATGCGACCGCCGACCTCGGCCTCATCGCCTACGAATCCGAGGCCAAGGAGGGCATGATCGTGGACGAGGGCGTCATCCTCGAGCTGGTGCGCCCGGGCACCGGCGATCCCGTGGCCGAGGGCGAGGTCGGCGAGGTGGTGGTGAGCGTCCTCAACCCCGTCTATCCGCTGATCCGCTTCGCGCTCGGCGATCTCTCCGCCATCCTTCCGGGGATCAGCCCTTGCGGCCGCACGGGGCCCCGCATCAAGGGCTGGATGGGCCGCGCCGACCAGACGACCAAGGTGCGCGGCATGTTCGTGCGCCCGAGCCAGATCGCCGAGGTCGCCAAGCGCCACGGCGAGATCGTGAAGGCCCGCCTCGTCGTCGACCAGAAGGACCGCCTCGATGTGGCAACGCTCAGCTGCGAGGTGAAGGATGCCGCCGCGCCTGCGCTCGCCCAGGCGATCGCCGAGAGCTTTCTTGCGATTGCCAAGCTGCGCGCCACGATAGTACTCGTGGCCCCCGGCACGCTGCCCAACGACGGCAAGGTGATCGACGACGTACGCAAATATGAGTAGCGCCCCTGCCCGCGGGCCCCGCGTGCCGCATACACGCGCTTGATCTCGCCCGAGCTGCGCTGGTCAACGAGCGCGCCGCAGCCCGAGAGGCGCGCCTCGCGCCCTCCCAGCGACGACCTCTTGATAATAAAACCCAGCAATATCAATCCATTAAGAATTTGAGCCACCGCCTAGCCCTTGTGATAAAAATCACACTATTGCCCTATTTCCGGCCCAGGCGGGTCACATTCGGCGTTAAATATCACCCTCGGTAAAGACCTCCCCTCTTTGCCAGAGGCTGCCCCCTCAGCCTCCGGATCCGGGTCGCCAAGACCCGGAACCCCCTTGCAGCCAGCGGCTCACACCGCTGGCTGCAATTTTTTTGCCCTCTGTTTCCTGCGCAGCCCACGAATTCCTGTGACGGCGGCCGCGGCGGCCGCTATTCAAGGAGCCCATGGCGCTCCTCGAGGCTCAGGATCTCGTTTGCGTGCGCGGCGAGCGCACGGTGTTCGCCGCCTTGAGCCTCGCGCTCGAGCCGGGCGAGGCGCTGGTGCTTTCCGGCCCCAACGGCAGCGGCAAATCGAGCCTCTTGCGTCTTTTGGCCGGGCTGTTGCGTCCAGCCGCGGGGCGCATTCTCTGGCAGCACAGCCTCATTACCGACGATCCTCAAGCGCACCGCGGCCGGCTCTCTTACGTCGGCCATCAGGACCCGGTGAAGCCGGTCTTGAGCGTGCGCGAGAACCTCACCTTCTGGACGCGGCTCAAGGGCGGAGCGGACAGAGCGGTTTCCCACGCGCTCGAGCGCTTCGGCCTCTTGGCACTCGCGGACGTGCCGGGACGCATGCTCTCGGCCGGCGAGCGGCGCCGGCTCAACCTGGCGCGTCTCCTCTCGGCACCGGCGCCGCTCTGGCTCCTCGACGAGCCCACGGTCGGCCTCGACAAAGGCTCGGTCGCAGCCCTTGAGGCCGTGCTCGCGGCGCATCGCGCGCAGGGCGGGCTTCTCCTCATTGCCACCCATCTGCCGCTCGCGCTCGCAGGTGCCAGCGAGCTCGGCCTGGCGCGCTTTGCGAGCACGGAAGCCGCGGCGTGACAGCACTTCTTGCCATTCTCAAGCGCGACCTGCGCCTCGCCTTGCGCCAAGGGGCGGACACCCTCGTCGTCGTGCTCTTCTTCGTGCTCACCGTGACGCTCTTCCCCTTCGGCGTCGGCCCTGAGCCCGATGTGCTCGCCCGCATCGCCTCCGGCGTCATCTGGGTGACCGCACTCCTCGCCTCGCTGCTCTCCCTCGAGCGCCTTTTCCAGACGGATTACGAGGACGGCGGGCTCGACTTGCTCGTCTTGGCCCCCGTCGGGCTGGAAAGCATGGTGCTGGCCAAGTGCCTCGCGCATTGGCTCACCACCGGCGTGCCGCTCATCGTGGCGGCACCGCTCTTGGCACTTTTCCTCGACCTGCCGGCCGACGGCTTGGGCGGCCTCCTCCTCGCCATGCTCTTGGGCACGCCGACGCTCACCTTGGTGGGGGCCATCGGCGCGGCACTTGTGCTGGGCGCGCGGCGCGGCGGCGTGCTGATCTCGCTGCTCGTCCTGCCGCTCTATGTGCCCGTGCTGATCTTCGGCGTCGCGGCCGTCGATGGAGCCGTCGCCGGCTTCCCGATGCGTCCCCATCTCATGGTTCTGGGCGGGCTCTTCCTCGGCGCACTTGTCCTTGCGCCGTGGGCGAGTGCGGCAGCACTGCGCCAAGCGGTCGAGTGAGCACGCTCCGGTCCAACGCGCCGCGCAGCCGCCGGGGCGCAAATTTGTCACGCGGAGCGCGCGTCGTCCTGCGCTTTTATCTGGCAGAGCCAGCCGGCGGGTGCGATAATCGCGCGCTTAGAACAACGGACCCGAGAACGGGCGGTCCCGATGAGTCGAGCCATACGGCACCGTCGGAGAGGGGGTTGCCGCTATGCAAGTCGCGCAGATTCTGAAGACGAAGGACGGGGCGGTCACCACCGTTGCGCCGGATGTCCAAATCGCGGACGCGGTCCGCACGCTTTCGCGCCACCGCATCGGCGCCGTGCTCGTGATGAGCGGCGAGGACAAGGTCGCCGGCATCCTCTCGGAGCGCGATATCATTCACGGGCTTGCCGAGCACGGCCAGCGTTTGCTCGATATGCGTGTCTCCGACGTCATGACCAAGGCGGTCGTGACATGCTCGCCCCACAATACGGTCGAGGAGATCATGCGCGAGATGACCAACCGGCGCGTACGCCATATTCCCGTTCTCGATGGCGGCCGGCTCGTCGGCATCATCTCGATCGGCGACGTCGTGAAGAGCCGCCTCGAGGAGCTCTCCGCCGAGAGCGACCTGCTGCGCAATTACATCGTCGGCGCGTGAGGAGACACCTCTCCCTATCGGGCCGCCTTGCGGCAGCAGCCTAGCATGCCCTCGTGAGCGGCACGGGGCGCTCACGCGCCTGCACATCTCCGTGATTTCACGAGCTGCGGACGGTCTCGCCGGCCGCATGTTCTTGATCCCCGCAGCCCTCGAGCGCGCCGCGCCTAAATTTGGGGTGGCGGCCTCGCGCCGAAAGCGTAAGCTCGGCCATTCGCGGCGGGAGCTTGAGATGGCAGCGGCACGGATTCTTGCGGACGGTATCGCGGCCAACATAGGGGTCGGCTTGCGGGCACCGCATATTGCCGAGGTCCTCGCCTCCCGCCCCGCCATCGGCTGGCTCGAGGTCCATTCCGAGAATTACATGGGGGGCGGTCCGGCGCTCGCAACACTCCTGAAGTTGCGCCGCGACTACCCCCTGAGCCTTCACGGCGTGGGCCTCTCGCTCGGCACGGCGGAGGGGCTCGATCGCGCGCATCTTCTGCGTCTCAAGGAGCTGGTGGAGCGGAGCGAGCCCTTCCTCGTCTCCGAGCATCTCGCGTGGAGCGTCACCGGCGGCGTCTATCTCAACGACCTCCTCCCGCTGCCCTTGACCGAGGAGACGCTCGCGGTGGTGAGCCGCAACATCGCGCTGATGCAGGAGACGCTCGGGCGGCGCGTTCTCATCGAGAATCCGTCGAGCTATCTCCGCTTCCGCCATTCGGCGATCTCCGAGCCCGAGTTCCTCGCCGAGCTCGTGCGGAGGACGGGCTGCGGCCTGCTCTGCGACGTGAACAACATCTACGTGAGCTGCACCAATTTCGCCGAGGACGCCGCGGCCTATCTCGCCGCGTTCCCGGGCGACGCGGTGGGCGAGATTCACCTTGCCGGCCATTTCCGCAGCGAGCGGCACGGGCGTGCGCTCCTCATCGACGATCATGGCGCTCAGGTGAGCGATGAGGTCTGGGCGCTCTATGGCCGAGCACTCGAGCGCTTCGGCATGGTGCCCACGCTCATCGAGTGGGACATGAACCTGCCGCCGTGGGCCACCCTCCTCGCCGAGGCGAGGCGCGCCCAAGAAGTGGCCGAAAGCATAATGGCGGCCGATGCCGACGCTGGCTGAGCTGCAGCGCCACATGCGCACGGCGCTCCTCGAGGGAGAGGAGGCGGCCGTCGCACCGCACATTCGCGGCGACGGCCTCACGGCGGCGGAGCGGCTCGCCGTCTACCGCAACAATGTGATGTCGTCCCTCACGGCAGTGCTGGAACAAGTCTTCCCGGCGGTCCGCCGCCTGGTGGATGAGCGCTTCTTCGCCTATGCGGCGCATGAGTTTCTCACCCGGCACCCGCCCGCGCGCGCCTGCCTCGCCGATTACGGCGAAGGCTTTGCCGACTTCCTGGCGGCCTTTCCGGCGTGCCGCGAGCTCGTCTATCTCGCCGACGTGGCCCGTCTCGAGTGGCTCATGCATAGGGCGGCAGAAGCACCGGATGCGGCGGCGCTCGCGCCGCAGGCGCTCGAGCGCGTGCGTCCCGAGGAGACCCCGCGTCTTCTTCTCGGCCTCCATCCCTCGCTGGGGCTCATTGCGTCTTCCTGGCCGATCGACCGCATCTGGCGCGCCAACCGCCCCGGGGTAGTGAGCAGCGAGGAGATCGACCTCGATGCCGGCGGCGTTCGGCTTGAAGTGCGGCGGAGCGGCAGCGACGTGGTGATGCGCGCGCTGCCTGCGGCATCCTTTGCCTTCCACGCTGCGCTCAAGGCGGGCGAGACGCTCGGCGCCGCGACCGAGCGCGCGCTCGCGGAGGATGCGGCCTTCGATCTGGCCGCCGCCCTTGTCGAGCTCTTCCGCGAGGGGGCGATCATCGGCTTGGCGCTTGCTCCCGAGATGCCCTCCGCATGAGCGGATAACGCCGCTCCGCCCCCTTCCTCGCCTGGCTTGTCGGACAACGATGCCGCCCTCGTATCATGTCATACCGGGTCGGTCCGTGGCAGCACACCTCGGATCGCGCGAGGGCAGCGCTTTGCGCTAATCTAGGGCTATCCCAATCAACGGAACGGACGCATAGACGGTGAGCGTATCCGAGGATTCGGCTGACGGCGCCTTCAACTGGGGAGGCGCCCCGGAGATAATGCCCTCGCGCGACAAGTGGGAGGGCTTGCGGCGCGCCTTTGCGCGCTTTGCCGCATTGGTGCTGCATGCCCTCGTGCTTGCTTTCTTCGTCCTCGGGCCTGTGTGGACGGTGCCGCCCGTCGAGCCGCCGGTGATCCCTATCGAGCTCGTCCTCGAGGCCCCGCCGAAGAAGGCCGAGCGTCCGCCCCGGACACGGCTTGAGCCAGCACCGCAGCCGCAACCCAAGGCATCGCCGCAGCCGCAGCCGGACGTGCCGCATCTCGAGTCGGGCGGCAGCCCCGAGTTGGCCTCCGGCGCACCGGCTGCGGCCACGGCCACCAAGGCCGCCGCACCCCCCGCCGAAGCGCAACAGGAACAAAAGCCGTCACCGGCGCAACCGGCACCAAGCGAAGCGCCGGCTGCACCTGCGGCTCAGGCACCGGCGCCGGCGCTGCAACCCGCCGAGCCGCTCCCGCCGGAGCCTCCCGCCGTGGCGTTGTCGAGCGCGAAGCCGCCTCCGCCCAAGGCGGAGAAAGGGCAAGCACAGCCGGCTGCGGCAGCCGCGGCGAGTGCCAATACGCCGCCCCAGGTGGCCTCGCTTCCGCCCACGCGCGCGGCACCGAGGCCGCCTGCGGCAGCGCCTGCAGGCCCGGGCGCGAGCGAGCTCGCCGCCCCCGATTGGAGCGACAGCGAGCGGCGCGGCGAGGGCGGGGGCGACCGCTACCTCAACGCCTTGCGCGACGCCATCGTCGACAAGCTGAGCTATCCCGCCTCTGCGCACGGCATGGCCGGTATCGCCAAATACGAGATCGTGATGAACCGTCAGGGCTTCATGCTCAAGCTCGCGATCGTGCAATCGACGGGCTCTCCCGCCCTCGACCGCGCGGGCTTGGACGCGATCGAGAACACCATGCCGTTCGAGCCGCTGCCCTTGCGCATCGTCGGCAATCGGGTCTTCATCCTCGCTACGCTCTACATCGGGCCGGAGGGCACGCGAGGCCCGTAGCGCGGACGCGTCTCGGCGCGCGGCGCAAGATCGTCCGCCGCGAGCGGTCCTGGGTCGCGGGCATTTGCGCGGGAGTTTGGTGGAGCCGAGGGGGATCGAACCCCTGACCTCCGCATTGCGAACGCGGCGCTCTCCCAGCTGAGCTACGGCCCCACGGGACTGGGTGGGGCTGAACACCGCTGGAAATCAATCTGTTACGGAACTTAGTCTATAGCGAAGTAGGCCTTCGCACATTGGCAAAGGTGCATCTTACTGTGCCAGTTACTGTGCCAGGATGCCGCGCTAGAGCATGATCCAATCAAGTTGAAACAGCCTGGTCGTCACCCCCGCGCGGGGGTCCAGAAGCTACCTGGATTCCCGCTTTTCGCGGGAATGACGATGCGGATGGCCCATTCAACGTGATCGGACTCCACTCTAGCCGTTCACGCCCAGAGGGATCACTTTGTGTTGGCGCAACCAGGATCAAGTTTCAGAGCTGGCTGTTGGCAGACAAATTCGCCTCACGACTGGGTGAAAAGGGGCATGCCTTCCCTCTTGAAGCGAGTCGGACCCGATCTAAGGACATCAGGAACTACGACATGGCACATTCCGAACATAAGACAAATGAGGAAGCCGGTGCGGCGATCGAAAGTCGCACCGACTATTATCTTGTCACCCATCACAACACCTTCATGTACGCAGACCCAGGGTCGCAACGCGTTCGTCACGCGGCATTCGGAATTGCGCCATTGAATCTTGTCCTGAAAATGCACGGTCCCCGAGGCAGGCTCGTGTTCAAGGGGGACGCGCTTTCCGATGGTCATGAGCTATCGTTTGAGCAGCCAATCCACGAGACCCGCGCGCAAGGCCGCTCCGGTAATTTGCACTGCGATGTCGAGAGTTTTGCCGATGACGGCATCGCTCTTAAAATCGGTCCGCAATACGTGTCGGCGGATAGCGATGGCTTTGTTCGCAACAACCGACCGTGGTGCAGAGAATGGGAGCGGTTCCGCCTCGTAAGAGCAGATACGCTGGAGGGAATTGCGCTTCTGCGCCAACACTCCTGGCTTAGCCACCGCGACCGTCGAGTCTTGTCCCTTGCCGCGCATCCTGTCGACCCAGAACAAGAGCGCCCTGCCGAACCGAGCACGTTGTTGACTACCCTGGTCGACATGGCCATCGACCCGCGGCGTGAGTTGGTCTTCGGGCCGGCGCGGGTTCCCCTCGTTGGAAAGGGGCCGTCATTGCTTATTGACAAATCCGACGGTGGCCATCATCGGCCGGCGCGGCTGCACGTCGTTGACGCGCGTGGCGCCGCCCACAGTTTTTCGCGCTTCAAACCGCTTGTGTATTTTTGCGTCTACGGGCACGACTCCTATTACGAATGTCTTCGTCTTTCGCTCATTTCACTCGCAACGCACGGCCGTTACAACGGGACTATCGGCGTTGCGTGCGATCGGCCCGCGAGCGAAGTAATGAAATTCATCCCCGACGCTTTTCACAACCGGCTGATCGTCTCCGCCGCGTCGAAGGATAGAGGCTGGTTCAATCGGTATTATCTCGATCATAGACTCTATGACGACTTTCAGCCGGTTCTCTACTCTGATGTCGACGTGGTTTTTGATTGCGACATCATTAATCTTCTAATCGACATTCTCCTCCAGCGGCAGGTGTGCTGCGCGACTGAAGCCTACGCGCACACCGACCTTGCAGGCCGGTCACCGCGCCTGTGGGACGACTACGCCGGTAACTATTTCGGTCGATTCCTCTACGCGGCCGAGCCGGAGTTTCCAGAGGAAAGCGTTCCTCTCGCCAACTCCGGCGTGGTGGGATTCGATGGTACCGCCCGTGTTTGCACCGTAAATAAACTCGTCAAGGCGATTGCGGGTCGGCAGACATCGGAACGTCTCAGGGTTTTCGGCGATCAGCCAATCCTGAACTATGTATTGCATAAGACGGGGCTCGGAAATTTCGAACTGGTGAACCGTTATTGTCGACTGACACGCAAGATCGAAGACGCTTCGCCAGCAGACCGTCGCGGCCTCGTCCATTTTCACTTGGCGTCAGGTGCCGCAGATGGCTCGGCCAAATCGTCAATCATGGCATCGTATCTCGATCGTCTCGACCGCCACGAGGCGGCGGCAAAGGACGATCGCGCGGACGTTCAATTGAACCTCACGATCGCGGGGCAGATGACGGCCGTCGAGCTTGAGCGTTTGGCGCGACTCGCTCGGCTCGTTCCGCCGAACGGGTGCATCGTGGAGATCGGCTCGCTCTTCGGCCTATCGTCGTGGACGCTCGCGAAGAATGCGCATCCGAGCGTGACCGTCTATTGCATCGATCCGTGGGTACGGGAGCCATGGATGGCGGAAGTTGAGGCAAGCGCCGGGCAGACGCTTTCGCTTGAGACATTCCGAAAGAATGTCGGCGATACTCACAACATCATTCCGCTGCCGGGTTACAGTCCGAGGGACTTTATCGGCTGGCAACGCGCGGTCGACATGATCTTCGAGGACAGCGTCCATACAAACCCGACGCTACACGAAACCTTGACGTTCTGGTCGCGCTTCGTGCGGCCCTCCGGGGTGGTTTGCGGCCACGACTATTGCGACGAATTCTCCGACGTTAAGGCGGAGGCCCATCAGTTGGCGACGGCGCTCGGCGCAAAGGTCGAGGTCGCCGGAACACTATGGTCGGTATCGCTGCCGCCGAATCGCCGTTGATGCACAGGGTAGCGGCGAGGAAACGGCCCTGACGAGAGGAGGAGATCATGGGCAAGCCTTCCCGGAAGCGCTCCGGGCATGCGTGGCACTTCCTTGGCGTTACTGCGTCCCGCTATCGGATGAGCGGGTCGCTCAGGCTTTGACCTTTCAGCTTGCGCCTGTCTGGCATGTCCCCGCGATCTGTCTCGCCCTCGGTCTTTCTCGCCCATGTTTTCGCATCATCCTTATGACGGAAGGTGCGCGTGAGGCCCGGCTGTCCAGCGCGTCGACCTGGACGTGCCAGCTGCCCCCTCGCTTGCGGATCGTAGCCATGACAAATCCTCCGGCACCGTGCCAAAGGCGTGCCAGAGCGATTTCCAACGGTTCGCGGGAGCGGAGCCGCCGCGCCTAACCCCTTGAAGCGACTCGGGGATATTTGGTGGAGCCGAGGGGGATCGAACCCCTGACCTCCGCATTGCGAACGCGGCGCTCTCCCAGCTGAGCTACGGCCCCACGGGACTGGGTCAAGATTCGGGTGGGCGGGATAATGTGGGCCGTCTCCCGCCCTGTCAAGGCTCGGCGCCGCATGGCCCCTCACCCTCCACTCGGCTCGCGCAGCAGGCGCCGGCAAACGGCCCACGAGGGGCTGGCGGGCTTGCCTCATCCAGTCACAAAGGCTAGCTTTAGCGCCCCGCCCGTCAACCGCATCAGGCGCAGCTATGGATGTCGTTCTTGGCCCCCTCCTGACCATCCTGCAGATCGCGCTCCACCTCTACATCTGGGTGGTGATCGCGGCTGCGATCATGAGCTGGCTGATTGCTTTCGGCGTGGTCAACACCTACAACCGGGTCGTCTATGTCATCAACGACTTCCTCTATCGCCTGACCGAGCCGGCGCTCAAACCGTTCCGTCGTTTCCTGCCCAACCTTGGCGGCATCGACATCTCGCCGGTCGTGCTCATCCTCGTGCTCTACTTCGCCGAGATGGTCCTTGGCAATATCCGCGACAAGCTTGGCCTCTGAGTCGGGCTCGCCCTTCAGCGCCGACGCGGACGGCGTGCGCGTCGCGGTGCGCTTGACGCCCAAGGCGGCAACGGACCGCATCCAGGGGATCGCCCTCGAGGCGGACGGCTCGCCCTCGCTCAAGTGCGCCGTCAGCGCGGCACCGATCGAGGGCAAGGCCAATGAGGCGCTCGTCAAGCTCCTCGCCAAGGCGTGGAAGCTGCCCAAATCCAGCATCTCGCTCGTCCGGGGTGCCGGCGAGCGGCGCAAAATCCTTCACCTCGCAGGCGAGCCGCGAGCGCTCCTCGCCCGGCTCGAGATTTGGCTCAGGGGGCTTCATGGTTGAGACGGCGACGGGTGCCCGCATCATCGACGGCAAGGCCTTCGCCGCAGGCTTGCGCGCCCGCGTGGCGGGCCAGGTGCGGCAGATCACAGCACGCCACGGCCTCGTCCCCGGCCTTGCCGTGATCCTCGTCGGCGACAATCCGGCGAGCCAGGTCTACGTCGGCAGCAAGCGCAAGATGACGGTCGAGGTCGGCATGCATTCGCTCGAGCGCAATCTTCCGCGTGAGACGAGCGAGGGCGCGTTGCTGGCGGAGCTCCGCCGGCTCAACGACGACGCCTCGGTGCACGGCATTCTCGTCCAGCTCCCCTTGCCGCCGCACATCCGCGAGGCGGCGGTGATCGATGCCCTCGATCCGAGGAAGGACGTGGACGGCTTTCACACCGAGAACGTGGGCCGGCTGTGGACGGGGGGCGAGGGCATGGTGCCCTGCACCCCGCTCGGCTGTCTTCTCCTCTTGGAAGCGAACCTGCCGCAGCTCGCCGGCTTGCGCGCCGTCGTGGTCGGACGCTCCAACATCGTGGGCAAGCCCGTCGCCGCACTCCTGGTGAGCCGGAGCTGCACGGTGACGATCGCGCATTCGCGCACCCGCGATCTCAGAGACGAGTGCCGGCGCGCCGACATCCTGGTCGCCGCGGTCGGCAAGCCCGAGCTCGTGCGCGGCGACTGGATCAATCCGGGGGCAACCGTGATCGACGTGGGCATCAACCGCGTCGCGGCCGAAAGTGGGGGCAAGTCGCGCCTCGTCGGCGACGTCGCCTTTGCCGAGGCGGTCAAGGTCGCGGGTGCGGTGACCCCGGTGCCGGGCGGGGTGGGACCGATGACGAT
>Ga0074044_10003155_pt1 | contig 14138 bp, 9 predicted proteins | sample BogForMeECP23OM1_FD_94443 | JGI IMG/M metagenome (GOLD analysis project Ga0074044, IMG submission 94443) | Bog forest soil microbial communities from Calvert Island, British Columbia, Canada - Bog Forest MetaG ECP23OM1 | ecosystem: Environmental > Terrestrial > Soil > Wetlands ... | reverse complement strand
GTTTCGGAAAACTCCAGACGAGTCCGCACTTCCCGAATGATCCGGACACTCCGCAAGCTTGGCTACCGAGTCGAACTTCAAGCGGATCCGGCATGAGCAGCGCGATTTTCGACCCTGTTCGACGAGTTTCTACGCCTCGGGCATTTTCAGAGGTCCCAATGCGTCCAACGGAGGCGATTCTTGGTATTTGCCTCGATAGCAGGGAAAGTCAATCGGTGTGTCACGAAATGACTTGAGAATTTGACCGAGTCGGAGGGTGCCCGATTTCCGCACCTCTCGAACGCGATTGAGATCGATGGTGAAAGGAACCTGCTCCCCCACCTCACCCGACTTATGGATGATTTCACCCTCCGGGCCGACGATTATGGATCGTCCATTGCCCAGTTGGCCTGCATTGTTTACATCAACAAAATAACACTGGTTCACTATGGCGTTGGCTTGAGCAATGATCAGTTCTTGTGCGCGATCAATGGTTCCAGTCATCGTAGGATGGATAATGACCTCTGCGCCCTTCCACACCAGCGCGCGAGTTGTCTCTGGAATCCATCCGTCATAGCAGATGGAGACTCCAAAACGGCCAACCCCTGTAACGTCGAAGACAACGAATTCCGTTCCGGATTTCACTCCTTTTTCATAGGGCAGGAAGGTATACATTTTGCGGTATCGCGCGACGACCTCGCCGTCAGGATTGATGACCGGGGTGGTGTTGAATACATCTTCGCCAACTCGCTCATAAATTGATCCTGGGATAAGCCATGTCCGATGTTTTCTGGCCAAAACTTGATACCGAATTTCGGTGGGTCCTGGCATTGTCTCGGCGAAACTCAAGCCCGGCCCAAATGAGCAAAGCTCGGGAAATACGACCATTTGCACCCACGGGAATCTCGACAGAACACATGCAGTTTCTTTCTCGAGACGATCGCGATTATCTCCGAAGGGCAAATCTACTTGTAACGCTGCAATCGAGAACAAGGACATGTTCAACTCCACGAACGGAAGACGAAATAGCGACGACTCGAATCGTGCGCAAGTTAGGAAACTACCTGAGCACTCTGCGCGTTAGGTAAATCGTTGACGACGCCCCGGTCCAGCACCCATGCCGGCACCGCGGATGCAAGAGTCGCAAAAGCCAACAGTACGAGCGCCATTGCAATCAATGCCGAATAATTCCCCGCGCCTACAATGAACGAAAACAGCATCGGGCCTGATGCCAAACCCATCTTGGAGGCAAAACCGGCCCAAACCGCAGTCTGTCCAGTCTGATCAAACCTGGAGCACATGCCGAGCAGGTGAGAAATCACGAAGTTCCACGTGATGCCCGTTCCGATATTGGCCGCGATCCAAATCCATTTCACCTCGCTATAGTTGAATACATAGGTGCCGGCCAGCGTCAACAGCATACCGCCGAGGATCGGTTTGAAAATCCCAAAGCGGGTGGACACCACGACCACCAAGACCGCGCCGAGCGTGGCGATCCAGTTTGCGATGCCCAGCGTTTCGCTGATGAACTTTACTTCAAGTCCATGACCCTTCCCGAGCCCTATGATGAAGGCGAAGAGCCCCATGTTGGCCGCCTGAAAGAAAAATACGGAGAACAGCCCTAGCAACAGCGGCTTCCATTGCAATCGTTCAGGCGCGGCACCGGGCTCGCGTGGCATTGGCGACTTTACTGGATAATCGGGCAGGAACTGCAGCATCACCAATGTCGTCAAGCTGAATAAGATCAGCGCTGCAAACAAAACATCCGGGCCAAACTTCGGCACCAGCAACGGCAAGCTCATTACTCCGAGACCGCCCGCGAAAACCTGCACCAGAAGCAACACGCCAAAGGTGCGATCGGGGGCCTTGGTGCGGGCGAAGATCGAAAAGCTTATGCCCACCAGCATTCCGCCGATAAAACCGTGTAAGAATCGGGCACCCATGAGCCCGAATGGGTTCTTGACGAACATGGACAGCAGGTCCATGCTAATCAGCCCGACCAGAAGCAAGTGGGCGGCAGATCTCCAATTGATGCGTCGAACCAGAAACACGATCAAAAATGCACCGCCGGCTGCGCCGTAGACATTGCATGAGCCGACCAACCCTGCCTGCTTGTTGCTGAAGCCGAGTCCGACCTTCAGCCCGTCTACCAGTGCCGGCATGATGTTGACGTAGAAAAATCCCGCGGTGGCGAGAAACGCCAGCAAGAAACGCGCTGTCATGCTGTTCGGAGAAACTTTCGGTAAGCGGTTGAAAAAATCCGTGGTCATTCTCCCCTATCCCAGCCGCGTAGCGACTGGAGTATAGCAGTACTTTTACGAATGCAGATTGGGACGCCGGTGTTTTTCACTTGAACGTTGGCAGCCACGCTCAATATTCTGGACCCGCACGATTGCGGTGTTTTTTCTCAACAGGGAGACTTGCCGTGCGACCTTTGGCTTTTCGCCGTCTGTTGTTTCTAGGGCTGGCTTTGGCTGGATGGTGTACGCCAACTTTGTGGGCTACCACGCGTGTATTGGGCGATCCCCTGACAGGGAATGGCAAAGTCAATCGATCGGTGCTCACGTACAGCGAATTGTTCTCGAACGCGGCCCCCGCTGTTCCGGTTGATGACAGTGGTGGCTTTGCGTTGCCGGCCAATGCGGCTGCGCCTTCGCAGGCCTTCGAAGGCACACTCACGTTTTCTGATCCTACGACCAGTGGGAGCGCCCAGATTCTGCGGGATGATTTCGCGGACGACTCTGCCAGCAACTCCCCATGGCGCCACCTGGCAAATTTCAGTTTCCAGTTCGTGCAGAACGGAAGCTACCTGATTCCCGTTCAGCAAGGTCTTGTAATCACTGGAAATGCGGCGTGGAACTATATCGTCGGGCCCGGACGAGTGTGGCAGGAGAACAACGACAACGGCTACACTCGCGCCTCGTTTCCGTTTGCCCTAGTGGAAAGGAATCAGAACTGCGTGCACAACGGGGAAATGACGTTTCTGTTCAACCGCACGAAGACCCCTAACATTTCGAAAGTTCGTTACCAGGTCACGCAGGAAACCTGCCTGTATTTCAAGCTCAACATGTGGGGACAACTCGCGGCAACCTACACTCCGGGAAACGTTGCCAACGCAGATGCGCTCAAGAATGCCCACGCTGATGAAGTGGCGGACCGCCTGTCTACCAGGCCTTTCAGCGCCCTGGCGACGGACTTCGCAAACTCCGGGATCAATATTGCCAACTTCACGCAGGGGTTCAAGTCGCCCGCTGACATTACCACTTATGGACTGTTCATCAATGGTGTCCACTACGTCAGCAGTTGCCAGACGCGCTACGGTGCCTACGCTTTCTGCGACAACATGCGCTTGCCCTCCTACTCGATAGCCAAGTCGACGTTTGCCGGGCTGGCGATGATGCTGCTGGGACAGCAGTACAAGGTCGCAGTTTATGGCCAACTGATCCGGAGCTACGTTCCCCAATACGCGGACGGTGGCGACTGGACAAGCGTGACCTTCAACAACACCGCCGACATGGCCACCGGCAATTACCTTAGCTCAGGTATCGATGCGGATGAGAGCAGTTCGCAGGAGCGTGCGTTCCTCACAGCCGAGCCTTACAGCGCGAAGATCGCGGACGCATTCACACCATTCCCGCACAAGGCTGTTCCGGGGACCACGTGGGTGTACCAGACGCACGCCACTTTTATCCTGACCCAAGCGATGAACAGCTACTTGCAGCAACAGCAAGGCAGCCGGGCTGACGTCTTCAATGCGATCCGCGACTCAGTTTTCAAGCCGCTGAACATGAGTCAGGGTAGCCTCTCCACGCTGCGCACGGACAACAGCGCATCCGGTAAGCCGTTTGGAGGCTACGGACTTTTTTTTATACAGGATGACGTAGCCAAAATCGGCCGCTTCCTTAACAACAGCGGCGGTGTGATTAACGGCGTGCAAGTGCTGGAGCCAACTCGGCTGCAGGAGTCGTTGTTCCGTGCGGCCAATCCGGCGGCCCTTGGTGTGCCGGTGCCGGATCGCGGGATGCCCACCGTGCCGAACACGTTCCGCTATCACAACTACTTTTGGGCTAAGTACATGACTACTACCGAATTTCCACAATACCATTGTAACTTCTGGGTGTCTTTCATGAGCGGCTATGGGGGAAACACAGTCTTGTTGTTGCCAAACGGGGTCACTTACTACATATTCAGCGACGGCAACGAGTTCCACTGGTACACGGCCGTGAACGAGATCAACAAAATTGCACCGCTCTGTCACTGAACGTGCGTAGCGGAAGGTCCACCGTACACGCTCTGGCCGCCGACGAATGTCTGCAGGACTTTCACGTCCTTGAGTTCATCTGCGGGTACGCTGAGCACGTCGCGGTCGACGACAATAAAGTCGGCTAGTTTGCCGGGTTCGAGCGCTCCCTTGCGGTCTTCCTCGAAACTGGCGTAGGCTCCGTTACGCGTATACAGTGTGAGCGCCTGATCGATAGAGATACGCTCCTCTGGGGCCAAGACATTGCCACTCTGCAGGTCCCTGCGAACCACTGCGGCCCAGATTCCCCACCACGGGCTAATTGGCGTGACTGCAACATCGGAGCCGGCGGCCTCGATTATTCCGTTCTCGATGTAGGATTTCGCGGGATACGACCACCGCACACGCTCCGGCCCGTACTTCTGGAACCAGCTGCCGATCCAGTACACAAAGGGCGGGTTACCGTCGATCACCACATTCAGCTCGCGCATCCTCTTCTGAACCGCAAGAGTTGAAATACCGGCATGGACGATACGAAACCGCGCATCTTTGAGCCCCAGTTGTTTGATCACGGCCGCGTAGGAGTCCAGCACCTCGTCGATGGCACGGTCGCCGATCGCATGCGTCTCTAACTGCCAGCCTCCGCCAGCCGCGAGTAAGTGGGCCTTCTGCATATCGGCCGGCGTCCAGCGGAGCACGCCGAGGTTATTGGGTTCGCCAATCACTCCCGGCGGATAAATGGCGATGGTCCGAGCCCCCATGCCGCCGTCGGCAAACATTTTCGCGGCGCCGAATTTCAACACATCGTCCCCAAAGCCAGTGTGCACGCCCATGTGGGCCAATTTCTCAGCGTCCGCAATACTGCCAATCCGGGGCGACATTTGGACACGCACCTTCAGCCAGCCGCGCCGGTGAGCCTCCTGGTACCCGCGCATTTCATCGGGCGAGATGAAGATGTCGTGGATGGTGGTAAGCCCGACCTCTGCCGCTTTCTCGGAAACGACGCGGGCGGCGCGCATATCAATATCCGGGGGATCCCCGGGGAGGATCCCACCCATGAGCCCCATGGCTGTGTCTTTGAGGATTCCGGTGGGTTCCCCGGACGCGTCGCGCTCAATCACTCCACCTTCGGGATCATGTGTAGCCTTGGTGATGTTGGCGAGTTTGAGCGCGGCGCTGTTGGCCACGCTCAGGTGACCGCTCACATGCTTCAAATAAACGGGATGGTCCGATGAAACTGCGTCCAGGTCTCGGCGGGTGATGTAGCGGTGCTCGGCAAGCTTGGAATCGTCCCAGCCAGAGCCCACAATCCATTCTCCCCGGGGAAGCGTTGCGGCGCGTTGCGCCACGGCTTGCTTGATCTCCGAGATGGCGTGGACGGCTGGATATCCCGCATCAATTTCGCCACGCAAAATGCTTTTCACCCACTCGATGGCGTGAGTGTGGACGTCAATCAGTCCAGGCAGAACCGTGTGCCGGTGCAAGTCCAGCAACTCTGTTCGGGAACTGGCGCAACCTGCGAGCGCGTCGTCAGCCCCGACCGCGAGAATTTTGCCGTCACGCACGGCCATGGCACTCGCCACACTTCTTGCTCCGTCCATCGTAACGATGTGGCCATTACGAAGCAGAAGGTCGGCATCCATGCAGGGCTGGGCGATACACGTCTGGACGATACATATCTGGACAACGACGGGAGCTGACCAGAGGGCTGCGAATCTTGGCCATCCTTTTGCCTTGTGTCGGCGTTTCATTGGTCTCCTTGGTGCATTTGGGCTGCGAGCATTCGGGCTGCGAAGCTAGAAAGTTGCCGGGGTGTTCACCCACAGCAGGGAAGTCTCCTTCTCGCTGAGGTTCTGCCAGCGGTGCGCCTGTGTGCTTTCAAAGTACAGGCTGTCACCGGAATCAAGGACATAGCGTTCGACCTCATCCAGCCAGACCTCGAGCTTTCCCTGCAGCACAAAAATGAACTCTTCGCCTTCGTGGCTGTACGAACCGCCGCTGTCAGCGCCCGGAGCGATGCGAAACAGGTGAGGTTCCATTATCTTGTGGCCCGCGGCCAGCAGATCCATTTCGACGCCCGCATTCGGTTTCAGCACTTTGCGTTCGCGGGCGCGCACCAGGCGGCGCGAATTGTCTTCATCCCCAAAGAATGACAGGACATTGGTCTTGTAAAGCCGGGCAAGTTTCTGCAGAGTGGCGATCGATGCGCTCGAGTAGCCGCGCTCCAGAGAACTCAGAAAGCTGACCGACACTCCAGTCTGACGCGCCACCTCGGCCAGGGTGAGGCACTGTTTATGGCGTAGCTGTGCCAACCGGTGCGCGATGTCCGAGCGTTTGCTTCGGGGGGAAGATCGGGGCGCGGGTGCGCCCGTCCCAACTTTTTTTTGCAGTATGGCGGCAATTCCCGCCGCGTTTACACCTTTCACCGTCCGCAGATACTGGATCTTGCGCAGTTTGCCTAGAGCTTCGCGGGAATACAGGCGGTAACGTGCATGGCTGCGAGTCGGGATCAACAGCCCCATCCGCTCCCAATTGCGCAGAGAGGATGCGCTCACTCCCAACATTCGTGCGGCTTCGCCGATCCGGAAATAAACCTTAGCTTTTTTCAAAGTTGCCGTCCTGATGGCGAGCGTATTTTGCTCAACTGGAAACGGATCGTCAAGCAAAAGCTGCAGAAAACCTTATAACCTTACTAGAAGGGAGGGCAGTCACGACAGATGATTTTGGGGACTAAGTCCACCCAGGAGGCCTCCCGCAAATTTCTTTTGCAAACTTTGCAGGAATTTTGATAGAGTATGCGCAAATTTACTTTCGACAACGGAGACGCGTAAATTCGCACTAAGATTTGTGCCCATCATTCGCTCGAGATCCACTCCGGAGGGTACTATGAGGCATTCAGGCAAGATGGCGAAGTGGTTGGCATTGGTTCTGCTTCTGTTTGCATTTTCAACCACCCTGCAAGCGCAACTGACCGAAGGCAGCATTGCCGGGGCTGTGACCGATTCCACCGGCGCAGCGGTATCGGGCGCCAGCGTCAAGATCACCAACCTTCAGACTGGTTCGGCCGACGAAACCAAAACTGACAACATTGGCTACTACCGCGTACTTCATCTTCAGGTTGGAGCCTACCAGATCCGGGTCGAGGCCCAGGGCTTCAAGGCTACCGTTCTTGACAGCATCCCGGTCAACGTCGACACCACGACACGCGCCGACGCCAAATTGCAGGTCGGCACCGCGCATGAGACCGTCGAGGTCGCCGAGGGCGCCGCTTTAGTCCAAACTGAAGAGGCGCGACTGTCGACCACAATCACAAACGCGGAAATCACCAACTTGCCGCTGAACGGGAGGCAGGTCTATCAGTTGGTGTCGCTCGAACCCGGCGTAACCCAAACCAATGCACCAGTCATATCCAACGTACCTTCACCCACTTCGTCTGTGACCTTCGATTTCGGCTACACCGCCAACGGCTCCACGCCACGTGGCAACAACTTCGTCCTGGATGGCAATTCGAATAACAATGAATGGCTGGGTGGAACCCCGCTCATCTATCCGTCGCTGGACTCTATTCAGGAAGTGCAGGTCCAGACACTGAACTTCTCAGCGGAATATGGGCGCAACAACGGTACAGTGGTTAATGTCGTCACGAAATCGGGCACTAATCATCTGCATGGCTCGCTGTTCTATACGGGAAGAAATACGGCTTTGGATACCCGGGACTTCTTTGACCCGTCTAATGAGAAGACACCGCTCCATCAGAATCAGTTCGGTGGCTCCGTGGGCGGCCCCATCGTCAAGGACAAGACCTTCTTTTTTGTTGATTACGAAGGATCGCGTCTCACGGCAGGCCAGCCGGCAACGTTCATCAGTGAAACTCCCGCCTTCCGGCAGTTGGTGACCGCGAACAATCCGAATAGCTTGGCGGCGATGTTCTACCACGATTTTCCGGGTCCCGCCTGCACCGGGCCAGCCTCTGGCGTCGACGGGCAGTATTGTCCCGCGGTTGCCTCTCAGGTCGAGCCCAACCAGGCTGACCAGTACCTTGTCCGCGTCGATCAACATTTGGGTACACACGACCAGTTTTATGGACGTTGGGTGAACACGCTGGCTTCCGGGGATGTGGCGAGTCAGGAGTTGGGTGGTGCAGGTACACGGGGATTCAAAGCGCCTTTTGACGGTTTCTTTGCCGACTTAAGTTTGGGAGAAACCCACGAGTTCTCCACCCATACGCTGAACGATCTTCGAGTCGCTTATTCCCGAAACAACAGCCGTATCGATTTCAACTTGCCCCCCAACACTTTGACCGGGGCCGCGCTTAAGAACGCGGGCCTTCCTGCTGACGATTTCGGGGATCTCGTCTTTGATGACGGCGTTGTGCCGATGGGCGGTGAAGTCTACATTCCCCGCAAATTCATCTTTGACACTTACGCGCTAGCCGATACTCTCACTTACATTGTCGGGCGGCATGCTCTGAAATTCGGCTTTCAGGTGCGGCACATCGAGGAGAACAGCGACTATCAACTCACTTCAAAGCCCTACTTCGAGTTCACCTGCATCGACAGTAATGCCTGCCCCCTTTACGTAAACGGCAATTATGTAGGGGGTCATAGCTTCGGGGGCGCGACTCCGTCCACACCATCGAACCCCGCGGGAGATTTAGCCTACCTGCAGGCGGGCCTCGTCAACCGCTACAACTGCACCGGTACGCCATCGCCAACCTGCGGCCAATTTACCGATACGCCGCGACATTTCCGCTGGAACCAATTTGCCGGGTTCGTTCAGGACGACTGGAAGGTTAGCCCCCGATTGACGTTGAATCTTGGTCTTCGCTACGACCTCTTCGAATCACCCACGGAAACAAAGGGTATCCTTGCCAATGTCATCCTGGGCCCGGGCAGCAATTTGTTTCAGCAGATCGCAGGCGCCAGCGTCGGCCGCGTCTCGAAGCTCTGGAACACCGACAAGAAAAACTTCGCACCTCGAATCGGAGTTTCATGGGACCCACGGGGAAAAGGAGACATGGTGGTGCGCGCGGGCTTCAGCATCGCCTACAACGAGCCTTACTCCAATCTTTACACCAATGCGTCCCGACTGGACCCTCCGGACGCCATCACCACCTTTGTTGAGCCCAGCCTTGGCATAGGGATATACCCCATACCCTACGGGCCCGGCCAGTTTCCTTTTATGCCGAGTCCCGACTTTGCGGGTCCCACTCTTTCCAACGGGGGGATCGGCCCCGCTTCCAGCGGTATCGACATCACTCCCAGTGGTGTGTATCCGAACCTCCGCACGAACTATTCGATGCAATGGTTTTTCGGCATTCAACGCCAGTTCCTGCACGATTACGCTCTGACCGTCAACTACGTGGGAACGCGCGGGGTGGGTGGATACACACGGGAGGACTACAACCGGTTCGATGGCGACATCTGCTCAAATCTTGTGACCGATTGTGGCCTGGTCAACCGAACCCTGAACCCGGGCTGGGGAGAACTCACTTACATCGACAATGAAGGCCAATCGATCTATCACGGCATGAATGCTCAGCTGCGCAAGACCTATAGCCATGGGCTCATGTTCTCCGCGAACTACACTTGGGGGAAAGTACTCGATAACGTCACTGAGGGGGGGCTGGGAGATTATTTCAATACCAACGGATATGGCGCGCTGTATAGCGGCGTGCAGGACATCGAGAACCAGCGCGGAGATCGCGGCCCGTCTGAGTTCGATGCCACGCATCGCTTCGCGCTTTCGGCACTCTGGACTTTGCCATCCCCCAAGTCCAACGCCCTCGCTAAGAATGTTCTCGGCGGGTGGAGGGTGAATTCGATCGTCAGCCTGCAATCCGGACGTCCTTTTGATGTGTACTGCGGGCTGCCTTGGTATGAGGGCTGCGACTTCAACGAGGATGGCTTGGCTTATGATCGCCCCAACCGTCCCGTGGGCATCAAGACCAGCGGGTTCAGCAACCAGCAGTTGGTGAACGGTCTTTTTGGCGACCCAACGCCGATCCCATTCCCAACGTATACGGGCTTCTATGGCAGGACCTCTCTGGCAAGCCAGGTCTTCTGCCCTAACGGCCTCAATTCAGTCCTCGACACGCTTTTCATAAACGCTGCGCTCACACCCTGTCTGCCAGTCGGCACGAACGGTAATTTAAGCCGGAACGCATTTCGCGGTCCCGCATACAAGACAGTGGACTTGTCGCTCTTCAAGGATATTAAAGCGGGTGACCGTGCCACTGTGCAGTTCCAAGCCGAGGCATTCAATCTTTTCAACCGCGTCAATCTGTACAACCCGATTGGCGACATGGGAAGTCGGCAGTTTGGCGAGTCCACGACGGCATTCCCGGCGCGGCAGATTCAGTTGGGGCTTAAGGTGCTTTTCTAGCGTCGTTGAAATGCGGGACTACTCACGGCCCCGCATTCTCTATTCTGGGTTTGGGATGAAAATCTGGGAGGTTTCCGTGCCAACGAACGTTCCCATCCGTTTACTAAGTCGAAGGACGTGGGTGCGGCGCAGTGGTACGGGCATTGCTGCTCTGCTTCTCGCCCCATCGCTGTTAGCCGAGAAACAACCCCTGAACGCGACGATTCGGTCCATGGCGACCGTCACCGGGACGGAACTGAGCGATGCGTGGCTCCAGCCAACCGCCGGCCTCGTTGGAATTATCCTGGCTGACTCTCAACCGCTGCGCGCTTTGGATTTGGGCTCGATCGAACCTGCCACCTGCTTCAAGGCCGACTGAGCGTCCCATGCCTGAAGCTCTCATCTCCCGCCCCATTCAGGAACTGGCCCCATTGCTCGAGAGAAAGGAAATCTCTCCGTTGGAATTGTTCAATGAGGCGATGGAGAGAATCCATCAACTGCAACCCAAGCTGAACAGCTTCATCACCATTACTGAGGAGGAAGGCCGGAAGGCCGCGACCGAAGCGCAAGACGAAATACGCAGAGGACAATATCGCGGACCTCTGCATGGAATCCCGATTTCCATCAAGGACCTGTTCGCCACGCGTGGCGTCCGAACCACCGCCGGCTCCAAAGTTCTCGCCCATTGGGTCCCCGACTACGACGCCACCGCGGTTGCTCGTCTGCGCCAGGCGGGCATGGTGTTGATCGGCAAAGCGCATATGCATGAATTCGCCTATGGCGTGACCAGCGACAATCCCCACTACGGACCGGCCCGCAATCCGTGGGACCCGACCCGAGTTCCCGGCGGATCGAGCGGCGGCTCGGCAGCGGCAGTCGCCACTTCCCAATGCTCGGCATCGCTAGGTACAGACACCGGGGGTTCCATCCGCATACCGTCGGCAGTATGCGGCACCGTGGGCTTGAAACCAACCTACGGCCGCGTCAGCCGTTATGGAGCGATCCCTCTGGCATGGTCTCTGGATCACGCCGGGCCGATTACCAAAACGGTGGAAGATGGAGCGATTATGCTCGCCGCGATCGCCGGCCCAGACGCAAAGGACCGGTCGGCAAGCTCGCGCCCAATACCGGACTATCGCAAAGAGATGCAGGGCAGCATTCGTGGTCTGCGTCTGGGCGTCCCTCGTCAGTATTTCTTCGAACACGTCGATCCGGAGATTCAGAAATTTGTCGACGCAGCCATCCGCCAACTGGAAAGTATGGGAGCCACTCGTGTGGAGGTTGACATTCCCGACCTGGAAAACTGTTCCGCCATGGAAGCACACATCACTCTGGCGGAAGCGACCTCTTATCATGAGCCGTATTTGAAGAAACAGGCGGATGACTACGGTCCGGGAGTTCGGACCAACCTGGAAGCGGGACGGTATCTGCTGGCCACCGACTACGTGAAGAGCCAGCGAGCGCGTACCTTGCTGCAGCGCAACTTCAACGAAGCATTCAAGCGGGCCGACGTCATCGTTTCTCCCACCTTGCCTGCGCTTCCGCCTCTTGTCGGAGAGGTATGGGTGCAGTCGGAAGACCTGCGAGAGCACGTCATTGACGCGTTCCTTCGCTTCAACATTCCGTATGACCTGACCGGCTTTCCAGCGATCTCTATCCCTTGCGGGCTCAGCTCGACTGGGTTGCCGATCGGGCTCCAGATCGCAGGTAAGGCATTTGACGAAACTACAGTTTTGCGAGTTGCGAATGCCTATGAGCAGTCGACCGCGTCGCATCCTATTCGATATGCCTTGCCATCGTGAAAAAAGCGATCACGAACACTTCCCATTGCCGGGCGTGTAGAGGCGTAAGTTCCGGAAGGCGTTGGATCGGAAGGTCGGCAAGTCCGGGAAGGAGCGCCGCCAGATAGTCGCGCACTGGGAGTTTTAACCTGCGCAGCTTTCCACCATCGAGAGACTGCAGAAGAAGTCGGAGCAGGACTGGTCTGTGCGTTCCACGTCTCTAGGGAGATCAACACCGGCTTCGGTACTATAGCCCCGAAACGGGCGCTTTGCTCCCTGCCGTTACCTCGGTTAGTTTCGCCTTCTCACGACGCAAGGCTATTATCGGTAAAACCATGAACCTGGAATCCCTCCTCATCAGCCAAGATGCAGTCCTGCTCGGGGTGCTGCGCCCCACGCTAGAAAAAATCGCAGTGAATATCCAGTGTTGCGGGGACATCAAGCCCGCGAACGACCTGCTCGCCAAGTGCAAGTTCGATGCGGTGATCGTGGATTGCGACGATCTGGAAGGCGGCTCTGATCTGCTCAAGTCCCTCCGCAAGATGCAGAGTAACGCCCGATCGGTCGGGTTTGCCGTCTTGAATGGCAAGACCAGTACCCAGGCGGCCTTCCAGTCCGGGGCCAACTTCGTTCTCCAGAAACCGCTGACGCGCCTGAACGCCACCCGCTGTTTCAACGCCGCCCTGAATTTTATGGTGAAAGAACGACGCCGGTACTTCCGCCATCCGGTGGAGCTGGCCGTGCGGATCATTCTTCCCAATACCCCGGAATTCAGCGCCACCTCGACCAATTTGAGCGAAGGCGGCATGGCTATCCGCCTGGTGGACAAGCTGCCCAAAGATGCCGAAGCAAAGCTGCAATTCTCACTTCCCGGTTCCAACACCTCGCTCGAACTGAAAGGCCAGATTGCATGGGCCGACGGCACGGGTCACGCAGGAATCCGGTTTGTCGAAGTACCCCAACACTCGGAATACCAGCTCGAAAAATGGCTCACCGAACGGATGCAGAACGAATCCATCTAGTCGTGTGACTACAAAACATCGCTCGAAAACCCCGCTGGCGTTTATTCGTTCACTTGGCAACTAGCGCCCGTTAACGGGTACGGCCCTAAAATCGGCGTTCAACAATTGCACGAGTATGGTTTGACGGAAAGCGGCGCGGAGTCCCTATCGAGCGGCGGCGTTCTTGCGCAATTCATCAGTCTGCACCTCGCCGCCGCCTGCGAAATCGGGATGTTTCTTTGTCGTTCTTAACCACGCGGCAGCTCTGCCTTCAGCTTCCGCCAGTTGTGGAGGAGACATTCTGAGGCGGACGTTTTTCTTGCCTTCCGCGATTTGTTCAAGCATCGGGGGCGCCGTTTTTTCTGCGAGCAAGTACCACATGTAAGCGGAAACGGAGGCGGGTTGGAAGCCCGCGATTTGTCCATTTCCGTTGTTCTGAATATCTTTGATCTGAGAAAAATGTTCGGCCAGGCGAAGTTGTGCCGAGGGATCCCCGGCCTCGGCGGCTTCGATAATCGCAGAGAATGCATGGCTTTCTCCGCTGGCGGTGCCCTGTGGCTGGGCGTGCGAGTTGTTCATGGTCAGGTAGAGCAACTCGGTACGGCTGGAGACACCCAATTTGTCAAAAATGCGGAAGAGGTAGTTCTTGACCGTGTGAGGGCTGAGGTCGAGAGCGCGAGCAATGTCGCGATTGGACATGCCCCCAGCCACGTGCTGGATGACTTGACGTTCGCGCGTGGATAGCAGTTCGATTCCCTTGTGATTGGTGGCGCG
>Ga0074044_10003154_pt1 | contig 14142 bp, 10 predicted proteins | sample BogForMeECP23OM1_FD_94443 | JGI IMG/M metagenome (GOLD analysis project Ga0074044, IMG submission 94443) | Bog forest soil microbial communities from Calvert Island, British Columbia, Canada - Bog Forest MetaG ECP23OM1 | ecosystem: Environmental > Terrestrial > Soil > Wetlands ... | reverse complement strand
TAGCGCGCCGCGCTGCCCATGAAAACCGTGATGCAGTCATGCCCGCGCGGAACCACCATGGGAATGGACTTGGTGGCCAGGCCCACAATGCCGTTGTTGCAAAGCCCGTAGCCCAACAGCAAGGCATCGTACTGGCGCTCCTCCACCCGATCGACGACTGCCTGCAAACGCGCCCGCATCTCCTGGCACCCGACGTCGTGCAGGCCCTTGGGAAGAAACTCGAAGTCAATGATGTGCGGCGAGCGCGCCACGCAGGCACAAAGCTCGCGGAAGAAAATTTCGCAACTGATAAGTTTTAGACGCATAAGGTTATGCCAACCGGATCAACACCAAAACACAAAGACACCAAGAAGAACTGCGAGGTATAAAGGTCTAAACCAGAAACCGGAGCGCTTATTAATCGCGCCGGCGGCATTGTTCTTCTCTTGTTTTCTTGGTGCCTTGGTGTCTTGGTGGTGAATCATTTGGCTCGCTCTCCGGCTACCTCCCCCCGCAGCGCCCGAATGAACTCCGGGCTGGTTCCGCAGCAGCCGCCCAGGAAATTCGCTCCCGCCGCCAGCAAGGCCGGCGCATGCCGGGTGAATGCTTCCGGCGCCGTCTGGTAGCGTGCCCCACCTTCCACCAGTTCCGGCAGGCCCGCATTGGGCTTGATCCATATGGGCAGCGGGGTGGCGGCGTGCAGCCGCTGGCAGAGGGCGGCGTAGCTCTCAATCCCCTGCCCGCAGTTGGCCCCGATCACATCCGCGCCCGCGGCGGTGAGTTCGGCGGCAGCCACTTCCGGCGTGGTTCCCATCATGGTGCGGTCAAGGTTTTTGCCGGAATCGAATGCCAGGGAGACGACCACCGGCAATCCCGTGGTGCGGGCCGCCTGGACACCGACTTTCGCTTCCGCCAGGTCGCTCATGGTTTCGAAAAGCAGAGCATCGGCGCCAGCTTCAGCCAGGGCATGGGCTTGTTCAGCAAATGCCGCGAGCAGTTCCTCTTCACTTACTTCTCCCATCATCAGCAGCTTGCCGCTCGGTCCCATGGAAGCGAAAACGCGGGCGCGTCCCGCGGCGGCGCGTCGAGAAATTTCGACGCCTAGGCGGTTGATTTCCCACAGGTGCTCAGCCAGTCCGTGGCGCTCCAGGGCGAGACGATTGGCGCGGAAAGTGTTGGTCAAGATGACCTGGCTGCCCGCTTCCACGTAAGCGCGCGCGACTGCTTCCACGCGATCCGGGTGCGTCAGGTTCCAATGGTCCGGGCATTCGCCGGCTTCCAGACCGCGCGCTTGAAGCTCCGTTCCCCAGGCGCCGTCGGTGAGGACAGGGCCGTGCGAGACGAGTTGTTGGATCAACGTGTTCATTAGTCGTTTACGCTAAAGGAACGAATTTCAACACCAAGACACAAAGACACCAAGAAGGCACGCGGTTGAACACCAAGACACAAAGACACCAGGAAATCACCGGGCAATACGCTGGATTCCCTGCTTTATCAGGACACTATTGAAGTTCATCAGCAGGCCGAGCCGGTGACTCGAGAGTTTGAGGTAGGTCAGCACTTGCGCTTTATGGATGGGAAGCAGCATCTCCACTGCTTTTAGTTCCACCAACACAAGGTTTTCCACCACCAAGTCCAATCGCAGGCCGGCATCCAGGTAAAGGCCATCGTAAACCACCGGCACTGAAACTTGTCGCTCCACCCTCAGCCCTCGTTTTTTGAGTTCGTGGAGCAAACAAAGCTCATAAACGCTTTCCAGAAGGCCCGGCCCCAAAGTGCTATGAACCTGATAGGCCGCATCTACGATCTGTGCAGCGACTGCATTGGTGGCCTCTGGGATGGGCTCTCTTTGTGCCTTGGTATCTTGATGGTCCATTCTCTCCCGATCCCTCACGCCATTAGTAACTTCGCTTTCCCTGTTGGTCATGTATTCTCTTTGTGTCTTTGTGTCTTGGTGTTTCAATCCCTCCAAATCCCTCACGCTGCCGCTGGCATTTCCAGTTTCCCTTCGCGGAAGGCGCGCAGGTAGTTGGCGCAATACTCGTCGCGTCCCAGCAAGGCTTCCGCGGCGCGGATATTGGCCATCAACTGCTGGTCGCAGGGGTCCACGATGCCGGCGTCCAGCCCGCGCGCCATCAGCAGGACAGCGAAGGTCTCGTTGAGGAGTTTGCGCAGGGGAAGCCCAAACGACACGTTACTGATGCCGGCGCTGGCGTGCACGCCGGGGTAGCGCGCGGTGATCTGTCCGACAGCATCCAGCAGCGCCTTGCCATGCTCGGGACCGGTGCTGACCGGCAGTACGCAGCCATCCACATAAATGTCATCGAGCGCATATCCTTCCGAGGTCAACAAGCCCACCAGGTGGCTGGCGTTCGCCACCCGTTCCTCGGTGGTGTTGGGCGGACCCGCCTCGCCCATGCACAGGGCAATGACCTTGGGACGAAATTCCTTCAACACCGGCAGCAGCGCGGCGATGCGCGCGGGCTCATCGGTGATGGAATTGATCATGGCGCGTTGCTTGCAAAGCGGCAGGGCGCGGCGCAGAGCTTCCGGGTCAGCGCTATCGAGGCAGAGAGGCACCGGAACGGTTTCCTGCACGATGTTCACCAGCCACGGCAGGACTTCCAACTCCTGTCCGGGCAGGCCGCCATTCACATCAAGCATGTCGGCGCCGGCATTCACCTGTTTGCGGGCGATTTCCTTGAAGAACTCCACATCGCGAGCCGCCGCGGCGGCACCTACCTTCTTGCGGGTACAATTAATTAGTTCACCGATGATGAGCATAGAATCTAATTTCCTCCTGGGCCGATTTGCCCCGAAGGGGCGAACCGTGAGTAGCCGTGGGTGCAACCCACGGATCGAAAGCCAAAACCCCTGTGGCCCTGAAGGGGCCGGACAATTCCCCTTCACAGCACGGGCCGTTCGTCCTTTAACAATTTGGCGTTCCCAAAAGGTCAACCCCCTTGGGGTTGACGTAAATGGATCGCTATGAGATCAGCAGGTTAAAACCTGCGGCTACCCACGGAAGGCCCCTTCAGGGCCTGCCTTCTGCTTACTGCTTACTGCCTCCCGGCGGCAGCTCAATTCGCTTCCCGAGGTTATCCAGCCCCACGAAGCGGTTGGCCAGGGCGTTCGTGCCATCCAGGCACCAGTCGCGCGGGGGGATCAGCTTGTGGGCGAACTTTCTGGGATCGTCTCCCATGGCCAGCGCGCCCCGGTAGACCACGTTCCAAATGCATTCCAGTTCGGGGCGAGCTTCGCAGGTCCCATCGATTCGCGAGCCGCCGCAGGGACCGTTGCGCAGTTCCTTGTAACACCAGCGCATGGAACAACCGGCGTAATCCAAATGATCTTGCAGGCAGTCTCCGCAGTTCTTACATCCCAACGTGGCTTGGCGATAAAGGCTGGACGGCCCCAACAGCCGGTACCACAGGCCATGGCGCCAGGAATTGGATTTGCCATTGGTCTTCAGGTGGGCGCCGAAAAAGCGCGCGCCCCAGGAGCCGTCGGCGATGAAGTGCCGGTGTACTTGCTTGGATAGCCACTGCGTAACCGTGACGTGAGGCTTGGAGCTGTTGAGTTGGTATTTTCCGTCGCCGTCGCTCAAACCATCTTTGCCGAGAGGTAACAGGTAAAACTCATTGGCCACAGGCAGGACAAGTTCGTCCATGCGGTTTCGCCAATCGCTGCCGATAACATCGGCGCGCTCGCGAATGGTCATGAAATCCCGATGCGAAAGGCCAAAGCCGCCGATGTGCGCTCCGGCAAAACCCAGGTCTTTCACCGCCGCCACCATCAGGGCTGCGCGCTCCAGGCGCTCGGGTTTCTTCTCCTTTTCGAGCCGCCGGATCAACTCGTCGGGCACCACGCAGCCCGCCACATCCCCTGCCTGCATCATCTGCGCGATCTTCGCCGTGGGGACGTAGACGTTGGCCAGGACCGGGATGTGCCCCAGGCCTTCGCGGACCAGATATTGCTTCAGTTCATAGAGCTTGCGCAGGTTGTATCCCAATTGCGTGATGATGAATTTTGCGCCGACGGCGACCTTCAGTTGCAGTTTGTAGAACTGCATCATCTGGTCGGCCTCGTGGACCTTGTAAGGATTCACCACGGCGCCCGCGAAGAAATCGAAGGGCGTGCTGTGGACCGCGCGCGGCCCCACGTTGTACTCAATCCCCTTGCTCATGGCTTGCAGCAGCCAGAGGATGAGCACGGAGTCCAGGTCGTAGACGGGTTTCGCCCTGCCGGCGAAGCCCTCTTTCTGTGCGTCGCCCGTCAAGGCCAGAATATTTTCCACGCCCTCGCGTGCCAGCATATGGAGACGGCTTTCCAGGGATGACCGGTTTCCGTCCTTGCCGGTGAGATGCGCAATCGGTGTCAGGCCTTTTTCCTTGATGGCCTCGACAAAGGCTTCCGGCGGCAGTGCGGGATTCCCGCCCGGCAGGTCCGTCAAGCTGATCACCTTGATGCCATTGGGATCGGCGGCGGCTTCGTTGACGAATGCCTCCGCCTCTTTGACGGTGTGGTCCCGGCCCAGCACCAGTTCCGCCGTCAAGAGGAACTGCTTCTGCTCCAGAGCGACCCGCAAGTGGTTCCACGGTCCGGATTGGATGTTCTCGACCATTCAAATCTCCTTGCAAGTGCCGAAATCCGAAAATCGAAACTCGAAAATCGCATCGAGTAGTGAATTTCGAGTTTCCAGTTTCGAGTTTCGTCTTTCGCCTACCCCCCCGGCTGTGGTTCCCGGTTTCCGTGTACGGAGAGAGTTGCCTGGTAACTTTTCATCAGGCGTCGTCCGATGATTGCAGCGAGATTCTTGAAGAAGGCCATGCCGCTGGTGGGATCTTCCAGCAGGATCTCGTCCAACCGCTGTTTCGCAATCCTCAGCACCTTGACAGGAACCAGGCATTCCGCCGAGGCCGTATACGTTTCGTTCTCCACCAGGCTCGACCATCCGATGAGATCATTGGGGTCGCTGGCCACGTAAGCCAGGAGTTCCCCCTGGCCCAGGGTCAGCCGGATGCGCCCTTCATTCAGAATGAAGAAGTGACGGGCAGGTTCACCCTGGCGGAATATAAAGTCTTTCGCCGGGTACGATTCCTCGCGGGCGCTCGCCAAAATCCGCAGGCGAGTCTCTCCGGCGATTCCTTCAAAGAGGTAAGCTTGCATCGTTGTCTCCTGCCTCAGAACAGTCCGCTCACTTTCCCGGTTTTCACGTCCACATCCACACGGCGGAAACCGGGATTGGACGACGTCCCGGGCATCAAGCTGATGGCGCCGGCGCAGGGGCAGAGGAACTTCGCTCCTGAATACACCAGCACATCGCGAATGGGCAGCACCCAGCCCTCCGGAACTCCCTTGAGCGCCGGATCGTGGCTCAAGCTCAGGTGAGTCTTCACCATCATCGTGGCGTAATCGGCGAACTTGGGGTCCGCCTCCAGTTGCTTGGACTTGGCTTCCGCTTCCGGCGTCCATGCGACGCCATCCGCGCCGTACACCACTTCCGCGATCAACTCCACGCGGTCGCGCAATTTCATTTCGAGGGGATACAGGAAGCGGAAGTTGACTTCTTCCTGGCAAGCGTCGAGTACGGCGTCCGCCAGCTCCAGAGCGCCTTCCCCGCCCTTGGCCCAGTGCTCAGAAGCGGCACAGCGCGCGCCCGCGCCTTCCACCGCCCGCCGCACCAGGGCCAGCTCTTCTTTCGTGTCGGTATGAAAACAGTTGATGCAGACCACCGGGTTGATTCCCGACCGGCGAATAATGCCCAGGTGGTGCAGCAGGTTGGGAAGGCCTTTCTCGAGAAGCCGCAGGTTCTCTTTGGTGTACTCTTCGGCGAGCGGCAAGCCGGGCGCGACTGCGGGGCCGCCACCGTGCATCTTGAGCGCTCGAATCGTGGTGGTCAGCACCGAGACGTTGGGCTTCAGCCCACTGCAACGGCACTTGACGTTCCAGAATTTCTCGAAGCCGATGTCGGCCGCGAAGCCGCTTTCGGTGACGTGGTAATCGAACATCTTCAGGCCCAGCCGGTCACCGATGATGGAGGACTGTCCCACGGCGATGTTGGCGAAAGGCCCGGCGTGCACCATGCAAGGCTGATATTCCGCTGTGCTGCACAGGGTGGGGTTGATGGTGTTGCGCATCCAGGCGGTCATGGCTCCGGCAACTTCCAGGTCGCCGGTGGTAACGGGTCTTCCCTGCTTGTCATAGGCAACGGTAATCTCGCCTAAGCGCTTGCGCAGGTCAGCCAGGTCCGTGATGATGGCCAGAATCGCCATCAATTCCGAGCTGACCGTGATGGCGAACTTGGACTGCATCATGAAGCCGTCCTGCCTGCCGCCCATCCCCATGACAAGGTTGCGCAACTCCTGCGCGCAGAAATCCATTACCCAGCCCATTTCCACGCGCGTGGGGTCAACGTCCAGGCGGCGCATCTTGCTGAGTTTCGCCAGTTGTTCGTCGCCATAATTTCTTTCGTGCTGCATGCGCGCGGTGAGCGCCACCATGGCCAGGTTGTGGGCGTTGGCGATATCGTTGATGTCGCCAGTAAGGCCGAGGGAGAATTCCGTCATGGGAATCAGCAGGGCGTTCCCGCCGCCCGCCGCCGTCCCCTTTACATTCATGGTGGGCCCGCCGGAAGGTTGACGCAGGCAGCCCCCTACATTCTTGCCCCGCTTGCCCAAACCCTCCATTAAACCCAGGGAGGTTGTGCTTTTTCCCTCACCTAGGGGGGTGGGGGTAATGGCGGTAACCTCAATGTACTTCCCGTCGGGGCGGCTTTCTAAGCGCCCAATTATCCTGAGGAAATCCAGCTTGGCCAGCCGGCCCATGGGGATAACCTCATCTTGTTGCAACCCCAGTCGTTCCTGCCATTCGCGGGGACTCGGCATGTGCTGTTCCGCCGCCTCTGAAATTTGCCAATCTTGCATTTTTATCGCGTCAAACGCCATCCTGGGGCCCCCTGATGTGCCGGTACGATTAAGGTATCAAAGCACTTACGGTGCCATTCTCAAGAATATGTGCAAAATGTCCGTTTCCCCGAGAAGGGTGGGACTGAAGAGCAATAGGCTGTAGGGAGTAGGCGGAAGGCAGTAGTCAGGATGAGGGCGGTTCTTCGTAGCGGCCGGCTATAGATGATGCGAAGAAACCCGGAGGTACTTTTTTCGGCAACACAATTGCAAAATGATTTGAGAATTGGCACAAAATGACTCAGTTGCCCCAGAGCCGCGCGTTTAGCTTTTCTGATCCCATCATCCGAAGCACTTACCTCAGGTGCCAGCTTGAAACGGGTCGGGGCATTTTTTGCACACCTCCCCCTAAAAGATTATCCCGCTTGAAGACGGGCACTTTTTCTTCTTGCGGAAGGGTCACACTTCCTATAAAAAAGCGGGGTTGGCGACCGTAAGTGCCTTGCGCACTTATGGAACCAGCTTGAACGCCTTAAAAGAAGGAATGAACAACTATGAGCCTCAGTCAACTTGCCAGATCCATCAGTGAGTCGCCCACCCTGAAGCTGAACGAAACCGCCGCCTTGCTCAGGGAAAAGGGCGAGCCGGTGATTCACCTGGGCGGGGGAGAGCCGAAAAGCAAGGCTCCCATCGATGCCATCATCAATTGCACCTCACTGCTGAACACCGGCGAAGTCCGTTACACGCCGCCCGACGGAATCCCCGCTCTGAAGAAGGCGGTAATTCGCTACACCGAGGAGCACTATCGCAAGCTGGTCTCGGCGGACAACGTCTTGGTTTCGGGCGGGGCCAAACAAGCCCTCATGGTGTTGCTGCATGCGATTCTGGACCCCAAGGAAGAGGTGATCTTTCCCGCACCCTACTGGGTGAGCTATCCGGAGATGGTGAAGCTTGCCGGAGGCGTGCCGGTGGTGGTGACGGCTGAGGACGGCACCTTTTACCCCACCGTCCGCGAGATAACCAGCGCGGTGGGTTCGTACACCAAGGCGATCATTCTGAACAGCCCCAACAATCCCTCCGGCGCCATGTACTCGCGCGAATTCGTGGCGGAGATGGTGGAATTCTGCGAGAAGAAGAGCCTCTACCTGATCATGGACGATATTTACAATCGCCTGGTGTTTAATGGCAAGAGCGCGCCGATCTGCTACGACTTCTCGAAGACCCCGCTCGAGCAATCCAAGCTGGTGGTCATTAACGGCGTGTCGAAGACTTACGCCATGACGGGCTTCCGCATCGGCTGGGCCATCGCCAACCGCGAGTTGGCGGAAGCGATGGGGAACATCCAATCGCAGCAAACCTCGGGCCCCGCTGCGCCTTCGCAATGGGCGGCGGTGGGAGCGCTGAACGGCGTGCAATCTTCGGTGGAGGCCTTGCGCTTGACGCTTGAGAACAATCGCAACGTCATGCTCGACCACCTGGAGGCCATCCCCGGCGTGAAAGTTTCGAAACCTGACGGTACGTTCTATTGCTTCCCCAATTTCAGCGCCTACATGAAGGATTCGCAGAAGCTCGCGAATTTCCTCCTCCAGAAGGTGCGGGTGGTGGCGGTGCCGGGCAAGGAATTCGGCTTCGAGGGCCACTTGCGCCTCAGCTATTGCGGCGCCATGAAGGACATCACAGAAGGAATTGAGCGCATTCAATGGGCGCTTGATCCTGACTCGGCCAACGAGCTCTACCTCGGCGACCGGAAGTTGGTGAGGGACTGGATGTAAGAATTCGGGACACGGGATACGGGACACGAGATTAGGGATTCGGGCGTGTCCCGTATCCCGTATCCTGTGCCCCGAAACCAGAGTTATTAAGGAACCTATCATGAACATATACTTGGACATCGTTTCCCCGGCTTCCAAGGAAGCGGGACTTCTGGCAAGTGACTACGGGTTGCAGAACCACGGCCTGGTGAATCTTCGGCGCGCGTACTGGAACCTGAGCACGGCGGCGCTCTACGAGGAGATCGTGTTTCGCTCCGAGGGCAGCCTGACCCACTTGGGACCCGTGCTGGTGAACACCGGCAAGCACACGGCGCGCGCGGCGGCCGACAAGTTTGTGGTCCGCGAGCAATCCACGGAAGAGCGTGTCTGGTGGGGCAACTACAATCGTCCTTTTACCGGCGAAAATTTCAGCTCGCTGCTGACGCGCCTGCAAGGTTACTTGCAGGGCCGCGACGTCTTTGTGCAGGACTGCTATGCCGGCGCCGATCCCGAGTACTCCATGCCCATCCGCATCATCACCCAGAAGGCCTGGCACAGCCTCTTTGCGCGCACCATGTTCCTGAAGATCCACAATCAGGACAGGCTGAAGAAGCACGTGCCGGAATTCACCGTGATCGCTGTGCCGGGCTTCCTGGCTTCGCCTATGGTGGACGGCACCCGCACCGACACGTTCATCATCCTCAATTTCCGCGAGCGCCTGGCCATTATCGGGGGTTCGAATTACGCCGGAGAGATCAAGAAGACCATCTTCACCGTGCTCAATTTCCTGCTGCCGCTGGAAGGCGTGCTGTCGATGCATTGCTCGGCCAACGTCGGCAACGACGGCGACGTGGCCATCTTCTTCGGCCTCTCGGGCACCGGCAAGACCACGCTTTCCGCCGACCCCAAGCGCCATCTGATCGGCGACGACGAGCACGGCTGGAGTGACAACGGCGTTTTTAATTTTGAAGACGGCTGCTACGCCAAGGTCATTCGCCTATCGCAGGATGCCGAGCCGCAAATCTACGCCGTCACTCAGCGCTTCGGAACGATTCTGGAAAACGTGGCGTTCGATCCCGTGTCGCGCCACATTGATTTGAACGATGACAAAGTCACCGAGAACACGCGCGCTGCCTATCCGCTCGAGTACATTTACAACCATCTACCCGAAAAGCGCGCCGGCCATCCGCAGAACGTCATCTTCCTCACCTGCGACGCTTCCGGCGTCATGCCGCCCATCTCGCGCCTCACTCCCGACCAGGCCATCTACCACTTCATCTCCGGCTATACGAGCAAGATCGCGGGAACGGAAATCGGCCTGGGCACCGAGCCGCAAATCACCTTCAGCACCTGCTTCGGCGGGCCGTTCATGGTGCATCACCCCTACGCTTACGCCGAACTGCTGAAGAAGAAGATCGTCAAGCACCAGGCGGCGGTGTGGCTGGTGAATACCGGTTGGACGGGCGGACCGTTCGGCGTGGGCAAACGCATCAGCATCCAGCACACCCGCGCGCTGCTGAATGCCGCGCTGAGCGGGAAGCTCCGGAAAGTCGAGTATCACCAGGACCCCATCTTCGGGTTCGACGTCCCCAAGACCTGCGAGGGCGTGCCCACGGAGATTCTCGACCCGGCGAACACCTGGCCGAGCCGCGAGGAGTACTACAAGAAGTACGACGCCTTGGCCGCGCGCTTTATCGAGAACTTCAAACTCATGATGCGCGAGTGCCCCGAACACGTCCTGGAGGCCGGGCCCAAGCGCCTTGTCACCCAGCCCGTGCGGTAAGCCAATTAATCGGGCCATCGGCTCATCGGATCATCCGGTAATTGTCGATTTGCGATTTGCGAAGTTAGCCTGCCTCTCCCGCTTTGGATTTTGCTTGTTTCTCGTCACTGGTCGCTCGCCACTCGTCACTTCTCTTGAGCTGAATACGGAAGGTTATTTGGGGTGAGAGATTCGCATCCCTGTAAGTGAGGGGGCCAGAGGAGCCGCAATATAGGCGACCCCGTGGGCAAATATCCCCTCGGGGCTCCCCGCCTCCTTATGAACGATTTTTGCGGGAATGAAAATGTTGGCTGCTCCGGGTGAGTACGGCAAGGCAGCTTCAATGACCGTGCCCAGGGGATAATCCTTGCGGCTTACGAAGCGGAAACCTCCCCGCGAGACGTCTTCGGTAGAGACGACCTCTTCGCCAAACGCGGAATGACGGATACAAGCATTGACCTTGAGGCTTATGCGAGGCGCCTTCCGTTCCTGAATCGTATGACTGGAGTCGGGAGCCACTCGACCGACCGGAATCCGTCCCTCTTCCGACGCGGACCGCAGCCACAAAGTGCTCTCCCCACATTGCTTGCAGGGACGCTGGAGGCATTCATTGGCTTGAAGAACTTCCAGTTCAAAAACGTCCAGGTGCACGACCTCCCGCGCCCCGCAGTCTGCGCACTCAAGAACCACTCGCCCCGCCGGGCTCTCGGTGCCGTCCAGCAAGGGAAAATCCATGCCCCAGACGTTTACTTCCGGTTGCAGCAGGGCCACGCCAAAGTGGCAACCCTCCCTTGCTCCCTTGATGGGGCCTACCACGCGTACAGCCGTGTCCACGCCGGTCTTCAAACATTGGATCGCGAGCACCTGCTGTGGAACCAGACCCTGTTTGGAAACAATCTCGGCGCCTCGTCGGCTGAGTACAACGGCTTTGGTGTTCTCCACGAATCGCCGACCCGCAGAGTCAGTTCCCGAGATGATGATTGCGGTCTCCAGGTAAACACGGTCACTCGTGCGCATTTCCGGGGCCTCCACGAAACCCCTGCGAAAGGAACAATAAACGCCCCCGGTCAGTCTGTCAATTTCATCTCCTTATTGGCCCTAAATTAGGGGCCGGGTCACCCTCTCGTTCGGTGAAGAAAGCATCTTAAGGAGTGGGCCGAACGGGGCCAACGATATCACACCGTTCGACTTTCAGCGGTTCATGCACGGCCGCCCGACCGGGTTCACGGTATACGACGGAAAAAGTTTCGGGGTTCTGATAGACCGTCTCCGAGCAGGACAAGGAGTGCAGGGGAGGAGGAGCATCATCACCTACGGTGAATCGATACAACGGCCCCCTCCCGCGAAGGTCTTCCAGCGTATAGATCACAGGGCGGGGAGCATAGTAGGAGGGCAGGCGTGTATTGACCACATACAACACGGCGTTGCGGGGCAGCAAGTGACCAAGCGCCCGAAAGTCGTTGCTAAAGGCAACGTGCTCTTCCCGAAAGGAGTCGCGGCTGACCACGCCCCCGTCGACTTTTATGAACGGTCTTGCATAGTAAGCCTGCACGGCGACCCAGGGCAGGCACAATCCGAGCAAAACCAGCCACCACCGAGCCATAAGCCGCGCTCCGAACCGTGACGGCCAGAAGATCCACGCCCCCACAATGATCACAACATACTGCAGTCCGCCCAGGAATCTGAACATCTGGGGCAGCAGCCAAACAATCAGCAATGCTTGCCCACAAACGAGCCCGCAAACAATCAGGGACATGCGTTCTCGTTTGAATGCCCCAAAAGCCACCATCCCAAAAGCCGCCACCACCCCCACGGAAACGGAAGGGGCCAGCCATTGAAAGAGCTGTATCCATCCTCTCGGACTTGAATCTTTTGCGCTACTGATGAGGTCAATTGCTTCCGGTCCAAAGTAGCGAGAGTGGAAGAGCGTTGCCGTGGCCAGCCCCCACGGCGATCCGCATTGCCAGGTTGTCCACAAGATGATCGGACCGTAGAATGCGCTCCAGACTGCCAGGGCAATCCCCGCGGCCTTCCTCCAGCCGAGCTCGGCGGATGCGCGATGAACTCCGATCAGGGTGATGGTAGCTGCCACGGGCAGATTGGATATCTTGGTGGAAACCGCCGCATAAGCGGTAAGGCAAATCAGCATCAGTCTGGTTTTCGATTTCAGTTCGACGGTTTGGGTATCGGGAAGCAGCGCGTGTAGGCAGGCCGTGACGGTGGCGATATCTCCCAGCGCGTGAGGTCCACTTGTTACGTGCCAGACCGCGGGATAGAGCCCCACCGAGGCGATTGCGCCCGTCATCCATCCCGCCGTCGCGCTCGTTGTCAGGTCCGCGGTCACTCCAGCCACCAGAAGTACGAGCGCGATACCCAGGCCCCAACTCACCATGTTCCCGGCTTCGGGAAATCCCGCTGCGTGTTCGGCCGTGAGACCCAGTTGAAAGGCGGTTTGCGGGAAGATGGCTGCTTCATAGGGTAGACGGTAAAGGTGAAGGCCGTCATCTTCCATGATTCGCTTGGGGATCAGCATGTGGTAATGCAACTCGTCGATTTTAGTGGAGGGGGCAATGGCGATGAAAAGGTTGATGGCGCATGCCACCACGATCACGGCGACAAACCCGCGGTCAGAGTTGCGCAAAGTTTTGAACGCGGGAGCAAGGGAAATACGATCCCTGGAAACCAGCAGGATGCTGGAACCAAAAACCAGCGCTCCCGCCCCCACGATCCTCACCCCGGTGACGCCGCCTCCCCAAAAGAGAACCATCATGACCGCCCAATCGATGATGGCCACACCGCTCACCAACAAAGCAGCGAGACGCCACCGGCTGGGAATGGGTCCCAACAAACGGGTGAATCCGCAGCCGACGCCCGCGGCCGCCACTAGCCCGAGTAGCCCTCCCGCTAAGGTTTCCACTGAGCCCATGAACCTGTCTTCTCCCCCCGTGTGCCTTGGGAAACGATGGACATGTTCGCTTTACCATCTCAAGTTGACCCGGAAATAGCAAGTGATCAAGCAACCCCAGAAGAAAGAGGGTATGTTTCCTTTGCGGGGATCCAGCCCGCGATGCGCCCCGATAGATCGGGGCGCTACAGTGGGCTTCGTAGGGCCGAACGGCGTTCGGCCTGGGGTTTCACCCGAAGCCCGTGTCCCGGGCTTTGGGTTTTCCCTAACCACCAACCACTAGCCACTGATTTCGTGTCCCCAGCCGTAAGGCTATTTCGGGTGAGAGATTCGCATCCCCGTAAGTGAGGGGGCCGATGGGGTACAGGCGACCCCGTGGACAAATGTCCCCTCGCCGACCCCCGTCTCCTCATGGACGATTTTTGCAGGAACAAAGATGTTGGCTGCTCCGGGTGAGTACGGCAAGGCAGCTTCAATGAGGGTGCCAATGGGATAATCCGTGTGGCTTGTGAAGCGAAAACCACCGCGCGAGACGTTTTCCGTGGAGACAACCTCTTCGCCATACGCGGAATGACGGATACAAGCATTGACCTTGAGGTTTATGCGCGGCGCCTTCCGTTCCTTAAGAGGATGGAGGGAGCGGGGAGCGGCTCGACCGACCGGAATCCGTCCCTTTTCCCAGTCGTACGGCCGCCACAAAGTGGTATCTTGACACTGCTTGCAGGGACGCGTGAGGCCTTCATTCGCGGTAAGAAGTCCCAGCTCAAAAACATCCAGGTGCACGACCTCCTGAGCTTGGCAGTCTGCGCACTCAAGAAACATTCGGCCCGCCGGGTTCTC
>Ga0074044_10003153_pt1 | contig 14143 bp, 10 predicted proteins | sample BogForMeECP23OM1_FD_94443 | JGI IMG/M metagenome (GOLD analysis project Ga0074044, IMG submission 94443) | Bog forest soil microbial communities from Calvert Island, British Columbia, Canada - Bog Forest MetaG ECP23OM1 | ecosystem: Environmental > Terrestrial > Soil > Wetlands ... | reverse complement strand
TGCGCGTCCTCGATATGGAAAAGACGGTTGGAGGTTCCTTCCTCGAAAGTATTCTGCGCCCCAAAGACGAGGCCTTCGTCATCAGCTTCGGCACCGACATCGAACTTCTGCAGGATTTCACCAACTCCGTCAGCCGGCTCCGGCATGCGCTGAACGATGCCAGCATGAATGCCGGTGGAGTCGGCTGCGCCGGAGGTCCGATCGGCCCGCAGGGCCCGATTCCGTGTCCTTCCACCGGCCAGCGCGGCACCGCGCTCTATGACGCCGTCTATCTCGCCTCGCACGACGAATTCAGTCACGAAGTCGGACGCAAGGCGATGATCCTGCTCACCGACGGAGAAGACGAAGGCAGCCGCCTCAAGATCAAAGATGCCATCGAAGCCGCCCAGAAAGCCGATGCCATCTGCTACGTGCTGCTGATTGCCGACCGTGGTTTCTACGGTATGGGTGGCTTCGGCTATTCCGGGGATACTGCCATGAAGAAGCTTACCCAGGAGACCGGCGGCCGCGTGATTGAAGTCGGCAACAAGATCGAAAAGCTCCGCCAGGCCTTCGACCAGATTTCCCAGGAACTCCGCAGCCAGTACAACGCCGGTTACACACCCACCAACACCGCCCGCGACGGCTCGTTCCGCAAGGTCGAAATCAAGCCCAAGCAGGGGGATTACAAAGTCCAGGCCCGCAGCGGCTACTACGCCACGCCTCACCCGGAGGAGTAGCGGGCGGCGGAAGAACTCAAGTTTCGATCAGGGTATCGCTTTAGCTATACCGCAAATTCTCCGGAATCGTCGGCCCCTTCAGGGGCTGGGCATCGAACGCCGGATGCCTCACTCATAGCGCACTTTGCGATGAGTGGGGTTCCGCCGCGCCGCCGTGTTTGCTCCCCTGTGACGGCCTCGTTTATACTCATACCGTCGGGCGGGAGTAACTCAGTGGTAGAGTGCGACCTTGCCAAGGTCGAAGTCGCGGGTTCAAATCCCGTCTCCCGCTCCAGTTTCTCGAAGCCCTGCCTTGGCGAGGGCTTTTCGTTTTAGCGTACTATAAGCGATCTCATAAATCGTTTCCGGGTAGGGTTTGGGAAGGGCACGGCTTCAGCCGCGCCGTCCGAGGCCGGGGTAAATGCGGGCTTTAGCCCCTGAGGGCCAGACACCGCGCTCCTGGAATTTATTTGTGAGACCAGTTCTAGTTTCGAGAACTATTCGGCGCGGTAGCCAAGTGGTAAGGCCGAGGTCTGCAAAACCTCTATCGTGAGTTCGATTCTCACCCGCGCCTCCAACCCTCCTAGGCATGGCTCTTACGACTGAGCTCTATCGTTTCTTTGGGACCCGCTTTCGCAAACGCCGCATGGAGTGGCTTGTCCACAAGTTCGGTGACTGCGAGACCATTCTTGACATCGGTGGGGAAGCTCCGACATGGCAGGACTTCCGGCCCTGCAGTCTCACCATCCTCAATGTTGGCACACGACCCCTCGATCTCAATGCTACCGTGGCCTACATTCAAGCCGATGGGCGTGCTCTCCCCGTGGCAGACGGCGCGTTCGACCTCGCATACTCCAATTCTGTGATCGAGCATGTGGGTTCGCTCGATGACCAACGGCGCTTCGCGCAGGAGATGAGGCGCGTGGGACGCCGCGTGTACTGCCAAACTCCGAACAAATGGTTTCCGGTGGAGACGCACTCGCTAGGAGTGCCGCTCCACTGGCTGCCTGAAACGGGGATATCTCCTATCGCTTATCGCTATCTCACGCTGCAGGGGTGGCGAACCAGGCCCACCCGGCAAGAATGCGTAGAGCGCCTTCGGTCGGTTCGCCACCTGACGCGCCGGGAATTGAAGTCTTTATTCCCGGGCTGCCTATTCCGCACAGAGTGGTTTCTCGGCTTGCCCAAGTCTTTCATCGCGTGGCGCTGAAAAAAAGGCGGCCCGAAGGCCGCCCTCGAATGCTATCTAAGTCCAGCTAGATCCGCGCGCACACCGCCTTGGTCTGCGTGTACATTTCGAGAACGTCTTTGCCCATCTCGCGTCCCCAGCCAGACTGTTTGTAGCCGCCAAACGGCAGCCCCGCGTCGAAGATGTTGTAGCAGTTGATCCAGACCGTTCCCGCCCGCAGTGCCGCTGCCATACGGTGCGCCTTCGAAATATCCTTCGTCCAGATGCCCGCCGCCAGTCCGTACACCGAGTCATTGGCGCGCGGCAGCAGTTCTTCCGGATTGTCGAACGGAATCGCCGCCACCACCGGGCCGAAGATTTCTTCCTGCACCACCCGCATGTTGTCTTTCGTGTTCACCAGCACCGTCGGCTCGACGAAGTATCCCTTGTCGCCCAGTTTCTTTCCGCCGGTCACCGCGGTCGCGCCTTCCGCCAAGCCAATCTCCAGGTAGTTGCACACCCTCTGCAACTGCTCTTGGGAGACGAGCGGCCCCATGGCGGTGTCCGGTTCCAGCCCAGATCCCACCCGGATCTTCTTGGCCTTTGCCGCCACCCCTTCCACCACGCGATCAAACACCGGCCGTTCCACGAACAGCCGCGAACCGGCGCAGCAGCATTGTCCGTGATTGAAGAAAATGGCACTGGCCGCACCGCCAATCGCCGTCTCCAGATCCGAATCCTGAAACACGACGTTCGGCGATTTGCCGCCGAGTTCTAGCGAAACTTTCTTCAGATTTCCCGTGGCCGCGTGCACAATCAGCTTGCCCACTTCCGTCGATCCGGTAAAAGCAACCTTATCGACCAGATCGTGCGCCGCCAGTGCCGCGCCCGCCGTCTCGCCATATCCCGGGACGATGTTGACCACGCCATCCGGGAATCCAGCTTCCATAATCAGCTCGCCCAAACGCAGCGCGGAAAGCGGCGTTTGCTCGGCCGGTTTCAATACCACCGTGCATCCCGAAGCCAGCGCCGGCGCCAGCTTCCAGGCTGCCATCAGCAATGGGAAATTCCACGGGATAATCTGCCCTACCACGCCGACCGGCTCGCGCAGCGTGTAAGCGTGGTAGTTGACTCCGGGCGTATACATGACCGAGAGCGGAATCGTGGTGCCTTCGAGCTTGGTTGCCCATCCCGCCATGTAGCGGAAAATATCGACGGCCAGCGGAACATCGGCGGCCCGCGCCACCGTGAGCGGCTTGCCGTTATCCAGTGTTTCTAACGTTGCGAATTCTTCCAGGTGCTCTTCCAGCAGGTCGGCCAGTTTCCACACCAGCTTGCCGCGGTCGGAGGCTGTGATGCGCGACCAGGGGCCGTCGTCGAACGCCTTGCGCGCGGCCTTCACGGCCAGGTCAATGTCCTGCCGGTCGCCTTCCGCGATCTGCGCCAGAACTTCGCCGGTGGCCGGGTTGTAGGTTGGGAAAGTTTTGCCCGACGCGGCATTTACCCACTTGCCGTCGATCAGCATTTTGCGCGGCTTCCCGATGAAGTCGCCCACGCGTGAATCAATCTGCATTGGCGAAATTGCAATGCCCATACATCCTCCTTCTTAATGCAAAATCGAGTGAGAAAATTCCGTCGAGGTGAAATGAATTGGGAAAATAGTAATCCCGCCGGACGGGGAAGGCAACTGGGGGCGCCTGATTTCCGGCAAGTTCGAGCATCACCGCTGCCCAGTGTGAAACCATGTCAGGTCATCCCTAATTAACGCCCGCGGGGAGGTGTGGGTTCGTATCAGGGTATCGCTTTAGCGATACCGCAAGTTCTTCAAGAAGAGGTGCCCCTTTTGGGGGCTGGGGCTCGAAAAGCGCAGCACCCGTCTTCATTTTTCTCTTTCCCTCTGCCGATTTTCGACATATACTCCGCCCCTAGGTCCACAAATACAAGCCGCTTTTACGTCCTTCATTCGAGATCATTGGAAGCTGTTCGCCAGCACAATTCTCCAGCACAACTCCACGGGAGGTGCAAATGTTGATCCGCGACCTGCTTAGGAATCAAGTCACCATCTCCGCCGAGGCCCATCAGACGGTGCTGGAAGTTGCCAGCCTGATGGTGGAGCACAACATCGGGGCGGTACCAGTTCTGCAAGAAGGCCGGATGATCGGCATTTTCTCCGAGCGCGACCTGATGATCCGGGTGGTGGTTGCGGGCAAGGATCCCGCTCAAACCCCGGTGGGCGAAGTCATGACCGAAGACCCTCTCACAATCGCGCCCGACGAGCCCCTCGAGACCTGCATGACCCTGATGAAGCGGCATGGCTTCCGGCATCTGCCGATCTGCGCCGGACGTGAGCTGAAGGGAGTCATTTCCTTGCGCGACATCCTTCTCCACAATCTCGACGAAAAAGACGATGAAGTTCGCATGATGCGCGCCTATCTGCATTCCACGCCCGAAGCCAGCTAGTGCCAGTCCACCTTACCCGTTGCCGGAACGGCCGCGGAAGAAATCGGATTTGCACTTGTTCCTGGGTGGCGCAGCGGCTCACCGCTGCGATAACTGGCTTTTTTCAGCGCCGGCTTTAGCCGCTGAGGGGCGCCGTGGATTTACTGGTTCTTCTGCGCTGGCCTCTGGGGCGGCCTTCTTTCTTACTTCCTGTCTTTTGTCCCGGTGGTTTCAGATCCCGCCGCAGCGCCCGTTGCTGGCTCTTTGCCCTCGTCCGATTCCTTCGCATCTCCTCCGGCGCTGGTGTTAGTGCTGAGATACTGCACGATGATCGAAATGCGCCGGTTCGACGCGTCCAGCGGATTCTTGACGTTGCGCAGGCGTTGGTCCGCGAAGCCCCGCACTTGCGAGATCTGGTCGCTGCGCAATCCCGACTGCTGCATCAATCGCCGCGCCGCGTTCGCCCGATCCGCTGAGAGTTCCCAATTGCTGTAACTGCTCTTGCCGGCATAGGGTTTGGCGTCCGTGTGGCCCTCGATCGAAACCTGGTTGGGAGCTTTTCCTAATTCCGCCGCCAGCAGCGCCGCAATCTCCTGCCCGCTCTTGTTGAGCGTGGAACTCCCGCTGTCGAAGAACGTTCCTTTCTCCGATTCCAGCAACTCGATGCGCAGTCCTTCCGCCGTCACCGTGATCTCGATATTGTTTTTCAGCTTGGCGAAGTCGTTGATGCCCTGGATACTCTTTTGCAACTCCTCTTTGAGCTTCGCCATGTCCTGCTTGTCTGGTTGCACGTTCTCGCCGGTTCCCTTCAGACTGCTTCCGGTCATCTTCCCGGTTCCGCTGGGATCTTTGAAATACCCGCTGATCGCCACCTGAATCGGCTTGCTGCTGTTCATCAGCCACAACACGATGAACAACGCCATCATGGCGGTGACGAAGTCGGCATACGCAACCTTCCAGGCCCCGCCGTGATGGCCGCCATGGCCGCCTTTTTTCCTGATGATGATGATGGGTGGTGTCGGCATGACGCTGCTTATCCCGCGGCCGCGCCATTCGCCGCTGCATCCGGTGTCGCCTCATCCGTTGCCGCCGCCGCGGCCTTTGCTTCGTCTCTCGCTCCCCGGCAAGCCTCTTCGACCGCCTTGAATCCAGGACGCACATGACCGGGCACCGTCCGCCGCCCAATCTCAACCGCCATGATCGGGGCTACACCCTTCAGAAAAGCAATCATGGTTACGCGCAACACCAGCAGGAAAGCGTGCTCCTCGTCCGCCATCTTGCCCATACGCGACGCCAGCGGGCCGACCAACCCGTAGCACAACAGAATGCCCAGAAACGTCCCCACCAGCGCCGCCGCCACTTTCTTCCCAATTTCTTCCGGAGGTCCGCCCATCGCGCTCATCGTGATCACCACCCCCAGCACCGCCGCCACAATGCCAAGGCCGGGTAGCGAGTCCGCCATCGTGCTCAACGACGTCACCGGCTCGCTGGCCTCGTGATGGTGCACGTCCATGTCCACCTCCAGCATCTGATCCAGATCGAATACTTCCACCCCGCCGCTCACCGCCATGCGCATCGTGTCGCAGACGAAGTCCACGGCATGGTGATTCTTCCCGAAATCTTTGTATTTGGAGAACAGCGGGCTCTTGTCCGGCTCCTCAATGTCCGACTCCAGCGCCACCAGACCTTCCTTGCGCGCCTTCTGTAGCAGTTCGTACATCATCTTCAACGAATCGGTGTAGCGCTCAGTGCTGTACTTCGAGGACCCAAATACACCAATCACCCCGCTGATCATCTTCTTCAGCGTGTGTACTGGATTCGAGACCAGCACCGTGCCCACCGCCGCCCCGCCAATGATGAGCAATTCCGCCGGTTGCAGCAGTACCTTGATGTTGCCATGCTCCATCAGGTACCCCGCTACGATGCAGCCGAAAACCACTACGATCCCAATGATCGAAAACATGGAACCTCATCCTTGCCGGTGCCCAGAATCACCGCCGCCGGCCGCCGCTGCCGGCGTCGCCGTCCCACTCGAGTGCGAAGCTACCATCTCTCTCACTAGCGATTCCAGGTCGCTGCCCGCCGCGGCCATTGCGTGGGCCACCTCGGTCTCAATCGGAAACCGGTCGCCCCACCACAGCACTTCCGAATGTCTCAGCAGGTTCCATACCGTCTCCGCCGTGGTTGCCACCGTCACCGGACTCGCCGTCGGCAGCACTGCCAGAAATTCGTTCTCTCCCCAGCATCCCAGAAAATTCTCCGCATCCAGGCTGTGTCGCAACGTCTGCGCCGCGGTGCGTAGAAAAGGTACAGCCGACTGCGGACCGTGCTTGACGCGAAACTCCTCCAGCCCCAGCAGCCGAATCCGCAGCACCCCAAAGCCCTGATGCGATCCCTTGGCCCCCGCCATGCATTCGTTCAGTACGGCTCGCGTCAAACGCCGTGAAGGAATCCCCGTCGCCGCATCCAGGCATCCGTACATCGGCGGCCCGGACAACTCCTCGTGGCACACCAATGTTTCTTCCAACAGCACCGCCGCTCCCTCAATGACTTCGCCGTGTCCAAGTACTGCCAGCGTGTGGATCCGCAACGCCACCCGATGCCCATTCTTGTGCAGGTAGTAAGCGGTACATTGCTGCGGCAGTCCTTGCTGGAGGGCAGTCGCCACCGGGCAGTGCTCGCCACTCAAGCGGTTGCCCCGCCGAGCGCAGGCCTGCACAACATCTTCCAGGCTATGTCCGACCACTTCCTGCCCCAGATGTCCAATGAGGTATTCCGCGCAACGGTTCCAAAAGCGGATTCTCCGTTCCCGGTCCACGATGTAAATCCCCAGCGGCAAGTCTTCCAGCACATGCCGGAACAGCTTCGGATTCTCGACAAGGTTAGGGAACATGACCGGGACACGCCGCCTTCTGGTTCCATCGGCAGTCCAACCAGGGAACTTCAGGGGCCAGAAGGCCAGCACGGCATAGCGCCGTGTGGCCCGCACAATGCTCAGAACTCTAAGCGAGCCTGAAACGCGATCATTCGTGGACTGCTGTCGCCACCCAAACCGACGCCCAACAAGCCGGTCGGCGGAGAAGTTGTATACGCCAGCGCTCCAAAGCCAGACTGCGTGGAAGGATTTCCTGGAATGCCGGCCTGTACCACGCTGGGAAGGCCGAAATTCGGATGGTTGAAGACATTAAAGAACTGACCCTCAAACCGCAGTTTCAGATGCTCGGTCAAGGGGAACCATTTTGTCAGGTAGAAGTCGCTCCAGAGGAAATCGGGACCGCGCAGGGCATTGCGGCCGAGAGTTCCGAACTGACAATTCTGCGGGCTGTCGCCGCCATTGCACTGCCCTGTGCTCGGATCGACTGCCGATACAAATGCGGCCGGATTGAGCCACTGAATCGTCCCCGTTGCGGTAACGCCAGGAATGTTGCAATGGCGGCAATAGGGATTCACTCCCGGCACAAGACTCGCGAACTGCGGCCCGCTGCCCTGCACAATTCCCTCTTCCTGCATGGTGATTGGATTGATCGCTGAATAGGGCGTGCTCAACACCGAGAACGGAACTCCGCTGTGCCAAAACGCTGTTCCAGAAATCTGCCACCCGTTCAGCGCGTAGCTCAGAGAATGACTGCGCACTCTGACCGGCAACTGATACACATACTGCGCGTTGAGATTGTGCCGGATGTCATAGTCGCAAGGACCGTAATCGCGGGCCAGGTCTCCAGGCAGAGGCGAAAGGATTCCCCCCGCGGAGAATTGCAGGAATCCTCCGTTCGAGACTGTATCCATGCAACGGCTCCAGGTGTAGTTGACTTGGCCTTGCAGACCATGGCCGAGCCGCTTCATCGCGGTTAATTGAAGACCGTTGTAGTGACTGTTCGCGCCGGTGGAGAACTGCGTCACCGCGCCGAATCGTGGGTCGGTAGGGCTTAATCGCGGACTAGTCGGCGGCACGTAGGGAAATGGTGCAAAACACCCCTGGCATACGGTCTGGAAGCCGTTGACTTGGGTTGAGTACGGCTGGTTCACGGCCCGCGTGCCCACGTATTGCGCTTGAAAACTAGCCGTCGTTCCAAATTGATGCTCAATTCCCAGACTCCACTCCATGAAATATGGCGCGTGGAGTTTTCCATCGGGGATGGCGGTGATTGCAGGCGGCGGAAGAAAAGACAGGCCCTGGGGAAATCCCGAAGTAAAAGTCCGATTCGCGGTAACGAGTGCGTCGACTGCGCTGTTGGGCACGGGATAGCCGGGAATACTGGGCGCGATGGCTGTGCCGCCCACGGTGCCAAGCTGTCCTCCCTGAAACGTTTTATCGTAGGGGGGATTTGTGCCAATCAGGTCGGCCACCGTACCCGGCAAGATGTCGCTGAAAATCCCGAAGCCGGTGCGGAGCACGGATTTCTGTTCGAACTGCCACGCTATCGCCATTCTCGGCTGCAGAATGGCCACCGGCGTGGACGAGAACAGATGGCCGAGATGAGTTTGAATGGCGGCGTTCAGCGGCAGATCCTGATACTTGATGGAACCGAAAGGTCCGCGAAGACGGGCGACTTGATCATGCGGATTCAGTGGATTGGAGTTGAAGGTATCGCGCACACCGAACGTCCAGGTCAGCGTGGGAGTTACTTTCCAGGTGTCTTGCACATAGAGATCCAGATTGAGAAAGTTGAAGGGCTCATTGGCGTTCGAAGGGAACGTCTCTGACGCGGTGTTCGCTGTTCCATCGATAAATTGCTGCAAGTTCGCGTAGGTCACGGTGGGAACCGTGCCTTCTCCAAAGTCGTAGTCGTTCAGGCGGAAGATGCGTGTATTCGTTCCAAACCGCAGTTCGTGAGCGCCATGACTCCAGGCGAGATTGTCATTGATGAAGAACCGCGAGGCGCGCCGGCCTTGAATCCAGGTGTTGTCCAGCCCTCCGATGGGCGTGAAAGGGTTTGCGCCAGTGCCTTGCAATACAATCGGGAACGCGGCAAGTGTCTTCGGAAGGTTGCTTGGCCCAAACAAGCTTTCGTACCAGGAGAACGCCGGATTGAAGTAGTTCACCAGGTTCTGCGAGAAAACGTGTGTGTGTCCTGCCGCAAATGAATAAAGAGGCTGCGGCGAAAGCGCATTGAACACCGGGTTGATGGGATCGGTGTATGCGGCTTGCAGCCCGGTGTCCGACTGAAAACGAAACCAGGCCGTATCTTTCTGGTTGATGTTGTAGTCCACGCGGACGGTCTGTACCTGCTCGTGGTCGTCGCTGGAGTGTGAGACGTTCTGCCGGTTCGCGCAACCGTCTCCATTCGGCGGAGTGCCCGGTGCCTTAGTGCCGTCCGAATTGAAAGGACACCAGAGTACCTGAGTGGCTGTGCCGCGGGTGTTTCCATAGAGCGAGAACATCTGTTCATAAAACGGCACCTCCTGCGACGGAATTTGCCCCAAGACGTATGTTGGGAACAGCCTATTGTTACCGAAACTGGGAACGATCGTCGACGTGACGATGGGCAGTGCGATCCGCACCCATTCGCTATCGAAGAAAAAGAAGAGTCTGTCGTGCATCATGGGCCCGCCCACACTGCCCCCAAAGTGATTCACGGTCGCCCTCGGCTTGTGGTTCCCCGGCGTCGCATTGGTGAAGTAGTCGGCTGCATTCAGTAGCGAACCATTCCACAGTTCATAGAGATTCCCGTGAAACTGATTCGTGCCAGACTTGGTGACGTAGTCGACTTGCGATGCTCCATACCGTCCTTGATCCACGGAATAGGAAAGCGTGTTAACCGTCACTTCCGAAATCGAATTCAATCCCAGGACGAGGTTGGTGGAAAGGCCGCTGTTGAGATTGGTGAGCGGGTCGTTCGTTTCCAGTCCGTCCACAATGTAGCCATTGGAGAGGGCGGGGAGTCCGTTGAATTCCACGTTGCCATACCCGTTTGTGCCGCCCACGAAGTCGTTGCTGCTGCCCGCCGTGTTGATGAGGGCTCCAGGGGCGAACTGCAGAGGGTAGGTCAGGTCGCCGCCTGGATTCGGCAGATCCTCTAGCGCCGGCGCGTCCAGAGTGGTCGATGTGTTTGCGTTTTCCGGATTGACGAGTGGGGCTTCGCTGCTGACCTCAAGCGTCTCGTTGGACCGGGCCACCTGGAGCATGAAATCCACGCTTTGCCTCTGTCCCAGGCCCGCAACGACATTGTCATTTTGCCGCGGTTCGAAGCCCAGAGCCTCCGCCCTGACCGAATAAGTGCCCGGCTTTAACTGCGGGAAGGTGAACCGGCCTGCGTCATCGGTCCGGGCACTGCGCTTCAGGCCGGTCTCGTGACTTGTGATCGTCACGGCGGCTCCGGGCACAGCCGCCCTGGTTGAGTCCCTTACCTCGCCAACGATGGCACTGGTGGTTTCGCCTTGTCCCCGCGCTGCCGCCGGAAGAAGACATGCCACAGTCAACAGAAGAAGAGCAAAATGACCTACCCGTGCCATGGATTCCCCATTCATTTGGCCTAAAGCGAAAATGCTTCCCAGTTGTTATCTATTAACCAGAGATTATTGTTACTAGTTAACCATGGTTAATTACAATGGGCAAGGTGAATTTTAGGAGAGTGGATAAGCTCGGCGATTGCGTAGGAGTGACGGCCGATTCGGAAGGGATTCGGCCCCTAAGTTAGTGCATAGGCAGGCTGCCAGATGGAGCGAGTCGGCCTCACGCCGCAGGATGCGCCTGCGCCCTTAACGCGCGTGCCAGTTCCTGCGCGTCAAAAACCGGGGGCTGGCAAGCAAACCCCGAGCACACCACGGCAAACGATCGACCCCCGCCGAGCGCCGGAAGATTCGGGATCGTCTCCGCCAAAGCCGCTGGCAGGTTCTGCGCCACAACTTTGTCAGCATCCAAACGGACAACCGCCGTGCTCAAGCCCAGCCGACGCACTGCAGTCCGGTACAGCTCCACGGCCACTTCATCGTTTCCGACGACCACCACTTGCGTGTGCGGCTGGATGAACCGCACTACCGCCAGCCCATAAGTGGCCGCAAAAATGCCATGCTGTCCCGCGACCCCGGCATAAATTTCCAGCGTCTGCTCCGCCCGATCGCGATACGACACATCATTCGTATAACCATGCAGGCGCAGCAGCGCAATCGCTGCCGCCGAATTTCCCGCCGGAGTCGGCGAATCCTGAAACGGTTTCCGCCGCGTCCCCAGAATGCCAAGCACAGCCTTCTCGCCCACCGCAACGCCCGTGTCAAAGAACCCGCCCGCCGCCGCATCGAAGAACTCCGCCGCCATCGCCTCTCCGATCGACCGCGCAAAGCGGAAGTAGCTCAGGTCCGCCGTAGCCTCGTAAGCGTCGAGACAAGCAATCACCGTGAAAGCATAATCGTCCAGCACGCCGGAAATTTCGCGCCGCTCCGCCCGAGCATCCGAGTAAGCAATCACATGCCGCAGTGTGGAGCGGGCGCCCTCGCTCGCTGCTGTTGAATTTGAGCCGCCCTTCCATCCTTCTGCCAGCAGCCGATCCAGCGAGCGCAAGGCAAAGTGCCGCGCCTGTGCCAGATCAAGCACCTTGGCCGCCTCCAGGTAAGCCGAAACGCACATCGCGTTCCAGCCCGCATAAACCGTCTTGTCTACATACGGTGTAGGACGCAGCAACCGCGCCGCGTACATCTTTTTCTGAGCCGAGGCGAGCAGCGCGCGCGCCCGATCTTCCGGAATGCTAAGCCGCCGGGCAATTTCTTCCACCGGACTGCTGACGCAGAGCACATTCTTCGCCGGATTGTGGTGCATGTCCCCGGCTTCCTGAATGTCGTAATAGAGCGCCGCCACCGCAGACTCCTCGGCGGTCAACACCGCTTTGGTTTCCGCCAGCGTCCAGGTGAAATAGTCGCCGTCATCCTCCATCGAATCATCGGCGTCCTGCGAAGCGTAAAAACCGCCGTGGGAGCGGTCGCTGAGCCATTCATCCATCCAGCGAATAATGTCGCGCGCCACCCCCGCGAAAAACTCATCTCCCGTCGCCTGGTAAGCGTGCACATAGTTTTTCAGCAACTCCGAGTTGTCGTAGCACATCTTCTCGAAGTGCGGAACGATCCAGCGTTCATCCACCGAGTAGCGATGGAACCCGCCCGCCAACTGGTCATAGACGCCGCCCCGCGCCATTCTCTCCAGCGTGTGCACGAAAATAGTGCGCAGCTCCTCATCTTTCGTGCGCACAAACTGATCCATCACCAGATCGAGCGCCGCCGGATGCGGAAACTTGGGCGCAGTCCCAAATCCGCCGTTAACCTCGTCAAACATCTTCCGCGCCGACTCCAGAATCGCGTCAATCACCGCAGCGGATACCGTCCCGCTGCCCGAAGAAAGAGACTCCGCCCGCGCGATCGCGCTCTCCACCATCCGCGCCTGTTCCATCACATCGCCATGTTTGTCGCGATAAGCCGCGGCAATCGAAAGCAGCACGCGCTTGAAACTAGGCCGCCCGTACGAGTCCGCCGGAGGAAAGTAAGTCCCGCCATAAAATGGCTTGCCATCGGGAGTAAGAAAAGCCGTAAGCGGCCACCCGCCCTGCCCCGTAAGCGCGCCCACCGCCGCCTGATAGCGGCTGTCAATATCGGGACGCTCGTCCCGATCCACCTTCACCGCGATGTAATGCTCATTGACGATTGCCGCGACTTCGGCATCGTCATAAGACTCGCGATCCATCACATGACACCAGTGACACCAAACCGCCCCAATATCCAAGAGCACAGGCTTGTTGGCCGCACGAGCCGCCGCAAAAGCCTCCTCCCCAAACTCATGCCACTGGATAGGCTGATGCATCGCCGACCGCAAGTAGGAAGAAGAGGCGCGAGCCAGGGAGTTGTGCGAACCGGTGGTCATCGGAAGAGTCTATCGCGAGAGCGGGCCAGAAGGGGACCGCACGCGCCCTAGGCTAAACGGTTTCGAGACGAGGAGCGCGCCGTTCACCTCATTTAGCCAGGCCCGGCCGCAGCGGGTTGACCACCCGTACTTCGCCGTACTTCTGACCTGCCCCGAGGTCTTCGGAATACAGGGTCGCGGCACCCGCGCTTTCGGCTGCCTGGAGAACCAGCGCGTCCCAGTAGGAGATCTGGTAGCGCGCCTCGATTTCCAGCGCCTGAATGACCGATTCCGGACCGTTGACGACGATTTCCCAGCTTAGGTAGTCCTGTACCAGCCGGCGAATCTCATCCACCGGGAGCGGGGGCTTAACTTTGCGCCGGAGATTGACGCAGAGTTCCTGCAGAACCTGTGTGCTTAACACACCCTGTCCGGTCGTCCACAAGTGGTCGAGCAACTGGCGGGCGCGGTCCCGCTTCACGCCGGCCGAAGAATCGTGCGCGTAGATAAGAATGTTCGTATCGACGAAATACTTGTCAGTCATCGGCGATCAGACGCGGGCCAATGCCACGCGGGGTTACCGTTCGTGCAGCTCGTCGCGGGAGCGGGGAGGAGTCCATTGCATGTCGAGTCCCTCTCGCAACCGGGCCAGAGCGCGCTTGCGAGCACGATCATACGTCTTGCGCTGGCGCACAATTTCTTCCAGCCGGGCAGCCAGCAAGGCGCTGATCGAAGTGTCCTGTTCGGCGGCCAGAATCCTGACTTCGCGCAGGAGGGTGGCGTCTAGCTTGAGAGTAATGTTGGTTTTCATATAAGCACGCAAATATGTGCAGCACTAGTCTACGTGCTAGCCGAAGCTGCTGTCAAGAAGGCTTGCTCGTCAAGAGCCAGGAGCTAAGAGCCGAGCCTCTTCGCCAGCGAACAATAAATCTCCACTGCCTCCACCAGTTGCGCCTTCTCCACAAACTCGCCCTCGGTATGCGCCACGTGAATCGAGCCCGGCCCCAGCAGCAG
>Ga0074044_10003152_pt1 | contig 14149 bp, 12 predicted proteins | sample BogForMeECP23OM1_FD_94443 | JGI IMG/M metagenome (GOLD analysis project Ga0074044, IMG submission 94443) | Bog forest soil microbial communities from Calvert Island, British Columbia, Canada - Bog Forest MetaG ECP23OM1 | ecosystem: Environmental > Terrestrial > Soil > Wetlands ... | reverse complement strand
GTGGCTCGAATGCATGACCACGCCATCGAACGTCTCCATGCCGGGCCATGTCGGCGCGTAAGGATAATCGGCCCAGCCGGTCGCGACGACGACGACGGGGGCGCTCCGCAAGTTCTCGCCTGCCTCGGCGCGCCACATGCGCCCGTCGCGCCGAATCGCAACGACTGCGGCGCTGAACACCGGCTTCAGGTCAAACCTGGCGGCGTAGCTCTCGAGATAGTCGACGACCTGCGCCCGCGACGGATAGCGGCCGCAAGCCGACGGCATCGGCAGTCCGGGCAGGCCGGAATGGCCGCGATCGGTGTGCAGATGCAGCCGGTCGTAGTGGCGCCGCCAGACCGAGCCGACCGTGTTCGTTTTCTCCAGGATGACGGACTTCAGGCCCCGCTCCTTGAGGCACGCGGCAGCGGCGAGGCCCGCCGGACCGGCGCCAATGACGATTGCGTCGAGAGTTTCAGCTATGTGATCTTCTCCGTCGTAGGGTGCCTCCAGCTCGCAGCCAGCGTAGCATTCCGACCAGGCATTGAACCAGTTGCCGCGGTCTCCGGCGCAATCTTCGCAAGCGGAGCCGCGACCTCGCCTTTCGCTCGCCGCGCCGCCTGTTTCCAATGTTCCGCACGATGGGCTAGGCGTTATCGAGCCAAGAACTCGCCTGGAGGAAACGCCGATGCCTGCTCTCGACGATTGCCTGACCATCGAGGATCTGAAAGGTCTAGCGCGGCGGCGCGTGCCGAAAATGTTCTTCGACTACGCCGATTCGGGCAGCTGGACCGAGACGACCTACCGCGAAAACGAGAGCGATTTTCAAAAGATCAAGCTTCGTCAGCGCGTCGCGGTGAACCTGGAAGGCCGGACGCTCGAAACCGACATGCTCGGCATTCCCGTCGCGATGCCGGTCGCGCTCGCCCCGACGGGGCTCACCGGCATGCAGATCGCCGACGGCGAGATCGAGGCGGCGAAAGCGGCGGAAAAATTCGGCGTTCCCTTCACCCTCTCGACCATGAGCATCTGCTCGATCGAGGACATCGCCGAGAATACGAGCGCGCCGTTCTGGTTCCAACTTTACGTGATGCGCGACCGCGGCTTCATCGAGCGGTTGATCGATCGCGCAAAGGCCGCCAAATGCTCGGCGCTGGTGCTGACCATGGATCTGCAGATCCTCGGCCAGCGCCACAAGGACATCCGCAACGGCTTGTCTGCGCCGCCGAAATTCACGCTGAAACACATCTGGCAAATGGCGACCCGGCCGCGATGGGCGCTCGGCATGCTGGGCACGCGGCGGCGCACCTTCCGCAATCTCGTCGGCCATGTCGGGAACCTCAGCGATCTGAGTGAGCTCGCCGCCTGGACGAATTCGCAGTTCGACCCGACGCTCTCCTGGAAGGACGTCGGCTGGGTCAAAGAGCGGTTCGGCGGCAAGATCATCGTCAAGGGCGTGCTCGATCCCGAAGACGCGAAGCAGGCTGTCGCCCACGGCGCCGACGCTGTCATCGTCTCCAACCATGGCGGCCGGCAGCTCGACGGCGCGCCGTCGTCGATAAGGGTTCTGCCGGAAATCATCGACTCGGTCGGCGGCCGGACGGAGGTCTATCTCGACAGCGGAATCCGTTCGGGCCAGGACATCCTGAAAGCGCTGGCGCTCGGCGCGAAATCAACCTTCATCGGCCGCGCCTTCCTCTATGGATTGGGCGCCGGCGGGAAGGCGGGAGTGCTTCGCGCGCTCGAAATCCTGCGCCGCGAGTTGGATATCACGATGGCGCTGTGCGGCGAGCGGGACATCAGACAAGTCAGCACGCGGAACATCTATCGCAACGGGCTGCTCTGTTGAGCACGGGGATAACCGCGCGGGATCGTAGCGGCTCACGCGAGCCCTCGCCTTGAGCCCCATCACGACGCCAGCGCGCAGATTGCCGCGCCAATTCGACCGCCGTCAAACGATATCGCGATCCGTCCGACGCTCGCCCAGGGTTTTCCGAGGGCGGCCCGGTCCGTGGGACGACCCTCTCGGGAAGTCGGGCGGAGCGCGCCCCGCGAGCGCCGGTGCGGAATCCGCGGACTGTCGGGCGGCGACCGCCACACCCGCCCTTGAATGACCGGCGCCGGCGCCTCAACATGGCCGCTGCGTAACAAATGCAGCGAGCGAAGAACGTGCAACGCGACAAGGCCGTCCTGAATGTTCGCCACGCGACGACCTATCGCTATGCCCGTCCGGTCGAGTTTGGCGAGCACCGCATGATGATGCGGCCGCGGGACGGGCATGACCAGCGGCTCGTCTCGTCGGAACTCCTGATCGAACCGCGACCGACGCGCCTTCGCTGGCTCTATGACGCCTTCGACAATTGCGTGGCGCTCGCTTCCTTCTCGGGCGCTTCGACCTCGCTCAAGGTCGAGAGCCGCTTCACGGTCGAACGAACGGCGGACGACTCTCCCGGCGGCGAGATCGATCCGCGCGCGCGCTTCTATCCGTTTTCCTATCTTCCCGAAGAGCTTCCGGACATCTCCCGCTCGGTCGAGCGTCTGTACGACGATCCGGAAGGCGACCTCGACCGCTGGGCGCATCAGTTCGCGACTTCCGGCGGAACGACGCAGACGAGCCATCTCTTGATGACGCTGACCTATGCGATCAAGGAGGGTTTTTCTTACGAGCGGCGCGAGGAATCGGGCGTGCAGCCGCCGCGAGTGACGCTCGACCGCCGCCGCGGCAGCTGCCGCGACTTCGCGGTGCTGATGATGGAGGCCGTCCGCGCCCTCGGCATAGCTGCTCGATTCGTCTCCGGCTACATATACGTGCCGCGCGGCGAGGACGAGCCGCCGCGCCTCGGCGGTGGAGCGACGCACGCCTGGTGCCAGGTGTATCTGCCGGGCGCCGGATGGATCGAGTTCGACCCGACCAATGGCCTGATCGGCGGCAAGGACCTCATCCGCGTCGCGGTGGGGCGCGTTCCCGATCAGGCCGCGCCGCTGACCGGGACGTACTTCGGCAGCTTGGAAGATGAATTGGGCATGGATGTCTCCGTCGAGGTGACGCAACCAAAGTCGCTCGAGCGCGTTCTGCCGGATAAGACCTCGTAGTTGGCTGGGGGTGTTTTGAATGATCATACGCGCGGGCTATTCAATCTCCTTCCACTGTCCCGTCGCGGCGCCGATGCTGTTGCAGCTCAACGTTCATCCATCGCGCGAGGCGGATTTGGTGACGCCGGACGTTGTCCGTTCAACGCCGAACCTGCCGATGGACTCCTATCGCGACCTGTTCGGCAACCGGGTGACGCGGGTCGAAGCCCCGCCCGGACAAGTCACGTTCAACAGCGACTTCACCATCCGCGACAGCGGCCAGCCCGACGAAACACCGGCGGACGCGCCGCTCACGCCAGTCAGGGACTTGCCGAGCGAAGTGCTCATCTTCCTGCTGGCGAGCCGCTATTGCGACAGCGACAATCTCAGCGATTTCGCATGGTCGCAGTTTCACGGAATCGGCGGCGGCGCCAACCTCGTTCAGGCGATCTGCGATTTCGTGCATGGCCGCATCCGCTTCGATTACGCCGCGGCCAATCCGCGCCGCACCGCGTCCGACGGCTTGACGGAGGGCGTCGGCGTCTGCCGCGACTTCGCCCATCTGGCGGTCGCTCTGTGCCGGGCCATGAACGTGCCCGCGCGCTATTGCACAGGCTACCTCGGCGACATCGGCGTCCCGCCGGACCCGGCGCCGATGGACTTTTCCGCGTGGTTCGAAGTTTTCCTGAACGGAAGGTGGCACTCGTTCGACGCGCGGCACAACACGCCGAGGATCGGCCGTATCGTGATGGCGATCGGCCGCGACGCGGCGGATGTCGCCCTCACGACGGCGTTCGGCAACGCCCCGTTGCAGCGCTTCGAGGTCACAACCTACGAAGAGGAGATGGCGGCGTAACGCTTACTTCCGACGCTTGGCGGGGTGCGTCGTCGTCTCGAGGATGTTTTCCGACGCGCCGATGACAAGCGACGACGAGCCGACGATGAGCGGGTCGGGGCCGATAACGAAGTGGTGGTTCTTGTTCGGATAGGGGAGCGCCGACAGGAAGTGCTGCAAACAATTGATGCGGGCGCGCTTCTTGTCGTCCGACTTGACGATCGTCCAGGGAGCGTCAGCGGTGTCGGTGTTGAAGAACATCGCCTCCTTCGCCTCGGTGTACGCGTCCCATTTGTCGAGCGAGGCCTTGTCGACCGGCGACAGCTTCCACTGCTTCAAGGGGTCGACGTCGCGTGCGGCAAAGCGGCGGCGCTGCTCCTCGCGCGTCACGGAGAACCAGTATTTGAACAGCCGGATCCCGGAGCGCACGAGCATGCGCTCGATCTCGGGGCACTGGCGCATGAACTCGAGGTATTCGTTGGGCTTGCAGAAGCCCATCACGCGCTCGACTCCCGCGCGGTTGTACCAGGAGCGGTCGAAGAACACCATTTCGCCCGCGGCCGGCAGGTGGCGGATGTAGCGCTGAAAATACCATTGCGTGCGCTCGCGCTCGTTCGGCTTTTCGAGAGCGACGATGCGCGCGCCGCGCGGATTGAGGTGCTCCATGAAGCGCTTGATCGTGCCGCCCTTGCCGGCGGCGTCGCAGGACGATGATCTTTTCGCCCGTCTCCTTGACCCAGTTCTGCGCCTTCAGGAGCTCCGCCTGCAGCGGGAGCATGCGCTCTATGTAATGGGCTTCAGTGACCTTCGACTTGTAGGGATAGTCGCCGGTTTCGAAGGCGCGACGGATCGTGTCGGGGTCGTGGCGCAGGGACTGGACTTCGACCCTATGGAGATTTGGCTCGTCCGGCTCCACGGCGCGCTTGGCGGCCTTGCGCGGGGGCAGGGGGGCGGAGATCACGATCGAGGCGGGCGGGAGCGGTGCCGAAGGTGTCTGGCTCGAATGGGACCGCGCGGTCCTGGCGTCGCCGGCTTGCGGCGTCGCCTTGATCTGGTTTTCGATTCCCATGCCGTCGCTCCCGGCCTCGCTTCGGCCGACCGTTCCCATAAAGCCCAGCTCGACGGTCTTTTCGCGACCCCGCGGCGCGAGTCAAGATGGCTCGTGGTCGCAGGAACTTTCTCTCGGCGCCGTCCCCGGCGCGCCGAATTGAGCGGCGCCGCGAAAAGGAATCGCGCTTGCGCCATCGCGTTTCGGCAGCTAACACGAGGGCGGGCCGAGGCCGGGGCAGCTCGAATGGGGTCACGCATCGTCGTTGTCGGACTCGGTCTCGCTTGCGCGGCATTCTGCGCCGGCGCGGCTTCGGCGGCCGACGTTCTCGCTCCCGAGACGTCGGTTGAGCCGCAGCCCACGATTGAGCCGCAGCCCACATTTGCGCCGCAGCCTTATGTCACTCTCTTCCAGGAGGTTCGCGTCGGCGCCTTTGCGCACAACACCATCCACGACGAGGGCGCGCCGGTTGACGTCTCGATCGAGACGCTGTCCTCGCCGCTCCCCTTAGCCAGCGTCTCCAACCCGTGGGTCTCGTGGTTTTTCAACCCGCGCATCAATCTCGGCGGGATGATCAACACCGGGGGAAAAACGAGCTACGCCTTCACCGGCCTGACCTGGCGCATCCCTGTTTGGGGGCCGGTGTTCTTCGAGGGCGAGTTCGGCGGCTCGGTCAACAACGGCCCGGAGCACCCGGAGCCGAATCGGATCTTCATGGGCTGCGTTCCCAATTTTCGCGAGTCCGGCGGCTTCGGCGTCCAGCTTTCCAAGAACGTCGACTTCATCGTCAGCGTCGAGCACACATCGCACGCGACCTTCTGCACCCACATCGATCCCGGCATCACCGACGTCGGCTTTCGGGTCGGCTACAAGTTCTGAGAGCGCCGAATCGAGGGCCTTGCGGCGCCCTTCCCCGCGATCGGATTTTCGGATAGGGGAGCCGAAACCCGCGGCCCACGACTGCGGCTGCCGCCGACGGGCGGGGCCGCAGGCCCCAAGCGCCCCGCGAAACCTTGGAGGACGCGTCGCGGTTGCGGCGCGGCCTTTTTTGTGTGTTTGAGCCCGCGTCCCTACCGTCGGGGGGCGTAAGCCCAGAGGATCCATGCCGAAGCGCACCGACATCTCGACCATTCTCATCATCGGCGCCGGGCCGATCATCATCGGCCAGGCGTGCGAATTCGACTATTCCGGAACGCAGGCCTGCAAGGCTTTGCGTGCGGAAGGCTATCGGATCGTCCTCATCAACTCGAACCCTGCCACGATCATGACCGATCCGGAGATGGCGGACCGGACTTACGTCGAACCGATCACGCCGGAAATCGTCGCCAAGATCATCGCCAAGGAGCGCTACGCGGCGCCGGGAGGGTTCGCGCTCCTTCCGACGATGGGTGGCCAGACGGCGCTCAACTGCGCCCTCAGCCTCAAGAAGATGGGCGTCCTCGCGCGATACGAGGTCGAGATGATCGGCGCCACGGCGGAGGCGATCGACAAGGCCGAGGACCGCGAGCTGTTCCGCGAGGCGATGACCAGGATCGGCCTCGCCACGCCGCGCTCGCATCATGTGAAAACTCTGCCGAAGGCGCTGGCGGCGCTCGACGACATCGGCCTGCCGGCGATCATCCGTCCGAGCTTCACCATGGGCGGAACCGGCGGCGGCATCGCCTACAACAAGAGCGAGTTCATCGACATCGTCGAGGGCGGCATCGACGCGTCTCCCACCGACGAGGTGCTGATCGAGGAGAGCGTGCTCGGCTGGAAGGAATTCGAGATGGAGGTCGTTCGCGACAAGGCGGACAATTGCATCATCGTCTGCTCGATCGAGAATCTCGATCCGATGGGCGTCCACACCGGCGATTCGATCACCGTCGCCCCGGCGCTGACGCTGACCGACAAGGAATTCCAGATCATGCGCGACGCTTCGATCGCGGTGTTGCGCGAGGTCGGCGTCGAGACCGGTGGGTCGAACGTGCAGTTCGCCGTCAATCCGGTTGACGGGCGCATGATCGTGATCGAGATGAACCCGCGCGTGTCGCGCTCCTCCGCGCTCGCCTCGAAGGCGACCGGCTTCCCGATCGCCAAGGTCGCGGCCAGGCTCGCGGTCGGCTACACCCTCGACGAGATCGCCAATGACATCACCGGCGGCGCGACGCCGGCCTCGTTCGAGCCGACGATCGACTACGTCGTCACCAAGATCCCGCGGTTCGCCTTCGAGAAATTTCCCGGCGCCGAGCCGGTGCTGACGACCTCGATGAAGTCGGTCGGCGAAGCGATGGCGATCGGCCGCACCTTCGCCGAATCGCTGCAGAAAGCGCTGCGTTCGCTCGAGACGGGCCTCGACGGGCTCGACGAGATCGAGATCGAGGGCCTGGGCAAGGGCGACGACCGCAACCTCCTGCGCGCGGCGATCGGCACGCCGACCCCGGACCGGATCCTCAAGGTCGGCCAGGCGATGCGGATGGGCATGAGCGTCGAGGAAATCCACGAAGTATCCAAAATTGATCCGTGGTTCCTTCAGCGCGTCGCCGATATGGTTGCGCTCGAGCGCAAAGTGCGCGCCTTCGGCCTGCCGGCCGACGCGGGGAACCTGCGTGCGCTCAAGGCCGCAGGCTTTTCCGACGTGCGTCTCGCGGGGCTCACGGGCCTCGACGAGGCGGACGTCGCCGCGGCCCGGAACAAGCTGGGGGTCCTACCGGTCTATAAGCGCATCGACACCTGCGCGGCCGAGTTCGCATCTCCCACCGCCTATATGTATTCGACCTACGAGACGCCATTTGCCGGCAGGGCGAGCTGCGAAGCGGCGCCGACCGACCGGGAGAAAGTGGTCATCCTCGGCGGCGGGCCGAACCGCATCGGGCAGGGGATCGAATTCGACTACTGCTGCTGCCACGCCTCCTTCGCTTTGAGGGAGGCGGGCTACGAGACGATCATGATCAACTGCAACCCCGAGACGGTCTCGACCGACTACGACACGTCCGACCGGCTTTATTTCGAGCCGCTGACAAAGGAGGACGTGCTCGCCATCATCGACAAGGAGCGCGAGAAGGGGACGCTCAAAGGGGTGATCGTCCAGTTCGGCGGGCAGACGCCGCTGAAGCTCGCCCACGCGATCGAACAGTCGGGCGCGCCGATCCTCGGGACCTCGGTCGATTCGATCGACCTCGCCGAGGACCGCGACCGGTTCAAGCGCCTTCTCGACAAGCTCGGCCTCAAGCAGCCGAAGAACGGCATCGCCTATTCGGTCGAGCAGGCGCGGCTCGTCGCGGCCGATCTCGGCCTGCCCCTGGTGGTGCGCCCGTCCTACGTGCTCGGCGGCCGGGCGATGGCGATCATCCACGACGAAACGGCGCTCGACGACTATCTGCTCGGCGTGCTGCCGAGTCTGGTGCCGTCCGACGTCAAGGCCCGGTATCCCAACGACAAGACGGGCCAGATCAACACGGTGCTCGGCAAGAACCCGCTGCTGTTCGACCGCTATCTGTCCGACGCGATCGAGATCGACGTCGACGCGCTGTGCGACGGCAAGACCGTGTTCGTCGCAGGAATCATGGAGCACATCGAGGAGGCCGGAATCCATTCGGGCGACAGCGCCTGCTCGCTGCCGCCCCGCTCGCTGAGCCCCGAGACGATTCGCCAGCTCGAGGCACACACGAAAAAGCTCGCGCTCGCGCTCGAGGTCGGCGGGCTGATGAACGTGCAATACGCGCTGAAGGACGGCGTCATTCACGTGCTCGAGGTCAATCCCCGCGCCTCGCGCACGGTGCCCTTCGTCGCCAAGGTGATCGGCAAGCCGATCGCCAAGATCGCAAGCCGGGTGATGGCGGGCGAAAGGCTCGACTCGTTCGAGCTCAGCCTCGACAAACTCGACCATATCGGCGTCAAGGAAGCGGTTTTCCCGTTTGCGCGCTTCCCCGGGGTGGACACGGTGCTGGGGCCGGAAATGCGCTCGACCGGCGAGGTGATGGGACTCGACCGCTCATTCGAGGTCGCTTTCGTCAAGAGCCAGATCGGCGCGGGCTCCCGGCCGCCGAAGTCCGGGACCGTGTTCGTTTCGGTGCGCGACGCCGACAAGGAGCGGATCGTCGAGCCGCTCAAGATGCTCCAGGCGCTCGGCTTCAAGATCATGGCGACCGGCGGGACGCAGCGCTATCTGGCCGCGCACGGGTTGAAGGCCGAGAAGGTCAACAAGGTCTCGGAGGGCCGCCCTCACGCCGCCGATATCGTCCGTAACGGCGGCGTGCAACTGATGTTCAACACGACCGAAGGCGCGACTTCGCTCGCCGATTCGAAGCCGCTGCGCCGCGCCGCCCTCTTGCAAAAGACGCCCTATTACACCACAATTTCAGGCGCGATCGCTGCGGCCGCGGGCATTAGAGCCGCCTCGGCGGGCGAACTCGAAGTCAGGGCTTTACAGGACTATTTGACGTGACGGCGCGCCAAGACGCCGCCGCGGCAACCTCTTTTTGACGGGTAACTCATGGACAAGCTGCCGATCACCGCCGCGGGCCATGCGGCGCTCGAAGCCGAATTTCTCCACCGCCAGCAGGTCGAGCGGCCGCGCATCATCGCCGCGATCGCCGAGGCGAGATCGCACGGCGACCTGTCGGAAAACGCCGAGTACCATTCGGCCAAGGAGGCGCAGTCGCACAATGAGGGCCGAATCGTCGAACTCGAGGACCTCTTGCAGCGCGCCGAGGTGATCGACGTGTCGAAGCTGACAGGCAACACCGTCAAGTTCGGCGCGACGGTGACGCTGATCGACGAAGACACCGAGGCGGAGAGGGTGTTCCAGATCGTCGGCGGGACCGAGGCGGATGTGAAGTCGGGCAAGGTTTCGATCTCGTCCCCGACCGGCCGCGCGCTCATCGGCAAGAAAGCGGGCGACAGCGTCGAGGTGAAGACGCCGGGCGGCGGCAAGAGCTATGAAATCGTCAAAGTCGCTTTTATATGAACCGACACGCCGCCGTTCTTCCTGGCGGCGTGAGAGGGGCTTCATCATGTCGACCTGCGCTTTGACCCGCCGCGCCGCGATCTGCGCGGTGGGCGCTTTGGCCCTGTCTCCGGCAGCCGCGGTGGCGCAGGGCCCGGTCCGGTTCCGGAACGTCGAGGTGGACGTAGGGCCCCTACGCGCCTCGGAGGGCGACCCGACCGCGGCCTGGGTGGCGGAAACGCTGCCCGGTCAGCTGGTCCACGCCCTGGGTCCGTATCTCTCCCCGGGCGCCAGGGCCGGCGCGACGCTGATCGCGCGGATCGACTATCTCTATCTCGGGCCGACGAGCGGCGGGACAGGCCCGGCTGGCGCGTCGCAGGACACAATCGCGGGCGTCCTCATCGTGCAAGGGCCGCGCGGGTCGATCGCCGCGGAGACGCCTTTGAGGGCCATCACCTCCTACTACCCCAACGCTGCCGACAATGCGTTGATCGTCCAGAGCAACTACTATCGGGTCGCAGCGCTGGCGCAGGCTTTCGCCTACTGGGTCCCGAGGCAACTCGGCCTCTGAGCGCGCCCGCGCTCGGCAGGGGCCGGGCTCGATTGCCTTCGCGCTTTCGCCGTCATAGACCGCGGCTATGGTTGGCGCCGGCACGGACAAGACGAAGCCGCCGGCGCACGGCGGGCCGGCGGTGATCCTCGTCAGGCCGCAACTCGCGGTCAACATCGGCACGTGCGCGCGGGCGATGGCCAACTTCGGCCTCGACGACCTGCGTCTCGTCAATCCGCGCCAGGGCTGGCCGCGGAGCGACGAATACCGCGACGTCGCCTATTCCGCAGCGGCCGGCGCGACGGATGTCCTCGAGGCGGCGCGAGTCTTTCCGAGCCTCGAGACCGCCGTCGCCGATCTCAACGCCGTCTATGCGGCGACCGCGCGCGAGCGCGGCCAGATGAAGGCGGTGCTGACCCCGAGCGCAGCGATGACCGCGACCGCGGCCGCCCTGGGCGAGAAGCGGGGGATCCTGTTCGGGCCCGAGCGCACCGGGCTCGACAACGACGAGGTCGCGATCGCCGACGCGATCATCACCTTCCCCTCGAACCCCGCCTACGCGTCGCTCAACCTCGCGCAGGCGGTGCTCATCTGCGGCTACGAGTGGTTCAAGGCCGCGCACGGCGACAAGCCGCCGCCCTCGACCATACCGCGCGCGGTCTCGCCGCCGGCGCAGCGCGAGATGCTGCTCGCCTTCTTCGACTTCCTCGAGGGAAAGCTCGACGAAAACGGATTCTTCCGGCCTGTGACGAAGAAGCCCGGAATGCGCCGCAACCTGCGCAACATCTTTCATCGGATGAAGTTGACGCAGCAGGACGTGCGCACGCTGTGGGGGGCGGTGGTGCGCCTCGTCGAGGGCCCGCGGGTCGACGTCCAGACCCGCCGGCGAGCGCGGCCGAAGAAGTCGGCCGAGTGATCGGGGCTTCCTCTGCCGGGACCATGTCTCCGAGTCGCCGCAGCCGCTGGCCGCGTCATATTCAAGTTTCTGTATGGGGTGCGCCAAAGAAAGACGCTCCAGACTCGCATCCGGAGAGCCGAAACCGTCGAATTGGCGCGCCGTCGCTTACTGCGGGGCGGGGGCGGGGGCGCCGCCAGGAGCAGGAGCGCCGCCGGGGGCCGGCGCCGGGGCCATCTCTTGTTGCATGTGATGCATGTGATGGTGATGATGATGATGGTGATGATGGTGGTGATGATGGTGATGCATCTCTGTCATCGGAGCGGCCGGAGCCGCCTCCGGGGCGGCCGGGGCCGCTTCCTGCGCAACGGCGTAGCCGGCGAGGCCGACGGTGAGAGCGGCGGCGGCGACAAGGCTCTTGATCATGGGCAATCTGTCCTCTCGAAAAAGACCCCAGCGGTCTTCGCGCTGCAATCTGCCCGGTCCTGCCTGAACTCAACATGAACCGCGTGACACGCGCGCGGAATTGATGGTTACTGCCGCCCGGAAGCGGCGCGCCTGGCGAAAGGATTGGCGAGGATGGCGGTGAACAGCATGACCGGCTTTGCCCGCGCGGCCGGATCGAGCGGCGCCTGGCGCTGGGCGTTCGAGGTCAAGAGCGTCAACGCCAAGGGGCTCGACCTGCGCTTGCGGATGCCCCCGCCATTCGATCGCGTCGAAGCCGAGGCCCGGGCGCGCCTCGCAACGGCGCTTGCGCGCGGAACCTGCTTCGCTACCCTGACCGCCCAGCGCGAGGGCGCCTCGAGCGCGGCGCGCATCGATCAGGCGGCGCTCGCCTCGATCGCCGCCGCCGCCAGCGCCGCCGCCGCGGCGGCCCGGCTCGCGCCGCCGACCATGGACGGCCTTCTCAGCGTGCGCGGAATCGTCGAGATCGCGGAAGCCGGGGACGACGAGGCGGCCGTCGCCGCGGCCTGCGCGGGCGCGCTCGCGAGCCTCGATGAGGCGCTCGTCGCGCTCGGCGAGGTGCGGCGGACCGAGGGCGAGGCGCTGGCCTCGCTCCTGCGCGAGCGGCTCGACGCGATCGAACGGCTGACGCTCGCCGCCGACGCCAATCCGGCGCGGCGTCCCGAAGCGGTGCGGGCGCGGCTCGCCGAAAGCATCGCGGCGCTGATGGAAGGCGGGCGGGGCTTCGACGAGAATCGGCTGCACCAGGAGGCGATCCTCCTTGCCGCCAAGGCCGACATCCGCGAGGAGCTCGACCGGCTGAAGACGCATGTCGCCGCCGCCCGCGCCCTCATCGACGAGGGCGGGGCGATCGGCCGGCGGCTCGATTTCCTCGCCCAGGAGTTCGGTCGCGAGGCGAACACCCTCTGCGCCAAGGCGAACGACGTGACGCTGACGATGCAGGGGCTTGAACTGCGGACGCAAATCGAGCAATTCCGCGAGCAGGCGCAGAACGTCGAGTGAGATTCGAGATGGCAAAGGTGAGACGTCGCGGGATGATCCTGATTCTGTCCTCGCCCTCGGGCGCGGGCAAGACGACCCTGACGCGCATGCTGATGCAGGACAAGGCGCTCGACCTCACCCTCTCCGTTTCGGTCGCCACGCGCCCGCGCCGCTCCTCGGAAGTCGACGGCATCCACTACCGCTTCGTCGACCGGCGCGAGTTCGAGCGGATGAAGAAGGGCGGCGACCTGCTCGAATGGGCGGAAGTGCACGGCAACGGCTACGGCACGCCGCGGGCGCTGGTCGAGAAGGTGCTGGCCGAAGGGCGCGACATGCTGTTCGACGTCGACTGGCAGGGCGCGCGGCAGGTGCGCGAACGGCTCGGCGACGACGTGGTCTCGATCTTCGTGCTGCCGCCCTCGATGCGGGAATTGCGCGCGAGACTCGAGCGCCGCGCCGAGGATTCCGCCGCGACGATCGACCAGCGGCTCGAGGCCGCCCGGCACGAGATCGAGCGCTGGCGGGCCTATCAGTACGTGATCGTCAACGACGACCTCCAGCGGGCCTACGCCGACGTGCTCGCGATCGTCACCGCCGAGCGGCTGAAGGTCTCGCGGGTCGAGGCCGGAGTCGAGGCGTTCGTCGAGAGCCTCGTCCACGGCTGAGGCGGGGGCCGCCAAGAGGCGAAGGCGGAGTTTAGCGCCAGTTTAGCGTCGGGGTCCAAGAATTTCAGACGCTTGGACCCCCGTTTAGCGTCGCGCTGAAAACCGGGTCTGGCAGGCAGGCCGCCTCGATCTTATCGGTGAGTTAGAACAGATGTATACAGTGGTTAATCTGAACTTTCGACGTCGGCTGTCGCTGGCGGGCCGACGGCCGGCGCGCGCCCTCCCTTCTCCCGTTCGGGAGAAGGGGGGTTACCCCGTCAGACGCCTATCGCCTCGCCGCGAGTCCGGCGGCGGCGCTCGACGAAAAGGTCGCCGTGAAGGAGAACCGCCGGCGACGGCGGATCACCAAGCTCGAGGCGGTCGCAAAGCAGCTCGTCAATCGCGCCGCCGGCGGCGGCGCAACTCCTCTTCGCTCTCGTCGGCGCCAACGAAAGCCGCCCCCTCCCGCCCGATCCCGAACAACTCGGCGAGGGCGACGCCCTCGTCATGGCCGAGCTCGTCCGCCGCCTCTCGCGGCCGTCGCCATGACCGCGCGCGATCCCTCGGGTTAGCGGCCGCGCGGCGGGCCCCCTCCACCGGCCTTCGGCCGGTCCCCCTCCCCCGCTTCGTAGCTACGGCATGCACACATCTCGGGGCTGCGGCAGATTGACTCAGTTTGCTTTTTTGGTCTGGCGGGCCGAGTCGGGTCTGTGATTCTTTCAGTGACACTTCGTTGATTCGGGGTGTCGCAAT
>Ga0074044_10003150_pt1 | contig 14151 bp, 13 predicted proteins | sample BogForMeECP23OM1_FD_94443 | JGI IMG/M metagenome (GOLD analysis project Ga0074044, IMG submission 94443) | Bog forest soil microbial communities from Calvert Island, British Columbia, Canada - Bog Forest MetaG ECP23OM1 | ecosystem: Environmental > Terrestrial > Soil > Wetlands ... | reverse complement strand
TCCCCAACAAGGCGTATCCCAGCCAGACCATACCGGTCAGCCCCACGCCAATCCATTGAGTTCGCCAGCGTTTCATGGGTTCAGAATTGGAAGTAAATAAACTGCGCACCCTCGAACACGCCGAGACCGGCAATGGCAAGGAGAACGGTTATCATGCCCGCAGCCTGCCAGCGGGCCGGCCATTCTGAAAAGCGATCCATAAGCCCGTTCTTCCACTGCAAAAACAGTCCGATCGCGCCATACAACAAGACCCCCCAACAAATGGGATCCCAACCGTGTTGCCAGGGGGTGAACAGGGCGCGCAGGAAAGATTCAATCAAGTTCAATTGGCCGACTTTTGCCGGCACGGAACCCGCCCTGAAGAAAAGCCACCCCAAGCAGGTCAAATGAAAGAGAATCACCACCGACGCAAACCGGGCAAAACCCGGGATGGCGGCCGCGAAGCCGCTCCGGGCAACAGTTGGTGGCGCGGCAATTCGTTCGCGCCATTGCGACCAGGCCCGATGAACGGCCAGCAACACTCCGTGAAAGAATCCCCACAGCACAAACGCCGCGCCGGCCCCATGCCACAGGCCGCCCAGCAGCATCGTGATCGTCAAATTCAGATAAGTCCGGAACATCCCCCTGCGATTGCCGCCCAGCGGGATGTAAAGATAATCGCGCAACCAGGTGGACAGGCTGATGTGCCAGTTTCTCCAGAACTCGGAAGGATTTGCGGCAAGGTAGGGGGACTTGAAATTTTCCATCAACTCGAAACCCATGATTTTCGACAGGCCGCGCGCGATGTCGGAGTAACCGGAAAAATCCGCGTAAATTTGAAACGCGAACGCGTAGATGACAAACCACGAATTCATGTCCGCAAACGGCGCCGATGGCCCCCCAAATCCCCAATTCACCACCTGCGCCAGGCGGTCACTGATGACCACTTTCTTGAAATAACCCAGCAGAACGAGCCAGAATCCATTCACCACCTGCTCCCGCTTGATGACGCGCGCCGTTTGGAATTGAGGCAGAAGTTTCGAGGCGCGCATGATCGGTCCAGCCACGAGGTGGGGGAAATAACAGACGAAGAGTTGATAATCCAACAGGCTGGCGGACGGTTTTAATTCCCGGCGATAGACGTCAATCGTATAACTCATGGACATAAACGTATAGAACGAGATGCCGATGGGCAGAATGATGTGCAGTGCCGGCAGATGCGCCGCCAGACCAAAAAAGTTGAGAACCCCGGCTGCGCTGTCGGCAAAAAAATTAAAATACTTGAAAAAGCCAAGCACGGTTAAATTCACCGTCATGCTGCCGGCCAGCAACCACTTCCGGCGGATGGGGCTGGCGGTTTTATCAATCCACTTGGCGCAGAAATAATCAAAGAAACTGGTGAACCAGAGCAAACCCAGGAACCGGGGGTCCCACCAGCCGTAGAAAAAATAACTGGCGAAGAGCAGAAACCAGTTTTGGGGGCGATGTTTGAGCCGGTAATAAACCGGCAACACCACCGCCAGAAAGAGCAGAAAGATGAGCGAATTAAAAATCATTATCTATTCGCGCGCGATTCCAGCAATCGCCGCGCCTTTTCAATTTCCGATTCGAGCGTCTGCCGAAACGGGAGCGTTGAAGATTGTCCGGACAATGCCTGGACAATTTGCTTTGCATCCAATTTCCGCGACGGCGTTGCGGAAATCGGGGCGGGAGGTTCGCCAGACACCGTCTGGCAAATCAAGCGTGCGCCGGATTGTTCAGACGCTGTCTGAACAATCTGCCTCTCATTAACCCCGGGCCTTGGCCCGGGGTTGTGGCGGGTGGACGCTGGAAACCGTTTCAACGGTTTCTTGTGCAGGCGGCAAGCCGTTGAAACGGCTCGTCGTCGTTCTGCGGGCGCTGCACCTGGCTGAAGCCAGGGGTTAATGAGAGGATTTCCGTCCAGCAGCGCCGCGAGGCCGCCCGACCGCGCGGTGTCATTCGGCCGTCCCGCGCTTTGGCTCGCGCGGGCGACGGCGGAATTCTTTCGCTGGGTCGAACGGATTTTCACGGAATCAAACTTTCAGGGAAACCGCGCGTCCGTCCGGCGGGAAGTTTTTGCCGATAACGTGAGCGCGGGCTCATATCCACCATCAAAGGCAACACTGGTAATTTCGTTTAGGTTGAATCCGGATTTTTCTATCCACTCTGCGTTCGGATTCAAGCCATGAATCGCGACTGTCTTCGAGGAGAATCCGGCAAGTCTGCCGATCCATCGCTTGCCGTCCGCAACCAATTCCTTTTCCATGGCAATCAACGGAAATGATTTGCCAGCGGTTGAAATAACATCCAACCGCGAAGCGATAGAAACACGAGGATGGATGGGCTTAAGCTTGTTTTTTTTGGCAGCTCTACTTTGCCAGAAAGTTTTTTTATCGAATACGCGCCGGCGATTTATGTCCCGCGCCCGGATGACGATGTAACCGTTCAGGGTGAAAGTGTTCCACTCAAGCAGGTGAAGTAGAATCAAGGAATCATTAAAATCCAAAACAGAGCCCGCTATCCGCTCATGGATTTGCGGACGACGATCAAACCCGATCAAGGTTTTCTTTTCCTGACAGCGTTTGAGCATGGCTTTGAACTTTGAGCGCATATTGCCAACTACGCCGCCTTCGCCGCCGTTTTCTTTTCCAGCGCGGCAAAGATGCTTTCAAAAATCCATTTGCCATCGTCGCTGCCGAGCGCGAGTTCGCTGGCGCGCTCGGGATGCGGCATGAGGCCGGCCACGTTGCGGCGTTCGTTGCATACGCCGGCAATGTTCAGCAGCGAGCCGTTCGGGTTGGCACTTTCGGTCAGTTCGCCGGTTGCGGAACAATATTGCCACAAAATCTGGTTGCCGGCTTTTAGCTTGGCGAGCGTTTCCTCGTCAGCAAAGTAGCAGCCCTCGCCGTGCGCGATGGGCACGCGCAGCAACTTGCCCGGCGGAATTTTGTTCGTGAACGGCGAATCGGTCGTGGCGGTCTTGAGAAAAATGTGCTCGCAGTGAAATTGCAGATCGCGATTGCGGATGAGCGCACCGGGCAGCAAACCGGCTTCGGTCAACACTTGAAAGCCGTTGCAGATGCCGATGACGAGGCCGCCGTTGTCGGCGAATTGCTTTACCGCCTGCATCACGGAGCTGAACCGCGCGATGGCGCCGCAGCGCAGATAATCGCCATAGCTGAAACCGCCCGGCACAATCACAGCGTCGGCGTCGCCAAGGGAATTTTCCTTGTGCCAGACGTAACGCGCCGGGTGGCCGAGCAACCGGACGGCGTGGAGGGCATCCTGATCGCAGTTGGAAGCGGGAAATTGGAGAACGGCAAAATTCATGTGATTTACGATTTACGATTTACGATTTACGCGTCGAACGGCTCATGGCTCGTCAATCGTCAATCGTATATCGTAAATGTCTTGGTTCATTCAATTTCCAGTTTGTAGTCCTCGATGATGGGGTTGCTCAGGAACTTGTGAGCGGCGTCGTTAAGCACGCGCTCCGCGGCGGCCAAGTCCGTGCCGGGCGCGAGGTCAATTTCGATGTATTTGCCGACGTGGACACCGGTGACGCCCTTGTAGCCCATATGTTCGAGCGCGTTCTGGACGGTTTTGCCTTGGGGATCAACCACGGCCTTTTTGGGTGTGATGATGATTTTTGCTTTCATGCTCGCGCGACAGAATTTTGCGGAAAAATTTTGCGCCGGGCGAGCAATTTTTGCGCGGGAAACATTTTGGGGGACGCACGCCACAAGAAGCGTTGAATTTAGCCGCCGGTTGCGCCATGGTTGGCCCGTGAATAATCCGATTTCACTGGACGATGCGCCGCCCCGCCACATGGGTTCCGAACGCAAGGAACTCGAACCCTGCTCCATCGTCATCTTCGGCGCCAGCGGCGATTTGACCGCGCGCAAACTCATCCCGGCGTTTTACCATCTCTGCAAGGAAAAGCAGATGCCGTCCGCGTTCCGCATCATTGGTTTTGCGCGGCGGGAAAAGACGGATGAATCGTGGCGCGCGGAATTGCGCGCCGCGCTCGACCAGTTTTCCCGCACCCAGCCGGTGGATGAAAACGTGTGGCGCGAGTTCGCGGCCAGCTTGTTTTATTGCCAGGGCGACATCACCGGCGCGGCGGCTTACAAAAAGCTCGAAGAATTGCTGACCTCGTTCGGCAGCGCGCCGCTGCGGGAGAAGCTCTTGTTTTATCTGGCAACCTTGCCCAGCCAATTCGGCGAAGTTGTGGAGCAAATCCATCGCGCCGGCCTGTTAAACAAGGACGGTTCCGCCTGGCAACGCATCGTCGTCGAGAAACCGTTTGGCCACGACCTCGCCTCCGCCCAGGCGCTGAACCGGGAACTGACCCGCTTCGCGCACGAGCAGCAGGTCTGCCGCATTGATCATTACCTCGGCAAGGAAACGGTGCAGAACATTTTGATGTTCCGCTTTTCCAACTCCGTTTTCGAGCGGCTCTGGAATCGCAACCTGATTGACCACGTGCAAATCACCGTCAGCGAAAAATCCGGTGTGGGCCAGCGTGGCGGTTATTATGAGGAGGCCGGCGCGTTGCGCGACATGGTGCAAAATCACATGCTCCAGGTCCTTTCGCTCGTGGCGATGGAACCGCCCGTGTCGCTCGAAGCTGAGGCCATTCGCGACGAAAAGGTGAAACTGCTCAAATCCATCCGCCCGCTGACGCCCGAAGATGTGGCGAAGCAGGTCGTGCGCGGCCAATACTTCGCCGGCACGGTGAACGGGCTGCCGGCGCCGGGTTACCGGCAGGAACCGAAAGTGAAGCCCGATTCCAACGTGGAAACCTACGTCGCTTTGAAGCTGTTCATTGACAACTGGCGCTGGTCCGGCGTGCCGTTTTATTTGCGCACCGGCAAATGCCTGCCGCAAAGCGCGAGCGAAGTGCGGGTTCAATTTCGCCCCACGCCGCACGTGCTGTTTGCCGCGCAATGCGGCCCAAAACTCGACGCCAACGCGCTGGCGCTCCGGCTCCAGCCGAACGAAGGAATTTCCCTGCACTTCAACGGCAAGGTGCCCGGCATGAGCCTCGGGGTGCGCCCCGTGCGGATGCACTTCAGTTACGACGCCGAGTTTGGCGCCTACACGCCCGAAGCCTACGAACGGCTGCTGCTCGAAGCCATCGCCGGCGACGCAACGCTGTTCATCCGGCGCGACGAAGTCGAAACCGCGTGGCGAATCGTGGACTCCATCCGCGCCAGCTGGGAAGGCAAGCCGCTGACGAACCGCGAATTTTACGCCGCCGGCACGTGGGGACCGGTCGCCGCCGAGGATTTGCTCGCGCAAAGCGGCCACGCGTGGCACGAACCGCAGATGATTACTTAATCTTCCATGGACCCGCGAACGACGCGATGTCATTTCATGCACAATTTTGAACTGATTTCCTTCGCCACCGCCGACGAACTGGCCCGCGCCGCCGCCGGCGCGTGGCTGGATGAAATCGTGGCGGCCAACTGCGCGGCCAAACCATATTGCGTTGCGCTGTCCGGCGGACGCATTGCGCGGAAATTTTTTGCTTCGGTCGTGGAACAAGCAAAGGCACGAAAAATTGGGGACGGCGGCACACCGTCCCTCCCGGCAAACGTGCATTTTTTCTGGGCGGACGAGCGTTGCGTGCCGCCAGACGATGCGGAAAGCAATTTTGCCATCGCCCGAAAATTCCTGTTCGCGCCGCTGAAAATTGCCGACGCCCAAATTCACCGCATCCGTGGTGAAGATTCACCGGAAGCCGCAGCGAAAGCAGCTTCAACAGAAATTTCCAAAATCGCGCCGGTGAATGAAAACGGCCAGCCGGTTTTGGATTTGATTTTTCTCGGCATGGGCAAGGATGGCCACGTGGCGTCGCTTTTTCCCGGCGAATCCGAAATGGCAGCAGCCAGCAAAGCTGTGTATCGCGCGGTAAAAAATTCGCCCAAGCCGCCACAAAATCGTGTCACGCTGGACTACGCCGTCATGGCGGCGGCAAGGCAGGTATGGGTTCTGGTGTCGGGCACTGGCAAAAAAACAATGTTACATGAGTCACTTTTCTGCAAAAACTGCACGCCTTTGGCGCGAGTGACTCAATTTAGGACACGCACGAAAATTTTCAGCGATTTTTCCTGATTCAAACGCGAAAAATAATTTGACAAATTTTTGAACTATTTGCATTATTACTCAGTCTATGCAATTGTAGCAAATGAAGGATTTCGCTGTTCGTTTAGGGTTGGCATAGAGGTTTTGCTCGTGGCGCGGCTCGAACAGCGACCCCAAGTTGGTCGCGCCACCCTTCTGAGCGCATCGGTGAAGGCGTTTAAACCTCGTCACCGCGGGGGCCGGACGAAAGTCCGGCCTTTTTTTTGCATTTATGGAATTCGCATTGATTGCAGGTCGAAAAACATTTAATTTTCCCGACGCATGAAACACCAGCTCGATTTCGAGAAGCCGATCATCGAACTGCAAGACAAGCTGGACGAACTCCGCAAACATCCGGAAATGCATTCGCTGGACATCAGCTTTGAGGAAGAAATTCAGCTCATCGAAAAAAAACTGGAGGAAACCCGCCGGCAGATTTTTTCCAACCTCAACGCGTGGCAGCGCGTCCAACTGGCGCGCCATCCCAAACGGCCCTACACATTGAATTACCTGGAAAAGACGTTCACCGACTTTCATGAACTGCACGGTGACCGGCTGTTTGGCGAAGACCGCGCGATGGTGGGTGGCTTTGCGAAACTGGGCGAAGACCGCGTCGTCGTCATCGGCACGCAAAAAGGCCGGGACACGAAAGAAAACATTTTGCGCAATTTCGGCTGTGCCCATCCTGAAGGCTACCGCAAGGCGCTGCGCCTGATGCGGCTCGCCAACAAATTCGGCCTGCCCCTCATCACGCTCATTGACACCTCCGGCGCGTTTCCGGGCGTTGGCGCGGAGGAACGCCACATCGCCGAGGCTATTGCCGTCAATCTCCGCGAAATGATGCTGCTTGAGGTGCCCATCATCGCCACGGTCATCGGCGAAGGCGGTTCAGGCGGCGCGCTGGGCATCGGCGTCGCCGACCGCGTGTTGATTTTGGAAAATGCTTATTATTCCGTCATCCCCCCCGAAGGTTGCGCGGCGATTTTGTGGAGAGACCGCGACGCCACCGCCGAAGCCGCCGAGGCTCTCAAAATCACCGCGAAGGACTTGTTCGGATTCAAACTCGTGGATGAAATCATTCCCGAACCGCTGGGCGGCGCGCACAATGACCCCGATGAAGCCGCCGCCCATTTGAAGACCCATCTGCTCAAACATTTGAACGAACTCGCCGCGGTGCCGGTCGCCGAACGACTAAAAAAACGCTACGAGAAATTCCGCGCGCACGGGCATTTCATCGAAAACACCGAACCGGCCATGAACGGTGTTGTTCCCCAGGCATCGGCCGCATAATTCCCAGTGCTTTATCCGCTCACCTTTCATCCGATTTCTAAAAAGCGCGTTTGGGGCGGACGCGAAATGGAGCGGCTTTACAAAAAGAAACTGCCGGCGGGCAAGCCGATTGGCGAATCGTGGGAAATCAGCGACCGGCCGGGCGACGTCAGCGTCATTGCCAATGGCCCGCTGGCCGGGAAAAATCTGCGCTGGTTGATGGAAAATCATCGGGCCGAATTGCTCGGCGATGCGAAACCGGCAAACGAAAACCGCTTTCCGCTGCTCTGCAAAATTCTCGATGCGCGGGAAAAACTTTCACTGCAAGTCCATCCGCCCGTACCTGGAGCCGTGGAACTTGGCGGCGAGCCGAAGACCGAAATGTGGTTTATCGCCGACGCCGCGCCCGGCGCGGAACTGTTTGTCGGGCTCAAACGCGGCGTCACGCGCCAGGAATTCGAGAAAAAAGTCCGGACCGGTGAAGTGGCGGAATGTTTTCATCGGGTTCCCGTGCGCGCGGGCGACGCGATGTTTCTGCCCAGCGGCCGCGTCCACGCCATCGGAGCCGGCCTGGTGATTTTTGAAATCCAGCAGAACTCGGACACCACTTACCGGGTATTCGATTGGAACCGCGTCGGGCTGGACGGCAAACCACGCGAATTGCACGTTGCCCAATCACTCGCCAGCATTGATTTCAATGACTTCGAGCCGGCGCTCGTTCAAAACAAATTCAGCGGCGAAGACCCAATTCAAAAACGTCCACTTGTGTGCGATCCGCTTTTCAACGTCGAGGCCTGGCGAATGAATGCCGGCGCAGGCGTTTCATTAAAACCGCGCGCACTGCAAATCATCGCGGGATTAAACGGCCGGCTTGAAATTCAAAGCGGTCCGGCCTCGGTAAAATTGTCCGCCGGCCAGTTTTGTCTCGTGCCGGCGTGCCTGGAGCGGACGGAAATTACTGCGCAGGCGGACGCCGGCTGGCTGCGCGTCGAGGCGAATTGAGTGGTTCGAGCACCGGAGGTGCGTCAGATAGAGCATTTTCAGTCGCTTCGTAGCCACACGAAACAGTCTATTTGCGTTTATTCTCGAGCATTTCTCGCAAATTCATGGCTACAGTTTTGATTAAACTGCTCTAGTAGCCCACGGCGCAGGAAAAAGCGTGTGGTGGTCATAAGCCCCGGATGGGCCGAAAGAAAAATATAAGTTATGGGCTTTATCTGTCGCCCCTGCCGGGACTTGTAATTTTTCACAAAACAAACCCACGGCTGGTCGCCGTGGGCTGCTGTCTTCCGCCGCTCCGCGGCTGCAATTTCAATTCTGCGACAAATCCTCGGGCATTTGGGAAAGCAGCTTGTTTTTCCAGCCGCCCTTGCTTTTCAAGATTTTCTGCCAGAGTTGTTCGGGCGGCGTTTCAAAGACGAGTTCGAGCGACGCGGGAAACGTGAGCCACGCCTTGCGTTTGATTTCGGTTTCAAGCTGGCCGGGCGACCAGCCGGCGTAACCCGCGAACATCTTGACCTTTTTCCCCGGCGAAAACGATTCGCCGATTTCCAACAGATCATCCAGTGAATGGCCGAGACTTAAATTCGGAAAAACATTCGCGTCGGGAAGGAAACTGTCCGCATGCAAAAAGCTCAGCGCGGTCGGCTGTACCGGTCCGCCGAGAAAAAGCGGCGATTCCCGAAGCCTTTCGGGCAGGTCGGCCACGAGCACTTCCCCCACCTTGTTGCCGGCGGCGCGGTTGAGCACGAGGCCAAAAGCCCCCTCGGCGTTGTGCTCGCAAACCAGCACCACCGTGTGATGGAAAAAGGAGCCGCGCAAAACGCCGCCGTCCAGCAGCAATTTGCCTTTGAGGAATTTTCCCGTTTCGCTCATATCCACTGTCAATGTGCCTCAGAAATACGTTGCTGGCAATGGGTGGAAATTTGAATGTGGAAATTTGAACTGCCAGGACGCAAAGCGGCAAAGCTTAAAGGAAAACGGGAAGAAAGCCCGGGTTCCGGCAACCTTGGCGCCCGGAATTTCAATTGGGTGGCAGGAGAAGTTCCTGTTCCGTTCCAGAATCAATGTTCTGAATACGAACCGACTTTTTCCGGATCTCCAGACAACGAAGGGTCACATTGGTTCCCCCGATTTTCACCCGTTTCAGTTCATTGGGAAAAAAGGAAAGGCCATTGATGATGGCCACGGGCTGGTTTCCCCACAAAACCCCCTGAAGTTTGATGGTGGCCGGGGCAGTCGCCGGCTGGTTGGTGTTATTGTTGTTTATATAAATGGCGGGATTATTGGCAACTGGCTTTGCCGAAGGCATCTTGGCGTCCCTGAGTTCGTCCACATGGCCTGCTTCCAATTGCGCGGCCTCGCCATATTTCATCCAGTCCAGGACTTGATCGAACCCGTATCGCTTCTCCGCTTCAATGAACAGGTCAATCTGGCCGCGCGTGTAATGATTTTGCAGGACCCGCTTTTTTTCCACCTCTTCGTTTTGTGAATCCATCAACAAATAACCGACCAGCTCGCAGAAACCCTCCTCGGCGTCGCGACCCAATCTCGCCCTCCGCTCCTTTGGCACATTTTCGCCCACCCAGGCATGGGAATATTCGTGGGCACAAGTTTCCTTCAACTGGGCCAGCGGCAGCCCGGTCAGCAGGCTCATTTTGTATCGGGTCTGGTTGTTGACCGTCTCGGGACGGATGCAACCCAGCAGGTCGGGGCTTTCAAAATTATGGCCTTCCGTAATAAACATGGAATCCACATCTACGCGATCGATGGCCGAGACATCCACATTCGTCGGGAACGACGTGAAACGGGAAAACAACCGGTCGAGGTCATCCTTGACCTGGCTGCAAATGTGTCTGGCATCGTCGGCCTTCAGCACCACCGTCCTGGCGTCACGGGCGCAAAGGTAACGCCCGTCGGGCAATTCCAAGCCGGTTTCCTTGATGACGGGCAAACCGCAGATGGCACACCGGGGCAACTTGATGCAGTCGGAACAGACCTCTTTTTGCTCACCGGTGACCTTGTCGGTGACGAGGTAAAACGCGCCGTTAATGGGCCGGCCGCAAATGGCACAAACATCTCCCCGCGCCGACAGCGACAGGCCAAAACACAAACCGGCCATCAGCAAGACAATCCAAAGACATCTCCCGTGGTGTTGCATGGTTTGATCCTTTGCGGAAAAAATTCCGGCAGCAACGGAAAGCATACGCTTCGTTGCTGCTTCAACCCAAAGCACCTCCCGCGCCAAATCAGCCCAGGGATTTGACCTTTTTCACAATGCCCGCGGCGTCAATGCCGAAGTGCGCCAGCAATTCCCCTGATTTGCCGGAACGGGGCAGCGCCGTCACCGCGAGCTTGTGGACTTTGATTCCGTCCACGCTGAGTTCGCCCGCGACCGCGTCACCCAAACCGCCTTCGAGGTAATGGTCTTCAACGATGATGACGGTGTTGCCGGTTTTTTGCGCGGCAGCCTTGATGACATCCCGGCCGAGCGGCTTGATGCTGTAAGCGTCAATGACCGTGATGCCGATGCCTTCGGCTTTCAACGCTTCGGCGGCCTTCAGCGCTTCGTGCAGCGTCACGCCCGCGCCGACGACGGTGACCTTGTCGCCTGCCTTCTGGCGCACCACTTTCGCACCCCCGATGGGGAATGGTTCGTCATTGTTGTAAATCACCGGGGTCTTCGGACGTGACGTGCGCAGGAAACAAATCCCCTTCGTTTGTGCCATCTGTTCGACCAGCTTTTCCGTGCTCACGGCGTCGCTGGGATACAGCACCACACTGCCGGCGATCGCGCGCATCATGGCAATGTCTTCGAGCGCCATTTGCGACGGACCGTCTTCGCCGATGCTCACGCCGACGTGTGAGCCGACGAGCTTGAGGTTCGCCTGCGAAATGCCCGCGACGCGAATCTGGTCATACGCGCGGGTGAAAAAACACGCGAACGTGGACGCGAACGGCACCTTGCCACGCGCGCCAAAACCGGTGGCCACGCCGACCATGTTTTGCTCGGCAATGAAACATTCTGTGAAACGGTCCGGGAACTTCTTGAAAAACTTTTCCGCGAACGTGGAATTTTTGGTGTCGCCATCCATCGCCACAACGCGCGGGTCCACTCCGCCGATGCGTTCGAGCGCGGCGCCGTAGGCTTCGCGCGTCGCGACCGGGTCGCCGGGTTTGTAATTGATTGGCGGATAACCCGCGGGCGCGGCGTTGTTCGGCGCGGGCAATTGGGCCGGCGCGGGAATCGGAACGCCGATGCCGGATTTTGCACTGGGCTGAAGTTCGGCGACGGCTTTCCCGGCCTCTTCCTTGTTCAGGGGCTTGCCGTGCCAGCCGTCCTTGTCCTGCAAAAATGAAACCCCCGCGCCCTTGTAGGTTTTGGCGATGATGCAGAGCGGTTGATCGTTCAGCCCGACGCCGCCGAGCACTTCCAGAATCTCCTCGATGTCGTGGCCGTCAATGTCCTCGACGCGCCAGCCGAAGGCTTCAAAACGTTTTCGATAAACGCCGACGTCATGGCCGAACGCCGTTGCCTGGCTCTGGCCGAGACGGTTGTCGTCCACGATGGCGATCAAATTGTTGAGCTTGTAAACACCCGCGAACGACGCCGCTTCCCAGACCGCGCCTTCGGCGATTTCGCCGTCGCCGAGGAGGACGTAGGTGTTGTAATCCAGATGGTCGAGCCGCGCGGCCAGCGCCATGCCGGCGCCAACGCTCAAGCCCTGGCCTAGCGAGCCGGTCGCCACGTCCACGAACGGCAGCCGCGGCGTCGGATGACCTTCGAGGTCGCAACCGAACTGGCGGAGTTTCAACAACTCACTGGTCGGGAACAAACCGGTTTCCGCCCACGCGGCATACAGGAGCGGCGCGGCATGCCCCTTGGAAAGGATGAAACGATCATTGTTGTGGTAATGGGGATTCTTCGCGTCGTAACGCATGTGGCCGAAGAACAGCGTGGCCATCACGTCGGCCGCCGAGCAGCACGAAGTCGGGTGTCCGCTGCCCGCCGCAGTCGTTGAGGTGATCGAGTGAATCCGCAACTGGTTTGCGATGCCCTTCAATAATTCAATGTCTGTGTCAATCATGAAACGAAGAGTCTAGGTGAATGACGGCAAAAGCCAAGAATGAAAATTGAAAAAAGGCGGATCACTGCGGCAGGACGTGGCCAGGGACTGAACAAGTCGGCGGCACACCGACAGCATTGATCGTATAGGTGCCGCCGGAAGGGCAAACCGGGAAAACCATGTTGGATAAATACGGCAACAGGTCCTGGGCGAACGGAATGGCATCGGCAGTTTTGTCATTTTCCAAGGCCCATTGCTGTTTGGCCACGTCAATTTGCCGGAGATTGTTGATGCAGACGTTGCGCTGGGCGGCTGGCGACAACGATTGTTCCGCTGATGGTTCAGGCACGGTGTTGGCTTGCTGATTTTCGGCCTGCATTTGCTGCAACTGCTCCTGCTGCTGTTGTGCGGAATCGCGCGAGGTCTGTAATTGCAGCGTTAGTTGCTGATTCGTCCCGCGCAACCGGTTGTTCTCATTTTGCAGTTGGGAAAATTTTTGGGATAAATTCTGATTTTCGGCGCGCAGGCGGGCGTTTTCCGCGCTCAACGTGGCGACACTCGAATTCTTGAGCTGGTCCAACTGGGCGCGCATTTGATCGGCCTCCTGTCTGGCCTCGCGCAATGCAACCTGGGCCGCGTCCTTCTGCCGGTTTGCCGAAAACAGAAAAAATTCGCCGGCCAAAAGCACCACCACACACAACCACAGAACCCAGTTTTTAAGTTTCATGGACAAGCTTCTTTTCGCCCTTCCGCGCCCCGCCGTCAAACACGAAATGATGGCTTGCCGGGCCGTAGCTGGCCCCTGCCGGCCAGCGAAGGCTGGTACGCGAGGCGGGGGTCGAACCCACAACCTTCGGCTCCGGAGGCCGACGCTCTATCCAATTGAGCTACTCGCGCAGGGCAAACCCACAATACGCATCCGCGCGCCTTTGCTCAATGCAAATTGCAGGGATTTCGCGCCCTCTCCGGCCTCATCTACGGTAACACCTACTTTTGAGTCAACTCGCACCACGCCCCACCGCTCACTGATTCCGCTTGATGGCCTCCAGCAGCGGATGGTTTTCCTTTTTCCACTTTTCAAACCGCGCCAGTTGTTCCGGCGTCAGCCGCTGCGTGTTCATTTTCACCGCCTCGACGAACGCTGTCCCTGTCCCTCGCCCGCGCAAACCGAAGAAGCCGGTCACAGCCCGGGTGAGGGTTCCTGCCAATTCCCGCGGGGCAGCGGACCGACCCTGAAAAAAGCACGCGCTGGCCAACGAACAGCGGGCTGCAAGGGAAACGGCCTTTCATCGCGTCCCCTCTGGCCGATGCCAAATGCGCTGGCCGTCTTTATACACTTCCCGAACGCGGTGAAACGGCACGCGATGAATCCGCCCCTCCCCATCCACAAGCCGGAACGCTTGCGGGTCATCGCGGGGAAAACTTACCTCCGCAAACGGAACCGCGATGATACGTTCCTCAACCCGGTCAAAGTAGCCCAACTCGAACTTCCCGCGCGCAAACTCTGCGTCCCAGCGGATGCGGTTCAGCAGTTCGTGAATGGGCACTGTGCGCATGATTACCACTGCCTTCCCAGAAACCATTCATCCGCTTCCAGATCGTGTTTCAGCAGATACGCATGCCCGTCCGCGCCCCGCACTTTGAAATAATCGGCGCGAGGCCACTCGGGTTTGCTCTCGACCTGGTG
>Ga0074044_10003149_pt1 | contig 14151 bp, 11 predicted proteins | sample BogForMeECP23OM1_FD_94443 | JGI IMG/M metagenome (GOLD analysis project Ga0074044, IMG submission 94443) | Bog forest soil microbial communities from Calvert Island, British Columbia, Canada - Bog Forest MetaG ECP23OM1 | ecosystem: Environmental > Terrestrial > Soil > Wetlands ... | reverse complement strand
GGCGGTGTCCAGCGTACAGCCGGGGAGGATCGCAACTATTCGCGCATGAGTGGAGACGGCCGGGCAAACCGCATGGAAAGCGATCGCGGCCGCGGAAGCATGGGAGGGCGACGATCCCAGCCACGTATGGCAAGAATGCATGCACCGGCGGAGCACCACTGGGGCGGAGGGGGACGCCGTCGGTAATAGCCCGAATCATCGGTCATTCAATTTCAGTTTAGGCAATGTCAGTCATTCATAAAGGAAAAGACAAATCAGAACTTTCATAAGGAGATCAACAATGAAATCGCATGCGAACAAAACGACGAAGAAGTGGATTCGGATTGTAGTCGGAGTGCTGGCGTTCGCCGCCTTAGCTCTGGTGGTTGTACAACTCAAAACAAAAAATTCGGTGTCAGCCGAAGGCACCCAGACAACATTTCCGTCATCGGCCGAGGCTGGCGCCGCGCTGGCCAAGGCGGCGAAGAGCGGCGATGAGACTGCTGTTGCGGAACTCCTGGGCCTTGATGCCAAGGCCCTGAGCGCGGGAGACAAAGACGCAGATAAGGCCGCGTTGGAAACCTTCGCGTCCAAGTACGAGAAGATGAATCGCTGGGTCGACATGACCGACGGCAGCCGCGTGCTCTACATCGGAGCGGACAACTTTGCTTTCCCAGTGCCGCTGGCGAAGAATGCTTCCGGCCAATGGTACTTCGATGCCGTCGCCGGCGCTGACGAAATCAGGGCTCGCGACATTGGGCGCAACGAGCTGTTGACGATCGACGCTTGCGTCGCGATGGCCAGCGCGCAACAGATTTATTTTGCCGCCGGTGGTGATTCGGCTGAATTCGCCCGGCGCATCATCAGCACTCCGGGCAAGCAAGACGGTCTCTACTGGGCCGCGTCGGAGCAGCAGGGTTCCAGCCCGCTCGCGAACCTCGGTGACTTCGCCGCACCGTCGGTCGCGACGGTCGCCCCGGATGGCCCCCTGGTCATCGATGGCTACAAGCTGCGTATCCTGACTGCTCAAGGCGACGACGCCCCTGGCGGTGCTGGGAGCTACATCGTGAATGACAAAATGACCGGCGGCTTCGCCATCTTGGCAACCCCCGTCAAGTACGCAGAAACCGGCATCATGACGTTCATGACCAGCAGCGACGGCGTGGTTTACGAGCGTGACTTGGGTCCTGACACGGCCAGAATCGCGACATCAATTCAGGACTTCAATCCGACCGATGACTGGCTACGCGTGGAGTAAGGTGAAAGACACCGAGACCGAAACCAAAATGGAGGCTCTTATGAAAAACAAATGGTTGCGCTCCGGGTTTTTCGCCCGGCACCGGATCAAGATCGTGATGTGGGCGCTGGTCGCCGAAATGCTGGCCTCGCCTCTCGCCGATTCCCATCCTCGCGTTGGCGCCCTGCTTGGGTTCGCGGTGCTGTTGATGGTGCTCGCCGGCATCGGTCACTTCGCAAATCGATTCGTGGTTCGACGGGTTGTGCTTCCGGTTGCGGGGATCTGGATGATCACGAGAATCATTGAAGCCTTCGGAAACCCCCGCAAGCCTTATGCCAACTTGTCTCCGGTGGCGGGCTTGGCGCTCTCATGTTCGATTCTTTGGGCCATGTTCGATCATTTCCACTCCGACTTCGACAATCCACGGAATGCGATCACCGAAGCGTTCATTAGCTACCTGGTAATCGCAACGGCATATTCTCAGCTCTATTGGATCCTGAATCATTTCGTGGACCACGCGTTCAATCAGACGATTTCTCCCACGCAGGTCGGAACGTTTCTCTATTTCAGCATGGTTACACTGACCAGCGTGGGTTATGGCGGGATCGTTCCGCTGAACCCCTTCGTGCGGATCGTTGCCGCGCTGGAGAGTATGTCCGGTATCTTCTTCGTCGCGGTTGTGGTAGCGCGTCTGGTCTCGAGCTACAGGCCCAGGGCGGGACGGCAGGAGCCGTCCATTACTCACGAAGCCTCTGAAGCACCTTTCGGGACATTTTCGAGCATAAGTGAGCCAGTACTACATCAAACCGAGCTTTCCGAGGCATCAGAGGAACTTCGTGGCTACTTACGCATCTGCCCGAGCGAATCACTCTTCACCTATGCCAGACAGTACCTAAAAACACGTTCGACAAGAGTGGACTCGTCCTACAAGACATCGTGAATGAATTGGGCCGAAGGCAGCGCGAGCCGCGACATCCGACTTGTCGCTAGCCGGCGCGGAAATGGATACGAGTGCACACAACATCACGACGAATCCCCAGACTACAATTCGCTTCATCACTAAGCTTCCTCCTTTCGCAAAGCATCGGGATATTATCGGAGCGGTCGCGAACAGGCAAAGAGAGTAGGTCGGGCGGGACTATGTGAGCGTTGTTGGTTCCTGCGGAATGAACCCAATGGTCGAGAGAATCGGTGGGTGGCTTGACAGAATCGATCCCGGCGTCCATCGCCGCGTCAAAGGCCTGCGACTGGCAACCGCGTACGGCATTGCCGCGATGCTGGGGGCGCTGCTCTACAGCTCGTATCACATCTCGGGCGGCTCCTTCCTCAGTTACCTGGCCGCGGGCTTCGGCCTCTGGGCGAGCGTTTCAGAAGGTCAGGCAACACGCTGGTTGTCTACTCGCGATCTTGTGATCCTGAATGGCGCCGCGGTGGCGGGCGCAGTGAGCTTGATCGGTCTTGCCCCGATCTTGATGCGCCATGGGCGGCTGGGTCCGGAGTGGATTCTGATCACGGGCGCGTTTCTGGTTGGATATCTCAAGCGATTCGGAATCCTTGGGGCGGGCATCGGGTCCCAGATTTATATCGGCCAGCTTCTCGGCTACGGAACCGGGATCGCTCGGGCCGATCTGGGACTGGTAGCGCTGGCAGGATTAGTAGCCACGATAGCCTCGGTCGTGCCTCGCTTGCTCAGCGGACCCGCGGAACATCCGACGCCTGTGCCGGTTGTGGATGCCTCGATTGGGGGCGGGCAGGGACCACGAGAACTGCGGATGGGGTTACAGGCAGCAGTGGCCGCGTTTGTCATCGTTCTTGTAAGCAGCGTGATCCACCTTCAAGAGTCCGCATGGGCGATCACTGCGAGCACTTATGTGATCGCCGGGTCCGCATCGGGGACTGCGGATCGCGTTCGCCGACGCATCGTTGGAACGTTGATCGGGGTCCCGCTCGGCATCGCATGCGTGCCGATCACAATGCACATACCGCCGCTGGCGTGGATCCTCGCTGCAATGGCAATGATCATTTACGCCATGGCATTACCGGAGCGCTACGACATTGCCTGTGCGGCCTACGCCTTCACGCTGATGGTAACGTTGGCGATCAGTGGAGAAACGTCGATATCGGTCTTGGGGGCGCGCGCCTGGGAAACGCTGCTCGGCGGGTTATTGGGAGTGGTGGCTGCGAAAGTCATTCTTCCTCTCGCGGGCGATGCGCGCAGTGACGATGTGAGAAAACAAGGAGGCAGTGTTTCTCCGCCAACGCTGAACCAGCGTCAATGAGTCAATGATTCCATAACAATGTCGGCTCCCACGCCCGAATAGACTTTGGTGGTGATCGCCAGGACGCGCAGCATATTTTGAAGCTCCTACTGAAGGATGACTTTCCCAAGATCTCGATACCGAACGGGGAAAATTGCGATCGGCAAAGTTCAATGACAAGACACTTCGTCCTGAAACTGCCCACTGGCGGCGATGGACACCAGAGAACGCGCGCAACTCAAGATTTGCTGGTTTAAAGGATCGTTTTCGAGCGCGTCGGGAGTGATATTTTGCATCTCGCGGTGGGCCGCCAGAATTTTATTGCTGAGTTTTTGCATGTTAGCGAGTTCGTTGCTGAGCAACTGATAACCACTTCGATCGCCATCGGTTGACCGCGCAACATATGTCAATTTCAGGTTCCTGGCGGCTCGCGCCTGATAGGCAGCCAACAAGCTGTCGCTGGTCGGGTATCCGTTTTTGAGGGCGTCCATCAGAGCGCCCTGCCATTCCTTGATCACAGCCAGGGTTTCGATGCCCCCCTTCAGGAAATCCGGCGAGAATGCCGAGTTTTCTTCCTGGCCTGGCGCAGGAGCGGACGCGGCTGCCGTAGACGCAGGTAGGCTCAGCGTAATTTGATTCCCCCTAAAGCTGAGCGAACCATTGATAAGTCGCGCCAGTGCTTCGACGTCTACATAAGATCTGCCATTTTTCTGGATAACCTGCGCTTGTCCTGGTTGGCCGCTCACAATGAGTGTCCGATCTTCTTGTGCCGTCTGCGACCCGACCAGTCCCGGGGCAGCCAGCAGTCCTACTAGGATCAACCCTGCACTCAATCGTCTCTTTCTCATTGGATCACTCCTGGTTTTTCATTCTAGGTACATTGATGTGACATTCCCATGCTCTCGATGACCCGGTACCATCCACACGCTTGCGCTCTTAGCGTCATCCTTCCGCGAGGTATCGATGGACTGGACGGGCAAGCAAGGCTAGTTGGTGTAGAAGCGGTACTTATCGATCTTCAGACTGCGGATCTTGGAATCCAGGGTTGAGGGTGGCATGCCGAGCTTGGCAGCCGCACCCGCAGGACCGGAAATCTTGCCTTTGCATTCCGCTAGTGCCGCCTCGATGAGCTCTTTTTCCTGCGAAGTCATCTCCTGCACCAGCGGCCGGCTGGAGCGTTGCGCGGTCGACAGCCAGCTGTCATCGACCGAGAAACTCTCAGAGTCGCACAGGATCACGGAACGCTCGATGACATTCTGCAATTCACGAATGTTACCTGGCCAGGGATAGGATTGCAGACGGTCCAGGCTCTTTTTTTCGATCTTCCGGATACGCTTTCCGGTCTTGTGCGCATAGCGATCGATAAAGTATTCGACCAGCAGTCGGATGTCTTCCTTGCGATCGCGCAGCGCAGGAACCTCCAGCGGAAACACATTGATGCGATAGTACAGGTCGGCGCGGAACGTACCGGCTCCAATGCACGCGGGCAGGTCCCGATGAGTAGCCACAATGACCCGCACGTTGGCGCGAATTGTCTGATTGCTGCCGACGCGCTGAAATTCCCTTTCCTGCAGAACGCGCAGGAGGGCGACCTGGGTCTCGGCGGGAAGCTCTCCGATTTCATCGAGGAAAAGCGTGCCGCCTTCGGCCAGTTCGAAGCGGCCGATGCGGCGCTGCAGGGCGCCGGTGAAAGCGCCCTTTTCGTGCCCAAACAGTTCGGACGTGATCAGGTCGCGGGGGATCGCGGCGCAGTTGACGCTCACAAACGGGCGGTTCGCGCGATTAGAGTGCTTGTGAATCGCGCGGGCAATCAACTCTTTGCCGGTACCAGTTTCGCCCGTGATCAGAACCGTGGAGTCCGTGTGCGCAACTTTCGTGACGCGCGCCAGCACGGCCTGCAAACGGGGCGAGGTGCCGACAATCTCTTCAAACATCGCCATCGCGTCGATTTCTTCCCGCAGTGCCAGATTCTCCTGCTGGGCCTGCTCTTTCGATCCTTTGAGATCCTCGATGTCAATTCGCGTGCCGCACCAGCGGACGATCTGGCCGTCTTCATCGTGCAAGGGAAGCAACTGGTGAAGAAACCAGCGGTATTGCCCGTGCCTGCATCGGACGCGAGCTTCGGCTTCAACTGAGATTCTGTGAGTCATGGCATCGTGATAGGCACTCAAGAGCTCGTCGACATCTTCGAGATGGATGATCGAGCGCAGGTGCTCGGTTGGCGCGACGGCATCAATCGGTCCAAGATATTCGCGCGCCGCGCGATTGATAAACGATAAAGTTCCATCCGGTTCGAGGATGAACATGTGCTGCGGCATTGCATCCATCACCTGCTTGACGTGCCGGGTGCTCAGATAAGCTGCCGAGTCAGCCTCCATCAGATGCGTGAAAACCTGCGCATTCAGGACTGAGGCAGCGGGCTGACCAGAGTGCGCGATGAATTCGCGCGTCTCTCCTGCGGGAATCGAAACCGTTTCAACATCCGAAACCAGACAATTCATAGCAAACTCTCCAAAGTTACTGAGTCATCGTTCTTGACGGATCTACTATGCAGCTTGTCCGGCGTCGAACGCATCTTGCGATACGCAGTTTTTTCGATATTGCTCCAGGGGCGTCATCGAATACCACTTTCGGATATTGGGTCTGGTTAGAAGACCTGAGTCGCAGTTTTGCACAGGTATGAAACCGATGGGAGGTCCCGAAAGTGAAAAACAACCTAAGACCTAGCCACGGGAGGGATGACGATCTTACGCCGGCCAAACAAGTAGGCGTCCAGCGAGATTGAGCCAGGCCCCATCAGCGCAATCGCGAGCGCCACGCCAATTGTGTCGAGACTAGGCAGATTCAGGAAGGAAGACACCCAGGCGGGATGCCAGAGGTAAACCGCAGTACCGACCAGAACTGAAACGCCTGCCACCAACCGGGTCAGAAGGCCCAGCACAAAAGAAGTTCCGATTCCAAGGACGAGCCAAGACACCAGCCAGAGTCCCAGCTTCAGGCCCTGCGGGTCCCGCATGCAACGGGACGCTTCGATGACAAACTTCGCGCCGAGCGCGAGCCGCAAGACCAGCAGACCGATGCCGGGCAAGCCACGCGGAAATGTCCTGTACCACCGCTGCAATTTTCTTCTCCTCACACGCCGCGGCGAAAGCACCGCAATAACAAAAAATACCTGCCTCCAGGCGCGCGCGAATCGCCCGAAGTTCAAATTTTTGAGTACTACTAAAGTGATATTCCGGGATATTCCTAAACGGGACGACTGGCTCGGAGTTGGCCGGCCTTATTGGCCAGCTTTAGAGGTGAATAATGCCCCGCCGGACGGCAATCGTAATCGCTTGGGTCCGATCGCTGGCGCCGAGTTTGCCCATGATGTGCTGGATGTGAACCTTCACAGTTCCTTCCGATATGAACAGCCGGTCAGCAATGTCGCGGTTGCGGCTGCCCTCGGCTACCTGCTGCAGGATCTCGATTTCTCGCGCGGTGAGCGTCTCGTCACTCATGTGGTCGGCTAATTGCGCGGCAATCTCAGGCGGGATGGCCTTTTTGCCAGCATGCACCTTGCGGATTGCTTCGAGAACCTCCCGGGGCGGCATGCTTTTGAGTATGTAGCCTTTTGCTCCGCCCGCCAGCGCACGCTCCATTTCTACGTCACCTTCGGAGGATGTAACCATGATGACTCTGGCCTGCTGCGAACCGCTCAAAATCGTTATCATGACGTCAATCCCGCTCATATCAGGCAGCCGCAAGTCCATGAGAGCTACGTCAGGCTGAAGCTCACGAAAGAGTTGGATTGCCTCGCGGCCGGTCGAGCCCTGGCCCACGACGCACATATCGGTTTGAGAGTTGATCAAAGCCGCGAGCCCCTCGCGTACAAGAGCGTGATCATCGATGCTAAGAACACGAATCTTTGCCGGTTCATTCACTTCTGTTATCCCTCACTGGATTTCTGGAGCTTACCTCGCCGCTTATGGAGATACAACCGGCGCGCCCAGGTCCAGAACCCGTCTGCGGAACTGTCCTGAAATGCCAGCACGCCTGGCACTGAGAGTTCAATTTCTGTTCCCGCATCGACGCCGCTCAATACGTTCAGTCTTCCGCCAATTTTTTCGGCCCGCTCCCGCATGCCCGCGAGACCCCAGTGTCCCTCCCGGCCAGTCCGCACCAGTTGGGAATCGATTCCGCAACCATTGTCTCGGACCATGACACGCAAGCGGCGTGACGTATAACCTACCTCAACCTCAATCTTTGAGGCTTGAGCGTGGTGGAACGAGTTAATCACTGCCTCGCGGGCGATGAGATAAGCCTCATCTCGCACCAGCGGCTGCAGCACACGAGGCTGGCCGTCGGTGGCCACGACAAAGTCAATGTTCTCCGGCGAAGCAAATTCCTTGGGAAGCAAGGAAAGAGCCTGTTCCAGTCCTTCGGAACCGGTCTCCCGGGAACGAAGGGAGCGCAGGGCATTGCGCCCTTCCTGGCTGACTTGCCGGAGGAGATCCAGACCGCGTTCCACTGCTGGCTTCGCTGGCGAGTCCTCCTGAAGCCGACCATTCGCCAGGTCAAAATGAATGGATGCGCTGTAGATTCCCTGCAGAAGCGTGTCGTGCAGGTCTCTTGCAATTCTCTCCCGCTCTTCGAGCCGTTCCTCAAGCCTCGCTTGCATCTGCCGGAAGACTTGGTGAACTCGGGCCTGATAAAACATCCATATGATGATTACAGATGTCAGCCCACAGGAAACTTGGAACCACGAAGTCTGCCAGAACGCCGGATCAACCGTGATCGAGATCGTGGCTTCTGAGCCATTCCACAGCCCGTCGCTGTTTGATGATATCGTCCGAAAACGGTATGACCCTGGAGTGAGGTTGGTGTAGGTTGCCTGCTTCGCGGTCGTAGTGTCACTCCAACCGTGATCGAAACCCTCAAGCATATATCGATATCGAATTCGCTCCGGAACCGAGAGGCTTACTCCAGCGTAATTGAACGCAATGCGGTGAGATGGTCCGGGAATATGGGCCGGACTTGTCACGGCGAGCGTAACCCCGTCGGCCAATACGGCCTCAATCGACGGAGTCACAGGTAATGAGTTACGCATTCGTTCCGGATCGACAACCGCTATTCCACGATTCAGAGAAAACCATATGCGACCGAGCTGATCCGTAACCACCGATCGGCTCCGCCTCACGCCAGCTGCTCCATGCAGACCATCCGCAAGACCATACTCCTGGAGGTCTCCCTCCTGAATATCTCCGTTCACCAGCTTGCCTCGATTTGCCCTGATGACATGATCCGGAGTCGCTATCCAGAGTGATCCTTTCCTATCCTCGGCGAGTCCTTCGATCGGACGGCGCAGTGAGTCCGGCAATGTCGAAGCGTCACGAATTTTATTCAACCTGAAACTGGCGAGTCCGCCCGCAGTTCCGATCCACAAAGTGCCATCGGCGCCTTGTAGCAGAGAAACTATGTCGTCCGACGGCAAGCCGTCGTGCGTCGTATAGGTGTGTAACCGGCCATGGGACAACGCAGTTAAACCGCCGCGCGTCCCGAACCACATCGTGCCATCGGAGCCTTCTTCGATGGATGTCATCGAATTCGAAGCTAAACCATCAGCCGTCGTATAAGTTGTGAACCGGCGATCCTTGAGCTCGCTCACCCCGCCGCTCAGGGTTCCCGCCCAAACAGTTCCATCGCGGTTTTCGTGAACGACATAAACGCTATTCTGAGCGAGCCCGCTTGCGCGCGTATACGTGAACGCTTCGACCGTCCCTTGCCGAAGAGTGAAATGTCTCAACCCGCTCTGCCGCATACCAGCCCACACGTCATCCCTGGCTCCGGCTATCGAATAAGTCACGTCGCTATCCGGGCCGGCCTTCGACACGGCTGTTACCTTGTCGCCTCGCATCCAATATAAGCCGCCATTTGACGGACCGAACCAAACCCGCTCCTCGGAGTCAACATAAATGGGGCTGTTATTCTCGGATGGCATGTCCTCGGAATCTGCGTAGGTTACAAATGCACTGTCCCGCAGGCGCTCGATGCCATGACTCGTTCCGATCCACACATTTCCTTCCCGGTCTTCAAACAAAGCCGTTATCTCGGCAGGCGACTTCTTCTCCGTAGTCTGCAGTAACGCCACGTTTTCCGTATTTAGGCGCACCAGCCCGAGCGGAGTGCCAACCCAAACGTTGGCATCACGGTCGCGCATCAATACCGATATGGGGATCCGACTCAAGGATGGTGGAACGCGGTTCGTGGAGATAGAAGATCCATCCCAAAGCGCAATTCCGCTGTCAGTCCCGATCCATAACTTGCCGTCTTTTGCCGCCAAGAGAGAGTTGATCTTTCGGTCAGGCAAGCCCTGCGTAATGGAAGTTATTTGTCCGTTGACCAGGCAGAAAAGTCCATCGCCCCGGGTTCCGATCCAGATTTTCCCGTCCGGCGTTTGGGCAATTGCGATCACCAGCGCGGTCAGGAAAGTCTCAGAGGATGCCAGACTCTTGAAACCATCCTTTCCATAGAGAATCTCGCCACGCTTCGGGTTGGACAATAGGACACCGCCGTCGACGGATCCAGCCATGGCTGTGATGAAGGATCCCGGCGCCAGGTCTGGTGTGACATCTTCAAAGCTTCCCTTGCGATAACGCAAGATTAAGCCCTGCATCCAGACCCACAGGTTTCCTTCACTGTCGGTCGTCAGTCCGAGTACATTCGTGATGGATCGGAACGATGGGTCCAATTGTTGGGCAGTGACGAAATTCATTCCGTCAGAGCGAAATAACCCTTCAGCCGTTCCAATCCACAAATATCCGTCCGCGGTTTGTGCAAAGGCATTGACCTTGCCTCCGGGAAAACCATTGCCAGCGCTCCACTCGTCCCGTATGTATTGCGAGAAAGCCCTGTGAGGATCTATTGCCAGCACTCGGTTCGTGAGGCAGAGCGCGGCGAGCGCCACCAGGAACCAGAATCGCGGAGGGATCTGCGATTTCGACCTGTCACGGGAGATACTGAAATCTGTCAATCACGACCTCTGCGTTATCTTTTAGAGGTACTTTGGAAAAGCCGAATGCGCAAAAATTTATGCTGACAGATTCATCGCCAGGGGATGGAGTACCCGACGTGAAAGCGTGATTCGCTATCGCACCCCGTTGAGAAGCTTGATCGTCGCCACGAGCTGCCCGGAATGAAACTCTGTCCGGCTCCCAGTCGAACGAATATGTGACCGGCCCAGACGGCACCGCAAAACGAGCGACGTTCTCTGGCACATAGTAGGGTTGCATGACAAATTGCGCATTCTTGCTGCCCGGGTCTCCCCAGCGACTGATTTCAATGTCCATTTCCCGGTGGTTTTGCTCCGCTCCCAGATCGTCCCAGGTAAAAAGAGTCAGCACGGCAGCCGGTGGAAGGTGGGATACGTCTTCCAGAGAGAACACGTATGTACCATAACCGAAACTGTGGGTTAGAATCACGTGCGAACAGGTCCAGCGGTTGTCCTTCCGAATGATCTGAAGGTGCAAGGAGCCTTTGGAGTCGGTTGAAACATTCGCCGGATCGTATGCGTTGGGAAGGCCATTCCGTTCCGAGGTATCATTCACAGCCTTCCATGCGTACCCGCTGAATTGAATGTTCTTGGAAACTGCCTGCGGGAGCGGGCCAATCCCTTTGACCACCGTGACGGCGAGCACCTTGCCGCCCGGGATTGGTAGCGTTCTGGTCGTTGCTGCGGGACGATACTCCGGGTCTACGAGAAGCGCCGCATACTCCGTGCCCAGATGTGTGGAAGTCTCCCAACTCCAGTCGGCTTTAATCGGGGTGAATGGCTGTATCGCCGTCGGCTGCACCCACCAGATTCCATTCACATCCTTCGTATACACAACTATCTTTTCTCCCGCACTCGCACCTTTCACGCGACCGGCAACGGCGCTGAGCGTCCCCGCCCCGCCTTGGCCGGTCGGAGGAACGGTGGCGAACTCCACAGAGGCTCGCGCCCCTGTCTGATCCCGGTTACACCCGCCAAGAAAAAGACAGACAGCAAGAATCACAAGAATCTGTGGCCAGACAGGATTCCTCAGCGACATCGTTAACCTGGTGAATTTCTCGTTTACTTCTTGAGGCTATCAGCACTCTCTGTACTGTCCGTTGCTCGCGCATAAGCATAGCACCCGGTACATGAGCTCTCAAACCGCACAGTAGCACGCAGACGCTCTACCAGTCCTGACCCCAGCGCGGCGCGCCGACGACGCGCCTCGTCAATTCCCTAAGCCGCAGTTCCTTTTTCGATCGGTCTCACGAAATCTCGCGAGTTTCTCAGACCCTCGGGACCTTCAACTCCGGCAAGCGCACTCCTTTCAAGGACTTCCGATTTGGCGCCCAGGTTGCATTTGTTCTAGATGTCGCCGAAATCTGAGTGAGGACCTGCTTTGGGCCAAATCATTTGGTGGCACCCAAGCCTAGCAGAGGAAGCCAGATTTCAAGAACCGATGACTTATAGATGAGGATGAAATGAAAAATACACTCTTTCTCGCTCTTATTGTTCTTGCTGCACTTCCCGCCGCTGCGCAAAAAATGGCGACTCCGAATCGCTCCGCAAGCGGTGATGCTCCATCCCCGTGGGCCGAGGATTATGCTGCCCAAGTCGACGGACTGCTTCGCGAGGTTCATGCCAGCCTGCAGAGCATTTCCGCACAAGTGGCGGCCGGAAACTTGACGCTTGAACAGGCACGCGAGTTGAAGCTCGCGGCAACGCGAGATGTGATTTCTCGACTGGATGCACTGGCGGCAATTTATGATGCGCGGCTCGATTCGAACAATAAGCTTGGCGCCGGGTCCGAATCGGTCGCTGGTAATGCGTCTGCTGCGGATAAGACCGCCGCCACGCATCACGCAAATGGCACGATCAGCGTCGAGGAACTCAAGCGCGAAATGGCTGCTGCACTCTTAACGTCGCGACCCGCGCAGGTCACGCGATGACGATGAATGAGCAGGTTTTTTCGCGGTGGCGAAAATAGGTATCTCCCTCCTTGATTCCTTACATTTCGTGGATTTCCGAGCCTCGGTGAGTTTGTTAACTCACTAAAGCGGCGTTTTGTCAGGAGTTTAGCTTTGGACCGCAGTTTGCATTTAGCGATTGTGAAGGTCGAACAAAAATCGCGAGGGCAAAATGATGCAGCGAACTTGGAAAAAATCTTGCACGATCGCAGCGGTGAGCAGCGTGATCCTCATCTTTGTTGTCTTAAATGGCTCCTCCGGTGCGCAAATCGTAAGTAACTCAGCGTGGCCGATGTTGGAGGCAGGACTGCAACAGAAAAAGGCCGCACAGAGGGTGGCCGCGGTTCGGGTCCTGGGATTCATTCCTAACGATCCCCATGCCGTTGAGCTTGCCGAAAAAGCCTTGCAAGACAAGAACACCGTAGTCCGGGCCGCGGCGGCAACGGCATTGGGATTAATGCACGCGTCGGCAGCGGATACCGAATTAAAGCAAGCGCTCAAAGACAAGAACCTGGCGGTTGTGATGGCCGCCGCTCACGCTTTGAGCCTGCTTAATGATCCGGCGTGTTATGACGTCTACTACGCGGTCTATACCGGCGCGCGGAAGAATGATCAGGGTATGATTGCACAGGAGATGAAAGTTCTCCGCGACCCGAAGCAACTGGCGGAGATGGGAGTCGACGAGGGATTCGGCTATGTACCGTTCGCCGGAATGGGTTGGGAAGCTTATCAAACGATCATGAAAGATAAAAAAGACGGTGCGGCCGCGAAGGCTGCTTTGGTTACCGATCTTGCGAAAGATCCCGAGCCCCGCACGGGCAAATTGTTGTTGACTGTAAGCCAGAACCGCACCTGGGTGCTGCGGGTGGCTGCATTGCAAGCTATTGCCAAGCGTGGAGATCCCGTTCTTCTGTCGGGAATCGAACCCAGGCTTTCCGACTCCAAACGTGAAGTGAGATACGCAGCCGCAGCTGCAGTCATCCGTTTGGAGGATGCAGCCAAAGTAACGGCAACGATGCTGACTTCATCGACGAAGTGAGCACTGCGTCGCTTTTGCCGATCGCCACAATCCGTTGCTGATCAGTCATTTCAAGTGGTGGCATAATCCGGATGCACGCGCTGCGCCCTTGGCAAGCGCTTGCATCGGGTGTTCTGCTTCACGGAACCGGAACTGAAACGGCGGACTGTGAATGCGGTAATGCCCTCCACGCACCCCTCAGTGGTCAATGAGTGTAATCGCCTGCTCTCAACAGTTACCTTCCGGAGAGTCCGTCATCCGGGACCGATCGCGATCACTTCCCCGGACACCGACCAGTTCGTGGATCGTCGGCCTATCGTGAAGCTATCCGTTGGCGAAACATCGCCATTTCACTCAGGGCACAGGGATTTTGACTGTAATCGGCGTGCTTGTGAAGCACATGGCGTTTGATGGCACCAATCGGCGAACCGGCCTACTTCGCTACGGGCAGCAACAATCGTGACGATGAAAAGACCATGTTGAATGAACTTGTCCTGATTTCAACAGTTACTTCCGGTTTGCTCGTCACCCGGGAGCAATCGCGATGACTTCCCATAAGCCGACTTGAACGCAGCCGATAGCGGCAGACGCTTGCGCGTGTTCCTGCGCCGACATGATGGAGGTGCTTTGAGCTAATTTGTGTCGCAGAGGAGGAACACTCTGTGACACATTTACGTCAG
>Ga0074044_10003148_pt1 | contig 14155 bp, 8 predicted proteins | sample BogForMeECP23OM1_FD_94443 | JGI IMG/M metagenome (GOLD analysis project Ga0074044, IMG submission 94443) | Bog forest soil microbial communities from Calvert Island, British Columbia, Canada - Bog Forest MetaG ECP23OM1 | ecosystem: Environmental > Terrestrial > Soil > Wetlands ... | reverse complement strand
CTGGACGTGGCCCGGGGAGGAAGGCAAGCCGCGCGTCGTCACGGTGGTCACCAACTGCACTTCCGTGGAGTTGTTTCTGGGCGGACGCTCGCAAGGTGTTCGAAAGGGCGAGGACCCCATGCGCTGGAGCGTTGTTTATGAACCGAGCGCCTTGAAAGCCGTGGGCACTTGCGGTGGGCGTGAGCTTACGGACGAACTGCGCCCGGCCGGGCCTCCGGCAAAGCTCAAGGTCGATGCGGATCCCCGCGAAATTGAAGTTATCCACACAGATGTCACGGAACTTACCGTCAGAGTGCGCGACGCGCAAGGCACGCTTGTTCCCATTTCGGGTGAGGTTCATTTTGAGGTGTCGGGCCCCGGAATGCTGAGGGGAATCGGCGGAGCACCGACTGCGAAGATATCGGTAGGCGTCGGTCGAATGTTGCTGCAAAGTGCGACGAAGTCCGGCGAGATAACCGTGCGAGCGATTTTCGAGAATTTGCCGCCGGCGGTGGTGACGGTCAACAGCCGATGAAGGGGACGATAGTCAATTCAGATTAACGCTTCCCTCGGTCGCCTCGGCGACAGAAACGCAGGATTCAGCAAGGCAACGGTCGAATCGGGAACAGCATTGTGGATAAAGGGCTATTGCCCACCATTCGTAGCTAATCCTAGGTCATAGAGGTATTCATGCTTAAACCGAAGGCATTCGGCGGATTTGCCATCTTGACTTGTCTTTTCTTATGTTTGGCGACACCTTTATCAGCAGGAGAAAACCGCGCTGACTGGATGTACCAGGCGAAATGGGGAGTATTCATGCACTACTTGGCCAGCAGCGCGGACCTGCCGGCGGCCGAGTGGAACCGGCTGATCGACGGTTTCGATGTGGAAAGTTTGGCCAACCAACTGCAATCCGTGGGGGCAGGCTACTTGGTCATCACCCTCGGCCAGAATTCCGGGCACTACCTCTCGCCGAACCGAACTTACGATTCCTTCGTCGGCATCCGGCCGGGCAAGTGCTCGCAGCGCGACTTGGTGGCCGACCTCTACGCTGCCCTCGCGCCCCGGCACATCAGCTTGATGGTCTACCTGCCCGCCGGCGCTCCTGACCGAGACCCTGTGGCGATGCAGGCGCTCGAATGGACGAAGAGCCCGGACCGGAACGCGAACTTCCAGCTCAAGTGGGAACAGGTCATCGCGGAATGGTCCACCCGCTGGGGCGGCAAAGTACGCGGTTGGTGGTTTGACGGCTGCTACTGGCCGAACGCGATGTACCGCTCCTGCCCGCCCCCGAATTTCCAAACCTTCGCCGCGGCCGCGCGGAAGGGAAACCCCCAGAGCGCCGTGGCTTTCAATCCCGGAGTCTTCTATCCGATTTTTGCCGAGTCCGAGCAGGAGGATTACACCGCAGGGGAGATTGACGATCCCGCGCGCGTACAGTGCCACGGTCGTTGGGTGGATGGCACACAGTTCCACATGCTGAGTTTCCTTGGGGCGCGTTGGAGCGGGGGCGAACCTCGCCTCCCCGATGCGCAGGTTGCCGAAATCAGCGCCGCCATCGTGCGGCATGGCGGGGTGGTAACGTGGGATGTGCCCCATGGTCTCACCGGCCAGATTCCCGACCCCTTCATGCGGCAGCTTAAGGCCATCGGTGAGGCCGTGCAGAAGGTCAAGCGCTGATCGGACCGTGCGCACTTCCCTTTGCTCCCCGATTCCGTTATGGTGTGCATCTGCGCCGTACGGTGCGGCGTGCCCATGTTATGTCGGCCTCGGCGATTTTTTCTGCAAGGAGACCTGCCTTGATTTCTTCATGTGATCGGAAGTGGCCGCATATTCATTTCTTGTCGGCGCTGTTCAAGGGTTTGATGTTGGCCGCGATTATCCTCCCAGGGCGCCCGGCCCGAGCCGTCGAGTGGTCCACGCTCTTCACTGCGCAGGATGTGCGCGATCACCTGTCAACCGAGCAGGGGCGCCAGGAAGCGCTGGCCTTCTGCCGCAAGATGGGCGTCACTAAGGTTTACATTGAGACCTTCCGCGGATACCAGGCGGATGAAGTCACGCTGAAGGCCGCGCGCGATTTCTTTCGCCAAGCCGGGTTGAAGGTCTCCGGCTGCGTCACTACGGTGGGGATCAGCAAGCCTTCCAGCGGTGGCCACTCCTGGGTTTGTTACACCAATCGCCAGACGCAGGAGCGGTTGGAGGCCATCTTTCGCTTCACCGCCGCCCTGTTTGACGAAATCATGATCGATGATTTCTTTTGCACCGACTGCCAATGCTCGGAATGCGCGGCGGCGAAAGGGTCGATGAGCTGGGACCAGTACCATGAAAAGCAGATGTTGCAAATCAGCCGCGAGCGCGTTCTCGGCCCCGCGCGCGCGGTGAATCCCCACGTAAAAGTCATCATCAAGTTCCCCCAGTGGTACGACCGATTCCAGGAGCGCGGATATGTGCCCGACCAGGAAGCGGCGATTTTCGACCGCATCTGGGTAGGCACGGAACTCCGCGATCCCGCCTCGGATCATTGGGGGAACAAGCAGCAGTACGAGGGCTACTTCATTTACCGCTGGCTCACTGACGTGGGCGGAGCCAAAACCGGCGGTGGTTGGTTCGATCCTTTCGGCACCACGCCCACACTTTACCTGGATCAGCCTTTGACCACCATTCTGGCGGGCGCCCCCGAGGTTTTCCTCTTCCACTACGGCGCGCTGACCTCGCCGGATTACCACGCCCAAGCGGATGCTTTGGCGCCGCGGCGCGAGCAATATGAAAAGCTCGCCACTTTTGTTTCCGGATGGTCGGGCATTCCAACCTACAAGCCCGTCTCCAGTGATCCCGGTGAGGAAGCGTACGTTCTCGATGAGATCGGCATGTTGGGGATTCCCGAATCGCCCACCGCGCATTTTCCCGAAGGCGCGCGCGCGGCAATCCTCACGACGCAGGCACTGGGGGATGCGGAGTTGGTGCCCAAACTTGTGCGCCTGCTGGCCGCCGGCGGCACGGTTTTCATCAGCCAGCCGCTCGCGCACCGGCTCAATGGCGACCCTCGACTGCCCACGCCCGTGCCCCGCGACCTCGATAAGGATCAATATGTGAAAACGACGCAGGAAGGGGAAGGGAAGCTGGTGGTGTTCTCGGACGCCTTGCCGCATTTGACTCATGTGGATGGGCAAAATCGCGTCGAGCAACTCACCCCCGAGCTCCGCACCGCGCTGAAAGATTTGCGGGGCAAAGTTGCGGATTTCACTGTGACCTCGCTTGACGCGCCCCCGCGGGTTGCCGTCTATCCTCTCGGCAGACGCGTTGCGGTGGTGAACTATACGGAACTGCCCGTTGCCTGCCGGTTGACCGGTATCGCCGGCGTGGCGCACAAATTAACCCAACTCTATTCCCTCGACGGCGCCGCGCTTGCGCCCGATGGCCAGACGCTCCGGCTGCCGCCCCATGCGGCGCTGGTGGTGGAGTAGTGGCACAGGCACTCTTGCCTGTGCACAAAACTGATGCATCCCCCGCATAGGGCACAGGCAAGAGTGCCTGTGCCACCGAGTGGAGTCTTGATGCTCATTCTCGACATTGGCTGCGGAAAGAAGAAACAGGTCGCCGGCGCCATTGGACTGGACCGCCAGCCAGGCTCTGATGCCGATGTCCTTTGTGAACTGACGCATTTTCCCTGGCCTTTGCGCGATTCCTGCGCCGACCAGGTTCATCTCTCCCACTTCCTCGAGCACCAGCCTGATGTCCTTCGCGCCATGGCGGAGGCGCACCGCATCGCCAAACCCGGCGCGGAAGTCGTCGTCGTGACGCCGCACTTCAGTTGCATGGACTCTTACACGGACCCCACCCATCTCGTTCATCTGGGCTTTCACAGTTTCGATTACTTCGTGCAGGGGACTTTTGAGAATTTCACCTATGGCTCAGGAGGCTTCCGGATTCTCGAGCGGCGCCTGACCTTCGGCCATAATTTTCTGTTGGATAATTTGGGACGAATTATTGCCGGAATTTCGGCAGATTTCTACGAAAAACACTTCGCCTGGATCTTTCCCGCGCGGAACATCCATTGCCGGCTTGCGGTGGTCAAATAACCTGGCCTTTTTGGGGGGGTAGTTAGCCCCGTTTTCCCGTTGCGAGCCAGCGTAGCAGAGACCTCCGCCTTTGGGGTCCGCGGTTCTTCCTTAAGTTCACGCTTTCGAATTTGAGGACTGGCCCCCGTCCTTGGAATTTGAGGTTTGCCGCAGGAAGAACTTGACTCTCCATAACGGCAGGACTAGCTTAACAGCATATGAACTGCAACACGCTTTTTAGGGAGTTGCCGGTGCGCTATTTACCCATCTGGCTGCTTCTCATCGCCATTTCGCAGTCACCTGCCGCGAAGGTCTCCGGAACCAAGGTGACAATCCGCGACACTTTGGGCGGGCATTCGAGCGACACGACAATCTACGTGCAGGGAGACCGCATGCGAAGGGAAACCCGCACAGGCATGGGGCGGACGAAGGCGAATGGCTCAGAGCAATGGATCGAAGGGCCCCGGCTGGCAATTATTACCCGGTGTGACCTGGGGCAAATATTTGAACTGAATCTTGATGAGGCCCAATACGAAGCGGCCCCGTATCCGCCCAAGCCTCTTACCAAAGAAGAGATCGCGGCCCGCGGATTGATCAGACCACAGATACCTTTTCCCCCAAAACCCACAGTCCGAGTAGAAACAAGGACGGCCGATACGGGCGAGCGGAAGGAGCTGTTTGGACGCACCGCGAGACACGTCATCACCACAATAACCTACGTCCCGCTGGAAGGCGGGCGTAGCGACCCCCGGGAAACAGTCATCGATGGATGGTATATCGATTCCAATCCCAACCAGCAACTGCCTTGCAACCGGCGATGGCCAGAAGGGACGCGAGGTCATGCCGCTTTCCTGACTGTAACGACGGGAAATCAGCCGGTGGAGTGGCCCGAATTCACCGAAACCGGGAAACCGGAAACGGGCGCGGCCCTGCGGCAAGTCAGCACCACAAAAGGCACCCGCACACTGCCGGATGGAACGAAGAGGCAGACAGAATCAAGGTATGAATCCTTCGTGACAGAACTCGAAGAGGGGCCTCTCGATCCGGCGCTGTTCGAGGTTCCCTCCGGGTTCAGGCGCGTGGAGCACATCGAGCGAAATCCCACTTTGCCGCTTTCCCTCCAACTCGAAGATCTCTGGGCGCGACTGAAGGCCAAAGTCGCCAGCCTGCTGAGCCCTTAAATGGCTTGAGGTATTCCGGGCTGGCTGGCGTCGGCCTTTTTACTTGGGTAGCGCGGAGTTGTTCTGGAACTCCGCGGCGCGCGGGCTTGGCCGGGCTGGATTCGTTGACACCTGGCCGGGCAGGCGGTAGACTCACCTTTGGAGTCATTTCCATGGGCCTCACTTATGTCCAGGCCAGAATCGCCAATCCCGCCAAGCCTCGCCGCTCGGCGCACCTGAAGTTCCTTGTGGACTCCGGCGCCGTCTATTCCGTCGTTCCTGCCCCGCTGCTTCGACGCTTGGGCATCAAGCCCAGCAAAACCCGGACTTTCCTTCTCGCCGACGGCAGCGAAATCAAACGCAGCCTTGGCGAAGCGCTGTTTCGCATCAACGGCGACGAGGGAACCTCTCCAGTGATCTTTGGAGAGAAGGGCGATAGCGCTCTGCTGGGCAGTGTTTCGTTGGAAGTCTTGGGCTTTATGTTGGACCCCTTCAAGCGCGAACTCCGTCCCTTACCCATGCTCTTGGCCGCGCAGCAACCCCCCAATTGGACGGCAAGCCGGCCCCTGCGAAAGCAAGCGTAGTTCGGACCTTCGCCTTTGAGTTCTAGGGAGAATTTCCAAAAAGGTTGGGGGTCCGTCTCAACGGTCATGGGGAGGAAGCGGCCCATTTTCCCAACCTGAAGGTGACTTGCACCATAACTCGCACCGGCACCGGGGTGCCGAGTCTCATGGCCGGATTGAACTTCCAGGTCTTAACAGTTTCAACAGCATTTTCATCCAAGCCGTGGCCGAGGGGTTTTACCACTCGGCAATCCGCAACGGCTCCTGAAACATCGACAGTAATCCACAGGACAACGGTGCCTTGGTACTTCGCCTTGAGAGCCTCCTTGGAGTAGGGGGGATCGGGTTTGTAGATCGGGACAGGCTCCGTCACGTCTCCGCCAACCGAGTAAACGCCTGCGGGGGCCGCTTCGGCCAACTGGGGGGAGACGTAATCAGGCCCTGAAACCCGAACCAGTGCAGCCCGCAGCGTTTCCTCGGTCTCGCTTGCATACCCCACCCTGTAATCAGAAACCAACCCGCTCTTATCAATGAGCACCAGGGTGGGCAGGGTACGGACCGAATAGCCATCGATCGCGGGGTTGCCGCGAGGGCAGAGCACCGTAGGGTACCCATATCGGTTCTTGCCTACGAAACTGCGGACGGTCTGCTCGTCTTCATACTGATTGATTGCCATTATCACCACGTCCTGCTTGCGGAATTTCTTGATCAAGCTGTTCAGTGTGGATATGGCCGCCCGGCTGGCCTCCGACCAACTCGCCCAGAAATCCAGCAGCACCACCTTGCCCTTAAGGTCGGAAAGTTGAACCTCTTCGCCATCGAGACTGCGAAGTTTAAAGTCGGGCGCCGGTCGCCCCAGGAGCGCCTGACGAGGAGCGGGCGTGGGCGTGGCTTGGTCAATTGCCCCGGGGGGTGGGATGAACGCGAAGGTGTCGGCGGGCAAGTCGAGGTTCATCTGCACATCCGTGTACTCGGTGGTCTCGAAAGCGGCTCTTTTTGCGCCGGAATCTCCCACCTTGGTTTCTGTCTCCGTCCGGGTCTTCCACACCCAATGCGAATTGCGATCAATCCAGAAGAGGACATCGCCATACTCGACGTTGCCCGAGGGGTGGGCGCGCTCGTAATGCGCCTGGATCACATCGCACCGGTGGTTCCCAGAGTCCGTTTGCAGATCTTCCTGCCGCAGGAATTGCGCGCTCAGCAAGCGGTCGGTCAGAAACCGCAGGTCGATCCTGCTGTTGAAGAGGAAGATGGGGTCCGGCGTTGCAGGCACGGTGGAGTACTTGCTGGTTGTGGCAAAGTAGGTCCAGTGTCTTTGTCCATCGCACCCTTGCAGGACGGTTCCGGATTGGCTCTTCGTCTCCTGGCGAAAACGGTTGTCGGATGTGAGGATCAATGTGAACGAAGTGCGGGTGACATTGTCGACGAACTGGTCATGCCGTTCGTAGAGCTTCATTCCCTTCAGTTGGAGGTTCGAAGCCCCACGATAAATAGACGCCGCGTCATTCAAAATGGCGACTGCGGGCCCTGCGAGCGCGCCGCCTGTTGCTGCCGGCTGGTCATCAGGTTGCGGGGATTGCGCCGCCATGATGCCGCCCAGGAATAGCCACCCCAACAAAGCCCAGCGCACTCGAATTGCCACGCCTGATCGCGAGTAGATCAAGGCACGACCCCCCTCCACCGTAGCAAGAATCATCGTCTCTACGGAAACCTTCAGAGCTTATCACCAACTTCCGGGGTCCTGTTCCAGCGACTTCCGGCTGAATCTCACCGTATTATCGGTACTGTCTATAACTACCACGAGATTGGTCTCAAGCAATTTTACGGGGAGTTTGATTATATCAAATCTGCGTCGCTCGGAATACCGTCCCGGTCGCGCTTTTCGCGGCGACGCCTAACGTGGTGCCATGCAAGGACGGAGGTGATGGACCAGGAGAAACCTCCACCTTCAATTTCTATGTCGCGCACCCTTTCTCGCAAAGCAGCTATGCCAAACTGCGGCAGGCGTCTATAATCGCGGGCTCGATAAGTAGGGGCACGCCATGGCGTGCCCTTACTCATAATTTTGGGAGGCTTTCATGATGAAGATGACGCGGCGGGATTTTCTGGAGGTCACCGGAGCCGGTTTGGGCACCTTGGCGCTGAAGGATGGCGCGATGCTTTCCGCGCAGCCTGTTGAACTCTCCGGCGAGTTGGCGGCGCTTTACCAAAAGTTCCTCGATCCGGACAGGAAATACAGCATTCGGCCGTTCTGGTTTTGGAACGGCACCCTGACGGGCGAGGAGTTGGGACGCCAGATTCGCCAAATGGTTGAGCATGGCGTTTACGGCGCCTATGCCCACAATCGCGACGGCCTCCAGACTCGTTATCTGTCGGAAGAGTGGTGGCAGGCCCTGGGCGGGGGCTTGCAGGCGGCCAAGGAGGCGGGATTTTCCCTCTGCATGGTCGACGAGTTTGAGTGGCCCAGCGGCGAAGCGCGCGATTATTGGATGCCGGGGATCAACAAAAGCCACGTGATTGAAGGCAATCCCGAGTTCCATTCGCGACGCATGCGGCCAACGGAGAGTTTAGTTCACGGACCGAGCCTGTGGAGTTCCCCCCTCACGGAGAAAACTGTCGCCATCGTGGCCGGGAAGCGCCTGGGGCCGGACCATTTGGACGGCAATACTCTGCAAACTTTGAGTTGGGAGAAGGGCGCAAAGGAAATCTCCTGGGACGTGCCGGAAGGAGAGTGGCTCATCACCGTCTACGACCTTGTACCGGCGGCGCCGCAACTGGGCAGGGTGGACCTGATGAGCCGGGACGCGATCGCCAAATTTATCAAAATCTATTACGAGGAGTTCTATAAGCGTTATAGCCAGTACTTTGGCAACGCCATGCCGGCCACTTTTGCCGATCACGAGGGCTCCTATGGAGACAAACTCCCCTGGACACCGCGACTTTTCGAGACTTTTAAGCGCAAAGCAGGTTATGACCTTACTCCCCACCTTCCGGGCCTCACCTACGACATTGGCCCCCTGACGGAAAAACTCCGCTGCGATCTCCTGGACACGGTCAGCGAATTGTACTCCGACAGCTTTTGGAAGCAGGTGAGCGACTGGTGCGACCAGCACAACATTTATCATTCGGGGCATGTTTGGGAGGAGTCGCTCTTCTGGGGTCCGGCGTGGCAAGGAGACTTCTATCGCATCCAGCGCTCCATGTCCACTCCGGGCTGCGACACGCTGGTGGAATGGGCGCGCCAGTCGGTTTGGCTGAAGGAGGTCACGTCCGTTGCTTTCCTCGAGGGAAAGCACACGGTTTGCGAGAATCAAGGCGTGCTCGGCAGCAATTCCTTCCTGAGCCCCGAGATGATGCGCCGGACGTCCAACTGCCTGGGCGCCTGGGACATCGGTGAGTATGTTCCGCATGCCTTCAATTATGACCTGACGCGTACCAACTACCCGCCCGACTGGTTCCGCGGGCAGCCCTATCTGGAATGGTTTCGCTTCTATGCTGACCAGATGCGGCGCATCAGCTTCGTCAATTGCGAGAGCCAGCGCCTGGCCGACGTGGTGGTCCTGTATCCGCAGGTTTCCATTTGGGGGCAAGCGGCGCCGGCATTCCACAAGGAGCGTACGCTTCAGATCCTCGATAATGCCAACTGGAGTCCCGACGCGGTGGAGACCAGCGAGCAATACGCCGACCTCAAACTGCGCCTCACCGATGCGCGTTACGACTTCATGGTCGCGGATGATTACTACGTGGCGAAAAGCGATGTCGCCGGCGGCCTTCTGCGCATCAACAAATCGGAATTTAAGGTGTTGATTCTTCCCCCCATGTCCACCACGCGGCGGGCCACCGCCATGCGGGTGCGCGACTTTTACCGCGCGGGTGGAACGGTTATCGCCCTGCGCCGCCTGCCCTATAACTCCGTGGAGATCGGCCGCGATGACCCGGAGTTGAAAGCGATCTGGGAGGAAGTGTTCGATCTTCGCTCCTCGCTTAAACCTTACGGTTTGCGCACCAACCCTGGCGGCGGTCGCTCCTATTGGGTGCCGGGTTCCGTCACCGATCTTGTCGAAATCGTCCGTGATGTGGTGGACCCTGACATCGAATTGGTGGAAGGACTAACCGATCACCTGTTCGCCATGCACAAGCGGAACGCCGGCGTCGATCTCTACTGGGTGGTCAACGATACGCCCGAGGCGCGCACACGCTTGCTGCGATTCGAGGCCAAGGGCCGGCCGGAGAAATGGGAGGCGCCAACGGGTAAGCGCTCACCGCTCTTCTATGAAACGCAGGGGAACAAGACTCTGGTGCGCCTGGCTTTGGGTCCTTGGGATGCCGCCTACGTGGTGTTCGATCCCACGGGCGCGGAACAACTGCTGGCTCTGGCGGAGACGAACCTGGAAGAGTTCCAGGTGTTGCGCGCCGACGAGAAGCAAGTGGTTGTACACGGGCGCGGCGCACCCGGCGATAAGACTGGATTCGTGGAATTGCAGAAGGGCAGCGGCCGCTACCGCGGAGAGTATCGTTCCAAGGGTGCTCCCGCGCTCGATATTTCCAGCGATTGGAATGTCACGGTGGAAGCACCCTCCATTGACTTGCCCTATGCGCAGGTGCGCGAAGATCCCACGGGCCGGGGTCTGAAGGAGCGCTGGTTCGCCAAGACCGGGGATGCAGCCGAGTGGAATCCCCTTTGGCTGGCGCCGCAGATGCGCTCGATCTGTAAGTGGAATGCCGTCGGCCTGTTCCCGAACCCCGACGATCGCGGCTTGGAGGAAGTGTATGAGCCGGAGCGCGAAGAACGCGTCAATTATGCCCAGACGTACATCGGCAACGAGGGCCAGCAAATCCGCTGGCTGGAATTCAATTCGGCTGACGATTCCATCGCGCCCCCGGAGGGGAATGGAAACATCGAGGTGGTGGGAGGGCCTTACGGCGCGCGCAACTACATCGTTGACTATGGCCGTGTGCTTCGCGCGGAAGTGATGCACGGAACTGTTTACCTGCAAACCAACGTTTACCACCCGCAAGGCGGCGAGGCGGTGATGCTGCTGGGAGCGCCTCACCCCACCACCGTTTTTCTGAATCAGGAGAAAGTCTATTCGCGCTGGGTGCGCCCCCTTTACTATGATCCCATCGATGGGTTCGCGACGCGCATCCCGCTCACCCTCAAGAGCGGATGGAACAGCATCCTGATCAAGTTCCTCCACAACAGTCCGGATGACGGCAAGCAACCGCAATTCACCTGCCGCATCGAGCAGACAAACGGCGCAGCCATCGAAGGCCTGGCGGCGAATTCGAGGATTGTTGATGATCCACGGACGGAGCCGCAGGGTTATCGCTGGCTCAGCTTTGCCATTCCACGCGTTGCGCACACGCTGCGTATCCCCCCGTTGCGAGACGCGTACCTGGTGTTTGTCGGCGATAAACAGGTTCCCACTGGAGGGGAAATCCCTATTCCCCACGGCGCACGTACGGTGACTTTGCGGGTCAGCGCGCGGGAAGTGCTCGATCATCCCTTTGCCGTTTCCACGACCCCGGCGGTGCTCCCGCTCGGAACGTGGAAAGTGCCGGGGCTGGAACACTTTTCCGGAACGATGGTCTACGAGAAGACCGTTGACGTACCGGCGTCGCTCCTGGCAGAGCGCGTGCTGCTGGACTGCGGTGTGGTAGGGGTGTGCGCGGAGGCCTGGGTGAATGGCAAGCCTGTTGGGAAGCGGCCTTGGGGGCCGTACACGTTTGATGTAACCGAACAACTCCACCCCGGGAAAAACCAAGTAAAGGTCCGCGTGGCCAATACCGAGGCCAACTCCCGCGCGGTGGGGACTTGGCGCAATCATCTCGAGAACATCGATGTGGACGGCTGGCATGGACCGGCACGGCTGGCGCCGTTTGTGGAGCGGGAGATTACTTGCACGCTGGTGTGATCGCGCCGTGGGCTGGTTGATGTGGAGGCGTCTGAAAGAGGTGTAGCGCGGACCTGTTTTGTAGGTCCGCGGCTTTTCCTTGCCCATCGGAGGCGAGCCGCGGACCTACAAAACAGGTCCGCGCTACCCTTGTTAATGTTGGATCTCGCGGACAAACCTGGCGTCCAGGTACTCATCGTCGAGGCTCTTGTACACCGCGTCAAACACCACTGGCGCCTCGGGGGCAAGGGCGAGAATCTCTGCCAGCGCGCGGCGATCGGTGCATTCACGGATCGGGGCGTTGGCGTCCCACACCCTTCCCGCAAGGTCCGTCCGGGGAGAACTTAGCAACCACAAGCCAATCTTGTCCTTGAGCTTCTCGGTGAATTCCGCCATATCGTATTTTCTGCTTAGAAACAGCGCGGTACTGGGGGCCAAGCGGAAGTTTGACGTGCCGACCCGAACTGCCAACTCTACGACTCTCTTCAAATCTTGCGTGGGTGCGCCGACGGCGAGGCGAAGATGGACGGTCGCCTGCTGTTCTCGCGCTTTTTCGCAGATACGCCGCACCGTTTGCGCAAACGACTGCCAGGTTTGATCGCGCGTAAAGGCGTTCTCTGGCTGGCGATTCAGTGAAAGGATAAGGTGGCGTATTTCCAGGGCTTCCATCTTGGCCATAACCCCTTCGGTGGCCGCCATCGAGGCTGCATAATCCAATTCGATGTTATCGACAAGGCGGAGGTCCGGATACAGGTTTATACCCGAGGTGAAATCGACCAGACACCCGAGGCCTTGCAAACGGATCCAGGCGTCTTCTCGTTTCAACTGGTCCGGTTCACGCTCTTGGAGGTATCGCCAATCGATCGCGATACTGTCAAAGTGCTCGAAGAAGGTAGGCCGCAGGAGCACTTCCTCCTTGAGGGAGCGAGCCCGCCGCAATGGCAGCACCCGGCCTCGCGGGCGAGCGGGGGGAACAGCGTGGGCAATCGCCTCAACATCCTCTTCCCTCACGCGCACAGAAAAAATGCGAACATCACCGCCGGCGATGTTCGTGTCGTCGCTCGCGCCGAGATCGCTTTTTTCCAAACCCTCCGGCAGTTGGCCCACCGCTCCTTTTTCTGATTGGTCGAGGGACAGTTCGTGAATTGATTCGATGGGCCCGCAGTGCGAGATGATCTTGAATGGCCGCGAGCTCCAGGAATTGTCCGTGATTCCGACGGTGTATTCGCCGGGACCTTTGCGGCAGGTGATCAGGCTCAGGCCGTCGCCGGCTGCGAAGAGCATTTGGGCGCGCAAGGCTCCATCGAGGATCGCGCGCGCGTGCTTCAAGAGCGGATAGGGCTTGGGCAGCGGCTTATCGACTTCGTTCTGAAGTTGGCCCGCCAGCGTGGCGCCAAGGCCCTCGATTTCCTTCGAGCCCACGCCGAAGGGACTGGCAAGCACCGTGATGCTGCCTTTCCCGAAAGGCATCGCGAAGGCCGCCGGAACGCCGGAACATTCCGCCAATATGCGCGCCGTTTTCGGCGGCACTAGAACGTGAAGCTCAAACGGCCTGTCTTCCACCACCGGGTTCGAGCCAACTCGAACCGTCGCGCCCTTGTCGAACTGCTTCAGGTTGACCCCGCCCTGAATTCCCGCGAGTCCTCCTGGAAGCTTAGCCAAATTCCCAGCAGTCAGGATCAGGCGCCCGCCCTGCTCGACGTAGTCGTCAAGCTTGTCGCGGATTTCCGCACCGCCGCTCAACTCGCCCGCAATCACCAGCAGCGGGTAGCGAGCGAGGAGCCACGATGGGGCATCGCTCAAAAGGCAATCGGCCACGTCGCCATAGGGTGTGGGCGCTATAAAACCCGATTCGTCGTGGAAATATGAAGAGTCCTGATAGCCGGGATAGATCATGTCGAGAACACCGTCCGTCAAGTAATCGCCCGGCTCATAAGGCAGGTTGCCCCAAACTCTGTACACGTCGGACGTGTAAAGGTGGCGTGGGAAGGTCCATCCCGCGAAGAAGTCGAGCAGCAGCGCAACTGGCGTCATCATAACGCCGGGTTGGCCGGCAGCTTGCAGCCATTTGCCGGCGGAGCGCTGAATGAGCCCTATCGGTGAGAGTTCGTCGCCCTCCACCCCCCATCCCGCGACAGGCGGACCTTGTACGGAGTAGAAATAACTGCTCTCAAATCCCACCATCATGCTGTCATAGAGAATCTGACTGTAGAGGAGGCGCTTCAGCAGGCTCAGGCTGGTGCCGTGGGTGGGCCCGCCGGTAATGCTGCCGTCGTGAATGTCGGGGCCATACTGCTTCCAGCCCCAGCGATTCCACACCGAGGCGTTGCCGAACCACGGCACTCCGTATTGCTTTCCCGCGCCGCGTATGAAGGCGTAAAAGACTTGACCGTTAGGCAGTGCCTGGCCAGTCTCCGCCCCAATAAAGGTGTAAACCGCTTCCTTTTAGAAATAGTGTCCGAAGTTGAGCGAGACGAGGGTCGACAGCTTGTTGCGGAGGT
>Ga0074044_10003147_pt1 | contig 14157 bp, 6 predicted proteins | sample BogForMeECP23OM1_FD_94443 | JGI IMG/M metagenome (GOLD analysis project Ga0074044, IMG submission 94443) | Bog forest soil microbial communities from Calvert Island, British Columbia, Canada - Bog Forest MetaG ECP23OM1 | ecosystem: Environmental > Terrestrial > Soil > Wetlands ... | reverse complement strand
TCACCCACTCAAAACATCGAAGAACCTGGTTTTTACATTGAACAGGGGATGGACAAAACCAGAACCACAAACTAACATGAACCCGGTCCGCGGACTAACCCATGGAGTGGCGCAGAAAAGTGAACCCGGTCACAGCCAATGGTCATTCTGAAACATTTTGGCTCCAATCATCCTGATATGCCCCAAAAAGTTGCTTAGCTCAATCCACCAAATAAATTCCATGAAAGCAAATCTCCTTTCCCCGGCGCGGATGATTTTCGTCGTGTTGTCTCTAATAACGATTTCGGCGAACTACTTCGCTTTCGCTGGCGCTATCACGTTGGAAGACAAGTCACTTCTGGTCGCATTTGACGCCGATTCCGGTGCCCTGACCCGACTGGAAAACAAATCCACCCACTGGACAATCGAGCGGCGGCCGGAACTGGGTGTTTCGTTTCGTCTGCACGCTCCACTGCCCGACCGCCGGGACAATTTCGTCCTGGGCCAGAAACAACGTGCCGTTGAGGTCAAAAAACTCTCGGATAATCAAGTGCGCCTCCAATGGCAGAATTTAATCAGCGAACACGGCGTGTTGCCGATGACTTTCACGGCGACTGTCAGCCTGACCAACGGCGTTCTGACCTTCGACGGTGAACTGATCAATGACTCGCCGCTGATGGTCGAAACGATTGAGTATCCCGACTTCGGTGATTTCAATCCACCCGCGCGGGACACGCGGATGTGGACCGAGCACATGTGGTATGGCAATTTGGTTTCCGACGAAATTTATCCCGGCTTCAACAACGAAAAAGGCTACTGGGGTGTTTTTTATCCGACCAAGACCATCGAGTCCAAACAAAGTCTTTTTTCTCTGATCCAAACCGGCGACGAAGGCCTCTACGTTGGAATGACCGATCCGACGCAGCCGTATCTGCTGGAATGGACTTTTGAGCAGCATCCGGGCGTCATCTCCTCCATCAACAACTCAGTTCCCCGGCAAGACGAAATCTCCGGTCATCCGGTGCATCTGGAGTTTCGCACCTGCCATTTTGTTTTCGCTCATCCTCATTCCATCGTGAAGCTGGTTCCGACCGTGTTGCGCTGGTACCAAGGCGACTGGCACGCGGGCGTTGACCTCTACAAAGACTGGCGGGCGACGTGGTTCAAGCCGCCGCATCTTCCCGCATGGATTCAGGATGTGAATTCCTGGCAGCAATTGCAGATCAACACACCGGAACAAGACTGCCGCGTTGCTTACACCAACCTCATTGCATACGGCGAGGAATGCGCCAGCAACGGCGTCAGCGCCATCCAGTTGGTCGGCTGGAACCACGGCGGTCAGGACGGCGGTGATCCCGCCCAGGACACCGATCCGGGGCTGGGCACCTGGCAGGAACTGCATGACGCGATTGCTCAAATCCAAGCCAAAGGCGTAAAAATGATTTTGTTTGCCAAGTTGAACTGGGCCGACAAAACGACTGCCTGGGACACCAACGAGTTATTCAAATACGCCTGCACCGATCCCTACGGCAATAGATATGAGCAAGGCGGCTACAGTTACGTGACGCCGACGCAACTGGCCGCCATCAACAACCACCGCCGGGACGTGATGGATTTTAATTGTCCGGCCTATCGCGACATCGCCACCAAGGAATTTGAGAAAATACTCGCCCTTGGTTCTGAGGGCTGGCTCTGGGATGAAGTCTGTCATCACGGTCCGGTCGAGTACAGTTTTGCTCCGAACCACGGATACACTCCGCCTGGCTACATCTACGCCGGTGACCTGCCGCTATCTGTGCAGTTGCGCGCCGCCGCCGACAAGGTCAATCCCGATTTCCTTTTCTCCGGCGAAGGCCCGGAAGACTGGCTGATGCAATATTTCCCTTGTTCCTATTTTCGTATCACCGCCAGTTCGGTGCCGGTTTGCCGCTATATTGATCCCCAAGTGCCGCTGATGGTCGCTGTCACCGGGTTCGATGACCGCGAGATGCTCAATCTGATTTTGCTGGACCGCTATATCATCAGCTACGAACCTTACAACTTCAAAGGGCATCTGACCGACTATCCGCTGACACTGGACTACGGCAAGAAAATTGACGCGCTGCGCCGCAAATACAAGGCTTACCTGTGGGATGCCGATTTCCGCGATACGCTGGGCGCCAAGGTGACGGCCAACGGCTCTTACCGTTATTCCGTCTTTGTCACGGCGACCGGCAAACGCGCCGTGGTGGTGGTCAACGAGGAATTCAACAAGGCCATCACCGCACAGGTGAAATTGCCGCATCCGGGCAAACTTGTGGCGGCTACACCGGAAGAACCCGAGGCCCAGCCCACGACCGACACATTGGAGATTCCCGCCCGTTCCGCCGCCGTCGTGTTGGAACAATGAATTTTGTTGGCGTCAACCCGCCAGCTGTTTCCGAAAACGGGAAGAGGAACTTTTGGCGGTTTCGGCTTAAAATTTTTGGTCTATTCACTTTTGCCCGTAATACGCTTTCGGCCCATGCTTGCAAAGGAAATGGGTGGCGAGCAAAACCGATTGCGCCGGCTTTGTCTTCGGTTTGATGCGCAGCTTCTCGCTCGCCGGCCGCGCGATGAATTCCAGCACCGCTGCGTTATGAACGACTTTATGCGCGTCCTTGCCCGACGTGAACGATCCGTGGGTGGCCCGATATGCAACAACTCCGAACGATTTGAGATTTGGTTCAAGCCATTGACCCATCATGCGGTTTAACGAAACGCAAGGCCCCCCAAAAAAACGAGCTTCCCGTCAATGCCGTTGCGCCCTAAAATTGTGTCCCATGAAAACAACGAAATTAACCCTCAAACTGGCTGGCTTGGCCCTGTTGGGAACAACTTCCTGCAGCACTCATTCGGGGTCTGAAGCCGGCTCGCTTTCTTCAATTCGGAGCGGACATGGCTATCCCCTGCAAAATCTGGTTCAATTCGCCAAGCCCATGTGTGGCACAGGCACGGTGCGGGGAACGGCGGCTGGCGCCAATGATACCTTCCCCGGTGCCACGGCACCATTCGGAATGATTCAGTGGAGCCCGGACACCGACGCGGGCCGGCACATCAGCGGATACGACGACTCGGATTTGCGGATTTCCGGTTTCAGCATGGATCATATCAGTGGCGCGGGTTGCAGTTATGGCGAGGATTTTCAGTTCATGCCCGTTCTGGGCGCGGAGCAGACACCGCCGAACGGCAGCCGCACCGCGTATGCCACATCGTTCTCGCACACCAACGAACTCGCCAAACCCGGCTATTATGGGGTGACGTTGGATAATGGCATCAAGGTGGAGTTGACCGCCACCGTGCGGAGCGGTTTCGGTCGCTTCATTTATCCCGCTGGCAGCGCGGCAACGATGACGATCAACACCGGCAGTGACGTCAATCGACCTGATGCGTCCGGCATCAACATTAATCCGGTCGGCCGGGAAATCAGCGGCTGGTCCATCGGCGGATATTTCTGCCAAGGCCGCGACCGCAGCCGCGACGTGAGGACGATTTATTTCTACGCCGTGTTTGATCATCCGTTCGCGGCCTACAGCACCTGGAGCGGCGACGCGCTCACGAAAGGCGGCACAAACGGAGCCGGGATCGCCTCCGGCGCGCTTGTCAGCTTCGACACCGCCAGGAGCCGGACGGTCCTGGCCAAGGTGGGGATTTCTTACGTCAGCATTGCCAACGCCAAGGCGAATGTGGAGGCGGAAAATCCGGTTTCGGCCTTCTCTTCAAAAGATTTTGACAAAGCCGCCGCTTCGGCAAGCGACACCTGGAATTCATGGCTGAACAAAATTCAGGTCAGCGGTGGAACCACAGAGGAACGGGAAACGTTTTATTCCATGTTGTATCATGCGCTGATTGGTCCGAGCGTGGTTTCCGACGTGAATGGTCAGTATATGGGTTACGATGGAGAAGTTCACAGCACAACGGGCGGTCGCGCCCAATACGGCGTTTTTTCCGGCTGGGACATTTACCGGAGCGAATGCCAGTTGCTCGGAATGATTGCCCCGAAGGAGGCTGGTGACATGGCGCAATCATTACTCGTGGATTACCAGCAGGGCGGCGCCTTTCCACGCTGGGGCGTGACGACTGAAGACAGCGGCGTGATGATGGGCGACCCGGCGGCACCCATGATCGCCGATTTTTACACCTTTGGCGCGACCAACTTCGATGCTCCGGCCGCACTGGCCGGCCTGGTGCGGGCGGCCACCGACCCGTCGGTCAACGCGCCGCGGACGAAGACGAACGAGCGCGATGCGCTGGAGGATTATCTTAAATTGGGTTACGTGCCGGAGCATCAAAAAGGCGGCTATGGCAACGTTTCAATGACTTTGGAATATGCCTCCGCCGATTTCGCACTGGCCCAATTTGCCAAAGCGCTCGGCGACGAAACTGATTACGCCATGCTCATGCAACACGCGCAGAACTGGCGCAATGTTTTCAATCCCCAAACCGGTTATCTCCAGATGCGCCAACGGGATGGCTCTTGGGCGCCGGGCTTCACCAACAATGTTGGGCGATACGACCAGGATCAGGCTTACGTTGAAGGCACGGCGGGACAATACCTTTGGATGGTGCCGTTCAACTTGAAAACGCTCGCCGACATGATGGGCGGCCCGGATGCCACCGCCAAGCGTCTCGACGCGTTTTTCACCAGGCTGAACGTGGGCGACAGAGGCCCGGATGCCTGGATGGCTTGGATGGGAAATGAGCCTTGCCTGGAGACGCCGTGGATTTATTGTTTCCTCGGCCAGCCCTCTAAAACCCAGAGCCTGGTGCGCCGGATCATGACGGAGCTTTACTCGTCCACAGACGTGGCCTATCCAGGCAATGATGACGTGGGTGAAATGTCTTCCTGGTATATTTTTGGTGCATTGGGCATGTATCCGGAACTGCCCGGATCGGATGTCCTCGTGCTGGGCAGTCCCTTGTTTCCGAAAGCCGTGCTGCACCTGCAAAACGGAGACGTGACCATTATCGGCAATGGCACGAAAAAGGATGCGCCGTATTTGCAGAGCCTGACGGTGAATGGCAAGACGTGGAACAAACCCTGGATTCGCCTCTCCGATATTTCCAAGGGTGGAATGCTGGTTTATGATCTGGGGTCCACTCCAAACACAAAATGGGGAAGCGATCCCGCGGACGCGCCGCCGTCTTACACCGACGGGATGACCGGAACCTCCTCCCCGTAGTTCTCGGGGCGGAATGTGCGACGGTTCGTTTCCGGGCGCAAATGCCCCGATGCACGAGCGCCTGTGACGCATTAAAATCCAGGTTTGTGAAATTTGTATTTTCAACATCAAAGCTGAGACGCTAGTAATTCCTGACGCACATCAACGACTTGGTCGTGGTTCGCGCCACTTCCGAAACGTCGGAGGTCTTTGTGGTGGTGAATGAGCCAGGCCGGCGCCGTCACTGCACAAGCATGACGACACCGAGCAGGTTTTTTTGCATTGTGGACGGCAGGGGAATCTTAAGCATTGGCCCCAAGGCGAAAAAATTGCCCGTTCGATCCGGCGACGTGGTTCGAATTCCTCCCAAAGACAGTTCATTCAATTCAATGCCGCGGCATAAAGCCTTTGCGGTATCTGGCCATTGACGGCTTGTGGCCGGGTGGCCCGCCGCCGAGCCGACCTGGGATTCCCACGTCAGAGTTCTTTGCAAACAAAAGGGCTGGAATTACCGGCCGGTCGTTAAATCTTGAAGGTGAACGGTCATATCTCCCGGTTGCGCGGCGCCCATGAACGGACGGCATAGCCATGCCGTTGTAACGGCGGATACTTCACCGTAACAACGCCATAACAACGAGCTCGCGCTTCGGCGCATCAGGAGGCAGTTTGCCGAGGCGAGGTTGTTGGCGAACCGGTTCGTGATGATGCCCATCCGTCAAAAATGCAAGCCAATCTGCTGTCGGACATCACCAAATGATCCGCAAAAGCCGATTTTGTGGCGGATTTGCAGTAGCTTGGCGTCGTTTCCGTGTCAGAGTGTTTTTTTGCAGGATTCCTTTTGCTGATGCGCTTGCCATGCGCTAATTGTGAGTGATGATTCCTCTAAAACGACAACGAAACCGAATGGCTGCCATTGACAACGGCGTTCGCATTTTGGGCACGGTGACGGGAATTTGTTTGTTGCTGGCACGTTCCAGCGCTGCGCCGCTTCCTGTGGATGAAGCACTGCCGATGGTCGGCACCGGCGGTCACGGCCATACGTACCCCGGCGCGACCGTGCCTTTCGGTTTCGTTCAATTGAGTCCGGACACGCGCACGGACGGTTGGGACGCTTGTCCCGGTTACAACTATGCCGACGCTACAATTCTGGGTTTCAGCCACACGCACCTTTCCGGGACCGGCGGCGCGGATTTGGGGGAATTGCTGGTGATGCCCTTTACCAGCCGGCTCGATGAATCCACCAACTATGAGCCGTTGAGCGAGCAGCGGTTCAAATCTGGCTTTTCGCATGACAATGAAATTGCGCAACCGGGCTACTATCGCGTGCGGCTCGATAAATATGACATTCTGGCGGAATTGACCGCCACGCCGCATTGCGGCATCCACCGCTACACGTTTCCGGCATCGGACCAGAGCCACATCCTGATTGATCTGGTGCATAACATCGGGAACAAGCCGACGGGGGCGGCATTGAACGTGGAGAGTGACACATTGATTACCGGCTATCGCAGCAACGACGGCTGGGCCAAATGGAAAACTCTTTATTTCGTCATTGAATGTTCGCAGCCTTTCAAGAGCATCGGTCTGGAAGTGGACGGAACACCGTTGCCGCCGGGCCAGACCGAAGCCAAAGGCAAAAACATCCGCGCGCATCTGGATTATCAGACTTTCGCCAGTCAGCAAATTGTCCTGCGCGTCGGCCTCTCGCCCACCAGCGTCGAGGAGGCAAAGAAAAACTTAACATCTGAAATTTCCGGCTGGGATTTTGACGCGGTCCGCGAGGCCGGGAAAAACGTCTGGAACGAAAATCTTTCGCGCATCCAGATTGAATGCTCCAATCCGGACATCCGCCAGACTTTCTATTCGGCGATGTATCACACCATGTTGGCGCCGACGTTATACAACAACGCCGATGGTTCTTACCGGGGAGCGGATCGCCAGGACCATTCAGTGGCGGGGTTTCAGTATTATTCCACCATGTCGCTGTGGGACGTTTTCCGCGGGGAAATGCCGTTGCTGACCATTATCCAGCCGGAGCGGATCAATGATTTCGTCCAATCCATGCTGGCATTTTATCAGCAATCGCCCGACCACGCGCTGCCGGTGTGGCCGCTGGCCAGCTATGAAACCTGGTGCATGCCCGGCTATCATTCGGTGCCGGTGATTTATGACGCTTATGCCAAGGGCTTTCGCGGCTGGGACGCCGAGTTGGCATTTGAAGCCATGACGAACACCGCGATGAACGGCCGCCGGCGGCAGAATGAATATCAAAAATACGGCTACGTGCCGTGGGTCAAAGGCAAGGGCGCCGCCACTTCCTCGACGCTGGAGTTTGCGTATGACGATTGGTGCATCGCGCAATTGGCCAAGGCGCTGGGCCATACCGATGCCGCCGAACTGTTCACCAAGCGGTCCGAGAATTACAAAAACGTCTGGGACCCGAAAACGCAATTTTTCCGCTCACCGCAACCAGATGGCACCTTTCAGGAACCGTTTGATCCAAAGGAAGTCGCGCGCGGCAATGACGGGGCAAACGGCTACTACACCGAGGCGGATGCCTGGCAATACATGTTTTTCGTGCCCCAGGACGTGCCGGGCATGATTCAGCTTTACGGCGGCAATCAGGCGTTCATCCACCGGCTCGACCAGTTTTTCAACGAGGATTCTGACATGACAAATTGGAGGATTGACGTGACCGGACTGGTCGGCCAATACGCCCACGGCAACGAGCCGGACGAGCAATGTCCTTACCTTTACGCCCTGGCCGGCGCGCAATACAAGACCGCGCAGCGCGTCCGCGAAATTCAACTGACGCAATACGACAATTCTCCTGAAGGCCTTGATGGCAACGACGATTGCGGCCAGATTTCCGCCTGGTATGTCTGGAGCGCGATCGGGTTGTATCCGGTGAACCCGGCGAGCGGAATTTACGTCATCGGCAGCCCGCTGGTGCAAAAGGCAGTGATCCATTTGGACCCGAAGTTCTACAAAGGCGGCACGTTCACCATCAGCGTGCATAGCAATACGCAATACGCCCCGGCCGCCAGGATGGACAACTATATTCAATCGGCCAAGCTCAACGGCGAGCCGCTGAACCGGCCGTGGATCACACACGAGGAAATCGCCAACGGCGGGACGCTGGAACTGGAAATGGGGATTCTGCCGAACAAGGCTTGGGGGACCGGGAATTGAACATGAAGAATGCAGGGTTCAGCGGTTTTTTCAGGCGTGCTCCGAAGAAGTTGAATTTGCTGGTGGTTTTCTGGTTGTCCGGCATCTCCGCCGGACTGGCGGGCGAAGTTTCCCTCGTAACCCTCGCGAATCCTCTGCAAGGCACGGATTCCCAGCGCTCCTTTTCCCACGGCAATGAATATCCCGCCATCGCGCTGCCGTTTCCGATGAACACCTGGGCGCCTTACACCCAGCCGCAAAGTGATTCGTTTTATTATCAATACCAACAGGACAAAATTCGCGGCATCCGGCAAACGCACCAGCCCAGCCCGTGGATTGGCGATTACGCGACTTTTTCGTTGATGCCGGTTTCCGGCAAACTGGCGGTGACGGAAAACGACCGCGCTTCCATTTTTGAACACGCCAGCGAAATCGCGCAGCCAGGTTACTACAAAGTCCATTTGGACACCTGGAACGCGACGGCGGAAGTAACGCCGACCGAGCGCGCCGCGCGGTTCCGGCTCACCTTCGAGCAAGCGGCGGATTCGTATGTGGTGCTGGACGTGTTCGAGAGCAAGACGCTTTCGTCCGTTGAAATTATTCCGTCCGAAAATAAGGTCATCGGCGTCGCTCGCAACAATCACGGCGGCGTGCCGGACAATTTCGGAAATTATTTTATCCTCCAGTTTGACCGGCCATTTTCAGCTTATGGCGTCTGGTCGGGCAAAACGGTTCAACCCGGCGTGAGAAAACTGGATGGCAAACATGTCGGCGCATTTCTGAAATTTGAAACGGGCGAAAATAAAATCGTCGGCTGCAAAGTCGCTTCCTCATTCATCAGCCCGGAACAGGCGCTGCTCAACCTTCAGCGCGAAATCGGCGACGCCGATTTCGACACCATCCGGCGCCGCGCCGAGGCGCGCTGGAACGAGATGTTGGGCCGCGTCCGGATCGAAGGCGGTTCGTTGGATCAGCAACGGACATTTTACAGCGCGCTTTTCCGGAGCATTCTGTATCCGCACCGACTTTACGAATTGGACGCGAACAACCATCCGATTTATTACAGCCCCTACGACGGCCAGGTGCATGCGGGTTTCCTCTATACCGACAGCGGTTTTTGGGACACGTTCCGCGCCGCGCATCCGCTCTACAATCTGTTGTTCCCGGAAGTCAGCGCCGAAATTTTGCAAGGGCTCCTCAACGCCTATGACCAAAGCGGCTGGCTGCCGGAGTGGGCCAGTCCGGGGCATCGCGATTGCATGATCGGCAACCACGCCTTTTCACTTCTGGCCGACGGTTGGATGAAAGGCATCCGCAGTTTCGACGCGGAAAAGGCCGTGGCGGCGATGGTTCACGACGCGAACACGCAGGCGCCGGATTTTTGCCGTTCCATTGGCCGCGATGGCGCGAATTTTTACAACACCATCGGTTACGCGCCGTATTCCAACGTGCGCGGCGACACGAACAGCTTCCACGAAGCCGTCGCGAAGACACTCGAATATGCCTACGACGATTTTTGTGCCGCGCAACTGGCGCACGCCATCGGCAGCAACACGGAAGCGCAGGTATTTGCCCGGCACGCGATGAATTACACCAATCTCTATGACGCCAAAACCGGTTTCATGCGCGGGCGCAAGGCGGACGGCTCGTGGGACGAGCCGTTTTATCCCGACGAATGGGGCGGGCCATTCACCGAGGGCGATTCGTGGCAATGGACTTTCAGCGCCATGCAGGACGAGCCGGGCCTCGTCCGTTTGATGGGTGGCGAACAGGCTTTTGCGGACAAATTGGACGCAGTGTTCGCCGCGCCGGCCACGCTGCGGGCCGGCACTTATGGCCGGCCAATCCACGAGATGACCGAAATGGTCGCCATCAACATGGGACAATATGCCCACGGCAACGAGCCGGTTCACCATCTGCTTTATCTTTACGATTACGCCGGCCAGCCGTGGAAGGCGCAAATTCGTCTGCGCCAGGCCATGACCTTGCTCTATCAGGCCACGCCGGACGGTCTTTGCGGCGACGAGGACACCGGCCAGATGTCGGCCTGGTATGTCTTGAGCGCGCTGGGATTTTATCCGGTCTGCCCCGGTGCCCCCAATTATCTCATCGGCAGTCCGCTGTTTGACAGGGCAAGCCTCCGGTTGAACAACGGAAAAACCTTCGCCATCATTGCCAGAGACAACGGTCCGCAAAAACCATACATTCAAGGGGCGACGTTGAACGGCGAGCCATTCGACAAAATTTATATCAGCCACGAACAAATCATGAATGGCGGCGAATTGGTTTTCGAGATGGGGTCGTCCCCAAACTATCATTGGGGCGTTTCGCCGGAAAGTCGCCCTGCTTCGCCGCTCGCGCCGTTGCGCAATGCCGCAAACGCGCAGTAACATTTGCATTTATTTTCAAAAAACTCCAGACGGAGCAAACCTATGACAAACTCGACTGCATCCACCGGCTCAACCGCTGCGTCATTATCCGGCAACGGCCAGACTTATCGCGGCCCATTCACCATTATGACCGTCCTCTTCTTCATGTGGGGGTTCATGACGGTGTTCAACGACATTTTGATCCCTCGATTCAAGGAAGCCTTCACGCTGGATTATTTTCAGGCGATGCTGGTGCAGTTCGCCTTTTTCGGCGCTTACTTCATCGGCTCGCTCTTGTATTTTTTGATTTCAGCAACCACTGGTGATCCGATTGCAAAAATCGGCTACAAGAACGGTGTCGTCATCGGGCTTCTGATTTCCGCGACGGGCAGCGCGCTGTTCTGGCCGGCGGCGACGATTATTTCCTATCCATTATTTCTTGTCGCGCTGTTCATTGTCGGCCTCGGATTCGCCATGCTGCAAATCCCGGCCAATCCATACGTGACGATTCTTGGGCCGGAACGAACAGCGTCGAGTCGTTTGAATCTGGCTCAGGCTTTTAATTCCGTCGGCACGACGACCGGCCCGCTCATCGGCGGTTATTTGATTTTCCAGTACTTCTCCAAAACCGGCGCGCATGGGGCGGACTCGGTGAAAGTGCCTTACCTCGCGTTTTGCATCGTCTTTCTGGTCCTGGCCTCGATTTTTTTCCTGATTCATCTTCCGCATGTCGGCGAAGGGAAAACTGAGCCTGGCGCGGGCGCATTGAAATATCCGCATGTCATTCTCGGCGTGCTGGCGATCTTCATGTATGTCGGCGGCGAAGTTTCAATTGGCAGTTCCATCATCAATTTTCTCGGCCAGCCAAACATTGCAGGTCTGAGCCCGATAGAAGCAAAAAATTATGTTGCCCTTTTTTGGGGCGGCATGTTGATCGGCCGTTTCATGGGTGCGGTCGAATTGAGCGAAATGAGAAGGATCAACAAACAGATTTTTCTTGCGGCAATTCCCACCGCCGCGTTTGTCGTTCTCGGCTTTTGGCGCGGCTGGGACGTCGTGAAAAATTATCTGCCCCTGCTCGCGCTTTGCTGGCTTTTATTTCAATTTGGCAAAGCGCTGGCGGGACGCACGCTGCTGATTTTTTCGGCGACCATCGTTGTGCTGCTTGCCATTGCGATTGTCTGTGGCGGCAAGCTCGCCATGTGGTGCGTCGTCGGCGTCGGACTTTTCACTTCCATCGGCTGGCCGAACATTTTCTCGCTCGCGCTCGACGGCATGGGCGTTTACAAAAGCCAGGTCTCGTCGCTGCTGGTCATGGCGATTTTGGGTGGCGCACTGTTGCCGCCGTTGCAAGGCCACATCGCAGACGTTGGCGGCCTGCAAATTTCCTACATCGTTCCGTTGATTGCTTATGCTTACGTCGGTTTCTACGGCTGGAAAGGCCACAAAATCGGGCGCACGCGCCAGATCGCCGCGGCATGACGCACGTGGCCGCCGATCACCGAAATTTTGCCGGAATGGGCATGGCCATTTCTTCAGGGCAAAGACCGTGTTCCCGGGAACGCGAAAAAAACTTTCCGTTTGTGCAGTCCGTGGAAAACTGACCCTGATTTGCAGCCATTTGAAGTTTTGGTCTTGGAATCGAAATAAGATATAACATGAAAAAATTAATTGTCGGCATTTGCATCTTGTTGCCGGCCTCGGCTATTTTCGCCGCCGGCACAAACGAACCGGCATTCATCCCGTTGCCCCAGAGAATCGAGCGGTTTGACAACGCCTTCAAACTGATGCCGCAGACGCGGATTTGCACGGATTGGGCGTCGCGGGAAACCGGCGAGTTCCTGGCTGCGCGGCTCCGGCAATCCACCGGCTATCCGCTCAAGGTTGCTGTGAAATTGGGGGCAAATCGCGCGGTTCCAAACGCCATTTTACTCACGACCAGGAGCGCGGATACAAACCTGGGCGCCGAAGGTTACGCATTGACCGTCGCCACCAATTCAGTGGTCGTGCGTGCGCCGACGCAGGCGGGTTTGTTTTACGGCGTGCAAACACTGCTCCAACTGCTGCCGCCGGGGATTTTCTCGACGAATCTGGTGACCAACGCGGATTGGCAAATGCCGTGTGTTCAAATCGAGGACTGGCCGCGGTTCAAGTGGCGCGGCTTGATGCTCGATGTCAGCCGCCACTTTTACAACAAAGGCGAAGTGGAACAGATTCTCGATTTGATGGCCAGATACAAACTAAACACGTTCCATTGGCATCTGGTGGACGATGACGGCTGGCGGATTGAGATCAAAAAATATCCGCGCCTCACGGAAGTCGGGGCGTGGCGCAAAAGCATCGGCTGGGGGTTGGATCCGAAATCCAGCTCGGCCTACAACTCCAATGGCCAGTATGGCGGTTATTACACGCAGAATGACATCCGCGAGGTCGTGGCCTGCGCGGCGGCGCGGCACATCATCATTGTTCCTGAAATTGAAATGCCCGGCCATTCGAGGGCGGCGCTGGCGGCGTATCCGCAATTCAGTTGTTTTGGCGGGCCTTACAGCACCGACCGGGCCTTCGACATTCATGGCAAATATAGTTCGGGCAGTGGCATTTACAATCCGGCCAATGAGGGAACATTCCAATTTTTAGACGGCGTGCTGGCGGAAGTGTTTCAATTGTTCCCCGGCAAATACATCCACATTGGCGGCGACGAGGTGCAGAAGGATTATTGGGCCAAAAGCCCGGACTGCCAGGCGCTGATGAAACGCGAAGGGCTGGAGAACGGGGAGGAACTGCAAAACTGGTTCACCAAACGAATCGAAAAGTTCGTCAACGCGCACGGCAAGACGCTCATCGGCTGGAGTGAAATTTTGCAGGGCGGGCTGGCGCAAAACGCCGTGGTCATGGACTGGATCGGCGGCGGCAGGGAAGCGGCGAGTGAAGGGCACGACGTGGTGATGTCGCCCACCGCGTACTGTTACTTTGACCATTATCAATCGAAGGATCGCGCAACCGAGCCGCGTGCCATCGGGGGGTTTTTGCCGTTGAACAAGGTTTATTCCTTTGACCCAATCCCCACCAATTTGCCGCCGCAACTGCAATCACACATTCTCGGCGCACAGGGCAACTTGTGGACGGAATACGTCGCGTCGCTGCCGCACGCCGAATACATGGTTTTCCCGCGACTGTGCGCGCTGGCCGAGGTGGCTTGGTCTGACAAAAATTCGCGCGACTGGAATGATTTTCAATCCCGGCTCAAAGTGGATGAACAGCGGCTGGATAAACCGGGAGTGAATTATCGTCATGACACTTCCGCGCAAATGTCCGCCATTCCGTCGGCGCGCGTGACAACTGATTTTATTGACGCAAAAATTTCTCCGGACTATCCGGGATTCACCGGCTTGTCCATTGACAGCTTGGGCCGGGGACATTTTTCGTTGATAGCCATCACGCCTCCAGCCAAGCCCTGG
>Ga0074044_10003146_pt1 | contig 14157 bp, 7 predicted proteins | sample BogForMeECP23OM1_FD_94443 | JGI IMG/M metagenome (GOLD analysis project Ga0074044, IMG submission 94443) | Bog forest soil microbial communities from Calvert Island, British Columbia, Canada - Bog Forest MetaG ECP23OM1 | ecosystem: Environmental > Terrestrial > Soil > Wetlands ... | reverse complement strand
GCGGCGGCCGAACCGCCGCTGCCGGATTGGGTGCGGCCCGAGGACGGCTTGTTCGGCATGGATGAGTGCCCGCGCGGATGCCCGCAAATCGAGTGCATCCCTTGCAGCTTTTATGGAAACATTCCGGTGGTTTACTTTTTCCCGGAGTTGGCGCTTTCCACTTTGCGTGGTTATAAGGGCTACATGTACCCGGAAGGCGCGGTGCCTTGGATTTTCGGCGGCGCCACCGGCGGCACACCGCCTCTGAATATGAACACGCCCACGCGGGGTTATCAATTGACCCTCAATGGGCTTTGCTATGCCGATATGGTGGACCGCTACGCCCTCTGCTGGGGCCACGAAAACAGCTTTGCGGAGGAATTCTACGAGTCGGTGAAGCGCAACACCATCTTCACCATTAACCTGCGGCCCGAATACGCGATGGGCGACCGGGTGATCAGCATGCCCACGGGGAATGAAGGCACGGAGTGGTTTGAAGCCGACAAGCCGGGATGGTCAGGAATGGTGGCGCACGTGGGCGGCTTGCACCTAGCCGAGTTGCGGATCGCGCAGAAGATGGCCGAGCAGGTGGGCGACCAGGCCTTTGCCCGCCAGTGCCGGGAGTGGATTGAAGCCGGTATGAACTCCATGGAAACCAAGATGTGGACGGGCAGTTACTACCTGAATTTCTGGGAGCCTGAGTCCGGAACCAAATCCGACTTGGTTTTTGGCTACCAGATGGATGGGCAATGGGTGGCGGATTTCCACGGCCTCTCTCCGGTTTTCCGGCCTGACCGCGTGAAGCGAACGCTGGAAACCATCCAGCGCTGCAACGTGGCGCTGAGCAAGACGGGCGCGTCGAACTACGCGCACGCCGACGGGAGCCCCGCGCCCGTAGGCGGCTACGGTACTTACAGCTACTTCCCGCCGGAAGTTCTGATGCTTGCCATGACCTATATGTATGCGGGTCAGCGCCAATTTGGCTTGGACCTGGCGCGCCGCTGCTGGGAGAACATCACCTGCACGTGGCGCTACACGTGGGACGCGCCCAACATCATGCGCGGCGACAAGGACACGGGGGAGTCCGTCTACGGCCACGACTACTACCAGGACATGATGCTTTGGTCCTTGCCTGCCGCTTTGGCGGGCCAGCCCATGGACGGGGTGGTGAAACCCGGAGGGTTGGTGGACCGCATCCTCAAGGCGGGGCGGAGCGCATGAGAGGAAAGTTTGTCCAATATGTCCTTGGGCGCACGGCGTTCCCCGCGGTCATGGTGAGCAGCAGGATCCCCGACAGGAAATGATATACTTACAGGAGAGAGGTACCGTATGAGCAAGGTGAAGGACCTAGAAACTCAGATTCAGGAGCTAACTCCCGAGGAACTGAAGGCATTCCGCGAATGGTTCACGACGTTTGACGCGGACAACTGGGACCAGGAGTTTGAGGCTGACGTGAAGGCTGGAAAACTCGACGCCCTGGCAGATCGGGCGCTTCGCGACCACCAGGCCGGGCACTCTACAAAAAAGTATGTAGCCCAGAGAAGTTTTCAGAAACACCCTTTTCCCCAAGGTTGGCAGTCCGCCTGGACGCTTTTTTCCCCGGACATTTAGTCAGGTTTTCTATGCTTTTTAGGATTGCCGATAAGTGGCTTATTTTTCAGTGTGTTCTCAGCTTTGGCGGGCCAAAAAATGCAGAGTTTTTGCCTTTATTTTCAATAAGTTCTCAGCTTTGGGAATTTCGTCCCTTCATGTCATTTTGTCCGTATGAATTTTGTGGCGCATAAGGCTAGGCGACATGTAAATCACCTCTCCTCATCGTTTCCCGCCAGCCCTTGCGGCGCGGGCTGGCATCGCCCCTCGTACCTCACTGCCCCACCCGGCGGCGCTTCACCAGTGTTTCCGAGTGAATCCAGTGACACTGAGATAATAGCACACAAGTATTCATTTGTCAAGCGAAATTTTTGGGCGATAAACCCGGCCCCACCTGCGCTTCTGTGCACAGGGTGAGGCAGCATTCGGCAAGGTGCCTAAACGACCTGCCAGGCACTGCACCCCTCCCAAGCCGATCGGCTCCGTGTAGATATCTCGCTTTCATGTTGTAACTCTCCCCTTCTCATTTGGCGGGCAAGTGCGCATAATGTGCGACCGAGCCTGACCTGTGTGCGGCAGGCGACATTGGCGTGCCGACCTCAAAGTGGATATGTGCTGACCCCCTGACCAAGTAGGGAGAGGTCCGGCCACCGTTACACAACGGCAACCATAAGGGTTGTGGTTTCGAGGGAAAATGACCCGTCGTGACTTTCTGCGAACATCGGCGACTTTCCTCGCCCTTTCTGGCGAGCCGGTTTCAAGTGTTCATGCGGCCGAACGTGTTTCGCGTGAAATTTTCCTTCGCTCGCCCGGCAAGGGCACGGCGGTTTCAGCCTGCGCGTTCTACACGCAAGCCTCGGGTGGCGCGATGGTCTCCGTCGAGGGGCGCTCCAGCCGCTCCGATACCGTCGACGTTGTCTACCTCCGGCATTCCACCGACTACGGCCACACTTGGAGCGAATCCACCGAACGGAAGATCCGCGAGAAACGGCCGGAGGGCACGTGGCGGCTGGCTCCGCGTGCCGGCTACGTGGATCCTCAGACGGGGCGGTATCTGGAGTTTTGGAATGAGGCCATCCTTCCCACAGATGATCCGATGGAAGGATTGCGCCAGTGGAACATCTTCTATTCCGTCGAAGGCGTGGACCATCAGGTAATCCAGCAGGGAAGGGAATTCGACGCGCGCCATCCGCTTCCCGGCGTTTATACCGGCAGGAACTGCTTGATGCTGGGCGATGTTCCGTCATTGCCCCTCACGTTGAAAGACGGCACAATTCTTCTACCCGTGCAGATCACCCCTCTCGACGCGGAAGGCAAGTTGTACAATCCGGGCGGTGGTTACACCTACACCGACGTGGCTGTAGTGCACGGACGTTGGAAGGGAAAGTCTCTGCAATGGCGCATGGCGGAGTTGATTAAAGGCGATCCGGCTCGCTCCACGCGCGGGATGATTGAGGGAACGCTGGCAACCTTGAACGACGGCCGCCTGATTGTCGTGATGCGTGGGTCGAACCACCGGAAACCGCAAGTGCCGGGCTACCGCTGGATTTCCTATTCCCGCGACGGCGGCTGGCACTGGACACCCCCCGCACCCTGGACGTACAGTTCAGGCAGATCGTTCTATTCCCCCAGTTCGTGCTCTCAGCTTTTGCGCCATTCCAATGGCAAACTCTATTGGCTGGGGAACATCTGCCGCGAGAACCCCAACAATGACCTGCCGCGACGCCCGTTTTACGTGGGTGAGGTCGATCTGAACACGGGCCTGCTGATCCACGACAGCCTGATCGTGGTGGACGATCGCCAGCCGGGCGACGATGAGATTCTGGCCCTGTCGAATTTCTACGCTCGCGAGGATCGCGAGACCCGACAGATCGCTCTGCACATGACGCGCATGTTCACGTTCAAGGCCGGCTGGATGGGCGACGCGTATCTTTACCGAATCGACGTTTAGACTTCGGTCGGCTTCTCCGTGACCTCTGTGCCTAAGAACATTTCTCACAGAGGGCACAGAACGGCTCAGTGAACTCTGTGTGAAATCTCCTTTTGCCGCGGAGGACACAGAGGAAAGGGGCTTCCCTCATGAATCGCAGAAAATTCATCGCCTCGACGGGCGCCGCGGCGGTGGCGCTGCGGAGCGGGGGCGCGCCTGCGGCCCCAGTCACCGCTCGGCGCGTCCTGATGAAACTCGGATGCCAGAGCGCCCCCACGAATGAAACCCACCTTCAGTTTTTCGCGCGCTATGGCGTCCGCAACATCTGCGGATATCCGGAAATTGGGGGAGGCCGCCTTTACGCCACCGTGGACGAGTTGAAGCGCATGCAGGACTTGGCGCAGAAGAACGGAATTTCGATTGACTGTGTGGCGCCGCCGTTTCTGGAGTCCTCGCATATTGACAAGACACCCCATGGCGCCATCATGCTGGCCGACAGTCCCGAACGCGATCGCGACATCGAAGCGGTGCAGAACCTCATTCGCAATTGCGCTGCCGTGGGTATTCCCTCCATCAAGTACAACATGTCGTTGCTGGGCGTGCTGCGCACCGAGCGCACTCCGGGGCGGGGCGACGCGACCTACAGCACGTGGCGGCTCAAGGAAGCGCATCCTCATCCGCCGCTCACTCGCGCCGGGCATGTGGACGCCGACATGTTCTGGGAACGGATTACCTATTACCTCGAGCGCGTGATCCCCGTTGCCGAGGAGTACAAGATTCGGATGGCGTGCCACCCGCACGATCCGGGCGTGCCGCCGGAAGGCTACCAGGGAGTGGTGCGCGTGCTGGGCACCGTGGACGGATTGAAGCGCTTCATCACCATTAAGGAGAGCCCCTATCACGGGCTGAACTTTTGCCAGGGCACGGTCTCGGAAATGTTGAACGACCCTGGGCGGGAAATCTTTGAGGTGATCCGTTATTTCGGCACGCGGAAGAAGATTTTCAACGTACACTTCCGGAACATTCGCGGCCACCGCGATGATTTTCAGGAGGTCTATCCCGACGAGGGCGATATCGACTTCGTGAAGGCCCTCCAGGTTTATATCGAGGTCGGGTATCCCTATCTGCTGATGCCTGACCACGTGCCGCAGGCGCCCAACGACCCCGATGGGTTGCAGTCATTTGCGTTTTGCTACGGTTACATTCGGGCGCTGCTTCAGGCGGCGGAGCACGGCGTGTGAAGTGACCAGCTCTCCGTGTCCTCTGTGCTTCAAATCATTTCACACAGAGATCACAGAGCTTCTCCGTGACCTCTGTGTGAATGCTTTTCTGGCACAGAGAACACAGAGAAAAGTCAAAGCCGGAGAACGTGGGGAGGATTGCAGTTGGCGAGGAGGCCCGCAATGAAAGTTTCAGAACAGCAGCGAAGTGTTCGCCGTCGCGATGTGTTGAAGGCTTTGGGCTTTATTCCCGCCGCATGGAGGGCGGGGGGCAAGCACGATATCTCACCGCCGCCGCTTGTCTTTTGCTGTTCGGCCGCGAATGACCTCTACAAGCTACTGTCTTCCAGCGCGAAATCCTTTCCGCGCTATGATGCCCCGGAACAGGCCGTGGCTCGGGCGGCGCATGGCTCGGGGGTTCTGATCCTGGCGGATGGTTATCCGGACAAGACCACCCAGCTTGATTCGGAGGTCTTCCAGCTTGCCGCAAAAAGGAAGCTGCGCATGTACGTGGAATATCCGTCCTTCCTGCCGGATTTGCAGGTGGGTGAGCCGCAGGGAATCGCCAAGGGGCGATACAACAACCTGCTGGAGCGCGTCTTTGTGGCCTCGGACGCCTTTAACCCCTCACTGGAAAAACTCCAGATCCTGGATTTCCACGACGGCCGCTATGTGCCGGTGGAATTCGAGGACGCCGACCTGGTTCTGGCGCGCGCGGCGGGTTTTGACAAGGCCATCTATGGCCTCCCCGCCATCGGTGTTAAGCCCATCCTCTTCCGCGCTGCGGAGGGGAATATTCTGGTGGCGACGACGAAGCTTAGCCAGTTCCTTACGGGACGTTATGCGCCCACGAAAGCCTGGGGCCTGGTCTGGAATTGGATTCTCGCCACGCTTTCCCCGGCGGCTTCGATCCAATTGGGAGAATACAAGCCGGTCGTAAGCCCGTCCTTCCCCCCGGACCAAGCACTGCCCGAAGACGCCGAGCTCCGAGCTTTCCAAAAGGGCGTGGAGTGGTACAGCAAGGCAAGGTTGTTTGTTGATGCTTCTTGGAAGAACGCGGTGGTGGAGCGCGAACATTTGGGCCACGCCTCGCCACCACCGCCGCAGGATTGGCCGGTCGGCGACGGCAGCGAAGGCGTGCTGGAAGGCTTTTCCAACAGCATCGAGTACGATGGGAGCCAACTGCTGGGCTGGGGCCGCCGCAATGACTGCGCGGGCGAGACTTCCTTCGCCATGGCGTGCTCGTCGGTCCTCAACGGCAAGCCGCGCGATGGTGAAATTGCCGCCCATCTGAATGACTTCATCTATACCTTCTCGGCGCTCGCGCAAGGTCCACGAAACGATCCGGCCAGTCCGTCGTACGGACTGGTGGGCTGGGGGCTGCCGGATTCTGTGGGAACCTACTACGGTGATGACAACGCGCGCAGCCTGCTGGGAACCATCGGCGCCGCCGCCGCGCTCAAGTCCGCTCGTTGGGACCAGGTGGTGCTGCGCTGTCTGCTGGGCAACCTGCGCACCACCGGGAAGCAGGGATTCCGCGGCAACAGTCTGCAAGAAGCAAAATTGCAAGCCAACGGTTGGCGGTACTACCACGATGCCGACACGGTCAACTACGCGCCGCACTTCGAGGCTCATCCGTGGGCGTGCTTTCTCTGGGCCTACGACAAGACCCACGACCCCCGATTCCTGGACCGCACCAAGAATGCCATCCGCATGACCCTGGACGCTTACCCGGACCAGTGGAAGTGGACCAACGGCATCCAGCAGGAACGCGCCAGCATTCTGCTGCCGCTGGCGTGGCTGGTGCGTGTTGAGGATACCGCCGAGCATCGCCAGTGGCTGCGGCACATGGCGGAAATCTTGATCTCCTTTCAGGATGCGTGCGGCGCGCTGCGGGAGGAGATCGGCCCCGGACATAGCCACTATGGCCCGCCCCAGTCGAACGAAGCTTATGGAACCAACGAAGCGTCGCTAATTCAACAAAACGGCGACCCGGCCTGCGACCTTCTCTATACTTCGAACTTTGCATTCCTCGGCTTGCATGAGGCGGCTGCCGCCACCGGCGACGCCATCTATCTGCAAGCGGAGAACAAGCTGGCGGAATTCCTTTGCCGAATCCAGGCCGCCTCTTCCACCCACCCGGAACTTGACGGCGTGTGGTTCCGAGCCTTCGATTACAAAATCTGGGATTACTGGGCGAGCAATTCGGATTGGGGTTGGGGAGTCTGGTCCACGGAAACGGGATGGACACAGGCGTGGATCACCTCCGTGCTGGCGATGCGGCACATGAAGACTTCGCTCTGGGATTTGACGGCGAAAAGCGAAATTGCTCGGCACATGCCGGCGTTGCTGCCGGTGATGATGCCGGAGGGGGGGTGAGCGCCTTCTGGGATCGGGAGTGGAAGCGCGCACTCTCGCGGGATACGAACCCGATCATCCACTGCTGTCATCCTGAGCGCAGCGAAGGACCCCTGCATTTCACTCCGCTCAATGTACCTGGGTCCTACCGGGGTTCTTCGCCCAAAGTACGGGCTCAGAATGACAGTGTGCTTTTGGGAAGGAATGCGTTTGACGTGAGGAGGCACCCGGCGGTGAAAACCTATTACGTCTGCATCATGACGAATAAAACCCGCACGCTTTATACGGGTGTTACAAGCAGCTTGGACCAGCGCGTGGTCCAGCACAAGCTCAAACTGCTTCCCGGATTCACCAGCCGATATAACCTCACAAAGTTGGTGTATTTCGAGGTTTTCGGCGACATTCGCGCTGCCATCGCCCGCGAGAAACAAATCACGGGATGGCTGCGGGCAAAGAAGGTCGCCCTGATAATAGCTAGCAATCCTGCTTGGAGGGACCTGAGCGAAGGTTGGTTCGGAATGGGGTTGCCATCCTGAGAATTGACAGCTTTGCGGCTGCCCATCAACGGGGGAAGCGAATGAGGAGAACCAATGTCCAACACTGTCATCCTGAGCGCAGCGAAGGACCCCTGCATTTCGCTTCGCTCTTGCACTTGGGAACTACCGGGGTCCTTCGCCCAAAATGCTGGCTCAGGATGACAGTCCAGGTTTGGTGCGGGCTTAGAATGACAGCGCAAAGAGGGGATACCCAATGAACCGTCGACGTTTCCTGAGGGATGCAACGAAAGTTGGAATCGCGGGAGGAGTTACAAGCTCGCTCTGGGGTGGGGCTTCCCCGGCCGGCAACCCGATGACCACCCTGCCTGCGCAGGGTTCTTCGCCGAAACTTTCGGGGGGAGCGGAATTTCAAACCTTGGCGCTCGAAACGTACATGCAACGCAGCTTTAACTACTGCAACCGCATGGTCGACGGGAACGGCCAGCCCTACTTCAACATCTTTTGGACGGAGCCTGCCGAGGCGGCGCACGATTGGCCGGACTTTGGCGACGTGACCTCGCGGCAATATCAAGGGGTGGTGATGGGCCGGCGCATGACCGGTGTGACCACGCCCATCGAGGCGGTTTGGCGGGGAAATATTCTGGGTCATCTTGATCCGGAGAGCGGTCTGTTGACCCGGCCGGAGACCAGCTATTCCCACCGAGTTGCCGACCCCGGCGATCAGGCGCTCACGCTGTATGCGCTGGTCACCACCTATGCTGATGCTCCTGACCCCGAACTCGGAAAAATCATTCTGCGCATGACCAGTAGCATGCTCTCCCACGCGTCGAGTGGAAATGGCGGTGGCTTCCTGGACGGCTTCCAAATCAAAAGCCTGATGACGGCGGCGCGTGTGTTGCACGACGAGTCGGCGCTGAAGCTGGCGGGAATGCAAGTCCACAGGGTGTTCGGTGACAACCCGCTATTCACCCCGGACAATAAATTCAAGCAGGGCGGGCATATGCACGGAAACCTGCGCACGCTGGTGGGCAGCGCCCACTACGCGCTCTGCGCCGGCGACCCAGTGCTTTTCAGCCGCGCGGACGCCCTCTACCGTTACGTGCGCTCGCAGGGCACGCGCTTCGGCTTCCTGCCGGAATCCATCGGGCGGCAGGGGGATATTGTAGGCACGGAAACCTGCGCCCTGATGGATTACCTGGGCTTGGCGGCCACGCTGGCCAATCACGGCCATCCCGAATATTGGGGCGACGTGGAGCGGGTGGTGCGCAACCAACTGATCGAGAATCAGGCGCGCAACCTTACGTGGCTCAAGGATGGCTCAGACCGGCTGGACACCGCGCAATTCTCCTGGCGCGACCTCGCCGGTCGCTTGGACGGCGGCTGGGCAGGATGGAGTTCTCCCACCCACTTCCTGGCGGCCTGCGAAACCTTGGGCCACCATTGGGGAGGGCCGGAATTGCACGATAAGACGCGGGCCTTCCAGAATTGCTGTGGCGGCTCCGGCATGCACGCGCTGTTTATTGCCTGGAAGAACGCGGCGCGGTTTGAAAGCGGCACGCTTTCTGTGAACCTGCACATTGACAAGCTGCTGCCACAAGCCGAAATCCGCGGCTACCAGCCGTTCACGGGTCTGCTGACCATCCAACTGCGGCAAGCCTGCACCGTGCGGGTGCGCGTGCCGGATTTTATGGCGCCCAAGGATTTGATGGTGGAGGTGAATGGCGCGAAGGTGGCGGCCAAAGTGTTTGGGAATTACCTCGAACTGGGGCCGCACGCCCCGGGCGACTCGTTGCACATTGCCTATCCGCTCCGGCTGGCGACGGAAGAAGTGGAAATTGGCAATCCCGGCTTCCGGCACTATCGCTACCGGGTGACGTGGAAGGGCGACACCGTGGTGCGCATGGAACCCATCGGCCCGCTATACACCATGGGTTATTCCGAGTACGACAAGAGGCAAGTGCGCGTTTTCTACGGGAAGGATGGCCCCGGCCCCCTTTATCAGCGGCAGGATTTCGTGAGGGATCGCGAGCCGCAGTTGTCGCCCCTGCACACCGATGACGGCGCGCTGGACTTCTGGGCGAGGCTGGAGAAGCCTGTTAAATAACGTCAATCGCCGCACTCCAAAGTGCTGCGCACCGGAAGTGGAGGAACCATGCGAACCAAGACTTTGGCACTTTTTGTGATGGTGTTGTGCTCAGTCCGCCTGCCGGCGGCCGAGCCACTCGACCCCTCGAAAGGGCTCAAGCTCGCCAACAATTTTGTACGCATGGATTTTGAGCCTCAGGGCATGGGGCTCTCCGCGCTGGTGGATCTCCACAGCGGGGTCAATCACCTCCTGCCCGTTAAGGACAAGCATTTGCTCTGGGAGGTTGCCTTCGCCAAGGGTAAACAGATCGAGAAAGTCACCAACAACTACGCGCCGTGCAATTACCTCTGGGTGGAGAAGCATCCCAATGGCAGTCAGCGCGCGGTGATGGAATGGAACGACCTGCGATGGTGGCATGAGGAGCGCGTCCTGACGGTGCGCGTGATGGTGGACCTGCCGCCGGACTCGGGCCTCGCGCAGTGGCGAATCTCCGTCATCAACAAAAGTGATTACTGGGGTTTGTGGACCGTGGCGTTCCCTTTGGTGAACGGTTTTCCGGAAGCGGCCAAATACGATCTGGCTCGGCCGGTTTTCGGCAGCGGCGGACAGTTGCTGCGTGCCTGGAGCGGGGAGATTCAGCCTCGCTATCCTTCCGGGGGCTTCCCCATGCAGTTCCTGGCGCTGAGCCGGGACCGTGATTCGGTCTACCTCGGCACCCGGGACCCCAACGCCTATGCAAAAGACTTTGTGGTGGACTCAGGTGAAAAGAGCCTCTCGATTATTCATTACGCCGAAAACATGGGCGTCACCGGGTCGGACTATCGGGGCTACTATCCGGTGGAATTCGGGGTGTATCAGGGGCGGTGGCAGGAAGCGGCGCTGCATTATCGCCAGTGGGCATTGCAGCAGAAGTGGGTGCAGGGTGGGAAGATCTCGCAGCGCAGCAATTTCCCGGAGATTCTGAAGAACCTGGGCGTGTGGGTTCTGGCCGATTGGGTGTGGGAGGGTGCGGAGGGCCAACCGCCGCAGATGGATGCGCCCCTGCTCGACGCGCAAAAATTCCTCGGCGTGCCCATCGGCGTGCATTGGTATAACTGGCATCACATGAAGTTTGATAACGAGTACCCGCACTTTCTTCCTCCCAAGGCGGGTTTTGCGGAACGCGTCAAGGATCTGACGAGTCAGGGCGTGCTGGTGATGCCTTACATCAATGGTTCGAGCGCCGACCTCAACATTTCGGACTTTGACAAGTTTGGGCCCCACGCCATCATGGATGAGGCAGGGGGGTATCGCCTGCACTTCTATGGCGAGGCCTCCGGACGCTTGCTCTCCATGTGCCCCACGCAGGAGTATTGGCAGAATGCCGTTGCCAGCCTTGTGCAAAGCCTCGTGGAGGATTCCGGCGTCAACGGCGTGTACGTGGATCAAGTTTCCGCCATGGAGCACGAGCTCTGCTTCAACCGCGACCACGGTCACCCTGTGGGCGGTGGGCGCTACTGGGTGGACGGGAACCGCGCACTGCTGATGAAAGTCCGCAATGCTTCAACACGCCAGGGCCGGGGCCCGGTGATTACTTCCGAAGGCGCCGATGAGGTTTTCCTGGATCTTGTGGACGGAAACCTCACTTGGGCGCAAACCACTGACCGGGAAATCCCCATGATGGAAATGGTCTATTCGGGTTACACAATCCTCTTTGCCAGTCCCTGCGACATTACCAAGACCGACCGCTACTTCTGCTATGCGCAAGGACAGGCTTGGATGGACGGCCGGCAAAACGGCTGGATGAGCTTGGACCTCTTCAAGCCGGAACATCGCACCAAGGCGGAATACCTGCGCGCCTGCGGCCGCCTGCGGGTGGCCACCCGACCTTTCCTGGTATATGGCCGCCTACTGGGCCCTGTCGAGCCACAAAAACCTGTTCCCACCTTTACGGAAGATGGGTTTGGATGGAACAAAGACCAGCACACCGGCACGGTGCCCGCCGCCGAGGCACGATTGTGGCAGGATGAAAATGGCAACTTGGCGGTGTTCTTGGCGAATTACATTGACGCACCGGTGGAATTCCCGTACCGGATCGACCCAGCACAATTTGGGCTGACAGGCGGGCGTTGGGAGCTGAAGGAGATTAAGCCCGACGGCAGTCAGCCTTTGGGCACTGTGAAGGGAACGGTGGAGCGGAACGAAACTCTTGCCCCGCGGGAACTCAAGGTAATTGAAATAAGCCCTTCGGAGGGTAAACGATGAACCGCCGAGGTTTCCTGAAAGACGTAACGGAGTTGGGAATTGCAGGAGGAGCCGCAGGCGCCTTGTTGAATAATGGATATGACCTCGCCGCCGCAAGCACGCAGGCAGTGGGGTCGCATGTCGTATCGACCCGCGGAGATGAGCCTGCGGCAATTGCCACTCCCACTCTCCCGCTTAACGGTGAGTGGATGATTGTGCGCGACCCGCAGAACATCGGGCGGGAGCAGGAATGGTTCGCCCGCCCCACCGCCGACGCCTCGAGCGTGCGGGTGCCGGGGGTGTTCCAAGAGGCTTTTCCTGCTTACCATGGAGTTGTTTGGTACTGGCGCGAGTTCACTGCGCCGCTCCATCCTTTCGCACAAGGGCGCTACCTGATCCAATTTGGCGCCGTGGCTTACTTTGCTGAAGTGTGGGTCAATGGCGTGCGCGTTGGGGAACATGAAGGGTCTGAGACGCCTTTCGAGGTTGACGTTACCCACGCCATTAAACCCCAGTCCAACAATCTGCTCGCCTTGCGCGTGTTAAAGCCCGGAGATCAACTCATCGATGGGTTCGTTTTGAATGAAATCCCGCACCGCAATGAACGGGTGGATTTCATCCCCGGATCCTTTTTCGATTATGGGGGAATCGTGGAGCCGGTCGGACTGCTGATGACTCCGGCGGTGTGGGTCAACGACGTCTACCTGCGCCCCGATTGGAAGACCGGAGACATCCGCGTGCAAATCCGGCTTCGTAGCGCTGCTTCCAAGGCCACGAGGGGTCATCTGCAATTGACGGTGAGCCCCGCCGCTACCGGAAAGACTCTTCTGGTGAAGCACCTCGCGCGAACAGTCGCGCCTGGAAATACGCAGGTCGATGTGGTGCTGCATGTGGAGAACCATCGACTATGGGATTTAACCGACCCGTACTTGTATCGCGTCTCGGTGCGCGCGAATGCGGATGGCGTGGAAGGCTCCGACGAGGCCTCGGTGCGCTGCGGCTTCCGGGACTTTCGTGTGGAAAAGGGTTACTTCCGGCTGAATGGCAAGAGAATATTCGTCCGCAGCAGCCACACCGGGAATCACTGCCCGGTGGGCCAGGTCGTGCCGCCACCCGGAGCGCCGGACTTTTTGCGACTTGACCTGTTGTACGCGAAGGCTTCCGGCTTCAACATGCTTCGATTCATTGCCGGCATCGCTCATCCTTACCAGCTTGACCTTTGCGACGAGATTGGCCTGCTTGTCTACGAGGAATCCCTGGCGTCATGGCTGCTTGCGGACTCTCCCCAGATGAAGAAGCGCTACGAACTGTCAATTCGGGAGATGGTACAGCGCGATCGCAACCATCCCAGCCTGGCGATGTGGGGCATGTTGAATGAAACCGAAGACGGCCCGGTGTTTCGCGAAGCGGTTGCTGCTTTGTCCCTGGTCCGATCCTTGGATGATAACCGGCTGGTGCTTCTCGGCAGCGGTCGATGGGATAAACAGCCCAGCATCGGTTCGCTGAGCAATCCCGGCAGTTCGGAATGGGAGCGCGTATGGGGCAAAGAAGCGCCGGGTGCTGCCGCCACCCACATGACGAAAGTCGGGGGACAAGCTCAGGACGTCGGTGACGTCCATTTCTACCCACATGTGCCCCAATCCCCGGAAAACACCAATCAGCTTCGGACTCTGGGTCAGGAGGGTAATCCGGTTTTCCTCTCCGAATACGGGATCGGCAGCATGATGGACGTCATTCACGAGGCGCGGCTGTTCGAACAATACGGAGCCCGTCCTGACCTGGAGGATTACGTCGTGGCGAAATCCATGGCTGATCGGCTGACCGCCGATTGGAAACGCTTAGGAATGGAAGGTGTGTATGCGTTCCCGGAATACTTCCTGCGTGACAGCCAGGTTCGCATGGCGCGGCACCGCTTGCTGGGTTTCAACGCCATCCGGTCAAATCCCAAGATCTGCGGATTTAATCTGACGGGTTTGCTTGACCACGTTCTCACGGGTGAAGGCGTTTGGAGGTTCTGGCGCGACTGGAAGCCAGGAGTTATGGACGCCATGCGCGATGGCTGGGCCCCCGTCCGTTGGTGCCTTTTTGTGGACCCGACGAACGTGTATGTGGGACAGACAGTGAAACTGGAAGGCGTCCTTGCCAATGAGGACGTGCTGCGCCCCGGCGAGTACCCGGTGCGGTTCCGGGTTTGGGGTCCGGCGGGAATAGCTTGGGAGAAGGCCGCGACCGTGCTTATTCCCAGTGTTTCAGTGGGCGTCGATGGACCGTTGG
>Ga0074044_10003145_pt1 | contig 14168 bp, 12 predicted proteins | sample BogForMeECP23OM1_FD_94443 | JGI IMG/M metagenome (GOLD analysis project Ga0074044, IMG submission 94443) | Bog forest soil microbial communities from Calvert Island, British Columbia, Canada - Bog Forest MetaG ECP23OM1 | ecosystem: Environmental > Terrestrial > Soil > Wetlands ... | reverse complement strand
TACCTTGCGAAGTACGCGTTCCAGTATCTGTTCGTGCAGGCCGAGTTTGGCCTGATGTGCCCGATCAGCGTGACCGACACCGGCGCCGTGCTGGTCGAAAACTACGGCAGCGACGACCTCAAGAAGCGTTACCTTGGCCGCATGCTGTCGCAGAACATGGAGGAGATTTTCAAGGGCGCTCAGTACATGACCGAACGCGCGGGCGGTTCCGACCTTGGCAACACCGCCGTACTCGCGAAGCGCGACGGCGATTTCTGGCGGCTCTATGGCGACAAGTGGTTCTGCTCCGCGGTCGACGGCGACGTTGTGCTGGCGCTGGCGCGGCCCGACGGCGCTGCCGCCGGCTCGGCGGGACTCGGGCTCTTCCTGATGCCGCGGCGCCTGGAAAACGGCGAGCGCAACAACTACCGGATTGCCAGGCTCAAGGACAAACTCGGCACGCGCTCGATGGCGAGCGGCGAAGTCGTGCTCGAGGGCGCAATCGCCTACCAGGTCGGCGCTCTCAATCGCGGACTGCGCCAGATGATGGACATGGTGAACCTCAGCCGGATGTCGCATGGGGCGCGCGCGGCCGGCATGATGCGGCGATGCGTCAATGAATCGCTCCAGGTCGCGCGCCATCGCGCGGCTTTCGGCCACTCCATCATCGAGCATCCGCTGCTGCGGCGGCAGTTGATGAAACTGCTGGTACCAAGCGAGCAGGCGCTTTCGGTCTTTACCTACGACGCGACGATGATGGACAAGGCGCGGGCCGGCGACGCCGAAGCCGAGCGCGTGATGCGCATTCTGACTGCGCTCCTCAAGTTCCGCGCGTGCCGCGACAATATCCGCGTCGCGACCGGCGCGATGGAGGTGCGCGGAGGCAACGGCTATATCGAGGATTGGGTCAACTCGCGCCTAATCCGCGACGCGCATATCGGCGTGCTGTGGGAAGGCACCAGCAATATCAACGCGCTCGACGTGATCAATCGCGCAGTCGCGAAATCGGGCGGTCACGAGGCGCTGGCACGCGCACTGAAAATGAAACTCGAAGCCGCAACCGCGGCCCCCGCCACCTTCTGCGCGGAAATCGCGCAGCTAATCGATCGCTCAGTAGCGTTCGCCGCCGAGGTCGCCGCCAATCCCAAACATGAACGCCTGGCCAGACTCGCGACCGACGCGCTCTACAACGTAGCAAGCGCAGCGCTGATGACGTGGGAAGGAGCGATCACAGGCGCCAAAGGACACGACGCCCGGCGGATGGTCCTCGCGCGCATGGTCGTGGAGCATCGCCTGCGCCCGGCAGATCCGATGGCCGTGCCAACCTCAGACTGGGAAGAAGACGCCACTACGGCATTGCTCGACGATCGCGCAGTCTCAATCGAACGCGCGGCGCAACTGGTAACCGCCTGAAACGTTCGCGAAGTATGGTGGTGCTGAAAAGAGCCCGCGCATCGATTCACGGGCAGGGACGCCCGCGCCACGTATAAAAGGATTCCAGACCAGAGAATTCAAATCATGGATCTGGAAAAAAATAGGTGGCGCGGGCGTCCCTGCCCGCGGATCGATGCGCGCCTTCTGGAGCGCGCCTACCTTGACCTTTCTTTTTCGCCGGAATTCAACGCGCGGTGACTCATCAATCCGACGCCGCTTTGATTGGTGGAAAAGTATCGAATTCCGGCAGCGGCTCGGCGATTTTGTCCCACGTGGGACGGCTGCGTGTAAACATAGAGCACTCCGGCCGGAATACCGACAGATCGTCCAGGCTGCCGACATAGATCGTGACCGCGTCTGGAGCGACCTCGGGGGTTCCGAACAGGAGACTTCCGCAGGTGGGACAGAAGTGGCGGATTGCTTTGAGGCCGCTACCCCCCGTTAGCGCATAGCTCCTGGTCTCGCCGGTCACTTTGAACAGCGGCTTGGGCATGCCCATGACGGGAACGTGCCCGGTTCCAGACGTCCGCTGGCAGTCCCGACAATAACAATGCACGGCAAACAGAGGCTTGCCTTGAGCTTCGTAACGTACCGCGCCGCACAAGCATCTGCCCGTGATCATGCTGTCCTCCTTCGGAGCGTTACCGTCTAACATCTCCCGCCGAGCCTTGGAACTCGCGATTACTCGGGTTCGCGTCATTTTCGCCCCGGGGCATATCCTTAGAGGTCTTGTCTGCCCAGCGCCCGCCGTTGCGAGTCACCGTCGGGTTACCGGCGCGATTGCTTTCGATGCTGAGGCGTGCAATTCCACAGCATTCGGTCGAAGTGGATGCTCCGGCGGCTTCCTCAATGGTTAATCAATCAATGTCGCTGAATGTCACGCCTGCGGCGTCTGCGTTGTCGCCTGCCCGGATCAGGCGATCAGACGCGTTACGATCTGAAGGAGAACGGCAATGGCACTAGCACTCACCCACAGTGGCACCTCGGTATACTCATCCGATTCAGCGTCCGCTGAGCTGTTCGTCGGCACTGCCGACGGCGTCGTGACGCTGCAGCGCAAGGAGCGCCGCCCCGGCTCCGAATGGCGAATCGCCGCGCGTTCGCTCGAAGGTTCTCACATCAGTTCGATAATCTTCCCCACCCCCGAACTGACATTCGCAGCCATCTATCACGGCGGCGTTATGATGAGCCGGGACGGGGGCAGGACCTGGGAGCATCGCGACAACGGCATTTTGCCTGACGATGTGCACAGTCTCGGCTCCACGAGCTTGAACGGCCAGCTGCGGCTTTTCGCCGGAACCGAGCCCGCGCATTTCTACCTCAGCGATGACCTCGGCGCGCATTGGCGCGAGAGCCCGTCGCTGCGATCCGGTGCAGGCGTAGCTCGATGGACTTTTCCCGGTCCACCGCATCAGGCTCACGTAAAGGTAATCACCGTGGCCCCGGATGATCCGGCAACCATTTACGCCAGCATCGAACAGGGCGATCTTCTGAGGAGCAACGATGCGGGCGAGACCTGGCGAGAGCTCTCCGGCTTCGGCAACGATTTCGACTACGACGTTCATCGCCTGGTGATCCATCCGAAGGACCCGGCACGTCTCTATATGATGGGCGGGCTGGGACTATGGGCCAGTGCCGACACGGGAACGCATTGGGAGCGCCGCACCGACGAACGCTCACCACTCGGCGGCTATCCTGATCAGCTCACGTATCTGCCGAGCCGCCCCGAAGTCTTGCTGGCTTCCGGCGCTCGCGGCAACCCGTTCACCTGGATGCAGACCGGATTCGCCGGCTCGCGGATCGCATTGAGCCGCGATGGTGGACACTCGTGGCAAATTCTGGGCAATGGATTGCCGGCGCCCGATAAGTGGCAATCAGCGATCGAAGCGATGACACTCGAAGAGTGGGGTGCCTCGTTCTCCGCATTCGTCGGGACGACTTCAGGTGAGGTATTCGCAACCGACAACGGCGGCGAAAATTGGTCGCAGATAGCAAGCGGCCTCGCGCCGATATCGAAAGGGCTCCACTATATGGTGTTGCATCGGGCGGCCTAGTCGATCCGCCGTCGGCGGGGATCGGCGGATGGACGTTTGCTGCTCATCATTCCATTTGCCGGTCACGTCGGGCGGCGCTTTCGGAGCACCGCTTGAGCCATGCCCGGAGTTGGAGCCGGCGCGTTCGCCGGACTGCGGTAGCTCGCGTGTGAACTAGGAAGCCGCCAGGTACCTTTCAAAAAAGGCAAACACTTTTCTCCACCCGTCCTGCGCCTGCTCGGGCCGGTAATTCGGACGATACCAGGCAAAAAACGCGTGTCCTGCTCGGTCGTAGCGATGAAACTCGTAATTCTTGCCGAAGCGCTTGAGCGCAGCCTCGGTGCGGTTTACGTCGTCGTGAGAAGGGTTAGTATCTTCGTTACCGAACAGCCCCAAAAGCGGGCAGCGTATTCTTTCCGTCAACTCGATGGGCGCAACCGGCTGCGTGCTCGGTAACTTCGATGGGTCATTAACCACTACGCTGCCGCCCCAGCAATCGACCACCGCATCGAGATTGGCTATTCGGCATGCTGCCAGGTACGCTTGTCGTCCGCCGGAGCAGAAGCCGATAACCCCAACCTTGCCATTACTATGTGGTTGGGCGCGCAGAAACGCTGCGGCTCCCGTCACATCTCCCATAACCTGGTCGTCCGGCATCCCACCGGCTGCGCGTGCGCGAGCAACCACTTCTTCTGAAGCGCCGTCACCCAGCCGGAAATAGAGGCTCGGTGCAATCGCCGCATAGTCGTGATGTGCGAATTTACGAGTTACCTCCGTGGTCCACTCGTCCCAGCCGGGAAAATGATGAATCACCACGACGCCGGGATACCGGCCTGTCGACGAAGGACGCGCGTAATAAGCCTCCCCGCTATCGCCGTTGAAGCCTTGGAACTTCACCGTTTCTGCCTGAATGCCTCGAAACGCCATGGGAGCCTCCGTTGTCTTTCCTCTGTGGCAGCCCGACAATACCACTCTACCCAGCCGGGGTCGCTGGCGGAGAGCAGTGAATTCGAAGCAGCGGTTCGGAGCACGGCCAGGTTCACTCTGATGTATGCTGATTCGGACCGAATCCGAGATCGTTGGCGTTCGTTCCGGGTCGCTTTCCCCGACTCTTAGGACGTGAGCGCGGGATTTTCTTGAAGGGAAGCTAGAGTAGACCTATACATAGGCCCTGGGTTAAAAGCGCAGCAGAACGCCCCCGCCGTTAGCATCGGGCGCGCTTCGGGAGAATGAGATCATGGCCGCCGCGGCATCCAGCAATCCATCGCAGATCGTTCGCGTCAGCGAGCGCGAATGGGAACCGATGTCAGCCACCATCAAGCTCAAGAGTCTGTGGTCCGATCCCGCGTCGAAAAGGTGCGCGCAACTGACCCGCTTCGAACCCGGCGCGATGTTGCCAATGCATCGGCACGCAGGCGACGAGCTGCTCTATGTCATCGAAGGATCGATTTCCGACGAATCAGGGACCACGGCGGCGGGCAGCGTGGCCTATCGGCCTAACGGATGCGTGCATTCGGTCACCAGCAAGACCGGAGCGACGGTGTTCGCGATCATAACCGGCGGCATCGAACCCACGACCGCGATCGGCGACGCGCCGCGATCGCAAACGATCGTGCTGAGCGACCTGGCGTGGGCGGACGCGATGCCGGGGGTGCGCCAGAAACCGATCTGGCGTGACAAGGAGACCAAACGTCGAGCCGTGCTGGTGCGCTTCGAGCCGGGAGCGAAGCTTCCGGCGCATCGCCATGTCGGCGACGAGCTGATCTTTGTCATCGAGGGATCCAATGCGGATGAATCCGGCGAGGTAATGACCGGTGACATGAACTTCAGGCCCAACGGATGCGTCCATACAGTCACCACGCGCAACGGCGCGACCGTGCTGGCGTTGGTCACCGGCGGCGTCGAAATGCTGGGATGAGATTTTGCGAGCCCCTTTTTAAGAGGGTGAGCCGAGGTATTTCCAATGAAATATACCCGCATCTATGCTGACGCACATGGCGAGTCGCATCTGCAGGACGTCAACCAGGAGATGAAGCCTGCGGATCATGCTTCGACGACATCCGAAATGATCACGGCCAAGGGAGTGATCTTCCGGGAAACCCGCAGCGGCGAATACTTCATCGATTGGCACAACGCTCCGCGCCGCCAGTTCGTCGTGAACCTCAACGGCGAAGTCGAAATCGAGGTCAGCGACGGCGAGATCCGCCGCTTTGGACCCGGCTCGATCCTCCTGGCCGAAGACCTCACCGGCAAAGGGCACATCTCGCGCGGAGTGGGAAACTCCAGGCGCGAGGTCTTGTTCATTCCGCTGGCGGACTCGAAATAAAATTCCAGTCCTGAGCCCGGGTGTTTTTCCACTCGGGTTGCTGCGGTGTATGCTTTCCGCCCATTCCGTTTCGCGGGAGGTTCGGGCGATGTCCAGTCATCAGAGTTCCAGGGAGATCCGCGCGCGTCTCAATCATCCGGTGATCGACTCCGACGGCCACTACATCGAGTTCGGCCCCTCGATCATTGACTACATCAAGAAAGTGGCCGGACCGCGCGTCGCCGATGCCTTCGTCGCGCCGCATTACCGCATCGCCGCCGCGATCGGAATGATGCCCGCGGAGCGCTGTGACCGGGGCCTCGCGGCAGAGGGCTTCTGGGTACAGCCGTCGAAGAACACGCTCGATCGCGCGACCGGGATCATTCCGCGCCTGCTCTATGAGCGCCTCGACGAATTCGGTTTCGATTTCACTGTGCTCTACCCCAGCGCCGGACTGGTGGTGCCGCGCATGGAAGACAACGAGATGCGCCGGGCGGTCGCGCGCGCCTTCAATATGTATATCGCCGACCAGTTTCGCGACTTCGCGGATCGAATCACTCCCGCCGCGATCATTCCGATGTATACACCGGAGGAGGCAATCGAGGAGCTCGACTACTCGATTGGCACGCTCGGGCTAAAGGTCGCCATGATGGGTCATCCGGTGCCGCGTCCGATTCCCAAAGTGAGCCGCGAACATCCTGAAGCGGCCCGCTGGGCGCGACGAGTGGATGCGTTCGGGCTGGACAGTGCCTGCAATTACGATCCCGTCTGGGCCAAGTGCGTCGAACTTGGCGTACCGGCGTCGTTTCACAGCGGCTCGCGCGGCTTTGGCTTCCGGCTCTCGCCGTCGAATTTTACTTACAATCACATAGGCCATTTTGCCGCTGCGCTCGAAGCCATCTGCAAAGCCATCTTCATGGGCGGAGTGACGCGGCGCTTTCCAGGATTGAACTTTGCATTTCTCGAGGGCGGCGTAGGCTGGGCCTGCCTGCTCTATAGCGACCTCATTGGTCATTGGAGGAAGCGCAATCGTGCGGCTCTCGAGGAGGTGAATCCAGCGAATCTCGACCGCGCGCTGTATCGCGGCATGATCGAGCGCTACCTCGGCCAGGAAATTCTCGGACACTACGACCGTGGGTCGATGAAGCTTGAGGGACTCGACAATGAATCGCCGCCCGCGGAGCACGAACTGGATGACTACGCGGCTTGCCGAATCGAGCGCGCCGAAGACATTCGCGACCTGTTTGTGTCTCGCTTCTATTTTGGATGCGAGGCCGACGACCCGATGAATGCATGGGCAACCAACACCCGCATCAATCCATTCAAGGCGAAGCTCAAGACGCTGCTCGGCTCGGATATCGGCCACTTCGATGTAGTCAATATGAACGAGGTGCTCGGGGAGGCGCGCGAGCCTGTCGATGATGGACTCCTCAGCGAGGAGGACTTCCGCGACCTCGTCTTCACCCATCCAGTTCGGTTCTTCGGTGATATGAATCCGCAATTCTTCGCGAACACCGCGATCGCAAGCGCCGCGGGGAAGCTGCTGGACAACCCGGCCCCGGTACGTGGCTAAGCGCAAGCCGAAATTTTCCGATGATTTGGAGCCCTCGCTATGACCAACGTCACTCCCCCATTCCGGGCAGATCAGGTGGGAAGCCTGCTGCGTCCGCCCGAAGTCCTTCGCGCGCGCACGGATTGTGCGCAAGGACGAATCTCAGCCGACCGGCTTAGAGAGATCGAAGACGACGCGATCCGCGACGCCGTGCGGATGCAGGAGGACCTCGGACTACAGGCGGTTACCGATGGAGAGTTCCGCCGGGGATCCTGGCATATGGACTTCCTCTATCAGGTTGGCGGCGTGCGGCGGGTGCAGGAAAACCTCACAATCAAGTTCCGCAACGAGAAGGGCGAGATCGAATTTACGCCGGCCGCACTGCGAGTAACCGAGAAACTCAGGCTCGACAAGAGCATATTTGCCGAGCACTTCAGTTTCTTGAAATCAGTCACACACGTAACTCCGAAGCTCAGTATTCCTTCACCGAACATGATGCACTATCGCGGCGGCCGCGCGGCGATCGATGAAACCGTCTACCCCGACCTTGGCGAGTTCTGGCGCGACCTCGCGGGCGTCTATGCGGCTGAAATCAATCAGCTGGCGCGGCTCGGGTGTACTTACTTGCAGATTGACGACACCAGCCTCGCTTATCTGAACGATCCTGCCCAGCGCGAGTACGTCACGACGCTCGGCGGCGACGGCGAGCATCAGCATCTCACCTACATCCGTGTCTTGAACCAGGTGCTTGCCGCGAAGCCCCCCGGAATGACGATTTGCACGCACATGTGCCGCGGAAATTTTCGCTCGTCATGGGTGGCGTCGGGCAGCTACGAGCACGTCGCGGAGGCGCTGTTCGGAAGCCTGAAGGTCGACGGATTTTTTCTCGAGTACGACGACGAGCGCTCGGGCGGATTCGAGCCGCTGCGGTTCGTTCCCAAGGGGAAGAAAGTGGTGCTCGGGCTGGTAAGCACCAAGCGCCCGGCGCTCGAAAAAAAAGATGACCTCAAACGCCGCATCGAGGAGGCTGCCAGGTACGTTTCGCCCGACCAGCTCTGTATCAGTCCGCAGTGCGGATTTTCATCGACCCTCGAGGGCAACAATCTGACGCGCGAGGATCAGATCGCAAAGCTTCGCCTGGTCGTCGAAACCGCCCGCGAAGTATGGGGCTGAATCACCTCTTGTGACTTTTCAACACTTTACCGCGCAGACTCAGGCCTTGGAACTGATCGTGCTGCGCCCTCAAATTGCCTTGGGGCTCCACTATATGGTGCTGCATCGGGCGGCCTAACCGATCCGCGGTCGGGACTGATCGGCGGATCGAGATCCGCTCCGTGTAACAGCATCGTCATTTGTGTAAGGACATGGCCTGGGAGTAAGCGGCTTTCGGTCGGGTCGGCGCTGATTGTTCCGATGGTGCTTCTGTCGATGGTCGCTCTCGCTGCGTGCGATCCGATTGTTACGATCGCAGGCGCGAACTTCCCCAGTTGGATGCTGTGCATGATCGTTCGATGCGCTCGACACGATGCGCCGGCTCGCCTTCGCGCTGGGCAATCTCTCGCGCCGGCAGCCCGCCGTCGCGGAAGATCGAGCCCGCTCGACACGCGATACGTTCGACGAAGCTGTCCGATCGCAACTGGATTCGTGGCTGGCAAGCATCCGAGCGCAGCTCGAGCCCGGTCAATTGACGCCGGCGCCACTCCGAACGATGGTGTCGAGCGCGACCGCGCCCGACCTCACCGCCGCCCTGCAACCGCTGAAAACATCAGGCTCAGCTATTGATTTGGCCGCGCGCGAACAAGTCTCAAGGCTGATTCACGCGCTTGAGCATCAACTAACGATCGTGCCGCTGAGCTGAATAGCTTTGCTTCATCACCAGGACGGCTGACAGCCAAACCGATCGACAGCCACAACTTCGTTCAGCGGTCTGCGATTCACCCCGCCGAACTTATTGACCGGGTAGCCGATCGGCATCAGTGCGAAAGTTCGATATTCGGCCGGCAGTCCGAGGACCTTTTTCGTCTCGTCCTCGAAGAGCATGTGATTGGTCGTAAGACAGGTTCCAAGTCCAAGTGCGCGGCAAGCCAGGATTACGTTCTGAACGGCCGGATAGATACTCGCTCCGGCCATCCATTGAAACGAATTCATCATGGCGATTTGCGCATCTGCTGGAAGGCTCGTGAACGAATCCGAAGAATCGAAACGAAGACACGGAATCAGCAGGACTGGCGCGTCGGCCAAATGCTCGTGCAGGTAGAGGCCCGACGTCGCGAACTTTTCGTACTGCTCCTCAGTCATATGAGGTGGCCGACCGAGCCGCTGATAAAACGACGCCACCATAGCGCCCGCCTTACGATAAATCTCGCCGAGCTTCTGACGCTGTAAAGGATCCTTGACCACCACGAACAGCCAGTTTTGGCCGTTGCCGGCCGATGGCGCCCGAATCGCTGCGTCGAGCACTTTGGCAATCACTTCGTCCGGAATTGCATCGGGCTTGAATCGCCTCAGCGCTCTGGCCGAGTGAATCGCTTCGAAAACTCCGATTTCATTCATCATGGATGTCCTTTCGCGTTTCCCAACGTCGGCTTTTGTTCGTCCCGTGACTTTCTTTTCGTGATTGCGGATGCGGCGCGCTTCTCCGAAGGGATGGCGCAGCCGTCCAGAAGGATGTCCACCGCCCTCATCAGCCGAGTCGCGAGGGCTTCCTGCGGGCCTTCCCACCAGCCGATGAGCCAGTTTCCAGCGGTGAAAGAGTAGATTGCGGTAAACATCTCGGCGAGCTGCGCCGGGGCCACGTTGCGCCGGAATTCTCCGCGCCTTTGACCCTCCTGAAAAAGTCTCGCGACCAGCGAATAGTTCCTGAGCTCCTTTTCCTTCAGCTGACCGGTGGCACTGAATAGATTTGACCGCGCGACGGCAACGGCCATGAAATCCCGATCGGTCGACCAGGCATAGGCGATTCGTTTCGCCACCTTGCGGATTCGCTCCCGCACGGTCTCTCTGCCATCCGCCAGTACCTTTCTCAGCTGATCCGACTCCCGATCGATTTGGCGGAGCACGAACTCATGCAGCAGTGCGTCCTTGCTGGGAAAGTAGTTGAAGAACGTAGCCTCGCTGATTCGAAGCCGATCGATGATGTCCTGGACGCGGGTTTGGTCGTAGCCGCGCGCGCGGAACAGGTCTATCGCGGCATCCAGGATCTCGCAGCGCTGCCGCTCCTTCTTTTCTTCCCGAAGTCCCATGCGCACGCTCACCGCATCGCCAAGGATTTTTCAATCTCTAGGGAATCATTAAAGATAGGGTATCCCTAACAATTGGGAAGCACCAAGTCAAGCGGCTCGCTTCCGCCGCGAGACCACCGCCCGCATTCGTGCGGATCAGTCTCTCGCGCCGGCAGCCCGGGGTCTGAGACCGCCTGGTGCGATTCGCACTCGGCCAGCCCGGCGCGCAGAAAGTCCCGCTCACGATCGTTTGAGACGAGAGACAGCGCGCGGCGGTACTCGGCGGCCGCTTCCTGCCATCGCTCGAGTCGCCGCAGAAAGTCACCCCGGGTCGCGGGCAGCAGATGATACATCCGCAGTGCCGGCTCCTCGGCGAGCGTATCGAGAATCGTCAGACCGGCTTTAGGACCTTCCGCCATGCTCACTGCTATGGCGCGCTTGAGCATCAGCTAACGATCGTGTCGCTGAGCTGAGTGTATTTCAGACGGGATGAAGGAAGTCGAACTGGAGCCACCCGTCGGATTCGAACCGACGACCTGCCGATTACGTCGCGAAACCCGATGGATGAAACACCGTCGCCGATAAGCGTTTCTGGCCCTCTCCCGTTATGTATGCGGGAGAGGATCAAGGTGAGGGTGCTGCCTTCTCGCGCTACGCCGCCTACCTCATTTCGAGGCCGTATTCTGCAGGAATTCGACCGTGTTGCCGTCAGGATCCGTCACCATCGCGATGGTGACGCCCGGACGGAACTCGGTGACCGGCATTGTCGGGCGGATACCCTTGGCCTCGAGCTGCGTCATCAGCGCGCGGATATCAGGCACCGAGATCGTGAAGTAGCGCAAGCCCAGTCCGCCCATCGGGCCGCCCGATGCGGGCTTGGCTGCCGGGGTCCGGTCCAGCTTCAGCAGTTTGATAACCGTGGTTCCGCACTTGAGCCGGTACATCCTGCCGCCTGGCAACGGCAGCTCGCCCTCCCACTCCAGCCCCAGCCCGTCGCGGTAGAAGCCAAGAGCCGCCTTCTCGTCGGTCACGATGATTCCCAAATCGATAGAGTCTTTGCTTACCTGCACGGCCTTATCCTCTCACGTGGGGTTGTGCGCGAACGCTATCGAATCAGGCTCGAACAAGCCAGCCTGCCAAGAGATGTCCTCTTTCCCTTAGTTCTCCCCTCCAGGCGAGACCGTTGCAAAACTGCCGAACGGCGCGCCTGATGCTACTGGGTGTCATCCTGAGCCGCCGCTTCGGCGCCCTGAGCGGAGCGAGAGGGGCCCTCCCGTCTACGAAGTCGAAGGATCTCGGACCGGCGACGAGCTAGCGAGGAGTCCTGAGGACCAACGAGACGAAGGATCCTCTGCGCTCAAGCGAACCCGGTACCGTGTTCGCGAAGCGCTCCTTCGTTTTGCCTGTGGCAACAATGCCACACGTCGCGCTACGTTATGAGCCCGCACAGGAGACCACCATGCAGATGAACGTGAAGCCTATCCCGACGCTCGATTCCCGCATCAACGAGATCCGTGCCCTCACCGCGCAGATCGTAAACCGTGAGATACTGCCCAACGAGCACAAGCTTTGGGCCGGATGGCGCGATGGCGCGACCGATCAGGAGCGCCGCGACTCGCGCGCGCTGCGGGAGTCGATCAAGGAGAAGGTCAAGCACGCGGGCCTCTGGGCGCCCCATCTTCCTCCCGAGTATGGTGGCGCCGGCCTCGGCTTCCTCGAGCATGCGTACATGAACGAGGTGCTGGCCTACAGCATGGGAGCTGCCGCCCTTTTCGGAGTGGTCGCACCCAACTCGGGAAACCAGGCTATCTTGCTCAAGTATGGAACCGAGGATCAGAAGCGGAAGTGGCTGGTGCCGCTCACCGAAGGCAAGATGGAGTCCGGCTTCTCGATGACTGAGCCGGACTCCGCCGGCTCGGACCCGCGTTCGATCAAAACTACGGCGCGCAAAGACGGCGACCAGTGGGTAATCGACGGGCACAAGTGGTTCACCTCCAACGGATTTCGCGCCGACTTCCTGATCGTCATGTGCCGCACCGAGGGAACCGGGGCCGACAACGGCCGCATGACGCAAATCATCGTGCCCAAGGACACCCCCGGCGTGCGCATCGTGCGCGGCGTAGAGGTCTGGGGCCGCCCCAGCGACCATTGCGAGATCGTCTACGATGACGTCCGCGTGCCGCTCAGTAACCAGCTCGGCCGCACGGGCTCAGGCCATCAGGCCGCGCAGGATCGCCTCGGTGCCGGGCGCGTCTATCATTGCATGAACTCGATCGGGCAGATGTGGCGCGCGTTCGACCTGATGGTCGAGCGGGCCACGATGCGTGAGGTGCACGGCGGCAAGCTCGAGACCAAGCAGTTCATCCAGGGCTTCATCGCCGAGTCTTACATCGACATTCAGGCTGCGCGCCTGATGACCATTCACTGCGCCGAGCGTATGGATGGCGGCGGCGACCCGCGCACGGACATCTCGGCGATCAAGATTTTCGTACCTGCCGCATTCACGCGGGTGGTGGACCGCGCCATCCAGGTCTGGGGCGCGGCGGGAGTCTCGGGCGACCTGCCGTTTGTCGGCATGTACCAGGGAGCCAGGACGCTGCGCATCGCGGACGGCCCGGACGAGGTCCACAAGATCCTGATCGCGAAGAACGTGCTCGCGCGTTACCACAACGGAGAAAGCTGGGACTTCGGCAACTGACCCCGGCTCCGGCAACCTCTGGAGACTTCTCTTTGGTTCCCCTTCCCATTCAGGAGACACACGGTGTCATCCTGAGCGAAGTGAGCAACGCGAACGAAGTCGAAGGATCTCGGACAGGTTCGCGCAAGCGAACCCGGTACCGGTTCCTCGTTCGCGAAGCGCTCCTTCCATTCTCTCCGCTTCGTGTGTCATTCTCGCGCGAAGGGGTTACGGGATGGGTCGGTTCTCTGCTCTGCTTACCGGCGCCTGCCCCTCCACGTCATACCAATGTCTCTTCTGTGCCTGCTCTCCAGGAATGAGCGCCGGAGCACCGCTATTTCATTCTGTTCACCGGACCAGCAGGGGTGTCATTCCGAAAATTTTTGTTGAGGAATCCCGGATCTTTTTTCTGTTCTTGTCCAATTCGACCGTATGCCGCGGTGGGCGAAACGAAAAGAGCGGGACTTCTACCTTCGTGGCGCCGTGCCTCGAAGGTAGTGTGTCATTCCCGCGCGTGGCCGCCGCGCGAGGAATCCCGGATCAACCGAGAGCGCAACTAACCACCAAGGCACAAAGGCACCAAGTCACGACGAAGCGTCAGCAGACTCCTGCCGTCGTCTAGCTCCGCGGCGTCGTGCCCTCGAGGATGTCGACCTTGCCCGCGAAGTCCTCCAACTCGACTTCCGTAGTCTCCAGGATACTGGCGGTCTGCCGCCAATGACCGATTATGATCAGCAACTCGATTATCTCCTGCGCACTGAGATGCTGCTTCAGCGCTTCCAATGTCGCCCGGCTGGCCTTAACATTCGCGTTCACCTCGTCGGTGAATTGAAGCACCAGCCGCTCCACTCCGCTGAAGCATCTGGCGCCCTGCCAATTCTCGATCGCCGCGATCTGTTCCTCTGTGACGCCGACATGCTTCGCCGCCGGCACATGCTGGGTCCATTCGTAGACCGAATGGCAATCC
>Ga0074044_10003144_pt1 | contig 14175 bp, 14 predicted proteins | sample BogForMeECP23OM1_FD_94443 | JGI IMG/M metagenome (GOLD analysis project Ga0074044, IMG submission 94443) | Bog forest soil microbial communities from Calvert Island, British Columbia, Canada - Bog Forest MetaG ECP23OM1 | ecosystem: Environmental > Terrestrial > Soil > Wetlands ... | reverse complement strand
GCGAGCCTGGCGACCACGCAGCGCTATACTCATGTCAGCGTGAATCATTTGAAAGAGGTTTATCGACGTGCCTTTCCACGAGTCTGACAGGGGTATCGAGCCGCGCGCCGAAATCCGCCACACGACAATTCTGAGCGTGCGCCACGAAGGGCACGTGGTTATCGCGGGTGACGGGCAGGTGAGCGTTGGACAGACGATCATGAAGAGCAAGGCGAAGAAAGTGCGCCGGCTGCATCAGGACCGCGTGCTGGCGGGATTCGCGGGCTCGACGGCGGACGCGCTGACGCTGTTCGACAAGTTCGAATCGAAGCTGCAGGAATACAATGGCGTGCTGCGGCGCGCCGCGGTGGAGCTGGCCAAGGACTGGCGCACGGATCGAATCCTGCGGCGGCTCGAGGCGATGCTGGTGGTGGCGGATAAAGAGAGTTCGCTGCTGATTTCGGGGGTCGGCGACGTGCTCGAGCCCGACGATGGAATCCTGGCGATCGGGTCGGGCGGCAACTATGCATTGTCGGCGGCGCGCGCGCTTATTCGCCACGGTTCCGGGATGACGGCGCGCCAGATCGCGGAAGGCGCGATGAAGATCGCGTCGGAAGTCTGCGTTTACACCAACGACCAATTTGTCTTCGAAGAGCTGTAGCCGCAAAACCTTCAGGAAGTCATGGCAGTTCCACAAGTGATGACGCCGCGCGAGATCGTCTCGGAGCTCGACCGCTATATCGTCGGCCAGCACGAGGCGAAGCGCGCCGTGGCGATCGCGCTGCGCAACCGCTGGCGGCGGCAGAACGTCGCGCCGGAGTTGCGCGACGAAATTGCGCCAAAAAACATCCTGATGATCGGACCGACCGGCGTCGGCAAGACGGAGATCGCACGGCGGCTGGCGCGGCTGGCGCAGGCACCGTTCGTCAAGGTCGAAGCGTCGCGTTACACGGAAGTCGGTTACGTCGGACGCGATGTCGAGTCGATGATCCGCGACCTGGCGGAAATTGCGGTCAAGATGGTGCGCGACGAAGCGCGCGATCGCGTGGCGGTCAAGGCGCGCGAGAATGCCGAGGAGCGATTGCTCGATCTGCTGTTCCCGGCGCCCACCAAAGTTCGCCGCCCCGCGGGGATCACGCCCGAGGGACGCATCGAGGCGATCGACGATAACTCGCACAAAGATACGCGCGAGAAATTGCGCAAGCTCCTCAATGGCGGCCATCTTGACGACCGCGAAGTCGAGCTCGAAGTCAGCGCGAACGCCGTGCCGAACATCGAGGTCTTCACGCCGCAGGGCATGGAAGAGATGGGCCTTAACATGAAGGAGCTGATGAATCAGCTCATGCCCAAAAAGACGCGCACCCGCAAGGTGAAGATCCCCGAGGCGCTCGAGCTGCTGACGACGGAAGAAGCGGCGCGGCTGGTGGATATGGAGGCGGTGGCGCACGAGGCGATCACGCGCGCGGAGCAGTCGGGGATCGTGTTTATCGACGAAATCGACAAGATCGCGGGGCGCGAGTCGCACGGGCCGGATGTGTCGCGCGAAGGCGTGCAGCGCGACCTGCTGCCAATCGTCGAAGGATCGACGGTCAACACGAAATACGGGGCAGTGAAGACCGACCATATCCTGTTTGTCGCGTCGGGGGCGTTTCACACCTCGAAACCGTCGGACCTGATTCCCGAGTTCCAGGGCCGTTTTCCGATTCGGGTCGAACTGAAAGCGCTCACGCGCGAGGATTTCATCCGCATCCTCACCGAGCCTGAGAACGCGCTGACGCGGCAATACGTCGCGCTGATGGAGACCGAGGGCGTGCACATGCGCTTCACCGAGGACGGGGTGGCGGCGCTGGCGGAGATCGCGGCCAAGGTCAATGCGCGCTCGGAAAATATCGGCGCGCGGCGGCTGCATACGGTGCTCGAGCGGTTGCTGGAAGAGCTGTCGTTCAACGCGCCGGAGCTGCCGGATCGCGAGCTGACGATAGACGCCGCGTACGTTCACGGCCGCCTGGATCCGATCGTCAAGGACGAGGATCTGTCGCGCTATATTCTGTAGCTCCCGTTCGCCCGTTACACTGAGATTAACTGCCCCGCTGGGCATGGATTGCGCCGCGCGCGCAATACTGTTTTGATTTCCTTTTTCGGGGTTTCGGGTTTCAGCGAGGTTCTTTAAGGCGTGAAAGAGGCCATCCACAATCGAGCCGGCGTGCTGATCGAGGCGCTGCCGTACATTCGGCGCTTTCGCGGTAAAACCTTCGTCATCAAATACGGCGGGCACGCGATGCAGACCGAGGAGCTGCGCGAGAGCTTCGCGCAGGAAGTCGTGCTGCTGGATTTGGTCGGCATCAACCCGATTATCGTGCACGGCGGCGGGCCGCAGATTACGGAACTGATCGGCAAGCTCGGGCTGAAGTCGCGTTTCGTGCGCGGGATGCGCGTGACCGATCCGGCGACGATGGAAGCGGCCGAGATGGTGCTGCAGAGAATCAACAAGGACCTGGTCGCGACGATTTCGCGCATGGGCGGCCGCGCGGTCGGGCTGTCGGGCAAGGACGGCGACCTGATCAGATCGCGCAAGATGCGGATGGTCGTGACCGATGACAGCGGCAAACGCTCGCGGGTCGATATCGGGCTGGTCGGCGAGGTCGATCGCGTCAATCCGGAATTACTCCGCACGCTCGAGGCCAACAACTTCATCCCGGTGATCGCGCCGACCGGGTTCGGCCGCGACGGTCAGACCTACAACATCAACGCCGACGTCGTCGCGGGCGAGATCGCGGCCGCGCTCAAGGCGGAAAAATTGATCCTGCTGAGCGACGTCGAAGGCGTGAAGGACAAGGACGGCAAATTGCTGACGACCCTGGACGCGGCGGAAGCAAAGCGGCTGATCGCGCGCGGGGTGATTCACGAAGGGATGATTCCGAAGGTCGAGTGCTGCATCGAGGCGCTGAGCAAGGGCGTCGCGAAGACCCACATCATAGACGGCCGCATCAAGCACGCGGTGCTGCTCGAAATTTTCACGCGCCGGGGAATCGGCACTGAAGTAGTGCAGCGCCGCGCCAAAGTGTCGGCGTTGGCCGATACGGCGCGCAGCGCAGCGGGCGGCAAGGCGCGATGAACAACGCCGAGATAGTTGAACTCACGCATCGGCACATGGTCGATGTTTACGGGTGCGTTCCGATCGCGTTCGCGCGCGGGCATGGCGCGTATCTGTACGATGCCGACGGCAACCGCTATCTCGATTTTTTCTGCGGGCTGGCGGTCACCAGTCTCGGCCATGGCAATCCGCGGGTGGTGCGCGCGATCAAGGAGCAGGCGGAAAAGCTCACGCACGTTTCCAACGTCTTTCACACCGAGCCGACCGCGCGACTGGTCGAGCGGCTGGCGAATCGTTTCGGCGAGGGCAAAGTTTTTCTGGGCAACTCGGGCGCCGAGGCCAACGAGGCCGCGCTCAAGCTCGCACGGCGATGGGGCAGCAACGTGGGCAGCGGGCGCTTCGAGATTTTGACGACGCTCGGATCATTCCACGGACGCACGCTCGCCACCGTGAGCGCGACCGGGCAGGAACGATACCATCAGGGGTTTCAACCGCTGATGCCCGGCTTCAGAATGGTGCCGTTCGACGATCTCGCGGCGCTCGACCGCGCGCGCCGTGACGAAACCGTCGGCGTGATGATCGAGCCGATCCAGGGCGAGGGCGGCGTGGTCGTTCCACGCGCGGACTACCTGAAGCGAGTGCGCGACTGGTGCGATCGCAACAAGATGCTGCTGATCCTGGACGAAGTGCAAACCGGGATGGGGCGCACCGGGCGGTTTTTCGCGTACGAGCACGCCGGCATCAAACCCGACATCGTGACGCTGGCCAAGGCGCTGGGCGGTGGACTTCCGATCGGTGCGATGATTGCGCGGGCGGAAATCGCGGCGAGCTTCACGCCTGGCAGCCACGGGAGCACCTTCGGCGGAAATCCGGTGGCGTGTGCGGCGGCGCTCGGCGTGATCGACGCGCTCGAGCTGGATGGCGTGCTCGACAACGCGTCGCGCGTCGGCGGCTATATCCTGGAGCGGCTCGGTAAATTTGCGCGCTCGTGCGATCGAATCGTCGAAGTTCGCGGACTCGGAATGATCATCGGCGCAGTGCTCAAGCACGACGTGCGGCCGATCGTCGAGGAGTGCGCCAAGAATCGGCTGCTGGTCAACGGCACTGCGGGCAACGTGCTGCGGCTGCTGCCGCCGCTGAACCTTACGCGCGAAGAGGCGGACGCCGGCCTCGCGATTATCGAAAATGCGTTCAACAGCGCGCCGATTCCGAAATGAGCCGCGGCCCGGACGCAAGATGAAACGCGATTTTCTCGATCTCAGTTCGCTATCGCCGGCTGAGCTCAACGGACTGCTCGCGCTGGGCGCGCGGCTCAAGGCCGAGCTCAAGATCGGACTCGAGCATCCGTACCTGCGCGGGCGGACGCTCGCGATGGTATTTCAGAAGCCGTCGCTGCGGACGCGAGTCACCTTCGAGACCGGCATGGCGCAGCTTGGCGGGCATGCGATTTATCTCGCACCGAATGATATCGGTATTGGCGAGCGCGAATCGGTGAAGGACGTCGCGCGCAACATTTCGCGGTCGGTGGATTTGATCATGATTCGCACGTTCTCGCACGAGACCGCGGTCGAGCTGGCGCGCGAAGCCACGGTGCCCGTGATCAACGGGCTCACCGATTTGCTTCATCCGTGCCAGTTGCTGGCCGATCTGATGACGCTGCAGGAACGCTTCGGCCGCGATCTCAGGAAGGTGCGCGTCGCGTTTGTGGGCGACGGATTCAACCTCGCGCAGAGCTGGATCGAAGCGGCCTCGCTGGCGGGCTTCGAGCTGCGGCTGGCGTGCCCGAAGCACTACGAACCCGAAAAGGATTTCATGAGCCGGCTGCGCAACGAGGAAATCGGCACGCTCACCGACGATCCGGCCGAGGCTGTCAAGGACGCCGACGTGGTTTACACCGACACGTGGACCTCGATGGGCCGCGAGAAGGAAGCCGCGCAGCGCCGGCGCGACTTCAAGGGTTTCCAGGTCAACGACGCCCTGCTGAAACATGCGCGCAAAGGCGCGATTGTAATGCATTGCCTGCCGGCGCATCGCGGCGAGGAAATCACCGACGAGGTGATCGACGGGCCGCGCTCGGTGGTGCTCGATCAAGCCGAGAACCGGCTGCATGCGCAGAAGGCGGTGATGGTCTGGCTGATACGTCCCGAAATTTTGCAGACTTCGCTGCCGGCGGAGTGACGGTCCAAAGAAATCGTGGCAACCGAGAAAATAAAAAAACTGGTGCTCTCGTATTCGGGCGGGCTCGACACGTCGGTGATCCTGCGCTGGATCAAGGATCAGTTCGGATGCGAGGTGATCGCGTACTGCGCCGACGTCGGTCAGGGGGACGAGACCGAGGGGCTGGAAGAGAAGGCGCTGATGACCGGAGCGAGCAAACTTCATATCGTCGATCTGCGCGAGGAGTTCGCGCGCGACTTCGTGTTCTCGATGATGCGCGCGAATGCCGTGTACGAGGGCTATTACCTGCTGGGCACCTCGATCGCGCGGCCGGTGATCGCCAAGAAGCTGGTCGAGATAGCGCGCGAGGAAGGCGCCGACGCCGTCGCCCACGGCTGCACCGGCAAAGGCAACGACCAGGTGCGATTCGAGTTGACGTTTGCGCGACTTGCGCCGGATCTGAAGATTATCGCGCCGTGGCGCCGACTCGATTGGCCGTTCAAGGGCCGCGCCGACATGATCGCCTACGCCAACGAAAAGAAAATTCCTGTGGCCGTGACCGCCGAGAAACCCTACTCGATGGATCGCAACCTCGTCCACATCAGCTACGAGGGCGGCATCCTCGAGGATCCGTGGCGCGAGCCTTACAACGACATGTTCCGGATGACCGTCTCCGCCGAAGATGCGCCCGACAAGGCGGAGTACGTCGAGATCGAATACGCCGGCGGCAATCCGGTCGCGATCAATGGCGAGCGGCTGGGGCCCGTGCGGATCATCGAGCGCGCCAACGAAATTGCGGGCCGCCACGGGGTCGGCCGCGTCGATTTGGTGGAGAATCGCTACGTCGGCATCAAATCGCGCGGAGTCTATGAAACCCCCGGGGTGACAATCCTCTTTCATGGGCACCGCGCGGTTGAGCAGCTCACGCTCGATCGCGAGGTGATGCACCTGCGCGACTCGCTTATCCCACGCTACGCGGAAATGGTGTATTACGGATATTGGTTTGCGCCCGAGCGTGAGGCGCTGCAGGCGCTGGTGGATGACACGCAGAAAAATGTGAACGGCGTGGCGCGCCTGAAGCTCTTCAAGGGCGGCGTGTGGATCGCGGGCCGCAAATCGCCGAACTCCCTGTATGACCCGAAGATCGCGAGTTTCGAGGAAGCGGGCGGGTACAATCAGGCCGACGCCGATGGATTCATCAGGCTCGCGGGCGTGAGGCTTCGAGCGTTGGCTCGCGCGAGCGCGAAGGGCTGATCGCAGCATCGGCCGACAGAGGACGCATCGAGTTGGGCAAGGTCATTCAGTTCAAGCCGCCGCGAACGCAGCCCAAGCTGGTGCCCCGTCCGCGCACGGGAGACTGCGATCACTGCCATCACAAGATGGACGTCCATATCACCCATCCCGACGGTTCGATGAGTTGTGCGGCGCGCGGATGCACCTGCCAATTGCGGCCCGTCAATTGATTCGCCCGCCGCCGATAGCTCCGCTCGCTTCACGGTGAAAGTGCGTCGCCGGAAGAAGAACGCCAAGGCCGAGCCGGTCGGCGGCGCATCGCGGAGTCTTATACGGGGAAGATTTACACATGGCCGCCTCCCCGAGGTCGAAGCCTTCACCGCGTCGTTGCCGTTCGACCGGCGGCTCTTTCGCCACGACATTCGCGGGTCGGTCGCGCATGCGCAGATGCTCGCGAAGGTCGGGCTGCTCAAGGCGAGCGAGTTGCGTGCGATCGCCGGCGGACTCGAACGGATCGAAAAAGACATCGCGGATGGACGCTTCAAATTCGACCTCGCCGATGAAGACATCCACTTGGCGATCGAGCGCCGGCTGATCGCGCTGATTGGTGAGCCCGGGCGCAAGCTGCACACCGGGCGTTCGCGCAACGATCAGGTCGCGCTCGACGTACGGCTCTATCTCCGCGACGAGATTGCCGGCGTGATCGCCCTGGTCGCGGGGCTTCGCGCCGTGCTCATCAGGCTCGCCCGGCGCCACGTCGCGACGATCATGCCCGGCTATACGCATTTGCAACGCGCGCAGCCGGTCACGCTCGCGCATCATTTGCTTGCCTACGTCGAGATGCTTGGCCGGGATCGCGAGCGCTTCGAGCAATGCGCGGCGCGGACGGCGGTCATGCCGCTCGGCGCGGGGGCTTTGGCGGGGACGACGCTGCCGCTGGACCGCCGGATGATCGCGCGAGCGTTGGGCTTCAGAGCGATCACCGCCAACAGCATGGACGCGGTGTCGGATCGCGACTTCGTGGTGGATTTTCTTTCGGCTGCCGCGCTCACGCAGGTGCATCTGTCGCGGATGAGCGAGGAAATCATTCTATGGACGAGCGCGGAGTTCGGGTTCGCAACGCTGCCCGATGAATTTTCCACTGGCAGCTCGATGATGCCGCAGAAAAAGAATCCCGACTTGCTCGAACTGATCCGCGGCAAGACTGGCCGCGTGATCGGCGATCTGGTCGCGATGCTGACGGTCTTGAAGGGCCTGCCGCTGGCTTACAATTCCGACTTGCAGGAGGACAAGGAACGCGTGTTCGACGCGCTCGACGCGCTGAAGCCGGCGCTCGATCTGCTTGCGAAGCTGTGGCCGATGCTGCGGTTTGACGAAAAACGCATGCGCGCTGCGGCGGGCGGATTTGCGCTGGCCACGGACCTCGCGGAATACCTGGTCGCCCGCGGCACTGCGTTTCGCCAGGCGCATGAAATCGTGGGCGCTATAGTCCGCGAGACGGCGGAAGCCGGCGGGACGCTCGAGGGCCTGAGCATCGCAGACCTGAGACGGCATTCCAGCGCGTTTGGTGTCGAGGCAGTCTCGATGCTTCGAGCCGAGAACTCGGTCGCCCGGCGCACGATCGAAGGCGGTCCGGCGCCGTCTGCAGTCAGGCGCCGCCTCAAGGAGATCAGACGCCGATGAATCGGGAAACCGGCCGTGCGAAGCGGTTGACGTTTGCGCTCATGATTGCCGTACTTGCCAGCTCCGCGTTTCCCGGATGCGGCGTGAAGTCACAGCCAATATCGCCCGAGGCGGCGCGTCCCGAGAGGATACTCGGCCTCGAGGCCGCCAACGCGAAAGACGGAATTCGGCTGACCTGGGATCGACCCGAAAGCTACGCCGGCGGCCAGAAGATGCGCGACCTCGGCAGCTTCGCAATCTCGCGCGCCAAGGAAGTCGGCCCCGTCGAGAAGATTGGCGACATCCAGGTGCATGACGAAGGGCGATTCCAGGTACAAAATACCTTTACGTTCATCGACGGGGCGACCGTTATGGGCAAGACCTATCATTACCAGGTGATATCCAGCACCACCGACGGTTACGTCAGCGAGCCGTCGAACGTTGTGACGATCGTGCGCAAGGCTGCCTCGGCTCCGCCGAACCCGGAAAATTTCGTGGTGCCGACGCCGGTACCGATTCGATAGCACCCGGCGCGGGCGCTACTACGGCGAGCGAGCGTCCGTTTATTCGCCGGGCCGCGCTATGATAGAAACGAACCTTCACCCAATCGCACCGCCGTCGAGCGAAAGCACCGCGTGACTGACGTCACATCGCAATGAACTACTTCGAATACCGCAACGATCAGCTGTATGCCGAGGATGTGCCGATCGCCGATTTGGCGCGGCGAATCAACACGCCTTTTTACGTTTACAGCGCGCGCACGCTGAGGCGGCATTTCCGGGTCTTCGACGAAGCCTTCGCCGGCACCGACCATCTGATCTGCTACGCGATGAAGGCGCTCTCGAACCTGAGCATCCTGAAATTGTTCGCCTCGATGGGCGCGGGCTTCGATATCGTCTCCGTCGGCGAGCTGATGCGATGCCTGCGAATCGGGGCGGATCCCCGCAAGATTGTATTCTCCGGCGTCGGCAAGACCGACGAGGAGATCGCGGCTGCACTCGAAGCCGGCATCCTGATGATCAATGTCGAGTCGCGCCCCGAACTGCACCGGGTGGCCGAGGTCGCGGGCCGGAGGAAGCATCGCGCACCGGTCAGCCTGCGCGTGAATCCCGATCTCGATCCGGGCACGCATCCGCACATTTCCACCGGTCATCGCGACAGCAAGTTCGGCGTGCCGCTCTCGCAGGTGGACCAATATTACGCGGAAGCGCGCGCGCTGGCGCAGCTCGAAATCGTCGGCCTGAGCACGCATATCGGCTCGCAGATAACCGAGATGGCGCCCTTTGCAGAGGCGGGACGGAAGGTGGCGGCGATCGTCGGCCGGCTGCGCAGCGCGGGCATCGCGCTCAAATACCTGGATCTCGGCGGCGGTCTCGGAATCCCCTACCAGGAGCAGCCGCCGCCGCCCTCGGAGTACGCGCTCGCTCTGCTGAAGCCGATCGCGGGGCTGGGGCTGAAGATAATCACCGAGCCGGGACGCGTGATGGTCGGCAACGCCGGCGTGTTGGTGACGCGAGTGCTCTACAACAAGGAGACCGACGTGAAGCGCTTCGTCGTTATCGACGGCGCGATGAACGATTTGATTCGTCCCGTGCTTTACGAGGCCTATCACTCGATCGTTCCCGTCGATCGCCGCAGTCCGGGCAAGACTGTGACGGCGGACATCGTTGGACCGGTTTGCGAGAGCGGCGATTTCTTTGCGCGCGAGCGCGAGATGGCTGAGCCCGAAGAGGGCGACTTGCTGGCGGTGATGAGCGCCGGCGCTTACGGCTTCGTCATGTCATCGAACTACAACAGCCGCCCGCGCGCGCCCGAGGTGCTGGTGGACGGCGCCGAAGTGCACGTGATTCGCGAGCGCGAGAGTTTCGAGGACCTGGTCCGCGGCGAACACGTAGTCAACCTCAAGCCCCTTGAGAGCGCATAAACGCGATGGCAACGCTCGAATTCACCAAGATGCACGGATGCGGCAACGACTACATCTACATCGTTGCAATGCGCCTGCGTCCCGCCGATCCCTCCGCACTCTCAGTCAAACTTTCCGACCGCCACTTCGGCATAGGCGGCGACGGCCTGATCATGCTCGCGCCGTCCAGCAACGCCGACATACGAATGGAGATGTACAACGCGGACGGCAGCCGCGGCGACATGTGCGGCAACGGAATCCGGTGCCTGGCGCGGCTCGCCTTCGAGCGCGGCCTCGTGCGCGCGAATCCGATGGTGGTGGAGACCGACGCCGGGCTCAAGACGGTCGAGTTGCGGATGGAGGGGCGCCGAGTGGCCGGCGCGACCGTCGATATGGGCGAGCCGATTCTCGATGGCCGCGACATCCCGGTCAACGCCGACGGCCGAATCGTGGACTACCCGCTGGAAGTCGCAGGCCGGCCCGAGTCGATCACTGCGGTCTCGATGGGCAATCCGCACTGCGTGGTGTTCGTTGGCGATGATGACGTATTCAAGCTCCAGGATCGCGACTTCGCCGCGCTGGGCCGCGAGTTTGAGCATCACCCATTCTTTCCCAGCCGGGTGAACACCGAGTTCATCCTGCTCGTCTCGCGCCACAGACTCAGAATGCGAGTGTGGGAGCGCGGCTCGGGCGAGACGTGGGCTTGCGGCACCGGAGCATGCGCGGCGCTGGTCGCAGCGGTTCTGACCAATCACTGCGAGCGGACCGCGACGATAGAGTTGCGCGGCGGCAATCTTGAAATTGAATGGCGCGCCGGCGGACCCGATGCGAATCACGTTTTTATGACCGGCGCCGCCGTCGAGGTTTTTCGCGGCGCGGTCGAGCTGGGGGCGGACGAAATGGTTGCGGTGAGTTGAATCAGGTCGGAGGTTTCGAACGATGTTCAACGGCGCCCTGACTGCTCTCGTTACGCCGTTTCGCGACGGCGAGGTGGACGCGCCGGCGTTGCGCGACCTGATCGAATGGCAGATTCAGAGCGGGATCGACGGGCTGGTCCCGTGCGGCTCGACCGGGGAGTCCGCCACGCTCACGCACGCCGAGCACGACAGCGTAATCAAGCTCACGATCGAGCAGGTGCGAAAGCGCGTCCCGGTGATTGCGGGCACCGGCTCGAACTCGACCGCCGAAGCGATCCGGCTGACCGCGGCGGCGCGCGAGATGGGGGCCGACGGCGCGCTCTTGCTATCGCCGTACTACAACAAGCCCACCCAGGACGGCATCTTCAGGCACTACAAGACGATCGCGGCGAGCGTGGATATCCCGCTGTTCATGTACAACATCCCCGGCCGCACTGCTTCGAACATTGCGCCGGAAACCGTGGCCCGGCTCGCTGAAATCAAGAACATCGCCGGCATCAAAGAAGCGTCGGGCTCGATGGATCAGTCATCCGACATCTTAAAGCTGTGCGGCGACCGAATCACGATTCTGTCCGGCGACGACGCGCTCACGCTTCCGCTGATCGCGCTCGGTGCGAAGGGTGTGATCTCGACTTGCAGCAACGTAGTTCCCCGCCAGATGCGGGAACTTGCGGCCGCCGCGCTCGGCGGTGATTTCGTGAAGGCGCGCGAGATCCACTACCGATTGCTCGGGCTGATACGTGCGCTGTTCATCGAAACGAATCCGATTCCTGTCAAGCAGGCGCTCGCGTTCATGGGCAAGTGCGCCAACGAGTTGCGGATGCCGTTGGTACCGATGACCGCAGGTCCCGCGGAGAAGTTGCGCATCGCGATGAAGGAACTCCGCCTCATCTGATCGCTGATTTGCTATGACTGAGCCTTACTACAAGCAGCACTGGGTCGATATCGACTCAGCCCGCCACAGCGCGTACGACAAGATCCTCGCGTTTCACCCCGCGATGGAGCCGCTTCTGCGCCCACTCGATCTCAAAGCGGGCCTGCGCGTGCTCGATGTTGGATCCGGGCCCGGCCACACCAGCCTCGAACTTGCACGGCGCGTGGCTCCCGGCGGCAAAGTGACCGGCGTGGATATCAACGCCGAGTTCGTCGAGCGATCCGGCTCTCGCGCACACGATGCCGGGGTGGCCGCGGAGTTCGTGCAAAGCGCCTTTCCGCCGCTCCCGTTTCCTGACGCCTCGTTCGACCGCGTCTGGTGCAAAAATGTCCTCGAATACGTCGATTCCGCGGCCGACACTGTCGCGGAAATGGCGCGCGTGACAGCGCCCGGCGGCGTAGTCGTCGCGGTCGATAGCGACTGGGATATGCTCGCGCTCGACATTGGGCCCGGGGCGCGGGAACGCAGCGATCGAATCCTGGCCGCGTCGAAGACGATCGCGATCAGGGAGCCGCAGATTGGACGCCAGCTCTATCGGCTGTTTCGGGCGGCCGGTCTTGGTGATGTGAAAGTAGAAGTCCACGCCGGTGCGGATACCGCTGGCCGCTCGCTGCCGATGCTGAAGGCGAGTTTCGCGCGGTACGCGCGCGACTCCGGCAAGATCGCAGCAGCCGAGGTCGAGGGTTGGTTCGCCGACATCGATCGCGCAGTCGCGGGCGGATCGTTCCTGTTCGTATTGCCGCAGTTTGTGGCGCGCGGAATCCGGAACCAGGGTTCAGGCGCGAAGGCGAATCTCTGACGGGAGAAACTTGAATGACTTTTGCATGGCTGGCATTTTTTGACGCCCTTTTGGCGATGGCGATGATCGCGGCGGGAGTCATCGGCGCACATTTCTACCGGGTTGCGCCGTTCCTGGGTTTCCAGCTGTTCGCTCTCGGGTTTCTACTGAGCATACTGGGTTCCTTCGTCGGTCTGCTGGCCATTTTCCTGACGCGCAAGCCTCAACAGGCAGCCGGGCGCAATCGGGCATTGGTCGGCACGGCGGTTTGCCTGCTGATCGCGCTGCCACTGATAGCGATCACTCTTCGCGGCGCCAAGAATCCGCCCATCAACGACATCACGACCGATTTCGATAATCCGCCCGAGTTCGTTTTCGCCCAAAAACTGCAGCATGAGCCGAACCGCGACATGAAATACGACAAGGCGAAGTACGCCGGCCGGCAACTGGCCGGTTACGGCCCGATTGGTCCGCTAAAGGAGCGCCTCGCACCGGCGGCGGCCTTCGCGCGCGTAGTAGAAGTCGCCAAGGCCTCACCGACGTGGACGATTACCTATTCGGATCCGGCCACGAATACGATCGAAGTCGTCGCGACATCCAAGCTGTTTCATTTCAATGATGACGTCGTGATCCAGATTCGGCCGACCCCGGACGGCGAGAGCCTGATCGAAATGCGCTCGAAATCGCGCGACGGAATCGGCGATCAGGGCGTGAACGCCCGGCGCATCCGCGGGTTCTTCGATCGCGTCGCGCTGGCTCGCGACGCCAACGATCAGGAAGAGCTGCCGTAAGGTCTCCGCAGCTCAGCGCAAAATCTCCCTATGTCACTATAGCTCGCGCACTCAATTGTGGTGCGGCGGCGTGAATTGGCGCGGCGTCGCCCCACCAAACGAGTCGCCTTCGAAGTCGATTTGCGTGCAGACGCCGGTCTGGTAGTCGAGATCGAGCAGGAGGTTGCGAATAGCGCGCCGCTTGATCGAGCCGATCAGACCGGCGACGGCCTCGGCATCGCCCGTCGAGACCGCGCCGACTTCGGCAGCGTCGAGATTGCTGGCGCGGCAGAACTCGCGGGCTTTGTCCTCGCTGGAGAACGCGAGCACGCCGGCCCAGGGCGCGCCCTTTTCCTGAAAGACGATCAGCGCGCCCGCGGAATCGAGGAGCAGATGGATCTCCTGGGGCAGCGAAGAACTCATGCGCCTTCGACCGTGAGCTTGCCCGTGCGAATAGCCGCGGCGCGCTCGCGGACGAGGGCTGGATAGGTGTAGTAGTGGTCGCCGCGCAAGTGCAGGAACGAATCGATGTCAACGTCGTCGAGTTCGAGAATTGCGATCGCGCGTTCGGCGGCATTGCGGTCGGGAGATTTGACGATCGAATCGTAGAGCGCGCGCGCTTGCGCGGATTGGAAATCCTCGCGCGGCGGAAGTCCGCCGGCGCCGAGTTTGCCCGAGTGAAAGTTGTCGAGGATGAAGCGCAACGCTTTCAGCTCGTGGCGCAGGATGTCGATTGGTTTCAGCGAAT
>Ga0074044_10003143_pt1 | contig 14178 bp, 9 predicted proteins | sample BogForMeECP23OM1_FD_94443 | JGI IMG/M metagenome (GOLD analysis project Ga0074044, IMG submission 94443) | Bog forest soil microbial communities from Calvert Island, British Columbia, Canada - Bog Forest MetaG ECP23OM1 | ecosystem: Environmental > Terrestrial > Soil > Wetlands ... | reverse complement strand
TCGTGAGTTCGATCTCGTGATTTCCGCCATCGGCAGCCGTCCCAAACTGCCGGTCACGAAAGCCAGGGGTATTTTCTACGCCGGCGACATGGTGCTGGGCACGTCCACGGTGGTGGAGTCCGTTGCCAGCGGCAAAAACGCCGCGACTGAGGCCGACGCGTTCATTTGCGGCAAAAGGAGCGCGGACAGCCATGTCCGCGAGTCCCCGTCGCGCGTGAGTAACACGCGGACAAGGCTGTCCGCGCTCCAATCCCGCGCAAAGAGCCGCGTCATCCTGGCGGGCGTGCCGTTGCGTCCTGTTCCGCTCGATGCCGATTTCTTTGGCCGCAAGATTCTGTCGCCGTTCCTGCTCTCCGCCGCGCCGCACTCGGACGGCTACGACCAGATGCGCAAGGCCTACGGGCGCGGCTGGTCCGGCGGCGTGATGAAAACAGCTTTCGACCGCGTGCCGATCCACGTCCCGGGGGAGTACATGTTTGTGCTGGGCGCTTCCACCTACGGTAATTGCGACAATGTTTCCGCGCACCCGCTGGAACGGGTCTGCCGGGAAGTCGGCCGGCTGGTGAAGGAATTTCCCGACCGTCTGACGCTCGCCTCGACTGGCGGCCCGGTCACCGGCCGTGACGAGGAGGACAAGGCCGTGTGGCAATTGAACACCCGCAAGTTGGAAAACGCTGGCGCGATGGGCGTCGAATACAGCCTCTCCTGTCCGCAAGGCGGCGACGGCACACACGGCGACGTCGTCTCACAAAACGCCGAATTGACGGCTAAAATCATTGGTTGGGTCATGGAAGCCGGCGCCGACGACAACCCGAAGTTGTTCAAGCTCACCGCCGCTGTCACCGCCATCCAGCCGATCATCAAAGCGATTCAGGAAGTCTTCGCGCGTTACCCGAACAAGAAAGGTGGCGTGACGCTGGCCAACAGTTTTCCGTCCCTCGCATTTCGCAAAACGGCAAACCGCCGCTGGGAGGAAGGCGTCGTCATCGGCATGTCCGGTGAAGGCGTGTTGCCCATCAGCAATCTCACCCTCGCCAAGGTTTCCAGCCTGGGCATCACCGTCTCGGGCAACGGCGGTGCAATGACCTACCGGGACGCCGCGAACTTCCTCGCGCTCGGCGCACAGACCGTCCAGTTCTGCACCGCCGTGATGAAGTATGGCCTCGGCTACGTGGACGAACTGCATTCCGGCTTGAGCTATTTGATGGAGGAGCGCGGCTTCCGCTCGGTGAAGGAACTCATCGGCTCGGCGATGCCGAATCCAATTACCGACTTTGGAGCATTGTCGCCGACGAAGAAACTGCCGCAAGTCGTCGCCGCCCTCTGCCAGCATTGCGGCAACTGCACCCGCTGTCCGTATCAGGCCATCGTCTTGGACAGTTGCGGCGTCCCGATTTTTGACGCGAGTCACTGCATCGGCTGCTCCCTCTGCGCGCAAAAATGCTTTGCCGGCGCCATCTTCATGCGCGACCGCACGCCGCAGGAACTGGCTGCGCTGGAGGAAGGCTGAAACCATGCCCAATTCCCTGCTCATTGACAATGGAACGGTGTTGACCTTGGGAAAAACCTCCAGGGTCCTGCAGGGCCATTCGGTTCTGATCGAGAACGGCCTGGTAGCGAAGGTCGCGCCGAAGACGGCGATCAAAAACTTCCGGGGCAAACGCATCGATGCGACGGGCAAGGTGGTTTTGCCGGGCTTCATCAACGCCCATACACATTTTTACAGCAGCTTCGCGCGCGGCCTGACCAGGACGAAACCCGCGAAAAATTTCAACGAAGTGCTCAAGAATCTCTGGTGGCGGCTGGATTCCGCGCTGACGACGCAAGATTGTTACTACAGCGCGCTGATCGCGTTGCTTGGCTCGATCCGTCACGGCACGACGACCGTGATTGATCATCATGCCAGTCCGGGCGCGGTGGCCGGCTCGCTGGGCGCGATTGAGCGGGCCGTGCGTGAAACCGGCTTGCGCGCCTGTCTCTGTTACGAGTTGTCCGACCGCGACGGCGCGCGAATTGCGGAGGAGGGGTTGGCGGAAAACACCGCGTTTATTCAGCACTGCCGGCAACAGAATGATCCATACGTGAAAGCGCTCTTCGGTTTGCACGCGTCGTTCACGATTTCCGACGCCACGATGGAAAAGGCCGCGAGGCTCGGACACGAACTGCACACTGGCTTTCATATCCACGTTGCCGAAGCGCAGAGCGACCAGAGTTGGGCGCTGCGGCATGGTGGCAAACGCGTGGTCGAACGGCTGAAAAAGTTCGAAATCCTCGGCCCGCGCTCCATCGCTGCGCACTGCATCCACGTCAACCGGCGCGAAATGGATTTGCTGACGGAGACGAGGACCGCCGTCGTCCACAATCCGCAGTCCAACATGAACAACGCCGTCGGCGTGGCGAACGTCATCGAACTGGCGAGACGCGGCGTGCTGGTCGGCCTCGGCACGGACGCGATGACCACGAACATGCTTGAAGAACTGCGTGTTGCGCTCTGGGGACAGCATTTGCGGGCGGAGAATCCGTCAGTCGGATTCGATGAAGTGACGAGCGCGCTGTTTGCGAACAATCCAAGGATTGCCGGGCGCGTCTTCGGTTTGCGCTTTGGCGAGATTTGTGAAGGCGCTGCCGGGGACATCGCGATTTTCGATTACGACCCGCCGACGCCGCTGGAGGGCGGAAATGTGCTTGGCCATCTCGTGTTCGGAATTTCCCAAACCGAGGCAGACACGACCATCGTCGGCGGCCGCGTGCTGATGGAGAACCGGAAGCTCGTGCTCAACCTCGACGAGGCGCGCGTGAACGCGCGTGCTCGCGAGCTGGCAAAAAATTTATGGAAAAGAATGTGATGATGACAACGAAAACGAAGAAGCAAGCAATCCCGATCACCTACGACCTGATCCGGAAACGCGCCAAGGCGATGGAGAAGGACACCGTGCGATTTCTGTCCGACCTCGTCCGCACTCAATCCTTCTCTTCCAGGGAAAAGAACGTCATCGCTGTCATCAAGAAAGAGATGCAGAAAATCGGCTTCGATGGAATCCGCATTGACGGTCTCGGCAACATCATTGGCCGCATCGGCAGGGACAAACGCGTGATCGCGTTCGACGGCCACGTGGACACGGTTTATCCCGGCGACCTCTCGCAGTGGAATTCCGATCCGTTCAAGCCGTTCGTGAAGGCCGGAAAAATTTGGGGTCGCGGCACGGTGGATCAGAAAGGCGGCGTCGCCACGATGATTCACGCGGGCAGGCTCATCAAGGAGCTCGGCCTGAACGATCGGTTCACGATTTATTTCACGGCCACGGTCATGGAGGAGGATTGTGACGGCCTTTGCTGGCAATACCTGTTGAACGTCGAAAAGCTCAAGCCCGAACTCGTCGTCATCACCGAACCGACGAACATGAACATCTATCGCGGCCATCGAGGTCGCATGGAGATTCGCGTCGAGGTGAAGGGCAGGAGCTGTCACGGGTCGGCCCCCGAACGCGGCGACAACGCGATTTACAAAATCGCCCGCATCGCGCTTGAAATTGAAAAACTCAACGAACGGCTCAGGAGCGATCCGTTCCTCGGCAAGGGCACGGTCACGATTTCGGAAGTGAAATCCTCATCCCCATCGCAGTGCGCAGTCGCCGACGGGGCGGGCATTCATCTCGACCGCCGGCTCACGTATGGCGAGACGAGGGCAAGCGCTATTGCGGAAGTGAAGGACGCCGCGAAGCGAGCGGGTTATCCGGATGCAAAAGTTTACGTGCTCAAATACGAAGAGGCGGCGTACACAGGCAAGGTGTATCCGACCGAAAAATACTACCCGACCTGGGCGCTGGATGAAAAATCTCCGTATCTAAAAAACGCCGTCGCCGCTTACAACGGTGTGTTCGGGAAACAGCCGTTCGTAGATAAGTGGACATTCAGCACAAACGGCATTGCCACGGCGGGTATGAAAGGAATTCCGACCTTTGGCCTCGGTCCGGGCAATGAGATTTATGCCCACGCGGCGAACGAAGCGTGCCCCATCGAGCACCTGAGCGGCGCGGTGGCCTTCTACGCCGCGCTCGTGGCCAGGCTGAATGGAAAGGTTTGAAACAGTGAACGACGTGAAACAATGCGAGTGGAGCGCGGCTGTGTCCGAAAGACCAGTCGCAGCAAGTGCGATTGTTGGTGGGGCGAGCGTCCTCGCGAGCCGGCTCGTCAGCACCTCGCCCCACCCTCTGCGACTGGTGCTTCGCACACAGTCGCGGTCCGAATTGTGAAAGTCTGATGACCGAATTCGTTTACCAGTGCAGCAATTGTGGGAAGCGTTACCAGCGTGACGAGGTGCGCTACCTCTGTCCGCTGTGCGCGCGCGGTTATCGCCCTGGCGTTCCGCTGATTGGCGTGCTGTCTACGCAGTTCGACTACGCCGCAATTCGAAAGAAATTCAGCAAAGCGAAGCCCGATTGGAACCTGTTCTCGGCGGTGGAGGAGAAATTTTTTCCGCCGATTCCGGTCGGCAACACACCGTTCTTTCGGTCTGCCGTGCTCGGAAACGAATTCGGCTTCGCTAACGTCTGGATCAAGAACGACGGCTTGAATCCGAGCGCGTCGCTCAAGGACCGCGCGTCGTTTCTCGTCGTGGCCGAGGCGAGTCGGCTGAAGGAGAAAACCATCGTCACCGCTTCCACCGGCAACGCTGCCAGCGCGCTCGCGGCCGTGTGCGCGGCTGCCGGCAAACGCGCTCTCATCTTCGTCCCGCAAAACGCGCCGAGGGCGAAGCTCGTGCAGATGATTCTCTACGGCGCGACCGTCGTCCCGGTGCGCGGCACGTACGACGACGCCTTCCGCCTCTCGCTCGAATACACCGCCAAACGCGGCGGACTGAATCGTAACACCGCATATCATCCGCTCACCATCGAGGGCAAAAAAACCGCCGGTTTGGAAATCTGGGTGCAAAACCACTGGCGCGTGCCGGACGCGATTTTTGTCCCTACCGGCGACGGCGTAATCATCAGCGGCGTCCAGAAGGCGTTTTGCGATTTGAAGTCGGCAGGGCTGATTTCGCGGTTGCCGCGGCTCGTATGCGTTCAGGCCGAGACGTCCAACGCCATCCATCGTTACGTGGAGACGGGTATTTATCAGAACGCACCGCGTCCGGACACGATTGCGGATTCCATTTCCGTTTCGATTCCCTCGAACGCACACTTGGCGCGCGAGGCGATTTGTGAAAGCGGCGGCTTTTCCATGACGGTGAGCGACGACGAGATTCTTGACGGCCAGCGAATATTGGCTGTAAAAACGGGTGTGTTTGCCGAGCCAGCCAGCTCAGCCACGGTCGCCGCGTTGAAAAAATTGCGCGGGTCAAAATTGCTGGGTCGCAAGGAGCAAATCGTCCTGCTCATCACGGGCCACGGCTTGAAGGATGTCGAAGCCGCAATACGCAATGTCCAAATGCCAAAGGCTGTTGAGCCCACGCTGGCCGGAGTCGAAGGCGCAATTGAAATGGGGAGCGCACGCCTCCGGCGTGCGGTGTTCGGCGTCGCGCCGAACACATGCGTTCAACCATCTGCCCAACGACGACTCACAACGGAGAAATTAGTGATTCGAAGTCGTTGCCGGGACGGCAACGACAGCCCGCGAGACGCGGGCGCTCCCCAGCAAAAAAAGAAAGGAACGCGCTGATGGTGAAGCCGGAAACCAAATGCTGGCGCAATGATGCTTACGCCAAGGTCACAGGCAAGGCGAAGTTCACGGACGATCTCAAGTTCGCCAACGTGCTCCACGCCGCTCCCGCGTATTCCGATTTCGTTCACGCGCGCATCGTTTCGATTGACACCGGCGCCGCGGAGAAACTAGCTGGAGTTGTCCGCGTACTGACCGCAAAAGATGTTCCGGGAATAAATCGCTTCGGCCAGATCATCCGCGACTTCCGCATCTTTGCCGACGATAAAATCCATTACCACGGTGATGTCGTCGCCGTCGTCGTCGCGGAGACGCGCGAGATCGCGATTCGCGGGGCACAGTTGGTAAAGGTGAATGCCGAACCATTGCCCGCCGTGTTCGATCCGGAGGCCGCAATGCTGCCGGGCGCGCCGCTCGTCCATGAAAATCACGGTACGAACCTCATCAACACTCACGTCGTTCGGCACGGAAATGTAGAGGAAGGCTTCAAGCAAGCTGACTTCATCATCGAGGAAAAATTCCAGACGCAGACCGTCGAGCACGCCTACCTGGAAACCGAGGCGGCGGTTTGCGTGCCCCGCTCCACCGACGGCGTCATCGAAGTGTATGGCAGCATGCAACATCCCTTCAGCACGCGCCGGTTCGTGGCAGCGTGCCTGGGTGTGGCGCTTTCGGAAGTTGAAATCATCGGCACGCCGATGGGCGGGGGCTTTGGCGGCAAAGACGACACGGCGGCCATCGTCTGCGCCCGCACGGCGCTCGCGGCAAAGCTGCTGAATCGCCCGGTGAAAATGGTTTATCGCCGTGATTGGTCCATGCGCGAGAGTTACAAGCGCCATCCATATCGCGTGCATTACAAAATGGGCGTGACTAAAGCGGGGCGTATCACGGCCGTGCAATGCAAAATTATCACCGACGGCGGCGCGTATTGCTCGGTCACACCGTGGGTCACGTGGCGCTCGACGGTCCAGTGCTGCGGACCGTATGTCGTCGAGAACGTCCACTGCGACACCTTCGGCGTTTACACGAACAACGTCGTATCCGGCGCCATGCGCGGTTTCGGTTCACCGCAGATGAATTTTGTTATCGAGCAGGTCGTGGAGATGGCGGCGCAGAAGGTGGGGATTTCGGGAATCGAATTTCGCCGCCGCAACATGGTCCGGCAGGGCAGCGTGACCATCACCGGCCAGAAACTCGACGCCCACAAAGTCGCGATGGAACAGGTGCTCGACACCGTGCTGCGCGAAATTGATTACGAAAAGAAACTCGCGCTGTGCTCGCATGGGCAAGCGGAGCGCCGAGCACCGTCTCGGCACGTTGATCAATCCACGTCGGAACTTGCCGAGACGGTGCTCGGCGCTCCAATCGCAGACGACGAACTCTACGGCGTCGGGCTGGCGATGAGCTACCGCGGCGTGAGTCTTGGCGCCGAGGGCGTGGATTTCTGCGCGGCCATCATCAACGCGCAGGCCGACGGCTCAATTCTGCTGGAAGTCGGCGTTCACGAGAACGGGCAAGGCGCAGAATCCGCAATGTCGCTCATTTGCGCAGAGGAACTGGGCGTGGATTTGAACCGCATCCGCTATCGGCGCTCCTCGACATCGAATATTCCCGACAGCGGCACGACAGTCGCCTCGCGCGCCACCATCATGGGCGGCGGCGCGGTCACGCTGGCGGCGCGCGAGTTGAAGCAGAAGATTGCCGAGGCGTTCTGCGCGAAGCTGCATTGCGCGCCCGGCGAAGTGCGATTCAAAGACAATTTCATTTATGGCAAAACGGACGGCGACCGCATTACCTTCGCCGAGGCCATGCGGGAGATGTGGCTGATGCAGCGGTTTCCGTTCGCCTTCGGCGTGTTCAAAGCGCCGCACGTGACTTGGGACGAGCACACCGGCCAGGGCGACGCCTATTTCACCTGGGTCTATGGCTGTCAGGCGGTCGAGCTGACCGTGAACAAAAAGTCCGGCAAGGTGAAACTGCTCAACGCCGTCGCCGCGCACGACGTGGGTCGCGCGGTGAATCCGGAGATGGTACGCGGGCAGATTTACGGCGGCCTCGCGATGAGCGCGGGCTACGCGCTGCACGAGGAAGTCAAAGCGCCCGACGGCAAAATCACCACCCTCAACCTGAACACGTATCGTATCCCGCGCTCGATGGATTTACCGGAGATGAAGGCAATCATCGTCGAGAATCCCGATCCGGTTTCTCCGACGGGCGCGAAGAGCATCGGCGAGCCGGCGAATGAAATCCTCGCGCCCGCGATTGCCAACGCGATTTTCAACGCGACGGGCCGGCGGCATCTTTCGTTGCCGATTCATTTGGGCGCGTTGCCTGAACCGACAACCTGCGGGGAGGGATGCCAATGAAAATCTTCGTCAATGGCAAGGAAATCGAAGTTCCGGCGAGCGCGCTGGACAAGCGCATCGTCGAGTTTCTCCGCGAAGACCTCGACCTGACCGGCGCGAAAAACGCCTGCGACATCGGCGCGTGCGGCGCCTGCACGATCCTCGTGAACGACGAGCCGACGCGGATTTGCGTCAAGCGCGTGAAGGATTTCGCCGGCCAACGGATTCTGACCATCGAAGGGTTGGCCGCGCCGGACGGCGCGTTGCATCCGTTGCAACAGGCGTTCGTGGATTGCGGCGCGATCCAATGCGGCTTTTGCACGCCCGGCATGGTGATGACGGCGCACGCGTTCCTCCTGAAAAATCCGCGCCCGACGCGCGAGCAAATCCGGCACGCGATTTTTAAGAATCTCTGCCGCTGCACCGGCTACCAACAGATTATTGACGCGATTGAGAAAGCCGCGCCGCACTACCGGCGCGAAACCAAAGCGCGCAAACCGGCTGAACCCGCAATCGCCTGACACTTTTGATAATGAACTCGCTAAAGAAACAACTCGCTGAACTCGCGAAGCTCAAAACTGATACTTTTGGCAAAGACTTCCTGCTGACGTGGGAAAAGTCCGACGCCGAAATCCGTGCGTTGACGCTTGTGACCGAATGCCTCTCGGAACTGCACAAGGCGAAAAAACCGTTCCGCATATTCGACACCGGGCTGGCCGTCTCCATTTTCCGCGACAACTCGACCCGCACACGCTTCAGCTTCGCGTCGGCAGCGAACGCGCTGGGCCTCGGCCTCGTGGATTTGGACGAGGAAAAATCGCAAATCGCCCACGGCGAAACCGTGCGCGAGACGGCGAACATGATTTCGTTCATGGCGGAGGTCATCGGCATTCGCGACGACATGTATCTCGGCGAAGGCAACCGTTACATGCGGGAAGTTTCCGCGGCGATACTGGAGGGATTCGAGAAGGGCGTGCTGCATCAGCGGCCCAACGTCATCAACTTGCAATGCGACATTGATCATCCAACGCAGGCGATGGCGGATCTGGTCCATTTGAAACAACATTTTGGTTCGCTGGAGAATCTGCGTGGCAAAAAGATTGTTATGAGTTGGGCATACTCGCCGAGTTACGGCAAGCCGCTGTCCGTGCCGCAGGGCATCATCGGCCTGATGACACGGTTCGGCATGAACGTGACGCTCGCGCACCCGGAGGGTTACGGCCTGATTCCGGAGGTGGTTGAGCTGGCAAAGAAAAACAGCGCAAAGTGTGGCGGGAAATTTGAGGTGGTATCGAGCATGGAAGACGCGTTCCGCGGCGCGGACGTGGTGTATCCGAAATCATGGGCGCCGTATGCTGTGATGCAGAAGCGCACGCCACTGTTGCAAAAGGGTGACCGCGATAGTCTGAAAACGCTGGAAAAGGAATGTCTCGCCAACAACGCGCGCTTCCGGCACTGGGAATGCGACGCGAAGAAAATGAAACTCACGAAGCACGGCAAGGCGCTTTACATGCATTGCCTGCCGGCGGACATCTCGGGCGTGAGCTGCGCACAGGGCGAGGTTTCGGCGGCCGTGTTCGAGAAATACCGCATCGCAACGTATCGCGAAGCGAGCTTCAAGCCATTTGTTATCGCCGCGATGATTTTCCTGGCGCGCGTCAAATCGCCGCCGGTCGCGCTCGCCAAGCTGATCAAATAATCCGCGAAAGGCTGAAACATCAATCGACTTCGGAGATGGCTACGATCTCCCGAATGACGCTCAAACCACTTTCGTGGGTCGCTCCATCACAAACTCAGCTTGGAGCGAAGCAGGTTGTTCCGAATAACGCACTTCCTGATTCCGAGACTCCGCCCATTCATCGGCCAAGCCAGCCTCTTCAGCGATGGCGCGAATGTTGAGGCGTTGGAGCAATTCAACTGTGATGGGACGTTTTGAGTCCGTGAAAGTGAGAGATGCCAGGAATTGGCGGCACGGCTGCGAATTCAAAATCGCGGCGACAACGCCCGCTTCTCGTTTGTTTTCGAACGGCACAAAGTAGCAAGTATCGTCAAACAGCACCGGCTTTTCTCCGACTGGCCCGATCAGCTCAAACCGCGGCGCCCGATGCAACCCGGACACCGCAACTTTCCACGGTGCGAAGGAGTAGTCGCCGATGCCGAACAGTGCGAAAGGAACGCGGCTACTGTAAATGGAACTCTTTCGAGCCTCGAAAAGCTTGCGGTGGGAATTGAGGTAGCGCCAGGTGCGCGGGGCTTTCTTCGAGATGCCGCCAGTGTCTTCGCCAACTCGCCTCTGCGTTACGAGGACAAATCGCGCTGGCTCGATGCGACCGTTGGCAAGGTCGGAGCACTTCAGCAGCGGAAACAAATAGTCAGCCTCAATGTTAACGGCTTCGCTCAGCTTGTTCTGGAGCGTCGTTCCGTTGGTTCGCCTCAGTTCCATGACTGACGCGCAATCGTGCTTTACGCCAGAACGCCACTGATACGGGCAGAGCCCTTCAAGATACTTCAGGCGGCGATAGGTGCGGATGTCGGACACCAGGTCCTGTCCCGCTAGACCGAGCGTTGTCGCACGCCGCTTCGCGGTAAGCTCGTCAAAAACGTCCGCCTCGGCAGGCCCGGCCTCGCCAGTCCGCGCGAGCAACAAGCAAGCATCAACCGATGCGTTGAAATGTTTCTTTGCGTCAATTCGGTAAAGTGAAGCGCTGGCTATTCTGCCGTCGTTCTGCCAAGCAAAGCGCAAAAGTTTTCGAGCGGTGCCTGTCTTGCAGAGCATGGCGATGGTTGCAGAACGTCCGCGCAAAGCCTTCACTAGGCAAATCAGCATCCACTCGGAAATATCGAAGTTGGACTTGCCTGTGCGAGCCTCGATGCCACGGAAGCCTTGGAAGTTTTCCTTTGCCGGCAGGTTTGAGCCATTCATGCCGGAAACAGTTGCGTTTGTAACCCACGGCAGATTCCCCAAGACAAGGAGTGGGCCGCGAATATCTGCCAGTTCCTTCCCCCAATCGTGGGAAAAGAAATCCTGTTGGCCTACACATGTCCGCTTCGCAGCGCCCGTTTGTACCAACGCGGCTTTGGTCTGTTTGACGTAATCGGGGTTGATGTCCCAGCCTAACAGTCGTGCCTTTGGAAAGGCCTCGCCCGCGGCGACGAGGAACGCACCAACTCCGCACGTTGGCTCCATGATATGATTCGCTCCGACGTGCTGCTCGATCAGCAATGCACAAACTTCCCGCGCCAGCACCAGTGGCGTTTGGAAATCGCCAAATTCGATCTTGGCGTTGGTCTTCATACGAGCCGGAGGATGCCGCCGACTTTGCCGGCCTGTTCGATGACGCGTCCGTATTGCAGTCGCCACTGGAGAGCGTTGGAGACAGTCAAGTAACCCACTTCAGGCGGACTATGTAGCACTTCATCGGCAAGTGTTTCCGCTTCGACTTCATCCACTGGCAACATCCGCTCCTGGAAGAAGGCGAGAATGTCGTCACGGTTGGCCTTGTTCTCAATCAGGCGGCGCAAGCCTGAGGTGGTTTGATAATCCGCTGTGCGTTTCTTCTGGACGAAGATGGTGTGTTGGATGTCGAGCTTGCCAGTCTTCCTGGCGGAGTCGTCACGCTTGTCGTAAACAAACACGAGCAGCGAATAACCGAGACCGTAGATTTTCTGGCGGGCGCTTTTGAATGGACACGACGATTGCGGCTGACGAATGCTCGTGACCTTGATGTCCACTTCCAACTCAGGAAAATCAATTCCTTTGGCCGAATTGCCGCGCGCATATTCGTAGCGCGATTGGAGTCCCGTCTGAAACTTGTGTTCCAAGTATGTGCCAACCGCCTTGCCGTCAGTCACACCAAACAGGCTTGGCTCAGGGTGTTTCGACTCTGTTTTGGCAAAGCTGGAAGCTTCCTTTTGCAGTAGTTTGACCGTGAGCGCCTTCGGCATGGCTTTCATTTACCACCTTCACGCCCTCGCGTAAATCTCATTTCCCTTGTCCGTAAACTCGCGAGGCGTTTCTGCAATTCCCTTTTGCAGCGTTTCCTCGTAAGATTCACGGGCCATGTCCAAAATCATCAAACGCCTGCATCCGGAGACCATCAGGAAAACCGCGGCGCGTTGCCACCGACGCGGCATCGTGCTGCCGACCTTCAAGCAATTGCGGAATCCGGAGCTTATCCCACCGACAATCCAGCGGAAGCTCAAGGGCGTCGGGCTGTGGGACGTGAACCCGGTGAACCTGTTTCGCATCACGTGGAAAAATGACGTGAAGACGGGCCTTTTCGGCGGCGTGAATTATCTGGAGATTCCACCGGCCATCACCGGCGTAAAGGCGCTGGTCATCGGTTTGGTTGGAAAATATTTCCCGACCGGTGCGCACAAAGTGGGCGCGGCGTTCGGCTGTCTCGTGCCGCGGCTGGTGAGCGGCGAGTTTGATCCCGCGAAACACAAGGCCGCGTGGCCGTCCACAGGTAATTTTTGCCGTGGGGGCGCATTCGATTGCGCGGTGCTGGATTGCACGGCCATCGCCATCCTGCCGCAGGGCATGTCGCGCGAGCGGTTCGACTGGCTGAAGAAGATCGGCGCGGAAATTATCGCCACACCCGGTTGCGAATCGAACGTGAAGGAGATTTACGACAAATGCTGGGAACTCAAGCGCGATCCAAAGAACGTCATCTTCAACCAATTCGAGGAATTCGGGAATCCGATTTTCCACTACAATGTGACCGGTCCGGCGATTGACGAGGTCTTCCAAAGTCTTGTTGGAGTTCAAGCTTCAGCTTGTTCGGGCGGCACGCTAAAGCGTGAACTCCAACGCACTCCGTTGCGCGCCGCGGCTTTCATTTCCGCAACCGGTTCAGCCGGCACCATCGCGACGGGCGATTATTTGAAGAAGTTGCATCCGGGGCTGAAGGTCGTTGCGACCGAAGCGTTGCAGTGCCCTACCCTGCTGATGAACGGGTTCGGCGACCATCGCATCGAGGGCATCGGCGACAAACACGTTCCGTGGGTCCACAACGTCCGCAACACGGACGCCGTAGCGGCAATTGATGACGAGGATTGCATGAGAATCCTCCGCCTGTTCAACGAACCGGCCGGCCAGAAACATCTTGCCTCGCTTGGCGTAAAGGCGAACGAGTTAAAATCATTGCCGCTGCTCGGCATCTCCGGTATCTGCAATCTGCTGGCCGCCATCAAGACCGCGAAGTATTTCGAGTTGGACGAGCGCGACGTCATTTTTACCGTGTTCACCGACTCGACCGAACTTTACGGCTCGCGGGTGGAAGAATTGGAGAAAGAGCGCGGTGCATATCGCAACCAGGACGCCATTGCGGACTTCGCCGGTCCGCTGGCGCATCAGAGCGTGGATTATTTCAAGGAGCTGACGTATCCGGAGCGTAAGGCGATTCACAACCTGAAGTATTACACCTGGGTCGAGCAGCAGGGGAAAACTTCGGCCGAGCTGATGGAACAATGGGATCCGGAATACTGGCGAGTCTTGTTCGAGGACGAAGTCGCGTATTTTGACCGGTTGATCGAGGAATTCAATCAACAGGTCGGCGCGCGTGGGTAAGTTGCTTCATAAACTGTTGGCAATTGGTTTAAACGCTCGCCCTCATCCTGACCCTCTCCCCCAGGAGAGGGAACAGCTGTCGTTCGTCTTCAATTCTGCGAATGACTATCTGGTGAATCCGCCGTCCGACACTCCCCAAAGATGGCGACCGTTTCTCCCTCTCCTTGGGGAGAGGGCCGGGGTGAGGGAGGTCGTCATCTCATATTTTTCTTTGGACTCCGAAAGTACGTCGCCAAAGGACCGAGGTTTGCGGTTGGCCTCAAGTCTCAACCCAAAGCTCGGTGCGCTGCATTTTGACCGCGTCAATCAGTCCTTGATCGGTGAGCTTCAACGATGGAATCGCCGACAAACTCAAAAACGAAAGCGTCATGAACGGCGCGTCGAGGTCGCAGCCCAGCGCGCGGGCCGCGACGTTCAAATCTGCAATGCCTTTGATGACTTCCGCCAGCGGCCGGTCGGATACCAGGCCCGCGATGGGTAAAGGCAGCTCCGCTTTGACTTTGCCGTTGGCCACGGCGACCTGCCCGCCTTGCATCCGCTCCAGTCGCTGGATGGCGAACAGCATGTCCGCGTCGTTCGTGCCAGCGACGACGACATTGTGCG
>Ga0074044_10003142_pt1 | contig 14178 bp, 9 predicted proteins | sample BogForMeECP23OM1_FD_94443 | JGI IMG/M metagenome (GOLD analysis project Ga0074044, IMG submission 94443) | Bog forest soil microbial communities from Calvert Island, British Columbia, Canada - Bog Forest MetaG ECP23OM1 | ecosystem: Environmental > Terrestrial > Soil > Wetlands ... | reverse complement strand
ATGAGGTCCTCGGGCTTCGAACCCTGCGGAACTTCGACCTTCCGCTCCTGCCACATGCGCGGAATGTTGGCCTGCCAGGCTTCACGCATGCCGCGAATAAAGCTGTTCGGTCCGCCGAGAAGCAACACATGGGGTCGAAGAGTATGGCCGCGGGTGAGTACGCTGAGGTTTTGCAGCACGATGGCTTCAAACAGCGATGCCATTAGTTCGTCCGGCGGGGTTCCGACCTTTTGCAGGCTGTTGATATCGGTCTCAGCGAAGACTCCGCACTTGCCCGCAACCTTATGCAGCTTGATGCCCTGATATCTTTGTTCCGCCAGTTCTTCGGTTGGAATCTTCAGCTTGGCGTTAATCTTGTCGATCACGGCGCCTGTGCCGCCGGCGCACTTGTCATTCATGGAAGGAATTTTCTTCTTGCGTCCGGTTTCGTCGTCGTCTTTGAAGACGATGATCTTGGCATCCTGTCCGCCGAGTTCGATCACGGAATAGACTTCCGGATGCATTTTCTCGACGGCCAAAGAAACCGCGGTTACTTCCTGAACGAATTTTGCTCCGATCTGGTTGGCGATCTCGCCTCCACCGGAGCCGGTCATGAACATACGCGTGTTGTGCGCATTGATACCGATTTCGGCTTCTATCCGCTTCAGAAACTCGAGCGACTTCTCCGGCTGCTTGGTTTCGTGGCGCTGGTAGTCCTGCCACAGAACCGTGTCGGACGCGGCATCGACAACCACGGCTTTTACTGTAGTCGAGCCCACGTCGAGTCCCACCAGGAACTGGGTGTTGTGATCATGGGGCTTTGGCGCTGCGGCGGCTTGACGCAAAGGCGGACGCGTTGGTACTGCGCCCTCCAGGGGAGCGATCTGAATGAGCTGCGGACCCTTATGATCGTGCATTTATTCCTCTTTAAGTATGGCAAGTCTCAATGACGTAAGAATTGAACCCACAGGCCCGGCGCGGCTGGGAAGCCGCGCCGGCGTGAGCGGGCTAATCAGTCACCACTGGCGGCCGCCGGCATGGCAACCGGAACGCGGGACTTTTTCCAGAAGCGCGTCTGCTTATCCATCCGATCGTTCACGTGCAGGATGAATTGCGCCGCGGTACCCGCAATGCCTTCGCGATGCGGGACATGGTAGAAAGGCCGCTTCAGTTCAGGATGCTCGTCGATGTACTCACGGATTTCGTTCATGCTCTTGCCTGTGGTCTTGAGACACTGCTCGAACTCCGTCTTGGCTTTGACTTTGGCTTCGCCTAGCGCCATCTGCACCCGGCTGTGGGCGTTGACTTCGCCTTCGCCCGAGGTCTCGATGGGAAGGAAAATCATGTCCTTGAATTTGTTGATCACGGCGGATTGCACTCCATCCGATTGCGAAGAAGGCATGCAACCGAACGGTTTTAGCGCCAACACCATGTGGCAAAGCTTGTGCACCGTGTAGTACACGTTCTTGCCGACTTCGAGGTGACCTTCTCCGCCGCGCGCGAACTGGTTGTAGAAAGGATGAGCCAGCTCCGCGAGTTCAGTCTGCGGCACGAGCTGGTGCGTGATTCCACCCATGTTCTTGATGGTGCGGTGGTAGAAGAAATTCCACATGCGCTGGCCGGCGCCGATGCCCCAAAGCTTTTTGCGAAGGCCGATGTAGTTGGCGAATTGCTTCTTGGCCTCGTACCACTCGGGATTGCGGTGAGGACGATTGACCGGCCACTTCGCCGTGGCGTGCGCCTTGGCCTGATACATGAGATACGCGACCCACGTCGCGATAGGCTCAACCAGCACTTGCGCGCCTTCGCGCTCCAGGAAGTCGAACATGTGGAAGTTGCCGTCGCCCTCGGTGAGCTGCGCCCAGAATTCGCCCGTGATCTTGACCAGTGGCTTTGGGCGGGTGCGATCGACTTCGATGGAATTCATTTTTTCACGGGCATGGTGAAGGGCATTCAAATAGTCCTTGCCCCACATGTGCTCGTGCCACTTTCCAAAGACATTAAACGTGTTGCGCAGAATCTTGTTGCTCTTGAACTTCGGCTTCGCCCAGTCCGGCGCCAGTTGCTCAATCTCATAAGATTTGCGACTCCTGAGATCCTCGCACAAGCCATCGACCATCTCGCGAAACACGCGGTCGGTCTCGCCCTTATTTACTTCGTAGGGACGAATCTGATAGATGAGGTCGTTGATGACATCGCCGAGGTGCATGGCGTTGAGCATTCCGAAGCCGAAATCGACGGTGAACTTCAATCCCGGTTCGCCCGACGCCGCTTTGATTCCGTCACTGTCCTTGAAAAGCAACACGCGGAAGCCGTCGAAGCCAGCATTTTTCAAAGCGAAGCGATACTCGGCTTCGTACATGCCGAAGCGACAAGGGCCGCAGGATCCAGCCGTAAAGAAGACGTAGTTATCGAGAATGTTCTGCCGCGACACGCCCTCCTTCTCGAGAAACTGAAGATACTGCACCAGATTGCCGACGGTGAAATAGGTAGGATTGCACTGGCCGTTGTTGCCGAACTCTTTGCCGGTCTGAAAGCCGGCGACATTGGGAACCGGCAATTTCTCGCAACGATATCCGCAACCCTGGAAGACGGCACGGATCAGGTCTTCGTGCTTCCAGGTGAAACCACCGAACAAAATCGTCACGCGGCTGCGCTCTTCCGCGGTGAAGGCACGCTCGATCGGACGATGAAAGTGCTCCGGCTGATCGAGTCCGGCAATCTTGCGCAAGCGCATACGTTCCGCATCGAGGCGCTTTTTGATTTCGGTATCGTTTTCAATCTGCACGAAATTTGTAGCCATAACTTCCTCCGGCGGTGTGTTGGATTTGGGCGGTGGCGGTTCTACAGACGAACGTAATCATTTCGGTGAAGCTGGTTGATTTGCGGGCTGAGAATGCGAAATCGGGACGGAGAGGAGGCGAAGCAAAGGGCAGGGCGGGGCGAACGGTCGTCCTCGTCACATCGAATTTACGATCGAACCACATCCGAACTCCAAAAAATGGCTAGGAGGTTCGAAGTCTTACACCGGCGGAACCGCCGCGAGGGGGTTCCGAAGGCGCCGGATTATGCGCGCAAACGAGGTTGAGATGCAGGCAATTCCCTGCCCGTTGCATCTTTTTTAATTCCCCAGTTCCCCGTCTACGTATGAAGTGAGTTCTGCACGCTTTTGTAACAGAAATCAGGGTTCAGTTCAATCGTTTCGTTCGTAAAAATATGTAATCGGAGTCTTTCAAAATTTGAGTGGACCCAAACCGCAGCAAAACTCGCGGGCTAGGGAGTGTCACCTCCTCGCAATCTGCGAATCACATTGATGGGGTCGGAGGGAAGGACCCGAAGACTTGTCCGTCGCCGACAAATCAGGTCGAGAGCCGAGCCGCAATGGTACTGTAAATCGACCTACAATTTGTGGCGACACCGAACGCCGATCGAAGGCGGAAGGCTCATGACGCAGGAAGAAATCCGGCTATCGGAATCCGGCGCGCGCCGGAAACACTGGAAGCGCTGGGGACCTTATCTCAGCGAGCGCGCCTGGGGAACGGTACGCGAAGACTATAGCCCCGACGGAGATGCGTGGGAGTATTTGCCCCACGACCATGCCCGCTCCCGCGCCTACCGCTGGAACGAAGATGGCTTGGCGGGGATCAGCGACCGGCGGCAGATGATCTGTTTTGCGGTAGCGCTATGGAACGAGCGCGATCCCATCCTGAAGGAACGGCTTTTTGGGTTGACGGGGAACCAGGGAAACCACGGCGAGGACGTGAAGGAGTGCTACTTCTATCTCGATTCGACGCCTACCCACTCCTACATGAAATATCTGTACAAATATCCGCAGGCGGAGTTTCCCTACACGTTGTTGGTGAAAGAAAACCGGCTGCGCGACAAGAGCCAACCGGAATTTGAAGTGCTCGACACCGGCGTCTTTGACGACAGTCGCTATTTCGATGTGTTTGTGGAATATGCCAAGGCGGAAACGGAAGATATTCTGATCAAGATCACGGTGGCAAACCGCGGTTCCGAGGCCGCCAACCTCCGCCTGCTGCCGACAATCTGGTTTCGCAACACCTGGTCCTGGGGACGCACGCATCATCACCCGGAGTTGCATCAGGCGCGGGTTGCGCCCGACCCGGTGATCGAACTGAACCACAACCAGCCCGGAAACCGATGGCTGCATTGTGAAGGCACGCCAGAATTGTTGTTTACGGAAAACGAAACCAACGGGCAGCGCCTCTTTGGAGGCGAAAATCGAACCCCTTTCGTCAAAGACAGCATCAACGACTACATCGTTAACGACGTGCGCGAAGCGGTGAATCCCCAGCATAAGGGCACGAAGGCGGCGGCGCATTACAAACTGACCCTTGGAGCGGGCGAGACGGCAACCGTGCGTTTGCGATTGGCGGACTCCGACTTCAAAGGCAAGAGTGCGTTTTCCGGCTTCGATGAAATCTTTGCCACGCGTCAACATGAAGCCGACGAATTCTATGCAACCGTAATTCCGCAGGATCTATCGCCGGACGCGCGGAATGTCATGCGTCAAGGCTTTGCCGGAATGCTGTGGTCGAAGCAGTTCTATCACTACGTGATCCGGGACTGGCTGCAGGGCGATCCCGGCAATCCTCGCCCGCCCGCCGAACGCCTGAAGGGCCGCAACCACGAGTGGACTCACTTGTATAACTCGGATGTGATCTCCATGCCCGACAAGTGGGAATACCCGTGGTACGCGGCCTGGGACCTGGCCTTTCATTGCATACCGCTGGCGCTGGTAGACTCCGATTTCGCGAAGGAGCAACTCACGCTGATGTTGCGTGAGTGGTACATGCACCCCAACGGACAGATTCCTGCCTACGAGTGGGAGTTCGGCGACGTGAACCCTCCAGTGCATGCGTGGGCGGCGTGGCGAGTTTACAAAATCGACAAGAAACGAAAAGGCAAAGGCGATCGCGGCTTCCTGCAGCGCGTCTTCCACAAGTTGCTGCTCAACTTCACCTGGTGGGTAAACCGCAAGGACGCCGAGGGCATGAACATTTTTCAGGGCGGCTTCCTGGGCCTCGACAATATCGGAGTCTTCGACCGCAGCTCTCCGCTGCCCACCGGCGGCTACATCGAGCAGTCCGATGGCACCAGTTGGATGGCGATGTATACGCTGAACCTGCTGGCGATCGCTCTCGAGTTGGCGGCGGAAGAGCCGTCTTACGAAGATGTCGCCAGCAAGTTCTGGGAGCACTTTATTTACATCGCCGACGCCATGAGCCATCGCGGCCGCGATGGCATCGGACTGTGGAACGAGGAAGACGGATTTTTCTACGACGTACTCAAACTGCCCGACGGCACGCACTTCCCCATCAAGATTCGTTCCATGGTGGGCTTAATTCCGCTGTTCGCGGTAGAAACTCTGGAGCCGGAGGTTCTCGACAGGCTGCCCGATTTCAAGAAGCGCCTGGAATGGTTCATCGACAACCGCCCCGACTTGGCGGAAAACGTGGCCTGCATGCGCACAGAGGGCATGGAGGAACGCAGACTTTTGTCGATCGCCGACGAAGATAAGCTGCGCAGCATTCTGAGGTTCATGTTGGACGAGCGCGAATTTCTCTCGCCTTACGGAATTCGCGCTCTATCGCAATTTCATCGCGCCCATCCCTACATCCTCAACGTTGACGGCATGGAGCACCGCGTGGACTACGAACCGGGCGAATCCACGACCGGTTTGTTCGGCGGCAACTCGAACTGGCGCGGGCCCATCTGGTTCCCGGTGAATTATCTGCTGGTGGAGTCACTGCAGAAGTTTCACTACTACCTCGGAGACGACTTCAAGGTTGAGTTCCCGACCGGATCGGGCACGATGCTGAGTTTGTGGGAAGTTGCGGGAGAGTTGTCGCGCCGCATGACGAGCATTTTTCTGCGCGATGAGAGCGGAAGACGGCCTGCGTGCGGCAGTTTCGACAAGTTTCATAACGATCCGCAGTGGCGGGACTTGGTCCTGTTCCACGAATACTTCCACGGCGACTCGGGAGCCGGGTTAGGAGCAAGCCACCAGACCGGATGGACAGGCCTAGTCACGAAGTTAATGCAACAAAGTGGAGAGTCGCACCAACACGAGAAAAAGGCACGGGTGGCGGTTCCGCAAGCGGCGGACTCAGGGTAGGAACCAACGTGGACCGGCAAGAGTCTAGCTGGCGCGCGCCAGACGACTTAATTCCAGGATTCCGCTCTTATCGATCTTCAGCTCGGCTGCAGCAACATTTTCTTCGAGATGCTCCACCTTGGAAGTTCCCGGGATTGGCAGCATGACTGGAGACCGAGCCAGCAGCCATGCCAGAGCCACCTGGGACGGCGAGGCTTTCAAACGCGCGGCCACCTCTGCGATCGGGCTGCCTGCGTCGGATACTCGGCCAGCCGCCAAAGGGAACCAGGGGATGAAGGCAATGTTTTCTTTCTCGCAGTATTCCAGGACGTCTTCCGATCCGCGATCCGCGACGCTGTAGCGATTCTGGATGCTCACGATCGGAACGACCTTTCGCGACTGCTGAATTTGCTGAACGCTGACTTCCGATAACCCGATATGTTTGATCTTTCCTTCAGCCTGCAAATCTTTGAGCGTGCCCAGCTGATCTTCCGCCGGAACTTTGGAATCGATACGATGTAACTGGTAAAGGTCGATGCGGTCCAGGCGCAAGCGGCGCAAGCTGCCTTCGCAGGCGGCGCGCAGGTGTTCGGGCTTTCCGTTTTCAACCCAGCGATTGGGACCCGGCCGATCGAAGCCGCCTTTCGTGGCGATCACAAGATTGGCGGGATAGGGGTGCAGGGCGTCGGCGATAATTTTTTCGCTCACACCGGGACCGTACGAGTCGGCCGTGTCGATGAAGTTGACGCCCAGCTCGATTGCCCGGCGCAAGACCCGCACGGCTTCAGATCGATCCGCGGGCTCGCCCCAGACTCCAGCTCCTGTAATTCGCATGGCGCCGAATCCCAGGCGGGTGAAGCGCAAGTCGTTTCCAATTGAGAGTTCGCCGGCCTTGGCGGCGAGTGGCTGGACTGACCCTGTTGCGGATCTCTTCTTCGGCATAATTCACTCCCTTTCACTCAGCCGTAAAGATTCGGAGTCTCTGGCACGTTTGCTCCTTTGATCATCGATAGGGGGAGGAAGATGCAGGAAGGGCGCTAAATGAGTCGATACCACGAATCGGGGGATATGGGACAGTTTAGCGGTGCAGGAGGACGGTCTTTGCGCCCGAAGGCGACTCACTCCCCTTGCCATCCTGTTAAACTCCGCAGAAAATACTCCGGGGACAATTCAGACAATGGCTGGCTAGCGGGCTGCCCAATTCCGCCAGTGCAGCGAAATCGGTGGATATGCATCGAAGGTGTTTGGGGGGCTGTCTGCACAATCAATCGCATCGGTAGAGAGGTTCGTCGGCCCGAGGATCGTGCTGAATGAAATTGTGGAGATCTGCGAGTTTAAGCTCGGAGTTCGCCTGTTTGCTGCTCCTCTCAGTGCTCCTGGCTGGTTGTCGCCCACACCAGGCGGACGCCGGTCCTCAAATTGAATTCACCAAGATTCCACCCAACGCGCAAGGCGGCCGCGAGAGAGTCGATACAATTTCCGGACGAGTGACCGGTGCGCGACCGGGTCAGTACATGGTTATTTATGCCAGGAGCGGTCCCTGGTGGGTGCAGTTGTGGCCTGACCAATACATCATTCCGATTAGAGCTGACTCCAGTTGGAGCTCCACCACGCACCTGGGGTTCGAGTATGCGGCTTTGTTGGTCGATCCGGGGTATAAGCCGCCGCCAACCACGGATGTTCCTCCCGCGCAGGGCGGTTCGATCGTCGCCGTTAAGATTGTCAAAGGTGTCGGCCCCACGCAGTACGCGTACGCCAAGCCGCTGCGTTTCAGCGGATATGATTGGGGGGTTCGCACGATTCGGGCCGATCGCGGGGGGATGAATAATCCCTACGATCCCGATAACGTGTTTCTCGGCGCCGATGGGGCGCTCCACCTAAGTGTCCGCAAGAAGGAGGGCGTCTGGAACTGCAGCGAACTCCACCTCACTCGCAGCCTGGGGTACGGGACCTATGTCCTGACCATGCGCGATATATCCCACCTGGAGCCGGCGGCTGTTTTCAGCATGCACACCTGGGATGACTTTGGCGACCAGCATTACCGCGAGATGGATATCGAGATCGGCCGCTGGGGCGACCCCAACAACAAGAATAACGCTCAATACGGAATCCAGCCTTTTTATGTGCCTGGAAATCTAGCGGAGTTCTCCGAGCCGGATGGGACTCTGACGCATTCACTCCGGTGGGAGTCGGGGCGCGCCAGTTTTAAAACAGTTCGAGGGTCTTCGATGAGCGCCGGGGCACCGGCGGTGTACGAGCATGTTTTCACCTCCGGAGTTCCCACCGCCGGGGATGCAAACATCGTTATGGATCTCTGCCTTGTGCCCAGCAATAATCCACTGCAAAAAGAAGCCGAGGTTGTCGTTGATAAGTTCGAATATCTGCCGTGAGAGCGAGGACGGAAAGCGGTTGCGACTACCATGGTCGATCGCCGCAGCCCTGTTTATCGGCATCCTTTCTCTCTCGAAGCCGGCCCAAGCGATAGATCCAACGAGGGCGCTCTCGCAATATATTCGCGACCGTTGGGACAGCCAGAAGGGCTTTCCCGGCGGGGAGGTGCACGCCATTGCGCAAACCCCGGACGGATACCTCTGGATCGGAAGCGATAAAGGCCTGGTTCGCTTCGACGGATTGACCTTCCGTCTTTTCCAGCAAGCCATGCCTGGCTCCTTGGAGATCGGTCCGGTTCTGGGCCTGGCCGCCGACCGTGAAGGCAATCTGTGGATTCGTCTGCAGAGCACCAAGGTTCTGCGTTATCGCGACGACAAGTTCGAACCTGGACACGACGAGGCGGAGTTCAGCATTACATCTTTGTACAGCGCCCCGAATGGCGACTTTCTTCTGTCCTCGCTGACCTACGGACCACTCCGCTACAGCAGGGGAAGCCTTGCGACACTGACCTCGCAGGGAGAGTTGCCCAGCTCGCAAGGGAATACGCCGCTGGAGAGTACGAGCAGTGTGGCGACGCGCTCGGATTGGTCCAGCGGTTACGTAATTCACCGGCTTGCTTCCCCTTACTCGCCCGTGACTTCCATGGCAGAAACCGGCGACGGAAGGCTTTGGCTGGGCACGAGGGACAAAGGGCTGTTTTACGCGAAGGATGGAAAGATTGCGGCCACCACTGGTCAATTACCGGACCCGAAGATCAACTGCCTTCTGGCGGTCGGCGATCACGACTTATGGATTGGAACCGACAAGGGCGTCTTACGCTGGAGCGGCAGTGATCTCACGCGCGCCGGCGTTCCTTCCTCACTCCAGCACGCTGAGGTTCTCGCCTTGATTCGCGATCGAGACTCGAACATCTGGGCGGGCACATCCGACGGTCTGCAACGCTTCAACGCCAACGGCAGTTCGCGTGACGAGGGTGGGTCGCGGGTCGCGACGCCGGTGACCACGCTCTTTGAAGACCGCGAAGGAAATCTCTGGGCGGGCGGACCTCTCGGCATCGAGCGTTTGCGGGACAGCACCTTTGTCACTTATTCGGCGGCGGATGGTTTGCCGGATAGCAATGGACCGGTATATCTCGACAGCGGGCAGCGGACGTGGTTTGCTCCCCTGGAGGGCGGACTTTACTGGCTGAAACACGGCCAAGTCGGCCGGATCGCAGAAGCCGGACTGGGCGGAGACGTGGTCTATTCGATCGCGGGGGATGGGAGCGAACTATGGGTGGGCCGGCAGCAGGGCGGGCTAACCCGCCTGCGCTTTTCCGGCAATTCCGTAACCGCCAGTACCTACACGCAGTCCGACGGACTGGCCGAGAACAGTGTTTACGCGGTCTATCGAAGCCAGGATGGAAGCGTGTGGGCGGGAACTCTCAGTGGCGGCCTGAGTGAGTACAGGAACGGACGCTTCACGACCTACACGACGGCCAACGGTATGGCATCGAATACGGTCAATGCGATCGCCGAGACGCCTGATGGAACCATGTGGATCGCGACCCCGAGCGGCCTGAGTGCGCTGTCGAACGGCCGCCTGCAGGCTTTCGGCGTGCGCGACGGCTTGCCCTCCGCGGATCTTTACTGCCTGCTGGCGGATTCTGCTGGAACGCTGTGGATCGGCAGCGGGGCCGGCCTCGCCTACTTTTCTTCCAACAAAGTTCAGGTGCCGCTCCAGTTGCCGGACGCCTTACACGAACAGATCTTCGGAATTGCCGAGGATCGGGCGGGGTGGTTTTGGATTGCGACTTCCAATCACGTGTTGCGAGTGAAACGGGCCGACCTGCTCAGCGGTTCCGCGAGCAAGGGCGGCGAACGCGAATACGGAATGGAGGACGGACTGCATGGGCTGGAGGGCGTCAAGCGTTATCAATCCGTGGTGGCGGATGCTTTGGGGCGAGTGTGGTTTTCCATGAATCGCGGCCTATCTGTAGTCGATCCCAGTCGAACCAGCATCGCTTCGGCACCTGCGCTGGTCCATGTCGAGGCAATCTCCGCCGATGGGGGCGGGATCGATCCCCGCGGAATCGTCCGTTCCTCGGCTCGGGACCGAATCACCTTCACCTACACGGGGTTGAGTCTTTCCAATCCCGAGCGCATCCGATACCGGTATCGACTGGAAGGATTTGATCGCGAGTGGAGCGAGCCGACGGTGAACCGAACGGCAATCTATACCAATCTGAATCCAGGGTCGTATCACTTCCGCGTAGTGGCCAGCAACAGCGACGGTTTGTGGAATGGCGCGGAGGCCACGTTTCCCTTCGAAGTCGAAGCGATGTGGTGGCAGACCTGGTGGTTCCGGCTCCTCCTTGTGCTGGCAGGAGGTTTCGCTATATTGACCGCCTACCGATTACGCCTTCGCCAGTTGACCACGGACTTGCATGTGCGCTTTGAAGAACGGCTGGCGGAGCGGACGCGCATCGCCCAGGATTTGCACGATACGCTGTTGCAAGGCTTTCTCAGTGCGTCCATGCAACTCGATGTCGCCAACGATCGCCTGGATGACACTTCGCCCGCGAAACCGATTGTAACCCGCGTCATTCAACTTGTCGGACAAGTAATCCAGGACGGCCGCAACACGGTGCGGGGGTTGCGCTCCGCCGACTGGGGGGCCGACAATCTGCAACAATCTTTCTCGCGAATTCCTCAGGAGCTTGCAGTTCAGGAGGGCGTTGATTTTCGGGTGATTGTGGAAGGTCAGGTCAGACCGGTGCATCCTTTCATTCGTGACGAGGTTTATCGCATCGTCCGCGAGGCGCTGGCCAACGCCTTCCGGCATTCGAGGGCGAGCCGGGTTGAAGTGGAACTGGATTATACCGAGCGTCAATTGCGAGTTCTCGTCCGTGATAATGGTTGCGGCATCGATCCGGAGGTGTTGAAATCAGGCCGCGACGGGCACTGGGGTTTATCGGGCATGCGAGAGCGGGCCGGACGAATCGGGGCGAAAATCAAACTTTGGAGCCGGGACGCCGGGGGAACGGAAGTGGAACTCTCCGTACCCGGCCACGTCGCCTTCCGATTCCAGTCTTCCGACCACACAGGACGATGGTTCGCTCGCCTGCGACGGCGAAAAGCTGAGGAGCAGAAGACCGGCAACCGGGGAGGAACAACGAAATGAACGAGCCAAATCGCATCCGTGTCTTATGCGTCGACGATCATCCTTTGCTGCGCGAGGGCATCAGCACCGTTATTAACAATCAGCCGGATATGGTGATGGCCGCAGAAGCTGCGAACTCGCGGGAAGCGATCGAGCAGTTTCGCAAGCACAAACCTGATGTAACGCTCATGGACCTCAGGCTTCCGGACATGAATGGCATCGATACCATGATTGCGATCCTCACTGAATTTCCGGAGGCACGCATTATTATTTTGACCACGTTCGAAGGGGATGTGGAGATTCAGCGGGCTCTCGAATCCGGAGCGCGCGCCTACATGCTCAAGAACATGCCTCCCAAGGAAATGGTGGAAGCGATCCGGCAGATTCATTCAGGACACAAGCGTATTCCCGCCGAAATTATGACGCACCTGGCGGAGCACTACAACGACGAAGCTCTCACCACTCGTGAAATTGAGGTTCTGCGACACGTCGCCGGCGGAAACCGCAACCGCGACATCGCGGAAAAGCTTTTCATCTCGGAAGAAACCGTGAAAGTTCACATCAAGCACGTGATGGAGAAACTCGGCGCCAGTGACCGCACGCAGGCGGTTGCGATTGGAGTTCGCCGGGGAATTATCCAGCTCTGAGTACCTCCCCCTTCGCCCAGCCATAACCCGGAAGTGGTAGGGAAAGATTCCAACTTCTAGGGATTCGCCAGTTGATCGGCCCTCTTACTCTACATCGGGGTGTTTGCAGGATGGTGCCACGCGATGCGCAGAGACTTGGGCTGCAGAGAAATTTCTCCACCTTTCCTGACGGACGGGCCGGCGTCGGATTGTTGCTGCTCCGTGTGGTGCTCGGTGCTGTGCTGCTCTATCAGGGAGTGATCTACCTTGCGGGCCTGCACGATTCCGGCGGACTAGCGTTGGCGTTGGGTTTGTTGGCGGTGGGGAGCGGCTTTTTCCTGCTGGTGGGCTACGGCACTCCGTTCGCGGGCACGCTGGCCGGGCTGATCGGAGTGGGGCACGCGCTCTCGTGGTTTCGCGCGCCCTCCCCGAATTTATTCGATTCCCGGCTCGCCACGGTCTTGATGGCGGCGATTGCCGCCGCGATCGTATGCCTCGGCGCGGGAGCCTTCTCCATCGACGCCCGCCTGTTTGGACCCCGCGAAATCATCATTCCGAGCGATCCGCGTTTACCCAAGCCCTGACAAGCTGCACTCAGCGCGCATGTGCCGCAGCGTCTTCGATCAGCGCCGCTACTTCTTTCGGCCGGGAAGCGTAGACCGAGTGGCTGGCGCCGGCGACTTCCACCTTGTGGCTGTTGGCTCGCGCGGCATACCAGCGTTCCAGGTCGGGGTTGATGGTTCTGTCGCTTCCCGCTACGAGCATCCAGCTTGGTTTATTTCTCCAGGCAGCGGTGGTGATCACGGCTCTGAAATTTTCGGCTTTGTTCAGCACTTGCGAGCGCGCCATAAACGCGGCTTGCTCTGGTGGCAGGTCAGCGGCGAAGTATTCATGAAACTGCGCCGGATCGAGGTAAGTGAAGCCGTCTGCGGTCTTCCTGATCGCGGTAGATTTGCTGAGGTCGCTGGGAAATCTCTTTCCGTCGTCAGACTCATTCTCTCCCGCATCGGGCATGTGGGCCGCGATGTAAACCAAACCGGCCACCGATGGATCGGTCCCCGCTTCCGTAATTACGGCTCCGCCATAACTGTGAGCGACAAGAATGGAAGGTCCGTCTTGCTGAGCGATCATGCGTTTTGTGGCCGCAACATCCTCCTGGAAGGTTGTTTCAGGTTCCTGCACGATGCTGACGTTGTACCCGTCCTTAGTAAGAATGTCGTAGACGCCTTTCCAGCCCGAGCCATCGGCCCAGGCGCCGTGAACGAGAACTATATTCTTGATGGTTGCGGAGGCCGGTTTTTGACTTTGAGCTTTCGCGAGAGGAGGCGCGCTCATAGCAAGCAAGGAGGCCCCCAGGATCGATGCGCTTAGCATTCGAGAATTCATGAGATTGATCCTTTCAGGTTGAGAGCAACGTTGAAGCAGAACTCAGCTAACCCTCACGGGCGATTCCGGAGCATCAATGGCTAGCTGGAAGTTTACATGCGCCGCTGGCTACACTTCCCACGTCTGCATGAGCCATCTCGGTCGGCGCTTGCCTTTGGCATCCTGCTCTGATCCAGCCGACAGCGCATCACGAGATGCAGTGTTTTTTTGATCCCCCGGAAGGTGGGGAGACCAGTAACACGTTCATGGTAGCCGGGTAGGCCGACGTGGGAATGTAGTTGGGGCAGCCCGACCACCTAGATCATTTGTTCCAGCCGCACGTAGCTTGCTTCCATGCCGTGCTCCATACCGGTGGCAAGCATGGTTGCCCTGGTCTGAGTATCAGGTAGCGTCATACGCATAGTCATCAAGGTCCCACTGCCGTCGGCGTCGAATCTGGTTTCAACGCGATTGTCCGGCGTTGGATCCGGCAGATGCATCCGCTCGATGTGAACGATCCTGCGATAAGGTTCGAGTTCCACGTACTCGCCGGTT
>Ga0074044_10003141_pt1 | contig 14188 bp, 9 predicted proteins | sample BogForMeECP23OM1_FD_94443 | JGI IMG/M metagenome (GOLD analysis project Ga0074044, IMG submission 94443) | Bog forest soil microbial communities from Calvert Island, British Columbia, Canada - Bog Forest MetaG ECP23OM1 | ecosystem: Environmental > Terrestrial > Soil > Wetlands ... | reverse complement strand
TATTGGTATCTCACCGAGTTCGCGGGCGAGAACCCATTCGGCTATTCGGCAATTGATATCAAGACCTACGCGATGGCGTTGCTGCGCAAACCATATCGAGCGTGCGGCAAGCAGTCGATGCCCTCGGAGTGGTTCGATCCCGCGCCTCATACGCATGTGGCGCTCGACGATGCCATCGAGCAAGGACAACTGTTCTGCAACATGCTTAAGGCCAACTTCGGCGCTTAACCAGCCGCTCGCGTGTTGCGCCTGAGCAATACTCAACCACATCACGCCGCGCCAGATGGGTGGTGCGGCCTTATAGTCGTTCGCGCCACATGCGGCCCACGTGGGTTGCCACCCTTGGAACCACGTCAACTGTCGTAATATCTCGATATCACTCAAATCCCGGTGCACGACAACCTTATTCTTAGGCACCTGTGTGACCGGATTAGCTGTGGCCCGGCGACGAAGTATGCATCCTCGCCCAGTCGGTGATGATTTTGATGGCGGTGGGTGACATGGTTTCTTCAATGTCGTTGTATTCGCTGGGCGCGCCAGTTTTGGCCTGCTGGAGTAGATGGTTCATTCCCGTTAACTCCATAACCGTGGCATTCGGGTTGTTTTTTAATGCTTCGCGGGCGGCGGCAAGGTTTTCCTTGGCTGGAACCTGTACGTCAAGCGAGCCATTCAGAACTAGAATGGGCACGGTCAGCTTCGCCAAAGTCGGGGCGGGATCATACGCAAGGAAGTATCGCTCCCAGGGGCGTGAAACGTCTTGGGCTAATGTTTCAGCTTCGTTCGCATCCACAAGCTTGTCAGCGACCGCGTGGGCAACGAGTTCTTTGGCACGGCTCAGCGCGGCCGCGTCGGATCGGGCAGAAACGATAGCTGCGTATAGTTCTTGATCGAACACTTTGCGCCTGGCGATGTAGTCGTCGGGGGCGCCGTACGCCTTAGCAGTCATGACCGATTGCAGCACAAACAATTTGTCACCGCGTATACACGGACCCGCAATCATAACGACGAAAGCGACAGTTCTGTCTGCTGCAGCAACTGCGGAGGCAATGATTCCACCTTCAGAATGGCCGAGCATGCCAATGCGAGTGGCATCGATTTCCGATTGAGTCCTGAGCCAATTCACGGCTGCCTGAGCGTCTGAATTGAAATCAGCGGTTGTGGCTGCATCATAATCGCCCGAAGAGCCCCCAACGCCACGCTTGTCATAGCGGAGGACAGCAATACCATCGCGATTCAAAGCATCGGCCAGAACAAGGAATACTTTGTGGCCCCAAACGTCCTCGTCTCTCGTGTTATGACCCGTGCCGGAAATCAGCACCACGGCCGGGAATGGGCCTTTGCCATTGGGCACGCTGAGGGTACCGGCGAGATGGTTATGGGCAGCAAAATTATCGAAGCGGATATCCCGCTGGATGTAGGGTGTTGACGCGACACGAATCGCCTCTTCTTGTGGACGCCTGTGCACTACAGGCGCCAACTCTTCGGCAGTTGTATGTCTCAGTACTAGCGGATAGACCTGCTGAAAGGTGAGATTGCCGTTCCACAGCTTGTCGTGCTCGTTCCAGACGCCAGCGTAGCTCAAGCTGAGCTTGTTGACTGCAAAGTGTAAATGCGTCCCGTCCGACGTGATTTGATCGAGAGCGGTTTCATTGCCGCTCGGGTTGATCAGCTTGCCATTGAACCCGGAGCCAGATTTTTCAACGTGGATTCGAACTTTGAAACCGCCGTTCATTTCGCCGATCCAATCACCAGTCACATCCTGGGCAAGAACCGCGATCGTCATGGCGGACGTCAAAAGTAAGATCCCAACGAGAAACTTGCCCACAGTATCCTTCCTTGTCCATAACGAAGAGCACATCTCGAACTGCTATCGCTTCAACATAGTATCAAGTCAGAGGCAGCGCCCTAAGGCTATAGCTGGTGGCGTGCCTTCGGAATCTCTGCAGCCAAGTCCCGCAGGGAGTTCTCATACGGGGCGCGCGCAATGCCGCGTTCGGTGATGATGGCGGTCACGTATTTTGCGGGCGTCACGTCGAACGCGGGATTTTCGATCTCGACTCCATCGGGCGTCATCTGCTTCCCGGCGATGTGTGTGACTTCTCTCGCGTTGCGCTGCTCGATGGGAATCTTGCTGCCATCGGGTGTGGCGAGATCAACGGTAGAAATCGGCGCGGCGACGTAGAACGGGATGCCGTGCTCTTTCGCGAGAATGGCAACCGTGTAGGTGCCGACTTTGTTGGCTACGTCTCCGTTGGCGGCGATGCGGTCGGCGCCGACTACGATGGCTCCGATTTTGCCTTGCTGCATCATGACTCCGGCCATGTTGTCGGAGATGACCGTGGTGGGGATGCCGTCTTTCATCAACTCCCATGCGGTGAGCCGCGAGCCTTGTAGAAAGGGACGCGTCTCATCGGCGTAGACGTGAATCTTTTTCCCTGCTTCTACGGCCGCTCGGATTACTCCTAGCGCGGTGCCGTAGCCGGCGGTGGCGAGGGCTCCGGCATTGCAGTGGGTGAGCACGCCTCCGCTTGCGGGCATTAGCGTGGCACCGTGGCGTCCCATGGCCCGGTTCGCGGCGATGTCTTCGGCGTGCATGCGCTGGGACTCCTCGATTAGGGCTTGCTGGATCCGCGCGATGGGGCGGCCGCGCAGAGATTCAAATTTCTCCGTCATGCGACGGATGGCCCAAAACAGATTGACGGCGGTGGGGCGCGTCTGGCCGATGGTCTCGCAGATCTGGTCGAAATCTTTCTTGAGATCGGCGCCGTTCTCGGCTTTGGAATTTTTCACTCCCAGCGCGATACCCATGGCAGCAGCCACGCCAATGGCCGGCGCTCCGCGTACCACCATGTTGCGGATCACGTCCGCGACCTGCTGGTGCGTCGTACAGGTTACATACACTTCTTCGGTCGGCAGCTTCGTCTGATCGATGAAGACGACGCCGTTAGAGGTCCATTCCAGGGTTTGAATCATGAGTAAGTCGTCTGTCGTGTGTCGTTATTCGCTGGCGCAGTTCTTGGCACCGGGTGAGTTTGTGGAGAACCGGGCGCCCCCGCCCGGTTGGGCGGACAAGCCGCCCGTCGCTCCACGACGCATCATTTCCCTATCTCTAAATGCTCTTTCCGCACGTCGGCTGCCGTAAAGATCGAGACAAATTTCGCGGGCGACGCGGCTTTTTCTACATTAGGACGGCCGCCGGCATCCTGCCGCTCAACCAGGCACATCACGCCGCTCACTTCGAACCCAAATTCGCGCGCCGCTTCGATGGCTTGCACGGTCGACGATCCCGTGGTGCACACGTCGTCCACAATCACCACCCGTGCGCCCTTTTCGCGGAAACCTTCGATGCGCTGGCCTGTGCCGTGCTGCTTCTCCGCCTTACGCACGAGGAAACCGTGCAGGGTTCCGCTGGTTACCGCGACGGCTACGACAATGGGATCGGCACCCATCGTAAGTCCGCCGATGGCGTCGGCGTGCCAACCCCGACCGCGCATTTCATCGAAAAAAACCTGGCCGACCAGTTGCGCGCCGCGGGCATCTAGCGTAGTAGTGCGGCAGTCGATGTAATAGTCGCTCGTGCCGCCGGACGACAACTTGAACTCGCCCAGGCGAAATGACTTACGAGCCAACAATTCTAAGAGCTCTTGTCGTGCGGCAGACATGAATTTCTACGATAGCAGAAGAGGCACCTGTTCCGAACCCTGAGAACTCTATTGATTGAGTTTCTCCAGATGTCGAAAACCGCCGGTCACGGCGAACATGGCCACTGTGATCGTGCCGTTGTAAGCCATATGAATTAGGACTCCGGCGGCGACGGAATTCTTCCTCGCCCGCACCATCGTAAGCGCGAGACCCACCAGAAAGATCACCAGCACCGGCCCCCACGAAAATCCCAACTGCGCGCCGTGCAGCGCCGCGAAGCCAAGGGCAGTCAAGAAGACCGCAACCGGAACGCCTGTGCTCCGCGCCAGCACGGGATAAAGAAAGCCGCGGAAGAAAAGCTCCTCCATCAGAGGCGCCAAGGTAATGCTCAGAATGCCCAGCGCCCAGGCTTCAGCCGGCGTACGAAAAAAACTGTCGATTGGCAGCTCTTTAGGAATCGGCAACAGATGCGCCAGCAATTGCAGGCCGACCGAGAGTACGAAGCCTGCGAGCAGGTAGATGGCAATGTTCGATGGCCAATTCCAGTGAATCGCCGCTAGAAAATCAGGACGGCGCCGCTCGACCTTCACCAGCACAACCATGTAGGCGAGGATCAGCAGGTAGGCCAGCGACTGCCCCGCCACCGCAACTAAGGGAAATCGAGCGACTACGGCCAGTGCAGTGTGCGGGCAGAGCCACCAGCGAGCAACCAGCAGCGCAGTCAGCATACCGACCAAGAGCGCGACGATGGTCAGGACGATCAGGCGGACGAGGTCCCAACCGTTCCACGCGGGATCGGAAGGCGCGGCGAGGACGGCTCGACTGTCACCGGCCGCTAAAGCGAACGCAGCGTCACCGTGACCACCGCCATCCGCCGAGCCAGGTTCGGCTTGAACGGGCGAGGACGCCCTTGCCCACGCGGGTTCAGCATCCGCTGGCGTCGGAGTTGGCCGACTCCCTGGGAGATCGTCAGGGGCAAGGTTCACGCGATTTCCTCGCTGGCGGCGAGCGCGGGCACGTTTTCAGCCCCACGCACTTGCGCCGAGCCATTTTTCTCCGGCGCGTTCTTTCCGGATCCATTCCTGGCTGAGCCTTTGAAATACTCGGTCAGCGCCTGCCCGGTGTAGGACTTCTTCACTCGCGCCACCTGTTCGGGAGTGCCCTGGGCCACCATACGCCCGCCTTCTTCTCCGCCCTCCGGGCCGAGATCGACAATCCAGTCAGCATTGCGGATGACGTCCAGATTGTGTTCGATGATGATGACCGTATTCCCCAGATCGGTGAGGCGGTGCAGAACATCGAGCAACTTGCGCACATCGTCGAAGTGTAATCCGGTCGTCGGCTCATCCAGTAAATAGAGAGTCTTTCCCGTCTGCCGCTTGCTCAGTTCGCGCGCCAGTTTGATGCGCTGCGCTTCACCTCCCGAAAGTGTCACCGCAGATTGACCCAGGTGAATGTATCCCAGGCCAACGTCGACCAGCGTTTGCAGCTTGGGTCTGACTTGCGGAATATTTTCGAGAATCGGAAGCACATCCGATACCGGCATCTCCAGCAGATCGGCGATGGAATAGCCGTTGTAGCACACGGACAACGTTTCGTGGTTATAGCGTCGTCCGCCGCAAACTTCGCACTGCACGTACACGTCGGGCAGGAAGTTCATCTCGATGCGCCTCTGGCCTTCGCCCTGGCAGGCTTCGCAGCGCCCGCCGGGGACGTTAAACGAAAAGCGGCCGGGCTTGTATCCCCGCTCACGCGATTCCGGCAGCATGGCGTAAAGGTCGCGAACCGCCGAGAAAATGCCCGTATAGGTAGCGGGATTCGAGCGCGGCGTGCGCCCGATGGGAGACTGGTCGATGCGAATCACTTTATCGATCAGTTCCGCTCCCGTGATCGCCTTGTGCGCGCCAGGCTCTTCGCGCGAGCGATAGAGTTGCCGGGCGAGTGCGCGGTAGAGAATGTCGTTGACCAGGGTTGACTTGCCGGAGCCCGAAACTCCGGTGACCACCGTCATCACCCCCAGGGGAAACACCACGTCAAGATTCTTGAGATTGTTTTCGCGCGCTCCGAGAACCGCGATCGCCTTTCCGTTCGGACTGCGGCGTTCGGAGAGCATCGCAATCTGCTGGCGTCCCGCAATGTAGGCTCCGGTGAGCGATGCGGACGATTCCATGATTTCAGCCGGCGTTCCACTCGCGACTAACTCGCCTCCATGACGTCCGGCCCCCGGCCCCAGATCAATGACATAGTCGGCGCGGCGGATCGTCTCTTCATCGTGCTCCACCACCAGCACCGTATTGCCCAGATCGCGCAGGTTCTCGAGCGCGGCCAGCAAACGTCCGTTGTCGCGGTGATGCAAGCCGATGGAAGGCTCATCCAGGACGTAGAGAACGCCCCGAAGTTTCGACCCGATCTGCGTCGCCAGCCGAATGCGCTGGCCCTCTCCACCGGATAGTGTCGCGGCGGACCGTCCGAGCGACAGGTATCCGAGTCCAACATTATCGAGAAATTCCAGCCGCTCGATAATTTCGTGCGCGATACGTCCCGCGATCGTCAATTCCCTGCCTGTCAACTTGATATCGCGCGCGGCTTCGAGCGCGCGCGCAATAGGAAGCTCGGTAAAATCCGCGATCGACATGCCATTCACCTTCACTGCCAGGCTCTCCGGACGCAGACGCTCGCCATGACACACCGAACATTCCGTAGCTGACATGAAGTCGAGAAGATATTCCCGATAAGTGTCCGAAGTCGAGTGTTCAAGATTCTGCCTCAGATGCCCGAGAATCCCGAGAAAACCAGTTTTGCCCCCGCGTTGCGGCTCGCCGTTCAACAACAGGTTTTGAATTTTCTCAGGAAATTTCTCGAAGGGCGTCGACAGATCGAAACCGTAGGCCTGCACCAGCAACTGAATGCTACGCACCAGATTCTGCGAAGACGAACCCGGACCCAAGCCGCCGTCGAGTATAGGCTTCGACCAGTCGACCATCACCTTCGCCGGATCGAGATCGTAGCGGCTGCCCAGACCGTGGCACTCCGGGCAGGCTCCATAAGCACTGTTGAACGAGAACGATCGCGGCTCCAGTTGCGGCACGCTGATGCCGCAGTCGGGGCAGGCCAGTCGCGAAGAATAGAGCGTTTCGTCTCCATTCACCACTGCCACCAGGGCGAGTCCCCCGCCAAGCTTCATGGCCAGCCCGACCGATAGTTCAAGCCGGTGCTCAATTCCGGGCTTCACCAGCAGGCGATCCACGACGACTTCAATGGTGTGATTTTTCCTTCTGTCGAGCGCGAGATCGTCCTCCAGGTTCACCAGTTCGCCGTCGACGCGCGCTCGAGAAAAGCCGTGCTGCACCAGCTTCTCCATCTCTTTCTTGAATTCGCCTTTGCGCCCGCGAACGATCGGCGCCATGATCATCACCCGGTCATCCGGCGTGAGTGACATGACGCGCTGCACAATCTGCTCGGCTGACTGTCGCGTGATCGGCTTGCCGCAGTTCGGGCAGTGGGGCACTCCGATCGACGAATAGAGCAGGCGCAGATAATCGTAGATTTCGGTGATGGTGCCCACCGTTGACCGCGGACTGCGACTGGTGGTCTTCTGCTCAATTGATATGGAGGGGCTGAGTCCGTCGATGGAATCGACGTCAGGACGCTCCATCTGGTCGAGAAACTGCCGGGCGTAAGCAGAGAGAGTTTCCACGTAACGCCGCTGCCCCTCCGCATAAATCGTGTCGAACGCGAGCGAGGATTTCCCCGAGCCGCTTAGACCCGTAATGACCGTCAAGCTATTCCGGGGAATCTCGACGTCAATATTCTTCAGGTTGTGCTGGCGCGCGCCGCGCACCGTGATTCTGGTGATGGCCATTTACTTAGTTCATCATGGACTTCCGTAACGTGGACGGGTCCCAAGAAATGTTGGAGAGTGGAAATACGCAGTCCGATTCCCGTATCTTATTTGTTAACAGTGGCGGGGGTCAAATGCGGATACAGTAAATCATTTGCAGCTGCGCCCTTACAAGGTGGCCGCCAGCCGGGGTTGGGACGTGAACGGACTTTTCGTAGCTTTTTTGCTGAGTAGTACCGCAATTCTAGCCGTTATTTTAGGCGTTTTCAGCGCATATTGCGCCATGAGCGGGCTTTTGTCGCTTCTCAACCCTTCGGTCAACTCCGCGGAGCGACTCCGCACCCTCCGCGCCTTCGTTCCGCGTCAAAGTCAGGCCAGCGGCGACTAGGCGCACCCACCACTCTTCAAATATCTAAGTTGGGCAGACCCCTGCCTACTGCGGGGGCGGAGGCGGTTGCTGCGGGGCACTCCCTGGCGGCTGCTGTCGGCGCAGCATATCCAGAACCTGCTCCGGACTCTTAGGGCCCGCATTGGGAGCGTTCGGATCGGGTTGCTGTCCCTGATTATTCCCGTCGGCCGCTTCCGGCTGCACCGCCTGCCCGGGCTGCGACTGATCGTCGGCACTGTCATCCGGCGGGTCCTGATCTTCATCCTTCGCGTCATCATTGGCTCCGGGAACCGGTTGCGCATTCCCGGCCCGGCCCGCTTGCCCGCCAAACCCCGGTTGCATAAACGGCTGCGGATGAGGCGGCATCATCGGCCCGTTGTTCCCGTTGTCAAACGTGTTCGCTGCCGTCTGTGTGGGCATATCTCCTGGTGACGATGACTTTGAGGTGAGGAGCACACTCGATAAAGAGTTTGGATCCGCACTGGAACCCAGCATCACATAATTAAAGGACGAGCCGTTCAGCAAATCGGCCAGAATGTCGCGGGGCGCTCCCGGGCCAAACTGCCCGACCACCCGCTCGTTGGCCCCTGAGCCCTGGGGAATATCAATCGAAGCGCCCGTCAGCTTACGAACCTCACGCAGGATTTCCCCCAAGCTCGAATTCTGCGCCGAAATTGCCAGCTTTCCATCCTGATAACTGACTTTCGCGGGCGATGCCGGAATCTGATCCATCGGCATCTGACTCAGCGGCCCGCTCGGCAGCGGTGGCAACACCAGTTCCTTCTGAGTTTTGTGGGACTTGTGGTGCACGTGCGCAGCCTTGGGAGGAGCCGCCGGTGCAGCATTGGGAGCAACCGCCTGCGCTGCGAGCATCGACGCAAATAGCATCGGAGCCAGCCAAAGCCCCCAAGCAATCCCGTCGCGTCGATGCTTCATGGAAATCTCCACTTTCCCTCGCCCCGGCCGACACTCAAGCGCCAAACCCCAACACCCAAGCGTCAACGCTCCAGGAAAGAAATCACGAAAGCACAGTTTTTCCCCAGAACTCCGCGAGCCCTGGCCTGATTTTAGCACCCCTCTTGGAACGCCCGAGGGCCTCATTTCTTGCGGAATCATGACGAAAGATCATCCCTTCGTACCAGCCCCATCTGGCATCTAAACCGCGCGGTTCGCTTCGAGGCTTGGATCCAGCGCGTAAGATATCAGCGGAGGCTTGTCCCGTGGTTACTGCGGATTCAAAGATCGGCAAAGGCAGTGGATACCGCCGATGGTTGTTTCTGCTCCTTTTCGCTGCCGCGTGCCATGCCCAAGTCTGTCAGAGCGCGGCCGACATGAACGCTGCCGCGCGAAACGCACTGGAATCCGCCGCCAAACGCTACTTTGAGATGTCCGCACGCGGCGATATAGCTGCCCTCAAGCAGAATTCCATACCCGGCTTAGCCTCGAATTTTTCTGCTGTCGAAGCCGCTGTTCAAGAGAACCAGGCGGCGATGGCGGCGCCGGCGACGGTTCGACCGCCTTTCATCCTCACCGCCGATGGAACAGAATCGCTCGCTCGCGCGGAATTTCTCTGCGGAGTCTTCGGCAAGTCGGGTCAAACCAACGACAGCGCCGTGTTTGTGATCAATAATCTGCCGCCAGGAATCTACGGGGTGACCATCCTGGATGTGAGCGGCGCTCAAGCTGCCCTGACCCTGACCTTCATCTTGCAGCAGTTAGGTTCTGACTGGAGGCTCGCCGGCTTTTACGCTTCTTCCTCGCAAGCAGCCGGCCATGACGCCGCATGGTACCTTCAGCACGCCCGCGATTTCAAAGCCAAATCTCAGCCTTATAACGCCTGGCTGTATTTCCGCGAGGCCATCGCTCTGTCCGCTCCCGTGGACTTCATGAGCACGCTCCAGACCGACCGGCTTTATGACGAGACTCACGCGGCTCAGCCCCCCGATGTGCCGGCGGACGGGAAGCCGATGGATTTGACCGCGGCTGGCAAGGTCTATCACCTCACCGAAATCTTTCCTCAGGCCGTGGGAAGGGATTTCGACGTGGTCGTCAAGTATCAGGCCGTCGACATATCCAATACCGCCCGCACCTTCCAGGAGAATTCCGCCGTGATCAGGGCGCTCTTGGCAAAGCTTCCAGAATTGCGTGCGGCTTTTGCCGGAGTTGTAGCCCGAGCCGTCGATCCCGCCGGTCACGACTACGGCACGTTGCTGGCGATGAAGGACATCAAGTAGACCATTGAATCCTTCAGACATTCTAAGGATTCCAGGGTTCGATGTTCTTCCCTTCGAGGTTCATCCCATTTGCCTTCCCTGTCGCCCGGGACTAGTATTTTTGAGGCTCATTTCGCCGCCTCAAATTTCTAGTTCGTTCTCAAGGAGGACCTATGGGAATCGCACCTTCCCCAATCCAGATTGATTCTCGTGTCACCGACTTCATCGCTAAACCACGCAAAATGCTGATTGATGGCAAGTGGGTCAACGCCGTGTCAGGCAAGACTTTCCCCACCTACAATCCAGCCACCGGCGAAGTTCTGGCCCAGGTCGCGGAAGGCGATAGCCAGGATATTGACCTCGCGGTGAAAGCGGCCCGCAAGGCATTTGACACTGGCCCCTGGCCAAGCATGACTGCCTCCCAGCGCGGAAAGCTGGTCTGGAAACTGGCAGACCTGCTCGAAGAACACCTCGAAGAATTCGCCACCATCGAAACCCTCGATAACGGGAAACCCCTCGCCGTGGCGCGTGCCGCCGACGTGCCCCTGGCCGTCGAAATGTTCCGCTACATGGCGGGATGGGCGACAAAACTGGAAGGTTCGACCATTCCTCTCTCCGTCGTTTATACGCCGGGAGTCAACTACCACGCCTACACCCTCCGCGAACCCGTCGGCGTGGTCGGCCAGATTATCCCCTGGAATTTCCCCCTGCTGATGGCGGCCTGGAAACTGGCGCCCGCGCTCGCTTCGGGCTGCACCGTGGTTCTAAAACCGGCTGAGCAGACACCTCTCTCCGCGCTGCGTCTGGGCGAACTCATCATGGAGGCCGGATTCCCTGACGGCGTCGTCAACGTCGTTCCGGGATACGGCGAGACCGCCGGCGCCGCTCTCGCAGCGCACGATCTGGTCGATAAAATTGCCTTCACCGGATCGACGGAAGTAGGCAAGCTGATCGTTCACGCCGCCACCGGAAATCTGAAAAAAGTTTCTCTTGAACTCGGCGGCAAATCACCCAACGTCGTCTTCAAGGATGCCGATCTCGATACCGCTATCGGCGGCGCCGCCAGTGCCATCTTCTTCAACCACGGCCAATGTTGCTGCGCCGGGTCGCGCCTCTACGTGGAGCGTCCGGTCTTCGATCGCGTGGTCGAAGGTGTGGCCGCGAAAGCAAAAAAAATCAAGGTAGGATCGGGCCTCGAACCGAACACGTCCATGGGACCCCTGGTCTCCGAAGAGCAGTTGCAGCGCGTCTGCAACTATCTCGAGATCGGCATGTCGGAGGGCGCAACTGCCATGGCTGGCGGCAAAAAACTCGGCGACAAGGGATACTTCGTCGAGCCCACGGTGCTGGTCAACACCAAAGACAACATGAGAGTCGTGCAGGAAGAGATCTTTGGTCCCGTGGTCACTGCGATTCCGTTCGACAACCCGGAGGAACTGATGCCACGCGCCAACGACTCCGTTTACGGCTTGGCGGCCGGCATCTGGACCAACGACATCACGAAGGCGCACCGGACCGCTGCTTTGCTGCGCGCCGGTACCGTCTGGATCAACTGCTACAACATCTTCGACGCGGCGCTTCCCTTCGGCGGGTACAAGCAATCAGGCTGGGGACGAGAGATGGGCAAAGACGTTCTTAATCTCTACACCCAGACCAAAGCCGTGTGCGTAAGGTTGTGACTGCTCGCAGTAACAGCGGCACCAAAGTCTGCAAAAAACGAACACTCTTCGGGAGGTGGCCCTACAGCCGCCTCTCTTTTTTCGTTTTGGCTTTTCCTGAGAGCCGCTGCGAGAACGCCATCGGCGCGTGTCCTCGGCGCTGGTATGGGACCATCGTCGACACGAAAAGCGGAAGTGAACAAAGTTAAAAAAAATTGAATCGGAGAGATCAACGAATGACCCCGCTCAGGACCGCACTCGCTTTCATCACGTTCACCGGGGCTGCTTGCCTGACCGCGCAGGATCGGTCCTACGGACGTTCCGTCGTGCTTACGAAGTATGGCATCGTCGCCACTAGCTACGTTCAGGCGTCCCAGGCGGGCGCGAGAGTTCTGGAGCAGGGCGGCTCCGCGATTGACGCGGGCATTGCCGCCAATGCCGTGCTGGGAGTTGCCGAGCCCATGATGAATGGTATGGGCGGCGATCTCTTCGCGATTTACTGGGACGCCAAAACTGGCAAGCTGTATGGCCTGAACGCCAGTGGCTGGGCGCCCAAAGCGCTCACCCTCGAACGTCTGCAAGGGAAAGGCCTCACCGCGATGCCGCAATCCGGTATCGATTCCGTGACCGTGCCGGGCACTGTCGACGGGTGGACGAAGCTTCACGACCGGTTCGGAAAGCTGCCCTGGCGCGATCTCTTTCAGTCGGCCATCTTCTACGCCGATCATGGTTATCCGGTAACGGAGATCATTCATGACTACTGGAGAGCTTCTTCCTCCGGACTGATGCAGAATCCGGAAAGCCAGCGCGTCTTCTTGCCCGGCGGCAGCGTGCCACAGACGGGCCAGATCTTTCGCAATCCTGATCTTGCGCAAACGCTGACCCGGATCGCGAAGGAGGGCGAGTCGGCGTTCTACCAGGGAGCAATCGCTCAGGCCATTCTGAAAACCTCGTCGGCGTTGGGAGGCACGATGTCCGCCGACGACCTCGGTCAGTATTCCGCCGAGTGGGTCGAGCCCATCTCGACTCGATATCGAGATTGGACTGTCTATGAACTCCCTCCCAACGGCGACGGCATGGCCGCACTCGAAATGCTGAACATTATGGAGCAGTTCCCTCCCGATCCCGGCGGACCCCACAGCGCCGCGGAGTTGCATACCAGGATCGAAGCGATGAAGCTGGCCTATGCCGACGTCAAGGCCTACAACGGCGATCCCCGCTTCAGCAATATCCCGGTGAAGCAGTTGCTCTCCAAGGAGTACGCGGCCAAGCGTGCCAGCCTCATCGATCCTGCCAAGGCTAACTGCTCCGTCGCTCCCGGCGCCCTCTCCGGAAGCGACACAACGTACTTGTCGGTGGTCGACCGTGACGGCAATATTCTCTCCTTGATTCAGAGTAACTATTCTGCTTTCGGATCCGGCGTCACTGTCCAGGGAATGGGATTCGTACTGCAAAATCGCGGCGGGTTGTTTTCGCTGGACCCCAACTCCCCTGACGCCCTGGCCGGACGTAAACGCCCTTTTCACACCATCATTCCTGCATTCATGGAGCGCGGGGACCAGCACATTGGCTTCGGCATTATGGGCGGCATGAATCAACCCCTGGCGCACGCGCAATTTGTCTCGAATGTTGTCGATTACAAGATGAACATCCAAGCGGCTATGGAAGAACCACGGTTTACCGTCAATACAAAACTGGGATGCAACATTGTGATCGAGTCGCGCGTCACGCCCGAGTCCATCGAGCAACTTACCAAAATGGGCCACCTGCTCGAGGTGCGCAAAGAGTATTCGACGACCATGGGCCGTGGGCAGGCAGTACTCCACGACAGCACCACGAAGGTCAACTACGGTGCTTCGGATCCGCGAGCGGATGGCGCTGCGGTGCCGGAAGGACCGCAGACACTCGGATCGACCCAGCGCTAACACTGTCTCAAAAGGGCGCGCCCTGAGGGCCGGAGCCACCTCAATCTCCGAACCCGCCGATCACCGTGGGACGATCGCAACGCCGGCGTTAAGGACGCATTCGGCAACCAGTGGTCAGCAATCAGTGGTCGGCAATCAGTGGTACTTCGCGACTCGCCTCAGGAAAGTGACTCCCTAACTTGCACAACGGCATTCTCACTGGGCAGAAGGATTGGAGGCGCGGGTGAGAATCGAACTCACGATAGAGGTTTTGCAGACCTCGGCCTTACCACTTGGCTACCGCGCCGACATGTCGCTGATCGACACTCCAAATTAGCACGCTAAAACGAAAAGCCCTAGCTGGTGCAGGGCTTCAAGAACTGGAGCGGGAGACGGGATTTGAACCCGCGACTTCGACCTTGGCAAGGTCGCACTCTACCACTGAGTTACTCCCGCTCGACTGAATGAGTATAAATGACCCCATCCCACCGGAGCAAACCTGGCGCTGGCGCGAGTGGCATTCGACGGAAAACGCTGGATTG
>Ga0074044_10003137_pt1 | contig 14195 bp, 11 predicted proteins | sample BogForMeECP23OM1_FD_94443 | JGI IMG/M metagenome (GOLD analysis project Ga0074044, IMG submission 94443) | Bog forest soil microbial communities from Calvert Island, British Columbia, Canada - Bog Forest MetaG ECP23OM1 | ecosystem: Environmental > Terrestrial > Soil > Wetlands ... | reverse complement strand
TTCACCGCTTTCGCACTCCGAGCCTGGCGACTTCCCCGCTCCAAAAACTCGAAGGCTCACTGCTTCGCGGCTCTAAGACTTTGAAGCTTCGCGACGATAAGCCTCACGCGCGCCTTCGACGGCTGCGGAGATCGAATCCTTGCCGCGCGACGCGGCATCCTTGCTGCGTTCGATCAGATCGTCAGCGCGTTCGCGAAGTTCCTTCGCCTTGCGCTGCGCAAAGTCGCGGCCCTCATCCGCTTTCTTGGCAAGAAATTCGCGCGTGTCTTCTCCGGACTTCGGGGCAAACAGAATGCCGACTAGCGCTCCAACGCCGAGACCCACTAGAAAATATGTGACTTTGGAACCTACATTGTCCGCCATGAGAACCTCCACAAAAACCGTAGCATAGCGGCAGGGTGCGCGCAATACAGGCTAACCGCTATGTGCTACTCGCTCTGGTTATCCAGTGTTTTTAGAGTACCGAGCTCTTCGAACAGCTTTTCCGCCGTTTTTCGCGGAATGACTTTGCTTAATCTCTCGAGTCCCGCACGACGGACGTTCGAGACACTGCCGAACTCGCGAAGCAGTTTTTGCGCGGTTCGCGGGCCAATACCGGGAATGCCATCGAGCGCAGATTTTGTCTGGCGAGCAGCACGCCGCTGTCGGTGGAACGTGACGGCAAAGCGGTGCGTCTCGTCGCGAATTTGCTGGATGAGATGAAGGACCGGGGAGTGGTGCTCGAGAACGATGGGCTCGTCTTCCTGGCCGAAAACGTAAAGAATTTCTTCTTTTTTTGCGATGCTGGCGAGTGGCTGATTGATGATTTGCAGCGAATCGAGAGCTTGCGCCGCGGCGTGAAGTTGGCCGATGCCTCCGTCGATGAGGATCAGGCTGGGCAGCGGCTTTTTTTCTTCCTGCAGGCGGCGATAGCGGCGAGAGACGGCTTCGCGCATGCTGGCGAAGTCGTCGTTCTTCGAGAGCGGAATTCCGTTGGCGAAATCCTCGCCGCGGATGATGAATTTCCGGTAGTCGGATTTTTTCATATGGCCGTTCTCCCAAACGACCATCGAGGCGACAGTGTCGGTTCCTTGGATGTGCGAGATGTCAAAGCTCTCGATCCGATGCGGCTCGTCGGGAAGATTCAGCGCGTTTTGCAGCGCTTCGCCGATGGCCTTCGAACTGGGTTTTAGCACGCGGAAGCGCTGTTCGAACGAATGTTTGGCGTTGCTTTCGACGAGGTCCAGAAAAGAGCGTTTATTGCCGCGCAGCGGCGTGAAAATTTCGACTTTGTGGCCGGCGCGTTCGGTGAGGGTTTCCTCTAGCAGTTCACGGTCTTCGAAATCAATGGAGACATGAATCGCTTTCGGCAGATAGTCGGCTTCCAAATAAAGCTGCTTGAGAAGCGACGGGACAAACTCCTGCGGATCGAACTCTTCGAGGTCTTCCCAATAGAACTCGCGCCGGTCAACGACGCGGCCGCCTCGCAAGTGAAATAAGTTTGCCGCAACCAGAGGCGCCTCGGCGTAGTACGCGAGCACGTCGGTGTCGTCGCCTTGGGCGGCGGCAATGCGCTGGCGATCCTCGATATCTTCGAGTGTGCGGAGAAGATCGCGATAAGCGGCGGCTTGTTCGAACTGCTCTCTTTCCGCGGCGGCCATCATTCGTGCTTCGAGACTCTTGATGAGATCGTGACGCTTGCCTTCCAAAAACAGGCGGACGTCGCGGGCGGCTTCGGCATAGCGCTCATCGGTGGTCAGGCCTGTGACACAGGGACCCAGACAGCGCTTGATGTAGTACTGCAAACAAGGGCGCGGATGGGTGCGCGTGAGATCGACGGTGCAGCTGGGGACGAGGAAACGCTTGTGAACGAAATGAAGAATGCGGCGGGCTAGTCCTGCCGGGAAATAGGGACCAAAGTAGAGTGACCCGTCTTTCTTGATGCGGCGCGTGAAATAAACGCGAGGATATTTTTCCGCGGCGGTGAACTTGATGTACGGATAGGTCTTATCGTCGCGAAGCATGACATTGAACTTCGGACGGTATTGCTTGATGAGATTGTGCTCCAGAGCCAGCGCTTCGCGTTCGTTGCCGACAAGAATCGTTTCGAGGTCGGCAATTTCGCGGGCCAGCGAACCGGTTTTCGCGTTCACCCAGCTCGATTCAAGAAAATAAGAGCGCACGCGGCTACGCAGCGACGCGGCCTTGCCGACATATAAGACGTTGCCGGCGGCGTCTTTGAACAGGTAGACACCGGGACTCTCGGGGAGCCGAGCAGCTATTTCGCGTGGTTCCATAGGAAGGTAGCGCGGAATTTATGCTTAAGCGCCAACTTCTATCATACTAGAATTGTAAAGAGGGCCAGTTGGGGTGTGGCCCGTGATCCGTGGAGAACTTGCGTGGGTTGGTGGACAAAGAAAGTTTGCAACATGCGGAGTAAAAGAGAGCATCCAACGGACGTTATGGGAAGAAGCCTGCAAGCTGCGCTCGGCCTCGTGTTGATTGGGTTCGTGCTGCTCACAGCGCCGACGCCCAATTTTGCGCAGGACCCGCCGCCACCTCCGCCGGACAAACCTGCGCCTCCCGCGGACAAGCCGATGCCCCCCAAAACAAACGCGGATAACGCGACCCAGAATGCGCCAGACCAGCCGAAGTGGGACCCGCTGCAGGCGGAAAGAGACATGCAGGTCGGCGAGTATTACATGCACAAAGGCGATCTGGACGCAGCGATCGACCGGTTCGAAGACGCAGCAGCGGCCAAGCCCGGGTTTGCACTTCCCTACAAGTACCTGGGCGAAGCGCAAGAGAAAAAAGGAATGAAGAAAAAGGCGATCCAATCCTATAAACGCTACCTGGATTTGTACCCGAAGGCCGAAGACAAGGACAAAATCCAGAAAAGGATCGACAAGCTTTACAAGGACGTAGAGAAGAAGTCATTGAGCTAGCCTGCATTGATCTCTTCAACGTTTTGACTGAAACGTCAGCGCAGCCCTATCGGCACATCATTCATGTCGGGGGAATCCATGGAATCGGCTGATCTTGGTCCGCGCGAACTCAACGCGCAAGATGATCCAGGATGCGACGAGCGCGGGCGAAATCGGCGAAGCGCTTTTCTTCTGCGCGAAATTCGGGGGAATGGGAGACGAGGCTGCAGCCTGAGCGCCGCGTGGGATGTTTGACGTGGAGCATCTCGTGGTAGAGAACATATTCGACCGCGACTTGCGGAACACCTGGATGGTCCATTCTGCGGTTTAAGACGATTTGGTTAGGGCCAGGATCGTAGCAGCCAAACTGCCGTCGCCAACTGCGCGTGCTCCAGCCAATATGCGGGCGCTGCAAACTCCCGGAGAAATACGTTTCGTTTAGCTGCTCGAACATTTGTTCGAGGTCGAAGTGCCGGCCGCGTGCGCTAGTGGAGGCAAGACGAACGCGCCCGCGGCGCATACGGCTGATGCGGCTACGAGTGCGATTAGAACGCGCGTAATTCAAATACGGCTCGACCAATACGCGGGGGGCTTTGCGGCGATAGACGCGCGACAGGAGCAAGGCGGCTGCGCCTTCGAGAACGGGCAGTGGGGCGCGCTGCAGCAGATCCGAGAAGCGGACGAAAACTACATCTTCGCGGCGGCGGATGGTGAGCACGAGGCTTGAGTACGGATAGAACTCAACGCGAAAGCGCGGCGGCCGGCCATCGCAGCCGAGCCTGATAAAGAGGCGCTGAAAAAGAGGAGCGCCTCCGGGGACTGGAGATCTCGCGCGGCGCGTGGTCGATTGCTTGGCTGCGGTCAATTGTTTCGCTAGCGTCATTTCTTTCGCCGAACAGGCGGAGGCGCGACGTTTTTCTTGGCGGCTTCGGCTTCCTTGGAGGCGTCCTGCGTGCCTTCTATGGCGTCGTCGAGATTGTCTTTATAAAACTCCGAGTCGGCGGCATCGGTGGGAATTTTTTGCAAAATGACGAGGAAGTCTTTCGTCCGCGAAGCCATCAGGTCGATGCCCTTGCGGATGTTCTGCTGTTTCTCAATGCCCAGCTGAATGAGATCGGCGGCATCGTCGACGCAACCGACGTAGGCGTTCAACAGAGAATTGATCATCTCCACATGCTTATTCTCGGAGGGGTGCTCCAATTCGTATTGCAGCTTCTTGATGCGGTCATCCGCGAAAGAGAGGAACAGTGTAATGCGCTCGTTGGGCGTTTCGGCCTCGCGGATCTTGTCGGCCTCAAGGGAGGAAAGATAGTCCTTCTGCGTCTGCGATGCGGCGCGAGCAGACGAACCGCTATGAAACACAGCAAGGGATAGAAACAAAATATAGAAACGAAGATTCATGGGTGCACTTCCGGATCGGGAGGAGTAGCTGGCGGCGTCGCCGGATCCGGCGGTTTGTTCTCGTGCTTTCTCGGAAAAAGGTACCTGAGCAATTCGTCGTCGATGGTTAAAAGATCAGTTCGAACAAGCTGCAAGGGAGGCTTGTATTCCGCTGGCGCGATCAGCAAGATTTCGTCGACTTGCCGCAAGCCTTTTTGAACGTGCATTTCGAGCTGCTTGTAGCCGTTGGGATGGCGCTCGGCATCCGGATTTTCTTTTTCCAGGACCTGCGAAGCGGCGCGAACATTGTCTCGGTATTTTTCCATTAGCAGGCCGACGGTTGTGTAATCGCCGGATTTCTCGGCGCGGATGGCTTCCTCGAATTCGGCGTCGCCCAGCTTTTGGAGCATTCTCGCTTTATGCACTCCATTCATTTCGCTGTCGAAGCGCGCTTGAAGATCGCTCAACTTGTCGGCAGCCTCGGCCAGGCCGCATAACGCGGCCAACAGGATCGGCAATGCAACGCGTTGCGCCACGCGAAGCCCCATGGGTTTACCTTTTCTGATCCAGCATACGACGCAATACCTTGCTGCGCTGCTGCGCTTGCCAGACCTGGTCGGGATTCTTGTCCTGGTCGAGCTGGAGAAACTTCTCGTACGCTTCGAGCGCAGGCTTGGGCTGGTTCAGCTTATCGTAGCAGAGAGCACGGACAAACCATTCGCCTGGGCCGGGTGTTTCAACCTTGCCAATCAAGTCCTGGGTAGCGAGGGTAGCTTGAAAATTCCCGCCAAGATAGTAAGTGGTTCTCAGATCCTTCCAGTAGACGAGATTGTTCTTGTCGATCTGCAGCGCGGCTTTCAGTTCCTTTTCGGCGGAAGCGAAGTCGCGCTTTTGAAGATACACACGGCCCAAACCGCCGTGAAGCTCTGCGTCCTGCGGAGCAAGCGCGATCGCTTTGCGAATCGTCACAATGGAATCGTCCCATTTTTTCTGGGCGATTTGGATGTCGGCGCGGGAACGGAGCGAATCGAGAGTGGGAGGCTTGCCAGCATCGGCCCGATCGAGTTCCGCGAGAGCGGCGTCGTACTGTTTTTGCTCGATCAGAAGATGGATCGCTCGAGATTCGGCGCCCGGAGTATTCGGTTGTACGGCGAGATAGTCGCGATACGCGGCGGCGGCTTCCGGCTTTTTTTGCGCGTCGAGAGTTTGCGCCAGGCCGAGGAGCGCTTGCGGTGACTTCGGTTCGAGTTCCAGCGCGGCGCGGAATTTTGTCTCAGCGTCCGAATAGCGTTTTAGGCCGACGTACAGACTGCCGAGGTGGATGACCACTTCTACGTCGCGGGGATCGAGACGGAGGGCGGCTTCGTAGGAGTCGACAGCAGCAGGGATATCGCCGGAACGCTCGAGGGCCTGGCCAAGCAGGAATCGCGGACGGCTTTGCGCAGGGAGAAGATCGACGGCTCGCCGGAGGGGCGGGACAGCCGCTGCGGGATCTTTTTCGCTAAGCAGAATGCCTAGATTCAAGAACGCTTCGGACATTTTGGGATCTAACGTAGTGGCGCGCTCGTATTCGGCGCGGGCCTCGTCGGGGCGTTTTAGGGCCGTGTAGGCGTAGGCAAGTTGGAAGTGAGCCCACGCGATGTCGGGTTTTTCAGCGAGGAATTTTTGGAGCGGAGTAATCGCGGCTTCGAATTGGTTGGTGTCAATGTCGTGCTGAGCTTCATCGAGAAGATCGTTGAGAGGATTGGCTAGCTTTTGAGTGCGGGTTTGGGGTTGGGAAGATTTTTGTTGGGAGGCTGATTGGGCGGAGGTGCCTGCGACGTTTAGGACGGGCAGGGCATGTTCACCCTGAGCTTCGAAGGGCCGTGCCCCTACGACTATGAGCCCGATTGCCGCGTATCTGAGTAAACTTCGGAGATTCATTGTTCGGGCGGAGGATTACCTGCGCCATTCGCGATTGTACCTGATGGCACTGTGGACTTGGATGCTCCGTTCGTGGAGCGCTTTGCCTGGCCATTCCCATTGAGAAGGCGGGCCAGGAACCGGCCAGTGTGTGAGTTTTGATTGCGAGCGACCTGTTCAGGCGTGCCCGTGGCGATGATTTTGCCCCCCTGGTCGCCTCCTTCGGGACCGAGGTCGATCAACCAGTCCGCGGATTTGATGACGTCCAGGTTGTGCTCTATGACCAAAAGCGATGCGCCAGATTCGAGGAGCTTGCGGAAAGCGGACAGGAGTTTGGCGATATCGTCGAAGTGCAGGCCGGTGGTGGGCTCGTCGAGGATATAGAGGATCCCCTGATTTTCTGTGCGCGCCAGATGCGCCGCGAGTTTGAGGCGCTGGGCTTCGCCGCCGGAGAGCGTGGTGGCAGACTGGCCGAGGCGGAGATAGCCGAGTCCGATTTCATTGAGAATGCGTAGCTTCGAGACGACCTTGGGGACGCCCGTGAAAAACGCTAGTGCTTCTCGAGCGGTGAGCTGCAGAACTTCGTGGACATTTTTCCCGCGATACCGGACATCAAGCACGCTGGTCTTGAAACGCGTGCCGCGGCATTCCTCGCAGACAAGCTCGACATCGGCCAGAAACTGCATTTCAACTGTGACGGTTCCATCTCCCTGGCAAGTTTCGCAGCGGCCGCCGGGGACGTTGAAGGAAAAATGGCCGGCCGTGAATCCGCGGCGTTTGGCATCGGGCGTGGCGGCAAAAACTTCGCGGATAGAGTCGAACGCTTTTAGGTAAGTGGCAGGATTCGAGCGTGGCGTCCGGCCGATGGGAGACTGGTCGACGATAACCACCTCGCGAATGCTGGCGTCGCCTTCCAGGCGGTCGCAAAATTCTTTCACGCTCCCACCCGTGCGGCTGGCGGCCAGCGCACGGTAGAGAACATCGTGAACCAGCGTGGATTTGCCGGAGCCGCTGACGCCGGTTACTACAGTGAGCGTGCCGAGCGGAATCATCAGGTCGATATTCTGGAGATTGTGTAGCGATGCCCCGTAAAGCCGGAGGAATTTGCCTGTGGGCTTATGGCGATTGTTCGGAACGGGTATGGATAATTCGCCGCTAAGATAACGGCCCGTGAGAGATTTGTGCTCCGCAAGCATGGCCTCGTAATTGCCCGCGAAGAGAAGTTTGCCGCCAAGTTCGCCTGCGCCGGGACCGAGGTCGATGACGTGATCGGCGGCCCGGATGGTGTCGGGATCGTGCTCGACGACCAGGACGGTGTTACCCAGGTCGCGCAGGGATTTGAGGATATCGATGAGGCGTTGCGTGTCCCGCGGGTGAAGGCCGATAGAAGGCTCATCGAGAACGTACAGCGCGCCTACGAGATGCGAGCCGAGCGAGGTGGCAAGTTGGATGCGCTGCGATTCTCCGCCAGAGAGAGTCGAAGTGAGCCGATCGAGCGTGAGGTAATCGAGGCCTACCTCGTCGAGAAATTGCAGGCGGCTGCGAATTTCTTCAAGAATTTTCTCCGCGACTTTGGCATGCAACTCGGATAGAACCAGCGTCGAGAAAAAAGTGCGCGCTTCTTTCACGGTAAGCCTGGTGATTTCGGTGATCGAGCGGCCTGCTACGCGGACGGCCCGGGCTTCGGGGCGAAGCCGCGTGCCGTTGCACTCCGGGCATGTGGCATAGCCGCGGTAGCGGCTTAGAAAAACGCGGACGTGGAGTTTGTATTTTTTGCGCTCAAGCCAATTGAAAAAGCCCTTTACGCCTTCGAAATTGTTTTCTGGATCGCCTTCCAGCACAAGCCGCCGCTGCTCGGCCGGGAGCTGGCGCCATGGAACAGTCAGTGGAATGCCGCGGCCGCGAGCCCATTTCTTGACGTCCTGGAGCAGAGCGCGGTAACGCGGCTTGGTCCAAGGCTCAATCGCACCTTCATCAAGCGACTTGCTGGAATCGGGCACGACGAGGTTGAGATCGAAATCGATGGTATTGCCGAAGCCCTGGCAGCGCGGGCAGGCGCCGTAAGGATTGTTGAAGGAAAAGAGGCGGGGCTCCGGCTCCTGATAGAGCGTACCGTCGCTTTTGCATTCGAAGCGCTCGTTGAAAGTGAGTCGCTCGGCGCGATTGCCCGAGGAGTCCGCGATGAATTCGAGAATGGCTTCGCCGTGGCCTTCCCGATAGCAAATTTCGATCGAGTCGGTGAGGCGTGAACGCGATTCGGGATTGACGGAGAGGCGATCCACTAGAACGTAGACAGGCTTCGAGAAGTCCACATCGAGAAGAGTTTCCGGCGAAGAAAATTCGTGCACCCGGCCGTCTTGGTAGAGGCGATTGAAGCCGCGCTTTTGGATGTCGCCGAGCGCTTGCTTTAGCAACTCTTGCGGAGGCGCGGGGGATTTTTTCTTGGGTACGCGGCGCGCTGGCCCGGTGGGGCCCTGCGGCTGAGCGATTCGCAGCGGATACATGACATAGAAGCGGCGCCCCGCCGCCAACGAGAGGACACGAGAGGCGATTTCCTCAGGGCTGTCGCGGCGAACTTCCGCGCCGCACTTGATGCAGAACGTTTGGCCGCACCGCGCAAAGAGGAGCCGGAGATAGTCGTAGATTTCCGTGGAAGTCGCCACGGTGGAGCGCGGATTGCGCGTCGAGTTTTTCTGGCGAATGGCGACCGCGGGAGCGATGCCGGAGATTTCGTCGACATCGGGCTTCTCCATGCGCTCCAGGAACTGGCGAGCGTACGAGGAAAGAGATTCCACGTAGCGTCGCTGGCCCTCTGCATAGACAGTGTCAAAAGCGAGCGAAGATTTCCCGGAGCCGCTGACTCCCGTGACTACCGTAATGGCGTTGTGAGGAATTTCGACGGTGATGTTGCGAAGATTATGAACGCGGGCGCCGCGGACGCGGATGGCCTCTTGTTCGCTAAGCACGGGTGTGAGTTCTTTGGTGGCCAAGGGGAAGCTCAGACAGCGCGTTCCGAGCGTGCTGCCTAAACTTCTAATTATACGACTAGCGCAAAATGGGAGCAAACGCCGGGCATTTCTTCAAGCTTTGCCGCAGTCTGAAGAACCCTTGCTGCAGGGACATTAGCGGCGGCTTCTGCAGCCGTCGATTCAAGCGCTACGGCTCTTGGGTCAGCGTAATGGTGCCAACTCCGCCCGCGACTTTGAGGTGAATGGTTACGGGAGACTTGCCGTAGAGGTCGTTGGTGTACTCGTCGCCATCGTGCTTGAGCCCGTGCGCGCTGATGGTGCCGATGCCGCCGCTGGCGTTAACGATGACGCCCACGTTTTTAGGCAGCCGGATGTTGGCCTCGCCGACGCCGCCTTCTAGATCGGCAGTGAGATCGGACTTGCGGTCGCCCGTAAGGTCGACATCCACCTGCCCGGCGCCCATGTCCAAGTTGAGGCGGGTTACATCAATGTCGCGGAGCCGCAGATTACCCCGACCGGCGCCCATTTCGATCTTGATTTCCAGCGGGATGTCGTTGGCAAAGTGGAGCGTCCAGTGGTTGTCGGAAGTCGTCCGTATATGGCTGTCGGAATTATCCTGAGAGATGCGCAGCTCGCCGACGGTTCCCGAGACGGAATAATCTACCTTCGGTGCTCCGGAAGAAGAGCGATAGTCAAAATCAGATTCTAGAAGATGACTTGAGTTTCCGCTTAAATTGAGTTCCCCCGCACCCAACTCCAGCGTCGCGCGCACGGTCTTGGCATCTTGGCGGTCGACGGTATGCGATTGATGCTGCATGGCGTAAACGCTGCCTCCCCGCCAATGCTCGAATCTTCGTCCACGCGCGAGAAGCACGACCAGCACAACCACTAGGGCAAGCGCAGCAATCGTGCCGCCCATGGACGATCTGACCTGCGATTCCGGATGCTGGCGGCGCTGCCAGCTATCATAGATTTTTCCAAGGCCGATGAAGATCAGGATGAGCGGCCAATAGTCTCGGAAAATCGGCCAGGGATCAAACGCTGGATGCCAGTTGGCGTAGAGGAAGATCACTCCGATTGCGATAAGAATGATCGGAAAAAATAACGAAACGCGCCGGGGAGTGCCGTCTTCAGCCATCACACACCTCTTCACCCTGTATTACGCGCCAAACAAGAAAAAAGTTCAGCTCTTAAGAAATAAACCGTTGGTTCTGGAGAATACCGGTCCAGCTTGAGCCGGTCAACGAGCAGTACAGTTAGCGCCGCTGCGGAAGATGGCTTTGCGTTTGTGCTAGAGTGCAGCGAAAGGCACGGACTTGCATGAACGAGGTTTAGCGATGGGGCGTTTTGATCGAGTCATTTGGATTGTGCTGGATAGCGTAGGCATCGGCGAATTGCCCGACGCGGCGGACTACGGCGACGTGGGGCGCACCACGCTGGGACACATTGCGGAGTCGCGGGCGCTGGCGTTGCCGAATCTAGTGCGCCTTGGGCTCGCGAATATTGCGCCGCTTGCGAATCTGCCGGCCGTCCCTTCGCCGATTGGCGCGTTTGGCAAAGGCGCAACGCACTCGCCTGGAAAAGATACGACTACGGGACACTGGGAGATGGCAGGAGTTTGGCTCGATCAGGCGTTCCCCGTTTATCCGAATGGCTTTCCGCGAGAATTGATCGCGGAATTTGAAAAGCAAATTGGGCGCGGGACACTTGGGAATAAACCCGCGTCCGGCACGGAAATTATCAAAGAACTCGGCGAAGAGCACGTGCGGACTGGCAAGCCGATTGTCTACACCTCAGGCGACAGCGTTTTTCAGATTGCCGCACATGAGGATGTGATTCCGATAGCTGAGCTCTATCGTATGTGCGAGATTGCTCGGAAACTGCTCGATGGGCCGAATCGGGTTGGGCGCGTGATCGCGCGCCCGTTTGCCGGTGCACCCGGCCATTTCGCACGGACGACGCGCCGCCATGATTATGCGGTCGATCCGCCGAAGCCTATGCTGCTGGATGTGCTCGCGGAGCGCGGCGTGCCGGTTTTTGGAATTGGGAAGATTCACGACATCTACAATGGGCGCGGCGTCGAGAAGTTCGTCACAACTACGGGCAACGCCGACGGGATGGCGAGGCTCACCGCTGCACTCCAAGAACGCAAGGGCGGGCTTATTTTCTGCAACCTCGTGGATTTCGACATGCTCTACGGGCATCGCAAAGACGTCGAAGGCTTTGCCGAATCGCTCGAAGAGTTTGACCGAATGTTGGGGCCGTTTATGAGGCTGTTGACCGTTTCGGATTTGCTCATGATTACGGCCGATCATGGTTGCGACCCCGATCCGCGCTGGCCGACCACCGACCATTCGCGCGAATACGTGCCCATTCTGGCGTATTCCCCGGGAAGCGGCGCGGGCGTGAACCTTGGCGTGCGGCAGACGCTGGCCGACATGGGCCAGATGGTTGCTGAAAACTTCGGCGGGCAAATTCCGCACGGAACAAGCTTTCTTCGCGATATCAGCGCATGACGAACTTGCCTGGAGAGTTGGCGAGCTTTCTATCCGTCGTCCGCGGCGCGCGGAACTCCCTTTCCGACCCGAAAACTGTCTATTTTCTGCGTCTTAGCGCATCATGACTTCCTAACGTGGTGCGTGGCAATCTAGAAGCGAAGAGTGAAAGTGGCCTCTCGCGGAGGGAGCAACGGTATGGATATGTTCAGAAAAGGCGGACGGGACGACGCCGAATTTGAGATGAAGAGGGCCGCTCCGTTTTTGAAGCTGGGTATCATTGGGGTTGGAGTGCTGCTCATCTTGTTAGTGATGGGGCTGTTCCTGCTTCGCGTGACCCGTATCGAGCCAGGTCACGTAGGAGTACAGATCAATCTGGCGGGAAATCAGCGCGGAGCATCCGAAATACCGGTGCGCACGGGCTGGGTGGTGTATTCCCCGCTGAGCACGGAGATCATCGAATTCCCCACTTACGTGCAAACCGTGAAGTGGACAAAAGACGTGAATGAAGGCCATCCCATCAACGAAGAGATGGGCTTCAATTCGAAAGAAGGCATGGAGATTTTCGTGGACGTTTCGCTCTCGTACGCCATCGAAGCGGCGAAAGTGCCGGACTTCTACGTGAAGTATCGCGTGTCGGACATGGAAACTTTCACACACGGCATCCTGCGCGATGTGGTGCGCAATTCGCTGAACGAGGTGGCATCCACATACACGGTAGAGGACATCTATGGCGAGAAAAAAGCGGAGTTTCTGGGGAAAGTACAGACGAAGATCGAGGACAAAATGAAACCCGTGGGTGTGAGCGTGCAACAATTCGGATTTATCGGCGCGCCGCGAGTGCCGGCGGTGATTGCGGCGGCGATCACGGCAAAGGCGCAAGCCATTCAAAAGTCCGAGCAGGCTAGAAACGAACTGGCAACGACGCAAGCCGAAGCCGCAAAGAAAATCGCGGAGGCCGAAGGCGACGCCAAGTCCTTGGTGACACGCGCGCAGGGCGAAGCCGACGCGAATCGAATCCGTCAGAATTCCCTGACGCCGCAACTCCTGGAGCTGCGCCGCATCGAAAACAGCCGCGCCTTAATCGATAAATGGAATGGCCAGTTGCCGACAGTCGAGGCAGGCCAAGGCAGCGGGATGATCTTGCAGCTCCCCAAGCCTCAATAGCGGAGAACGCGTTGGCTCAACTCCGCGGGCTGGGTTCGTCTCCGGCTTCTAATTCTCCCGAGGCTTCCCGACATGATCGATGATGAGAATTTCCGCAGGGCCATTTTCCGATTCCAGTTTCAGCCCAAGCTGTTCCTGGAGTGCCCTTAAGAGCGCAGGTTGGCCCTCCTCTGGCGCCCAATGTAGGGTGAAATCATAGTTGCCGGTTAGCCCGGTTTTATCCTCAATGATGCTGCCGCCGAATTCTTGAGACAGCTGCCGCGACAATTCCCGCACCAGCAACGCGAGGGGGACCCCCTGAGCTATTAGCTCGCCTTTTTCGAGGTGCATCATGCCCGGTCGCCCGCGGCCGTTCGCGTCTTTGAAACCGTTAGGATAGCTGTCGCCAAGCTTTGCCTCATGAAGTTGGGAACCGTGCTGCGCGATTACCAGGTCGTAGACTGGAAGATGCTGGAATTCGCGATGGAGCGTCAGCCTGAACCGATCCGACAAAAGCTCCCGAAGCATGTGCCCCCGCTCAAGGGCGAGTTGATCTTGGCTAAGCTCCTGAAGGGCATCGACTATAGATTTATCCCATTTCGCTTCGATGTCGAATGTTTCAGAATGGAGCCAGCTTGGAGCGCCTGAGATTTGGTTGTCTCCGACCCTGTATGCGGCTTTGATAAGCGTCTCGAGCGAGACATTTGTCGCCGTGAACCTGTCAGCCGTGAAGCCCATCTTGGCAATCCGGTTGGCAGGCTCGTTTGGCCCGATCGAAATAGGTTTAATCAAAACGGCTTCATAGATTGGAGGAATGACACCTGTGATTTGGTTCTGCGACGCAGCCCTGCTTTGAGTTGCACTGAGCAGGCCAACCGCGATGGGCATAGCGACGGCCAGCAATCCAGCCGCGGCGAGCAACATCTTTCTGCCCAAATCTAGATCGCGTGCGCGATTTTTAGCCATGATGTTGACGATCCTTTTCTTGAGATCGGCGCCGGTCACTCCGGCGGCAAAATGTAGCGGGGATCCCACACAGAATTCGCAAATCTTCAGAATGCTTTCGGCGTAGACCTGCCGATCGCTGCCCAATTCGAGAACTTGTTCGTCGCAAGCGCGCTCGCGCTCTTGTAGCAGTCGCGCTCCGAGCCACCAAACCATCGGGTGAAACCAAAAGATGGCTTCCACAGCCATGTGTAAAGCGGCCGACAGATTGTCGCGACGACGTACGTGACAAAGTTCGTGCACGAGGATGGCCTCCAGATGCCCATTTTCTAGGCGCTCCGAAATGCCCTGCGGCCACACAAGCGCCGGCCGAACGATCCCAAAAATGCCCGGCTCCAGCGAAGCCAATGTCAGCCGCATCTCGATTTGCTTCGACACTCCCGCCGCTCCCTCCA
>Ga0074044_10003135_pt1 | contig 14196 bp, 11 predicted proteins | sample BogForMeECP23OM1_FD_94443 | JGI IMG/M metagenome (GOLD analysis project Ga0074044, IMG submission 94443) | Bog forest soil microbial communities from Calvert Island, British Columbia, Canada - Bog Forest MetaG ECP23OM1 | ecosystem: Environmental > Terrestrial > Soil > Wetlands ... | reverse complement strand
GGAAAAAAGAGCGGAGGGCGATCGAGATCTCCGGTCATCGTCGGCGCGCCGCTTGCGGCCATCACCGTAAGATCCGTCGCAGCATATTCGCTCTTCGGGCCGGTGCGCACGAACGGAGTGATCGTGCATCGAATCACGCTCGGTGCAAACTCGATCGAGTCGAGCGGCGATGCTCGCCCGGCACCGGCCGCTTCGATCACGACATCAAATTTTGTCGCGAGGGCTCGCGTCAGCGCCTTTCCGTCAGGCGACGAAACGTCAAGCGTGACACCGCGTTTGTTGTAATTGAGCCCCTGCCAGGTGAGGCTGCGCTCGATTCCGGGAATGCCGTCGAGGAACGGAGCAAGCCGCCGCCCCGGAGATCCCGCAGGCGGCTCGACGACGACGACATCCGCACCGAGATCCGCGAGCATCCGACCCGCGAGCATTGTCTCCGGCGCAGAGATTTCCAGCACGCGAACGTCATCGAGCATGCGCGTGGCTCCCGCTATCACTCGTTGCGCGATGCGTAGGGCTCGTCATCGGGCCGAAACATACTACTTGCCGACCCGCTTGCAAAATTGACGCGAGCGAAAGTTTAGTCCTATCGTCTCCAGCGGGAGGCCATCATGCCCAACCGCACAGCCGTTCATCCCGAACTCTACTCGCCAGACTACGCCGACAATCCTTCTCTAAGCGGGGGCAAATGCCGCGCGTGCGGTTATGCGTTCTTTCCCCCGCAGCGCTATGGATGCGAATCATGCGGTGCGCCGCCCGAAAAGCTCGAGGCAGTGCAATTGGCCGGACGCGGCACGCTTCATTCTTACGCAACCGTTCATCTGCATATGGGCAAGGACATCGAGGCTCCGTTCACGATCGGCCTGATCGTCCTCGATGACGGCCCTGCGATTCGATCCACGCTTACTAACCGCACCGACGCGGGCCTCGCCATCGGCGATCGCATGAAGAGCGTGCTCGTTGCGGCCGGTACCGATCAGGAGGGCAATGAGATGGTCGAGCTGCGCTTCGCCAGGGCAGAGGCAAGCAAATGAAAAAGAAGCTTCGTGATATGCGTCCAGTCTATGTGGTCGGCATCGGCCTTCATCGATATCAACGGCTCAGCGAAACTCCATACGTGACGCTCGGCCTTACCGCGGTACGGGAGGCTCTTGCCGATGCTGCCCTTGAATGGCGATCGGTCGAGTCGGCCTACACCGGTACAGCTCTGATCGGAATGGCGGCCTCGCGACCGATGCTGCGTCATCTCGGCGCGACCGGAATTCCGATGGCCCAGGTTGAGAACGCATCCGCTTCGGGCTCGACCGCATTTCGCCAGGCGTGCATCGATGTAGCCAGCGGCCTGACCGATGTTTCACTTGCGTTGGGCGTGGACAAGCCGGGCCCCGTCGCGATGGCGCCGGGAAAGACCCGAATGCGAGATCTGGTCGGCTCGCGCGTGGTGCCCTTCACCCACTTCGCGCTGCTCACGCAGGAGTACATGACTCGGTACGGTGTGAGCGCGCAACAGATTGCGCAGGTCGCCGTCAAGAACAATCGCAATGGCGCGAACAACCCTTACGCACAGCGCCAAAAGGCTGTAACGCTTGAAGAAGTGATGGCCGGGCCGGCGATATCCGGGTCGCTGACGCGCCTTCAATGCTGCCCCGTCGGCGAAGGCGCAGCCGCGGTGATCGTCGCCTCCGACGATGCGATCGGGCAACTCGGAATCGATCGCAATCGCGCGGTTAGAGTCATCGCGTCGGTAACGAGAACCGAGCAGGTATACCGCGGAGCGAAGAATTTTGACGCCGAGTTGACGCGCGAAACGGTCCAGCAGGCGTTTGACGAAGCCGGCATAGGGCCTGGCGACCTGGATCTGATGGAACTCCATGATGCATTCACGATTGAAGAACTGCTGTACGTGGAGGCGATGGGGCTGTGCGCGCCGGGCAAGGCCGCGGGCGCGATCGCGGCGGGCGAGTTCGATATCGGCGGCCGTTGCGCGGTAAGCGCGTCAGGCGGACTGCTCGCAATGGGCCATCCGATCGGACCGACGGGAGCCGGGCAGATCGCCGAGATCACGCGCCAGTTGCGAGGCGAAGCCGGCGTACGACAACAGCCGAACGCGAAGACAGGGCTCGCTCACATGGTCGGCGTTGGCGCCGTTTGCGTCGCTCATGTCCTCCGGAAGGGCGCGTGAACGATGCTGTCGAATCCGCATTCTGACTGTTCTCCGGAACTTCACCCACGATGATATCTCGTTGCAATCGACTACCGCCTAACTCTTCCAGCAGCGTCTTGGCGTCCTTCAGGTCGGGGGTGTCGAAGCCCTCGGTGAACCAGCCGTAGATTTCGGCGGCGGGCCACCCCCAAAACTCTGGACGCTTCGTGCTTTTGGATTTTCTGGTAGCCACAGGTAAGGCCACCTTCCCATTAGTGTCTCTGCTTTCACTTGGTCAATTCGAAAAGTCGCAGCGACTGCCCGACTTATTGCACAATGGTATGCAAGTGGATTAGAAGATAATGCAAGCGGTTGACCGTTACGAGAGTTCTAGGATGTCTGCCACGAGACCGGTATGGCTAGACCCGACACCGTAATTGTCCTTGTTCCTGGCGGAATGGGAACGAGCCTGGATTTGGGCTCACTTGAGGTCTGGAATTCGTCGACCTCCGCGCTGTGGATGGTTCTGGACCCGGCCCTTCTCCTTCCCTGGTTGCCGTTGACACCGGTCTCTTTGGTGCCTGTATACGGTGACTTCTTGGCGTTCCTCGGTTCTCAGGGATACAGCCAGGCAAATGACAACCTTTATCCTTTTGCTTACGATTGGCGACAGGGGTTGCTATACTGCTCGACAGCACTCGCTGACTTCGTCAAAACCCGAGTCGAACCGAATCTCGCGGGAAGAAAAATTCTCTTCCTTGCGCATAGCTACGGCTGCATGGTGACCCGCTGGGCGATACTACTTCCATTGGCTGCGCCCCTCATCAACAATGCCCTGATTCGAGGAATAGTAGCTGCAGGTCCGCCAATGCTGGGTATCCCCTCGGCCTTCAAGAATCTGGTCGCGGCTCCTGATCTAGGTAGCCTTTTTTATGCCGTGTTTCAAATGACACGGTTCTTATTCCCAGCTCTAGCCGAAGAAGTTCAAGTCTCAATCAATCGGGCCCTTGTAGCGGTTACTGCTCAACTTGAGTGCATACCGACCTATCCGATCCTTAGCGGAGGTAGCTATACAGGACCACAGCCCTACAGCGCCTTCAACTGGAGTGGACTGCCACCTGAATTGCAGACGTTGATCAATGCCGTACAACAAGACTTGACAGCAATTACCACGGCGCCTTGGACCGGAGTGGTCATGACAGTGTTTTTGTCAGACACCACACCTACCGATACGGGCTACATTCTCGATCCGAATGATCAACTACTGCTTGGGTTGCCACCCGGGCCCGGCGATGGGACCGTCCCATATCAGAGTGCCCAGGCATTCTCCTCCGCGTCTGCAAACGTCGTGAATCTTACCTATCCTCACATGACGCTTTTTGACGATCCTGTTGGCCGAAATTTTTTAATTAATAATGGCGTCATATAGATAGATATGAGTAACGACGAAACCAATGTGGAAAGAATGAGGCGCGCACTAGAAAATCAGGTTCGCGAGAGGCTTGAGAAGCGGATCAGCACACGGATCCAATGCGATCCTCCGGTGGCGAAAGTTAGCGATACAATTGTCGTGCGAGCGGACATGATGGCCCCGCCGACGATCGCGGCTCAATTTAAGCCTGTGGTGCGATGCGTCGAGGTGGAGGGATTTGGAAAGCGAATGCTGAAAAGAAGGGGGGTCCGGACAGGAGACGAAGTTTCCTTCGAGGCCAGGTTCCGCGGTAAGGAGTTGGGGATCGGCTCGTTTCGCCTGCCGGTTTATGCTTTTCAGGAAGCAACCGATCCAATCGGCTACGGCAGCATACAGCTATTCACAAGGAAGGAGGTGGTCGCAGCCAGACGCGAGGTAACTCGAGCGCTCCTAGGCCGCTCGCACGAGATCACAACTGTGAAGGCTTCGAGGCGTAAGAAGCCTGGACGTATCGAGGCGAAACCATCGCACCGTCGAGTTCCATATAGGAAGTAAAGCGTCATTCGGCAGCGATACGCAATGAAGTCAATCCCCGTGATAGTAGGGCACTCTCATATTGAGGTTGCCGCCCAGGTTGTGCGAGTCGAAAGGTCTTGAACCGTTGCGCAATCGCGGCGACTACAATCACACCTAGAGAGCGGGCGATGTTTACCCCGAGGCAGCTGTGAATTCCATCTCCGAACGCAACATGGTCATTCGGATGTCTGCCAATATCGAATCGTTCTGGCTCCGTGAAATGAACGGGATCGTGATTCGCGGCGCCGACCAACGCTAGCGTAATCGCGCCGGCCGGTATAACAGTCCCTCCAACATTTGCTTCGCGGCGACAGTATCGCAACACCGCTTGCACGGGACTGTCATAACGCAGGCTCTCTTCGACCGCAGAGGTAACAAGCTGTGGATTTGATCGAAGACGAGCGTATTCGTTTTCGTGCTGCGCAAATGCGAGCAGACCGTTGGAGACTAGGTTGGCGGCAGTCTCGCTCGCAAACAGCGTCAATACGCACGTCGAGACCATCTCCTCCAGGTTCTCTTCCGAGGAGTCGCGGGCCTGCGAGACCATTGCACTTATGAGGCCGTCAGTGGATCGCTCTTGTTTTCGGGCAATGGCTTGGCTGAAGTAGGCACGCAGAGCCGTGATTGCGTCACAAAGCGGCGCGTTCTGCGGTGGCTTTAGCGCTTCGAAAGGATCGTGCCCATTTGCCCCCAGTCTAGCATCGCTGACAAGAGCCGATACCATTTCAATGTAACTGCGTGTCGCCGCGAAGATCTCGTCAGACCACGACCTGAGCGGCAGCTCATCTTCAGAGGGAATGCCGAGTAGTTGCGCGACAACCTCGGACTGAAGCGGAGTGGCCAAGTCACGAACCGCATCGAACTCCGAGACGCGCTCAATCTTCTGGAGCAGCCGCTCAACAGTCGCGCTAATCGCATGTATGAGGCGCACGTGCGGACTCCTTTTCACATCATAGTAGCTTCCAATGGCTCTTCTGAGTCTGGTGTGCTCGGGTGGATCTGAATGAAGCATCGGGCGGATTCCGGCAAACGGGTCAAAGTTGGCTAGGATGAGCTGGTCGGGCACGACACTCGAAAATGTTTTGTAATCGCGCAATATTTCAGCGACATCGAGGTAGCGTGCGGCGACTACGCAAGGCAGTGCCCGATTCAGCCTTACCGGTGGTCGATCGAGGAGCTGCGGATAGTAGGAATAGGGTTCATTGCGGAAGGACTGGTCAAACGGATTTAGCAACTCTGCCGGTAGTCTATCTGACATTTTCCGCTCTCATTAGATCTAAAGGTTGACGCTCAGACTATAATTGCCACCTGCGGGCGGCGGTTACTGTGAATACGAAGCCTCGTAAGATATACTTCGCCCACCGGTGGAACCGCAATCGGTGAATCGATGAAAGCGCTCCTACTATCAACTCCGAAGTTGAGACTTGTCTGGTGGCTCAGCGCCGCCACCTGCATTCTGATCTCCGCAGGCTACTTTTTGATCTATCAACTGGTGCTGCTTGGCCTTGGGGTGTGGGTGATGCACTTCGAGTATCGCACCATAGAACTCGTAGCTTTCGATGATCACGACAGGCAACTGGGGAGCGCTGAATTCTTCCGCTCGTGGCTACCGACCTTGATCGTGAGAGATCGAGACGGTTCGCCCGTTCTGGGGATGCAGTACGGTCTCGGCGCACCAAAAGTCGCAGTTGCGAGCGTCGGGCCTGTGACTCTGGAAATGTTATGGAACATTCCCGGCTTCGGCCGCGTGCTGGTTGCAGCAGACAATCAAGGCCGAGGCTACGAACCGCCCCGGCATGGTCGACTCAGGATCGAACTCTTACCAGAGTTTGCTCGGTCACGCGTGGCGCGCGTCCGCTTGTGGGTTGCGCAGCACAATGGAGGGTTAATGGCGAGCGCCGGAGCTCGTCGCAATATTGATACCGCGACCGAGCTGTTAAACTCAGTGCAAGTTTCCCCAGATTCCGGTGAGCGTTCGCGATTGGCACTCGAGGCTCTCCGCCTCGCGATGTGGGCCGGCGAAAGCGAAGTGCTTGCCGAAGCACGCGATACAATTCGCAGAAGCCGCCGCGGCAGTCTGCGTTTGATCGTAAGAGATAATCGCGGCAACCCGCTTCCGCACCTCAAGGTCCATTTCAATCAGACTCAATTCGACTTTTTATTCGGCGCGTATAGCGATGGCTACGACGCACAAACAATTGAGCAATGAGGTCCCTTGGTCTCAACTACGCAATGCTACTGATGACGTGGGACCGGACTGAGCCGAACCCTGGCGAGTTCTCGCTCGACTACTTTGACCGTTTGTTCGAACCGGCAGCGCTCAGAATTAAAGGATTCACGCTCTGCGAGCATGGAATGGTTTGGTTCAAAGACGGAGAAGTGCCTGCGTATCTAGCCGAATCAAAAGGAAACACTGATGCTGTAGTCGCCGCTGTCAACCATCACGTACCTAGGTTGCTCTCGCATTATGGTGAGCAGATTCAAATCTGGGAATCGCTCAACGAGGGGCATCCTCAGTGGTCGCGGTGGGATCTGAATGACCAGGGAATCCTTCGCGTCGCGAAGGCATCCGCGGATAGTATCCGCAAACAAGCGCCTCGCGCTCCAATCATGGTGGATGTTGCACTTCCGCTGCGTGAAGACGTGGCGCTCAAAGACTATCCATTGATGGGTGCGATTAGCCGAGGCCGAGTTGGCGACCGAACCGCTGAGGGCTTCCGCCATCTGAAGCGCCTTTCGGCAGCCGGCGTCCCCTTCGATGTAATTGCACTCCAATTTTTCGAGGGTGCTTGGGTTGATATCGCAGGGGGTCTGCAAGTTCCGGCGATCGACGTGTTTCGGCTCGCCTGCGAGTTGGACAGGTTCAAGCGGTTTGGCAAACCGCTCCAACTTGCCGAGATCGCGGTCGGCTCGTCGCACAGGAATTCATGGATGGCTAGTATGTGGCACGCGCCGGCCAATCAGGTGACGCAGGCTGACTATCTTGAGGACGTTTTCACACTGGCGTACGGCGACCTCCAGGTAGAAGGCATTAACTGGTGGGGGTTCAACGACACCTACCGTTTCGTGATCGATGGCGGATTGTACGATCCCGCGGGGCGCCCAAAGTTGGCCGCTGTGCGGCTGCAGAAGTTACTCGAAGGATGGCGCAGCAGCGGTGACGGAGTGACCGGTTCCGATGGCGCCGTGGATTTTGAAGGTGCACCTGGACAGTATTTCGTATCGCTGGTTTCGGGCGGCTGCGAGGTTGGTGCCCAGGCGCACATTGCACAGGGTACCGCAACGACCGTTACAGTTGTTCCGGTCGAGGTGCGACGTTCGACACCCGACACGCACAGAAGCACGCTCCATTGCATGTAACGCGCGTCGAAACTACGCCTCTCCGGCTACCTCTCACATAAACCGAACTTCTCGAAAGGCATTTCCCTTCGGCAGGTATTATCGTAGATCTATCTGACTGGGGACTTCGAGACTCGAAGCGGGCCAAATGCAGTGCTCAAATTGTGGAACGGAAACTCCGAGTGATGCGCGATTTTGCATCGAGTGCGGCGCTCCCGTAGGCCGACGATGCACGAACTGTGGTTTGTCGAACCCGTCTCACGCAAAATTCTGTGGTGGTTGCGCGACACGCTTGGGGCTGTCGGTGGACGCCGTAACAGCTTCAGAGGGCTCGCGTACTGCCCTTGTTGAGACCCGCTCTTCAACCGCCAATGAATCGCTCCGTGACACGGGCGAACTTCGGCACATGACGGTTGTATTCGTCGACCTCGCCGACTCGACTAAGATTTCGCAACAGCTGGATCCCGAAACATGGCGTGACATCATAGCTCGCTACCAACACTTGGCTGCGGCTGCCGTCACCCGGTTCGAGGGTCGCGTAGCTCAATACCTTGGCGACGGTCTGATTGTGTACTTCGGTTTCCCCGAGGCTCACGACGACGATGCGGAGCGCGCCGTACGCTCAGGTCTTCTTATTGTTGATGAAATCCGCGGCCTGAATGAAGCACTTGAGGCGGAGGGTCTGCCGCAACTAGGCGTCCGAGTCGGTATCCACACCGGAGCAGCTATAGTTTCCGAGGGCGCAGCAAACGAAGCTTCTATTTATGGTGATACTCCAAACATTGCTGCTCGCGTACAAGCTGAGGCTGTGCGCAATTCAGTATTTGTCACGTCAGCCGTGCACCGGCTGGTTTCAGGGATGTTCCTAGTCGAGGATTGCGGGAAGCGCGCGCTCAAAGGTATCACAGAGCCGCTGCAGCTGTTTCACGTCATGCGCCCGAGCGGCATGCGTTCGCGACTTGATGCCGCGGCAGCCGCTCATGCGCTGACCCCGTTCGTAGGACGTCAAGATGAGTTCCAGATTCTGCACAGTCGATGGACCAAGGCGCGGAATGGCGAAGGACAAGTAATATTCATAGTGGGTGAAGCTGGTATCGGAAAATCCCGCCTTGTTCACGAATTCCGTGACCAGATCGCGGGAATGCCACACACCTGGATCGAATGCGCGGGTTCGCCTTTATTCCAGAACGCACCTCTTCATCCGGTGAGCGAATTGCTGCAGCAAGCGCTTGCGTTAAGGCCGGACGCGGCGTCCGAGGAGCGATTACGTGAATTGGAGAACAGACTGCGGGCCGTTGGACTAGACCTGGGCGAAGCGATTCCCCTGATTAGCCCTCTGATGAACTTGCCAACGCCCGAGAGCTATCCAAAATCGCTCGGCACACCGGAAGAGCAGCATCGCCGGCTACTCGGTATCCTGGTGAAATGGCTATGCGCGTCGGCGCAAATTCAGCCGCTCGTATTAGTGGTGGAGGATCTGCAGTGGGTCGATCCTTCTACTCTCTTGCTCCAGGAGCTACTCGCTGAACAAGGTGCCACGGCTCCGATGATCCTGCTATTTACTTCAAGGCCCGATTTTCGCCTGCAGTGGCCGTCGCGCGCGCATCATGCGCAGCTCGTGCTGAATCGCCTCAGCCCAGGTCAGGTGATTGAATTGATAGGCGGGAAAGCGGCCGGAAGTGTAATTGGGCGCGATGTGGTCGATGCCGTCGTGAAACGCGCCGGCGGCGTGCCGCTATTCGCCGAGGAGTTGGCGCAGCTGGTTCTGGATAGTGACCACAAGACGATCGCGCACGAGATACCTGCAACCCTCCACGACTCCCTGATGGCACGCCTGGATCATCTCGGTTCTGCCCGAGAACTGGTCAAGGTGGGCGCGGCCATTGGAAGTGAATTCAGTTACGAGCTGCTCCGGGCTGTGACCAGGATGTCTCAGCCGGAGATGCAGTCCGCGCTGAAAAGAGCGACCGATGCCGAGCTTCTGTACGTGCGAGGGATCGCGCCGGATTCCAGTTACATGTTCAAGCATGCATTGGTGCGCGATGTGGCATATGGAACTCTGCTCAAAAGCAAGCGCCGAGAGCTCCATCATGCGATTGCGCATGCTCTCACCGCTCGATCTCCTGAGGCGTCATCGCAGCCCGAGCTGATCGCGCATCATCTAACCGAAGCGGGCGAATTCGACTCGGCGATTACCGAATGGAGTCGTGCGGGGGGTCGAGCTGTTGCGCGCGGGGCCCTCAAGGAGGCGGAGAATCATTTCAGTCGCGCTTTGGAACTACTCGACAAGCTTGGTGATGTACCGGAATTGGCGCGTCGCAAATTGAATGTGAACCTGTCTCTTGCACAGGTAATGCAGTCGACGCACGGTTTCGCCACGCCGGCGATCGATCCGATTTACGCTCGAGCGCGCTCTCTCGCGACGCAGTTCGGGAGACCTGCGGAACTTGTTTACACGCTGGTTGGCATTTGGTCTGCCAACCTGAGCCGCCGCGAGTTGCGCGCCGCGCAGGAAATCGCCGAGCAGGCTCTTGCCGCTGCTGAATGCGAGGGCGAGTCGAACCTGCTTGTCTGGGGTCATTATGCGGTCGGAACTACGTGTTATCAGCGCGGCAATTTGGCTCTTGCTTACGACCATCTCAAACGGGCGCGGGCCTTATACAAACAGGACGAATATCAATCAACTCCATATGATCCCGGCGTATCGACACTTGCGTATTTGAGCCGCACCGCATGGCACCTCGGATTGCCCGACACCGCGCGTGTCGATGCCGCCGACTCGTTGCGCCTGGCCGAGCGTCACAACAAGCCAGCCTCAAAAGCGCTTGCTCTATCCGTGCTTGCCGGTCTGCATATTTCTCTTTGCGAGCCACAACGCGCAGAGGAATTTGCTGCTCAACTGGCGGATCTGGCCGCCAGCCAGCGCATGCCCTTCTTTCAAGCCGACGCTGAGATTCTGCGGGGCGCAGCAATCGCGGACCAAGGGCGTCTTCAAGAGGGCATCGAGTTGATGCGAGGTGGACTCGCGCAACAGGCCGCCGAAAGGCATCTTGCGGGCCTGAGCTATTACACATGTTTTCTCAGCCGGGCCCTACTTGCCCAAGATCGTTTCGATGAAGCCGCGACCGCTATCGAGCAGGCTCTCGCAGCCCTTCCGGAGCAGGAACTCGACCATGTGCATCTGATACGTTTGCGCGGCGAGATTCTCGTCCGCAGTGCGGAGCTTCTGGGAAAAAGCGGAAACGAGTGTCCCGAGGCGGCAGAACGTGACTTCGAGGAGGCACTCAGGATCGCACGCGGCATGGGTGCAAAGGTTGAGGAACTGTTGGCCGCCACGAGCCTGGCCCGGCTGCTCGCCTCTCGAGGAAAACTAGAAGATGCGTACCACCTGTTAGCGCCGATGTGTTCGAGTTTCGAGGAGGGTCTCGACGCAAAAGTACTGCAGACGGCCAAATCGTTTCTATCTACAATTGAAACGTAGCCGGTTGTGCCTCCCGAACACATTATCCGGCATGACGCGCTGATGGGCGTGATGATGGTCGCGGCATCCGGCGGGAAAGCCCAGCGGAGCAGTTAAGATACAGCGCTCCGCTACAGCTACTTCCCGGTGAAGGCGAAGTGCTCGTCCATTCGCTTCTGCACCTCACTTAGGTGGTTACAGTACTGGAAGAAGCCGCCGTTATAGTTGCCGTCCTGCCGGCGCTGGAACTCACCCTCGAAGTTGTAGTAGCCCGGCGTGCATTCCTGGTTACGACTGGTCTTGCCGCGATGTTCGATAACTTCCTGCACCCACCATTCCTCCGCCTCCCGGGTCGCATCGATGGATTGAAAGCCATGACGGCGGGCGTAGTCGATGCACGCAGCGATGTGATCGCCCTGGGCCTGTAGCATGTCGGTTAAATTGAACTGGAATGAAGCCTGATAGCCGCCCATGATGAAGAGATTCGGGTAGCCCTGCGAGTGGATTCCAAGCAGGGTGCGAATGCCTGCGCGGTACTTGTCATTGAGCTCGAGGCCATTCTCTCCCTTGATCTGGTTGTAGATGCCGGTCTTCTGCACTTCGAAGCCGGTGGCGTAGATGAGGACGTCGAGCTCGTACTGCCTACCCTCGAACACCGGACCTTTTTCGTTGATCTCCGTGATGCCCTTGCCTTTCGTATCAACCAGGTGAACGTTGGGCCGGTTGAAAGTCGGCAGATAATCGTTGTGGAAGCACGGCCGCTTGCACAAGAGCATGTACCACGGCTTGAGTGCCTCGGCGGTCGCCTTGTCCTTGACGATCGCATCGATGCGCTGATGAATCTTCATCATGGCCTCGATGTTCGCGTTCTCCTGCCGGCGGATTTTCTCCTCGGGAGACATCGCAGCCTGCTTCGCTCTCTGCGCCTCGGTCATCAGCGGCTGCATACGCGCGCGAGCGCGCCGCTCAGCCTGCCATCCATGGCGTAGCTTTCTCGCCCAGTTGGGATCGGTCGGCCAATCGTCGCGGACGTCAATTGAAGATGGCGTGCGTTGGAACACGTATAGCTCTTTGGCTGCCGCGCCCAAGCCCGGTATGGCCTGTACCGCTGTCGCCCCGGTCCCGATGATACCCACGACCTTGTCTTCGAGTCCCGAAAGATCCGGCTTGGTGTAAGCGTAGTCCCAGCGCGAGGTGTGAAAAGAATGTCCCTTGAACGTTTCGAGGCCTTTGATCTTCGCCAGCTTGGGTTTGGAGAGAGTGCCGTTAGCGCAGATGACGAAGCGCGCCTTCATCTTGTCGCCGCGGTCCGTAGTGAGGTTCCACATCTGTTCTGCGGGATCCCAAACGGTGGAAGTGACGGTGGTCTGAAAGGTGGCGAGCTCGTAGAGGTTGTATTTTCTGGCGATGGCTTGGCAGTGCGCGAAGATCTCGGGGCCCTTGGCGTAGTGATCCTTGGGCACGTAGTCGAGCTCGTCGAGCAGAGGCAGATAGTCATAGGCGACGACGTCGCACGCCACGCCGGGGTACCGGTTCCAGTACCATGTGCCGCCGACGTCAGCTCCGCGCTCGACGATGCGAATGCTCTCGACGCCATGCTCCCGCAGCCGCGCGGAGGTCAGAAGCGCTGAGAATCCTCCGCCGATAAACAGGACTTCGACGGTGTCGTTGATGGGCTCGCGAGACGCGACCTCGCCGGCGTACGGATCAACTTCGTATTTCGCCAGCTCGCCCGTCAAATCGGACGTGTACTGCGCGGTCCCATCCGGGCGGTAGTTCAGCCTGAGGTCGCGTTCCTCAGCGTACTTCCGCTTGATGCTATCGTAGAACTCTTGCGGCCGCGTGGGTCTCGCGGCCATTCCAATGGGCTTTTCCAGCGGCTCCGACATTTCGATTGTCTCCGTGCGTAATGGTCATTGCGTTGCTTTGATCCAGTAGTGGTCAATGCCGATGGACCGGTCAGATTCGCAGCTTGCCACGAGATCGGCGAGATTTTCCAGTGCGCTGCGGCCTTCTGCGGGAACGGCGTATCGATAGCTTTCTAGCGGCCCAAGCCAGACGCTCCGCTCGATGAAATCCATTTTTCAATTTCTTCGGAAGCTCATAGTATGCCCCGTAACGGCGAAGAGTCTGAAGCGAGGCGGAATCATGCGTCTGGTGACGTTTGCAAACAAAAGCGGAGAAGAGAGGCTTGGCGCCTTGTTCGATGGCGACTCGCGAGTAGCTGACCTTGCTGAGGCGCATCGGATGAGAACTGGGACGATTGCGCCGCAGTTGTCCTCGATGCAGGCGGTAATCGAAGGCGGTCCGCCGGCACTCGATATTGCGCGTGCCGCGCTCGAGCACGCGCGTTCCTTAGGCGATGGAGCGCTGGCATTTGGCGATGTTCGCCTGAAGGCGCCGTTGCCGCGGCCGGTTCAGATGCGGGATTTTTTGTGCTTCGAGGAGCATCTGAAAAACAGCTTCGCGCGGGCGATCGATGTGGCCGCTGCAGGAGCGGCAGATCCCGCCAAGGCGCGCGCCCAATTGGAAGCCTCGGGCCGTTTCACGATTCCTCCCGTCTGGTACGAAATTCCCATCTATTACAAATGCAATCGGATGTCGGTGATCGGGCCAGACGCAGATGTAATCTGGCCCCGCTACGCCTATGCGCTCGACTATGAATTGGAATTGGCCGCAGTGATTGGCAAGCGCGGCGTTGACATCCCACGCGAGCACGCACGAGAGCACATCTTTGGGTATACCATTTTCAACGACGTGAGCGCCCGCGACTACCAGATGCGGGAAATGGCGGGTTCGCTCGGTCCGGCGAAAGGGAAGGACTTTGACACCGGTAACATCCTTGGTCCATGCATCGTGACGGCCGATGAGGTCGAGCCTTACAGCCTGACGATGACCGCCGGCGTCAACGGCGAGCAACTGTCCCGCGGTTCGTCGTCGACCATGCACCATCGATTCGAGGACTGCATCGCACACGTCAGCCAGAGCGAAACGCTTTATCCCGGCGAGGTGCTATGTTCCGGGACGGTTGGCGGCGGCTGCGGGCTCGAGCATGGGCGCCTGTTAGCGCCGGGTGACACGGTCGAGCTGGAAATCGAAAAGATCGGCGTCCTTCGCAACCGAATTGTAAAACGAGGCGGGCCAGCAGGAGAAAAGTCGTGAGCAAATGGCAATTCACTAAAGGTCTGCATGACCTTGGACGTGGCGCGTATGCATACCTCCAGCCGTCAGGCACCTGGGGCTACAGCAACGCCGGGTTGATTACCGACG
>Ga0074044_10003134_pt1 | contig 14197 bp, 14 predicted proteins | sample BogForMeECP23OM1_FD_94443 | JGI IMG/M metagenome (GOLD analysis project Ga0074044, IMG submission 94443) | Bog forest soil microbial communities from Calvert Island, British Columbia, Canada - Bog Forest MetaG ECP23OM1 | ecosystem: Environmental > Terrestrial > Soil > Wetlands ... | reverse complement strand
GGCGAGATCATCTTGCCCATGACGCCGCCGGACGAATTGGTGGCGGCGAACAGGACCGGGTTCAGATCCAACTGGCGCGCCGCGACCACCTGCAGGTTGCCGAACAGGGCGTTGCCCGACGTGTCGCTGCCCGACAGCATGACGGCGGCCCAGCCCAGGAATGGCGACAGCAGGACGAACAAATATCCGGTCGAGGCGACCCCGTGGCCGAGCGTATAGGCGATGCCGGAATAATTCATCAGATAGGCGAGGCCGATGATCAGCATGACCGTGATGATCGCGAGCCAGAGCTGGCGGAAGGTGCGCCCGACGCAATCGAAGAACGCCGCCGGCGAGACCCTGACGACGGCCGCCGTGATGACCGTCGCCGCCAGGATGGCGGTCCCCGTGCCGAGCGGCTGGAAGGCCCAGATGGCCGCGTAGGGCTTCGCATTGTAGAGCGTGATGGAGATCGCGTTGTGCAACCCCGGCCACTTGACGCTCGCCTGGCCGATCGACGCCCAGCCGAAATGCGTCCACACGATCACCAGGGCTGACACGATGAGCCAGGGCAGCCAGCCTTGCCAGGGCGCGACCGGCGACGCCCCTCTTTCCTGAGCCAGCGCCGCATCGGAGATCCGGAATTCCGGATCGGGCGCCGGACGCCAGACCTGGAGGAAGAGGAGCGTGACGATCAGCGAGCCGAGCGAGGCCAGCACGTCGGTCAGCGCATAGTCCAAGAAGTTGGAGGCGATGAATTGCGAAGCCGCGAAGCTGCCGCCTGCGACCAGCAGAACCCGCCACAGCGCGCGGACCGAGCGCGCGCCGCCGTAAATCGTCATGACGTAGAACGGCAGGATCAGCGCCATGATGGGCAGCTGGCGGCCGATCATCGCGCCGAGCGCGGTCGCGGGCAGCCCGGTGACCGCGCCGAGCACTGTCACGGGCACGCCGAGCCCGCCGAAGGCCACCGGCGCCGTATTGAAGATCAGCACGAAGACCAGCGCCTCGAGGGCCGGGAAGCCTACGAGAATGAGGAGGGAGCTCGTGATCGCGACCGGGGTGCCGAAGCCCGCGATGCCTTCGAGCAGCGCGCCGAAGCAGAAGCCGATGACGACCAGCACGACGCGCCGGTCGTTGGGGAGATGTTCGATCACCCAGGCGCGGAAGGCATCGAACCGGCCGGACTTCACCGCGATGTTGTAGAGAAGCAGCGCATTGACGACGATCCACATCACCGGCCAGAGGGCGAGAACTGCCCCCGCCGCGACCGAGTCGAACGCAAGGTCGGCCGGCATCTCCCATCCGGCGATCGCGACGACGAGGCCGGTGATCAGGCCGGCGAGGGCCGCCTGCCACGCCGGCCGCCGCAAGACGCCCAGCATGACGAGAACGGCGACAATTGGCAGTGTCGCGACGACAAACGACAGCCCGAGGCTGCCGCCAATGGGGGTCAAAAGCTGTTGAAACATCTATGCTTCTCCTCCTTGGCGGCTCAGCGAGCCGGTTCCTTCCTTCACGCCTATTGAAAGCGCTTGGCGGTCTGCGTCCGCCGCCTGGCGCCCTCGGGCTTCGGACCACCCTACACCCAGCGCTCCCGCTTTTGTAGCGTTTCGACCGGCTATGGACCGCGGCTTGAGCGGCGCCTCTTGCCCGCCGCACTCGGACTGGCGCAAGTTCCTCGCCGCCAAATTCGCCATGACACAGCGGGAAGGAGCGCGACATGGGGGCTGAACGATTCGAGGGCATGACCGCCGTCGTCACGGGGGGCGCGTCGGGGATCGGCCTCGCCGTCGCGGCAAGAATGATCGCCGAGCGCGGCGAGGTCATGCTATGGGACGTTGATCAGCGGCGGCTCGAAGACGCGACGGCGAAGCTCGGCGGCTGCACCCGTGCGCGGCGGGTCGACGTCACTGTTCCCGACGACGTCGAGCGCGCCGCCAAGGAGGCCGAAGCCGCGATGGGGCGCATCGACGCCCTCGTCTGCAGCGCGGGCGTCGCCGGGGCGAACGCGCCCGTCGTCGACTATCCGATCGCCGAGTGGAAGCGGGTGTTCGACGTCAATGTCAACGGCCTATTCTATTGCAACCGCTTCGTCGCGCGCTCAATGAAGGCGCGCGGATACGGCCGCATCGTCAATATCGCCTCCATCGCCGGCAAGGAGGGCAATCCGAACGCGTCCGCCTACAGCGCGTCGAAGGCGGCGGTGATCGGCCTCACCAAATCGCTCGGCAAGGAGCTCGCCAAGGACGGCGTCACGGTCAACGCAGTCACGCCGGCGACGATCGACACCCCCATCCTCGAACAGGTCACGCCCGCCTTCATCGCCTACATGCGCTCGAAGATCCCGATGGAGCGGTTCGGGACCGTCGACGAGGCGGCGTCCTTGGTATGCTGGCTCGCGAGCCGCGAATGCTCGTTCAGCACGGGGGCCGTCTTCGACCTGTCCGGCGGCCGGGCCACGTATTGATCGCAGGTTCCCCTTCTCCGCGAAGCGGGGAAGGTGTCGCCGAAGGCGACGGATGGGGTGCGGAAAGCAGGTATGGCCCGGCGGAGATTCGCGGCGACGGTCGTGCAATCCGACTTGGGACGAGGAAGCGGGCCATACCCCATCCGGCGCTCCGCGCCACCTTCCCCAGCAAAGCTGGAGAAGGGAGCGTCCCGCGACTTGAGATGTGTGAGGCATGACCCGATGGGGACCGTCGGTTTGCACCAACAGCTCGCGCGCCTCGGCCTCGTGCAGGCGGGCGAAACGGCAAAAATCACGCCGCTGACCGGCGGCGTCTCGTCCGACATTTCTCTCGTCGAGGCCGGCGGACGACGCTTCTGCGTCAAGCGTGCGCTGCCGAGGCTCAAGGTCGCCGCGCTGTGGGAGGCGCCGGTCGAGCGCAATGCGGCGGAGGCGGCTTTTATGCGCGCGGTCGCGCGTTGGTTGCCCCGCGCCATTCCGCGCGTCCTCGGCGAGGATGCCGAAGCCGGCCTGTTCGCGATGGACTATTTTGCGTCCGAACGCTTTCCGCTGTGGAAGCCCGAGCTGCTCGAAGGGCGGGTCGACCAAAACTTCGCCGCCGCGGTCGGGCGCGACCTTGCTCTGATCCACTCGAAAAGCGCAGGGGAGCCGGAGATGCGGACGGCTTTCGCCCATGACGAGACGTTCGAGGCGATCCGCATCGAGCCCTACCTGCGCGCGACGGCCCAAGCGCATCCCGCCCTCGCCGCCCGGCTGGACTCGCTCGCTGAAACCACGCTTTCGACGAAACGGGCGCTGGTCCACGGCGACGTCAGCCCGAAGAACATTCTTGTCGGCCCGGACGGACCGGTCTTTCTCGACGCGGAATGCGCCTGGTTCGGCGACCCGGCTTTCGACGTCGCCTTCTGCCTCAATCATCTTCTCCTGAAGGGCGCGCGCCAGGGCGTCGGCAAGGCGCCCTATCTCGCGGCCTTCGCGGCGCTCGCCGACGCCTATCTCGCGAGCGTCGACTGGGAAGACGCGAGCGAGCTCGAAGCGCGCGCCGCAAAACTTCTGCCGGCGCTGTTCCTCGCCCGGGTCGACGGCAAGTCCCCGGTCGAGTATCTGACCCGCGACGGCGAGCGCGATTCGGTCAGGCGTTGCGCGATCCCGCTCATCGCGGCGCCGCCGCAAACGCTGGCCAGTGTCGCCGACGCCTGGAGTTTTGCCCAATGAGCGATCCCGTCATCCAATCCTTGCGCGCACGACGGGTGTGGGACTCGCGCGGCCGACCGACGGTCGAGGCGGAAATCGCCTTGAGCGATGGAGTGGTCGGACGGGCGATCGCTCCCGCCGGCGCGTCGCGCGGCAGAAGCGAGGCGGTCGAGAAGCGCGACGGCGGCTCGCGCCTCGGCGGGCTCGACGTTCGAGGCGCTGTCGAAGGAATTTTGACCGAAATCGCGCCCGCGCTGACTGGCGCCGATCCGTTCGATCAGGCCGCGCTCGACGCGACGCTCGTCGAACTGGACGGCTCCGACAACCTCGCCCGGCTCGGCGGCAACGCGCTGACGGCGGTTTCGCTGGCGGTCCTCCACGCGGCTGCGGCGAGCCGCAGGCTGCCTCTGTGGCGCTATCTCGCGGGCGACGGCCCTGCGCTCATTCCGCTGCCGGAAATCCAGATTTTTGGCGGCGGCGCCCACGCCGGGCGACGAACCGACGTGCAGGACCTCATGATCATGGCTCTGCGCGCGGAAAGCTTCGGCCAAGCGCTGGAGATCACGGCGGAGGTCTACCACGCCGCGGGCAAAATCATGGCCGAGCGCGGCCTTCTCATGGGCGTGGCGGACGAGGGCGGCTGGTGGCCGGCGTTCCAAAACAACGAGCAGGCGCTCGACACGCTGATGTTTTCGATCGAACGCGCGGGACTGACGCCCGGCGCGGACGTCGCCATTTCGCTCGACGTCGCCGCGTCGGAATTCGCCGAGGGCGGACGCTATCGGCTCGGCCTCGAGAAGCGCGAACTCGACACAGACGGGCTCGCCGAACTGCTTCTTTCCTGGTGCGCGCGCTATCCCATTCTGTCGATCGAAGACCCGTTCGCCGAGGACGACGTCGCCGGTTTTCAGCGCTTCATGGCGGCGGTCGGCGACCGCGTCCAGATCGTCGGCGACGACCTCCTCGTCACCAACGCGGCGCGGGTCGCGGAAGCGGCGTGCGTCGGCAGCGCGAACGCCGTCCTGATCAAGGTCAATCAGGCGGGCACGGTCAGCCGGGCGAAGCAGGCCTTCGACGAAGGCCGGCGCCAAAACTTCGGGACGATCGTCTCCGCCCGCTCGGGCGAAACCGAGGACACGTCCATCGCGCATCTCGCGATCGGCTGGGGCGCTCGCCAGATCAAGGTCGGCTCCTTCGCGCGTTCCGAGCGCATGGCGAAATGGAACGAGGTTTTGCGCATCGAGGAAGCGCTCGGCGCAAAGGCGCGCTTCGCCGGGCTTGGGGGCATGCCGGCGCGGAGACGGGAACGCCGCAACTTCTCACCGCTTGTAGAACACAAGTTGCCGTTCTCTGTTTGATGAGACCGAACGGCTGATGGAGCTCACCGTACGTTCCTGGCTACGCAGAAAAATGTGTGAGCAACAGGAGGCGGCCCTGGGACGCAGGACGCTCCGCCTGCGTTGGGCGGCTATAAATAATCCGCGCCCTCGATTCCTTCCGGCTCGAGACTTGCGCAGTGACGAGGGATTCCGTGCGCAGGGTCTCCATGCTCTTTGAATTGAAAGAACTCCGATGATTGACGAGCCAAGGAAGACAGAGCTGCTTATGGCGGTTCTGAAAGAGTCATTACCCATACCAGCGAACGTTCCACCACAACTTGCTCGCGAATTAGCCGAGCAATCGCCGGAACTATCCATTTCCGGCCGATGCAATGTCATCGACGTTATTTATAGCGGCGACATGGGCGGTGTTCTTTGCTCCCTTGGTATCGGCGGCCGCGAGGCGGAAAGCGTTCATGTCGTTTCAATAACCCAGTTGAGCTTCAACCGGAAAGTTCCTTTGTTCCGCGAGATCGAGGCCTACCAGCGGCATCGCATCAAGAAGCTGAAAAAACATCAGGGTAGCGGCTACCGTTAAGATTGGCGCCCTCATACTTCCAATTTGGCGTGAGCGGAGCTCCAAGAGTCCACTAGAGGCTACTCAGGGCGGGCCCCCAACGAACCCGAACCGTCCGGGAACTCTTCCTGGGTCATGTTCAGCCTGGTCCGGATCGCGTTCACGTCGATATCAGCGGGAATGTGGATGCCGTAGCGGCTGACGTCTGCCGTTCCTTAGGCATAGGCCAGCGCCTCCTTGAGCCCGCGCCGGATGCTGTCAGCTGCCTTGCTCATCATCATGTTCTCCTCGCGTAACGGTCGACCAAGAGCTCGGTCAGGGCTTTTCTCCGCGCTGCTTCGGCGGCAAGCCGCAAGGTTCGCGAAAGCTGCGCGGCCAATCATTGTCTGTTAACAGAGTCCACGCGCCTGGGCCTCGGACGGGGATATCAGCCGCCAAACGCGGCCGTCCGTCGGCGGCAACGCTGTTAGGATCGAGGGGGCGCCATGGCCGATACCGCGATTTCGTTTCCAGTCGATACGTCGGGCCGATCTTGCGAACGCCAGCGCACGCGTAAACGCCCGAAATCTCTTCCTCACCGGGTTCCTTGTCCTCTTCCTGGAATTGGCCTGCATCCGTTGGTTCGCGACCACGGTCATTTTCCTGCAGTTCTTCACCAACATCATTCTGCTGTCCTCCTTCCTCGGCATGTTTTGCGGCTGCATGGCGGCGCGTCAGGGCCGCGACTGGCTCGCCGCCTTCCCTTTGCTCGCGTTGGGCGCAGTCTTGGCGGCGCTCGTCCTGCTTGGAATCTACCAGACGTGGAGCGGCCTTGCCGTCGACGTCGGGCATCAGGCCTCGCCGCAGGAGGTTTTTTTCGGGACCGAGTACCGCAACCCTGACGTCGCCAAATTCGCCATCCCGATCGAAGCCATCGCAGGCGTGTTTTTCATCCTGATCGCGCTGATGTTCGTCGGGCTCGGGCAGGTCCTGGGGCGAGCGTTCGACGCTTATCCTGATCGGGTCACGGGCTACGCCTTCAACATTGGCGGCAGCCTGCTCGGCATCGTCGGGTTTTCGGTCTTATCCCTTGCGCAGGCGCCGCCTTGGATCTGGTTTGTCATCGGCTGCGCCGGCGTCGCTTACCTGCTGTACGAAGCTGACGGGCTGACGATGCCGCGCATTCTCGCCCTGACCGCGGTCGTGGCGGCGGTCGTCTTTCATGGGATGTACGGAAAGCGCCCCGGGGACCAGATCTCCTGGTCGCCTTATTACGCCGTCGATTTTCGACCGGACAATCTCGAGATCTCGGTCAACACTATTGGCCACCAACAGATGGAGCCGTTCGATAAGGGAGGCTCTTCCTATTCCCTTATCCACTTGCTCAACCGCGCAGCCGGTGGGACGCCCTTGCAGGACGTTCTGATCATCGGCGCTGGATCCGGCAATGACGTCGATCATGCGTTACGCTATGGCGCACGACATATCGACGCCGTCGAAATCGATCCCGTCATCCAGAGGATCGGCATGACCGAGAATCCAGACAAGCCTTATGACGACCCGCGCGTGGAACGGCGCCTCGACGACGGAAGACATTTCCTGCGAACTGCCGAGCGCAAATACGATCTCGTCGTCTATGCGCTGGTGGATTCGCTCATTCTGCACAGCGGCTATGCCAACATCAAGCTCGAGAGTTACCTTTTCACCCGGCAGGCGTTCGAAGAGATCAAGCGCGTGCTGAAGCCGGGCGGCCTTTTCGTCACTTACAATTACTTCCGACAGGGATGGGTGGTGGAACGGGTTGCGGCGATGGCGAAGAGCGCTTTCGGCTGCGAACCGACCGTTTTGACCCTGCCCTATCAGGAAACGCTTCCCTCCTCGTCGCCAGCCGGATTCGCTATGGTCATCGGCGGCTGCAATCGGAAAATCGTCGACGCCTTCGCCGCCCATGGCGATTTTTGGCTGAACACTCTTCCGCCTCGGAATGAGGATGTCGATGGCTTCGCAGTGCGTCCCGAAAGCGTGCCGCCTGCCGAGCGGACACAATGGCGGCGCATCGCGCCAACCAAATTTGTTCAGGAGTTTGGGACGCCGAAATTGGCCACGGACGACTGGCCGTTCCTCTATCTCCGAGACAGGCTCATCCCTGGCCTGACCATTCGCTCGATGGTTCTCTTGGGCGTTATCGGCGTCGCCATGGTCTACTTGTTTTTGCCCAAGTCCGGGAGCGGGCTCCGAATCAACTGCCGCATGTTCTTTTTGGGAGCGGCGTTCATGCTGCTCGAAACCAAGGCTGTCGTGCAATTGGCGTTATTGTTCGGCAGCACGTGGATCGTCAATTCGGCCGTGTTTCTCACCGTTTTGGTCCTGATTCTCCTGGCGAACCTTTTTGTCTTGAAATTTCATCCGACGCGACCCGTCTGGCATTACGCGGGATTGCTTGCGATCCTGTCTCTGGCCATCGCCGTGCCGCTGAACGCCTTTTTAAGCGGCGGCGTCCTTTTGGGCGCCGTCGTGCCCTGCGTGCTTGCGCTCGGCCCGATGTTCTTTGCCGGAGTGATCTTCGCCAAAACGTTCCGCGACTCTCCTGAGCCGGACATGGCGTTCGGATCCAATATCGCCGGCTCCGTGGTCGGCGGGCTCAGCGAATCTTTCTCAATGGTGCTCGGCTTCCGATATCTTCTGCTTCTCGCAATCGTCCTTTATTTGTTGTCGGCATTTGTCTCTACGCCACGCCCCCGGATCGCGAGCTGACTTGGACCGACCGTCTCATCCGCGCCGCCTCGCCCTCGGCCCTCGGCGGCGGTCGAAGCCCCGGTCTTACCCTGCCGCCTTCGTCGTCAGCGCCCAGCCGTCGCCCTGCAGCCAGACGCCTTCGCTGGGCGTAGCGTCGAAACGCAGCCAGCGGACCTCATACGCGCCGCCGCGGCGGAAAGCCTCGTCGAGCCTGCGCCCCATTTCCGCGTCCTGGGCGCCTTCGCAGGCGATGAAGACGACGGCGCTGAGGAGCCGGGCCGGCCAGGCCTTCGCCTCGGTCGCCGGCCGCGTGACGAGCAGCATCGCGCCGCTCGAATCCGCCGCCTGGAGCGGGAAAAGGAGTCGGCCGCCCGGGTTCAACGCGTCGAGCCACACACGCGGCGGATGCGACGCGGCGGCGTTGACATAGATCGCGTCGGCCTTCGGCAGGTCAGCGGCCACCCCCGATTGCGCCCGGACCTCGACCTGCGGAAAACCGGCGAGATTCTTCCGCGCGCGCTCGGCGATGTCGGCCTCGATCTCGTAGGCGACCACCTTGCCGGTCGGGCCGACGAGATGGGCGAGGATGGCCGTGTAATAGCCCGCCCCCGCCCCGATCTGCACGACCGTCTCGCCCTCCTTGATCGCCATCGCCTCGATGCTCATCGCGTGCAGGGACGGCTGACCGTTGTTGATCCCGCGCCCGGCGTCGATGGCGACAAGAACGTCGTCGTAAAGCTTGGCGAGGTCCTTCTCGCTCGCCGGGCCAAAGCCCCCGCCCGAGACATGCCAGGGCGGCGGGCCGGAGAAGTCCTCGCGCGGCACGGCGGCGAAGGCGGCCTCAATGCGAGGATTGATGACGCCGGCGCGGCGGGCGATCGAGGCGGCGTAGGCTTTGCGAAGTCTGGCGGACCGGTCCGGCATTGCGCGCCCCGATGGCTCTCATCTCCCGCCAGATTTCCACGTCCGGCTTGGCGCCGCAATCGACATGCAAAATCTTGGTCTTGCGCCACGGCGCAAGGTCAACGCCGACTGGCTTGAAAGGAGTTGACCCGTTGGGTTCGGGAGCGAGCGATGGAGGAGAAGTTGGACCCTGCCCTGGAGGGCGGCTGCGCCTGCGGCCGGATGCGCTACCGGCTCGCGTCGAAGCCGATGTTCGTCCACTGCTGCAACTGCCGCGATTGCCAGCGGCAGACCGGCAGCGCTTTCGTGATCAACGCGCTGATCGAGACCGACCGCGTCCAGAAGCTCATGGGCGAGACCGAGGCCGTTCCGACGCCAACCCCGAGCGGCCGGCCGCAGGTCATCCATCGGTGTCCGGTGTGCAAAGTCGCAGTCTGGAGTCATTACGGCGGCGTTCTGCCGTTGAGCTTCGTGCGCGTCGGGACGCTCGACGAGCCCTCCGCGCTGCCGCCGGACGTCCACATTTATACGCGCTCCAAGCTGCCCTGGATCGCGCTGCCGCCGGACGTTCCCGCCTTCGAGGCCTATTACGATTCGAAGACCCTGTGGCCGGCGGAAAGCCTCGCCCGTCGCAAGGCGATTTTTGGCTAGTGCGATGGCCAGGCCGCCCCGCGCCTTCTACCGAGTCGTCTCGGCTGCGGCCGCGCTGCTCGTCGCAACCGTCGCCCTCGCCGAGGAGGCGAGTCGGGCCAACACGCTGGTCGACCTTCGCCGCCAGTTCGAAAGCTGTCTTTCGCGAACGCCGCTGCCAACCGGCTCCCGCGTGACGATCGTCTTCATGATGAAGCGCGACGGCTCGATATTCGGAAAGCCGCGGATCACCTATTCGCATCTCGAAGGCGACGCCGAGGCGCGCAAGCGTTTTCTCGACGAGGCGGAGCGCGCGGTCGACTCCTGTCTGCCGCTGAAAGTGACGCCGGCCCTCGGCGCGGCGATCGCGGGGCGGATGTTCTCGATCACGCTGGGGCGGGAGAAGCCGGAGAGGGCGATTTAGGATTGGGGCGAGCGGGCGCCAGAGGGTCATCCCAGTGGACGCCGATGCGGTTCGGCCTTCGAAATCCGGCTCTGGCGGCCGGTCGCGAATTCTTGATCAGGATGCGACCGAAGAGAAGGGCGGCCGAGAGTGTTGAGGCCAGAAAGCGTCGCAATGCGCGAGGCTGTGCGGATTTGGCGCTGATTGGGGCGCCGGGTCGGCTCTCGGAGGTGCAAGATGCGTAACTCGGTATCCAAGGCGATGGTCGCGGCAGTGGCGGCGCTGACGATGTCGGCGGCGGTCGTTCTCCCGACGGCCCAGACTTCCGCCGCTCAGTGGCATGGCGGCGGATTCGGAGGCGGCTTGCACGGCGGCTTTGGAGGCGGCTTTCGCCCCGGCTTTGTCGGCCTTCACCCCAGCTTCCGACCCGGCTTTCGTCCGGGCTTCGTTGGCTTTCGCCCGCGCTTCGTCGGTTTTCAAGGCCGGCGTTTCTTTCATCCCGGATTCTGGAACAACGGCGTCTGGGTCAACGGCTGGTGGGGACCGGCGGTCGTCGCCGGCGCCGTCTGGAGCGGCTACGGCAACGGCTGTTGGGTCTATCGGCCCGTCTACGACGCTGGGGGCGCCTACCTCGGTCAAGCCTACGTGAACGTCTGCTCGTAGCCGCGCCATGCGACGAAGCCTCTCGGCTTCGCGGCGTTCGCGTCGGTCAGCTATCGCCAGACAAGGAATGACCGGACGCGAGGACGGCGCGATCGTCATCGGCGGAGAGTGAACACGAGCGGCCGCAATTGCGAACGAATATATTCGCGCGCTTTGGTGTTGACCGCTCATCGCGCTTCATGGCGAAGTCGGGCTGATGCTGCGCTCGGAACCAGTTGAGCGTCCTCTCGGAGATTGAACTATGTCTACCAGTGGATTTGCTCGTCGCGCCGTAATCGCTGCATGCGGCGTCTTTGCCATCGTCGCAACCATTGCGGGTCAACACGCGCTTGCGCAGCCGCGCCTTGCATACCGCGATATTCGAGTCGACGTTTCGCCATTGCGCGCGAACGCCGGCGATCCGACCGCCACATGGGTGCAGCAGGAATTGCCCGCCCGGCTCGCTCAAGCCCTGGCCGGCCGCATGTCGCGAAGCGGCGCCACGCTGGTCGTGCGGATCGACTATCTCACTTTGGGGCCGCCTTCCGGGGCCGTCATACACTACGGCTCGTCGCCGGACAATATCAGCGGCGTCGCGATCATCGACGGCGTGCAAACGCCGGTGCGAGCGACAACGAATTATCTGATTTCGCCGGTCGCTCAGACGATGATCGAGCAATCCAACCGCGACCGCGTGTCGCAGTTGGTGCAGGCGCTCGTATTTTGGCTGTCCAAAGACCTCTGAAACCACGCCGTCATGTCGAGGCGTAGATGCGAGGCCGCTCCCGCCTGCGCAGCGTCGCCAAGCGCGAGGGTCCTTGTCCCGTAGCGGCAATGCAGGTTCCTCAAGCATGCCGAGGCGGCTGTCGCCAGGACTTCAGCGAGAAGAACATTAGCGAGGCTGCGATCAAGGCCAGGCCAAGGAAAAACATGGTATCGACGGCGAAATGCAGGTCGGCGATCCACCACGACATGGCCAGCGATATCAAAGCGGTGAGCGCCGGGACCAAATTCCAGAACATCGTGACGAAGCCATTGTCGCCGCCCGTGACCGTCAGGGAGATCTGATAGAGGACGCGGCCGACCGACGAGGCGATGATCGTGCCGGCGATCATGAGGCCGACGGCGGTGAACTGGGCGTCGAATTCAAGCTCGGAGCGGCGGTACAAGATCAGCACCGTCGTGGGGATCAGGACGACGTTCGCGACAAAAAAGTTCGCAGCGACCGCGGCGGACTCCTCGTATTTCGCGAACCATTTGCCGACGAGGGTTCCACCCAAGGCCGAGCAAATGGGTACGGGGATGGCGTAGACCCAGCTGCCGTGCAGGAAATCGTCAGCCAATTGGCTCATCGTCGGCCTGCTGGCCTCGCCGAGCTGGCTCCAGGCGACCGCCATCGCCCCGATGAACGCGCCCAGGAAACAACCGAAAAACACGGTCGGCGAAACCGGGATCGGAACCCTGGATATGATGAGCGCCACCATGGCGGCCCAGAATGGCGACAGGTTCAATATCGCCGATATGATGACGGGATGGGCGTTGCTGAGGCCGAAGTTGTACAGCAACAAGCCGCTCATGCCGATCGCGAAGATGACGGCCAGTTTTCCGTAATTCGAGGCGTCCCGAAGCAACGCGATGAAGTCGCGACGACTGGCCGGGCGCAGCGTCACCAGCGGAATGGAAATCAACAAGGCGATCTGGGTCAGGCACACGAACTGCAGCGTAGAGAGGCGCGTGGCGGCGAGAAAGGAAAAAGGCTCCTGCGTCGCATACAGGAAGGCGGTGGCCAGCGCGTAAACGCTTCCAAGTCTGTAGCTGATCAGGGAGGCAGATTTCGGCATGCGCGGCATCCCTGGCTCACGACGAAAAACAAGCGGCGCTGGGCGGCGTGGCGCGTCAAGCCAGACCTCCGCTTGGCAAGTACGCTCAAAGTTTTCGATTACAACAGGGCGGCGCGCCGAGAGCAGGTCAGCCACGTCGCGGGGAACAAATGCGCCGTCCCGCGCGTTGCATACGGGGCGGAGCGCGGACCGTTTGTTTCCGGAATGTCATGCCGTACGAAGTCGGAGGTCGGAAGACGACGGCCGGCTCGGCCCCCCTGATTGACAAGTCACGGAGGTTTGAGCGCCATGATTGAATTATCAGCGTCGAAAACTCTCCTTCTTGCGGCCATCTCCTTCGGCGCGGTTAGCACGAATGTCGCTACGCTCTATGCGGTGCCGGACAGCACAAACGTCACCGAGAAGTCCCTCACGGTCTCCATTCCGACGACCTTCCCTCCCGCGCCCCAAGGCCCCAGCGGCCAGGTCGCCAATACAAACTCGTCATCCTTCAAACTCGGGGATGGCTCATCCGCTCTCTTCATCTTTGCCAATCTGAACGGCACGATTTCGACTTGGAATTCCGGCAATGAATCGGCAGCGACGACTGAGGCGACCATCCCGGGCGCTTCCTTCGCCGGTCTTGCCATCAATCAGGCTGACACGATGCTCTATGCCGCCACCGACGCAACCGGCGCCATCGATGTCTTCAACAGTTCCTTCGTCAAAGTGAATACGCCTGGCAAGTTTGTCGATCCTAGGCTCCCCAAGGGATACGTCCCTTTCAACGTGTAGGATATTGCTGGCACGGTTTACGTGACCTATGCGCTGGCCGGGCGCTCAGCGCAGGCAGGCGCTACGGCAGGGATGGGTTTTGTCGACGCCTACGCCGAAAACGGCGAGCTTCTGGACAGGGTCGTGAGCGGCGGCGCTCTTGCCGCGCCTTGGGGCGTCACTCTGGCGCCGACCAGCTTCGGTCAGTTCGGCGGCGACCTTTTGGTCGGCAATTTCAGCTATGCCGATAGCGCAATCAACGCCTTCAACCCCAAGACCGGAAGGTATGTAGGCACGATCCCGATCAACGTCGGCCCCGGAGATTCGCCGGGCGGCCTTTGGGCCCCGGATTTCGGGGTCGGAGGCGATAACGGAAGCCCGGACACCCTCTACTTCACCGACGGCATCAATGGCGAGACCGACGGTCTGTTCGGGGCGATCACGATCGTCCCGGAACTTTCGACCTGGGTCATGATGCTTGCCGGATTTGCCGGCTTGGGTCTTGTCGCCATGCGGCGGCGCCGGTCGCCGATGACGATCGTCTGAGCGGCGCTATCGGGGAGAACCGATCCGAAACCGAGCGGTGCTACCCGCCCTTTCCCTCGAACCGGTTGTTCCTTGCCAAGCCGTTCGGCGGATCGCAACAGCCTGCTAGTCGCCGGCGTCATTGAATCTGTGGTGTTTTTCTGAATCTCTGTCACCGCAATGCGGCGATGGAGGTGATTCGTGGCGGGCAAGGAGATTGCGGTCAAGAAGTATGTTGTGAAGTTG
>Ga0074044_10003133_pt1 | contig 14197 bp, 13 predicted proteins | sample BogForMeECP23OM1_FD_94443 | JGI IMG/M metagenome (GOLD analysis project Ga0074044, IMG submission 94443) | Bog forest soil microbial communities from Calvert Island, British Columbia, Canada - Bog Forest MetaG ECP23OM1 | ecosystem: Environmental > Terrestrial > Soil > Wetlands ... | reverse complement strand
TCTCGGGCGCGGGGGTGCGGCGGCGAGGCGGCCCGGCCCAGGGTTGAGGCGTAGCCTCATAGACCTCGATTTCGTCAAGACGCACATTGCCGCCTTGCGAAGCGGCCACTTCGACGCGAATGATGCGGGCCTCCTGCGGGGCAAAGGTGAATGTCGTCGTCTGGTGGATCGGCGGCCCTCGTCTCTCGGCCACGACTCGCCACTGGCTGCCGGTTGCAGCCGGTCGCTCGGCGAGCAGGATGCGCACAGCCGTGGCGGCGCGATCCCCGAAGTGCGGCGAGTGTTCGCTGCCAATCCGCACCTTATCAATTCGATGGACCGAGCCGAGGTCAACCTGCGCCCACGACGGCTCGCCGGCCGAGATCCAACTGGCGCTGTTGCCGTACCAACCGTCGTTTAAGTGTTCGACCCGATGGATGGCAAAACCTGGCAGCACCGAGGACGCCTCCGCCCGGGCCTCCGGCAGCAGGGCCAGGTTGCGCGAGCCGCGTTCATCCTTGTCCGGGACCGGCTCGGGCGCCGCGGGCCGGTTGAGACATGGCCGCTCGTAGGGCTGGGCCTTCGCCGTTGGTTGGATGTACCAGTCGCGCGGGAACTCATCGCGGTACACTCGGCCAATCGTGCGAAATCCAAGTTCCAGCCCGTATTGGTTGCGCAGTTCCTGGACCAGGCTCGACACCGTTCCCAGCCGGTCCTCCCCCCACAGGCTTGTGCCTTCGCACACTTCCCAGCCGGGATCCAGGTACAGGAGCTTGGCCCCGATGGCGGCCGCCTTCTCCGCCTCACCCAGCAGGGCTTGCCGCGTGTAATGCTTCGCTAATGCCGGCACGTCGGAGTGGTACCAGCCGACATCGAACAGTTCGTTCCAATTGACCGGCGGGTCGTAACTCGCCGTCAGTCCGTGCCCCAGGCCGTTGAGCAGCCTCCGGAACCGTTCGTAGCCGGCCGGCCAGTCTCCCTCGACAAAGAGGTAATACGTGCTGCCGAGGGATACCGCCTGCCCGGGCGCGAGCGACCGCATGGACTCGGGTTCGCTGTACAAACCAGCCCCCGATCCACCCAATATCAAGCTCGGCGTCGGGCCGCCATCCCATTCGAGCATCGAGAACTCGATGTCCTCCTGGTTGTACTTGGCTACGAGCAGCCCCGTCCGGCCATCGGTCAGGATCCAGCCTTCCGAACGAAGCCGCCCGCGATTCGAGTCCACCACCGGAAGCCGAGGCACCGCCGGATCGTTCTCCCAGTCAGAATTGCTCCCCTTGCCGGCAGCGAGTTCCTCCAGGCTCCAGTCGTGCAGCCGCCCATCCGCCTGCCGCCGGAACGGGACCGCCACCGCCCGCAACTCACCGCGGATGTCACGTGGCCGCCGCAGGCCGAACCGGTAATCTTCAATCTCCAGTCGCTCCGAACCCGTGTTCACCACTCGGATCTGCTCCAGGATTCCATCCTTGCCTGGCAGAACCGTGAGGTCGTGGGTCAGTTCGATCTCCGCCGAGCTGGCGGTCACAATGGCTCGGTCGCGGCTCTTGAAGGTGATTACCGCACGAGGCTGGATGATCCTTCCATTCTTCAACTCTACGCGGTAGCAGGCCCCGCCGCCGGCGTACTCAATCCCCTGCGAGTCCTTCAATGAGATCGCCACGCCCCCGCTCTGCTCGCGCGCCTCCAGTGTCAACGGCCCCCCGTCCAGGCGGGCCGGGCTCGCTGAAGAGATTGGCTCGGCCGATTGGCTGGCCGCACCGGCGATGCAGGTCGCAAAGATGGCCTGCCCGACTGCCAGCAAGCACACGTTCGTCAGCAGATTGCTCCTACGCATCCCCGATTCTTACCTCGTCCGGTTTGATTCACAATGGGAACTTTCCATTGGCTTTGCGGCCACCTTTGGGTAAATTCCTCGCATGGCGATAGCGGTGGAAAAGCATGCCAGGCGTTGGACCTACGAGCAGTACTGCAAGCTCGATGACGACCAACGCTATGAGATCATTGATGGCAACCTCCTTATGGCTCCCGCACCGGATACGTGGCACCAGACCTGGGTCGGCGAACTTCACCTCATCCTCCATAATCACCTCAAAGCCCGGAACCTGGGCAAGGTGTTCGTTTCGCCGGTGGACGTCGTCTTGGATTCGCAGAACACGGTTCAACCCGATCTCGTCGTCATTTTGAGCCCGAACCTGGGCATCATCCAGCACCGCGCCATCTTCGGCACGCCCGACCTGCTGGTGGAACTGGTTTCCCCCTCCAGCGCGCGCCGCGACCGCTATGACAAGAGGGACCTCTATGCCCGCTTTGGCGTGAAAGAGTATTGGATCGGCGACCCGGCCAACAAGGCCCTGGAAATCCTAACTCTCAAAGGCGGCCAATACGAATTGCACTGCTCCGCCGAAGAGAAGGGCAGACTCACCTCGCTGGCTCTGCCGGGACTGGAGTTCGAGTTACCCGAAGCTCTGTAAGGGCACGAGAGGCCGTTGGCCTCTTTTCAGGAACTCGGCGCGCTGGCGCCATTGATCTAGGAATGGGCGCGGCTCAACAATCTGGACCTCTCTTCGAGGATGGTAAGGACGCGTTCCACCGCGTCCCTGACTTCGCCCGGAATGAATGGGACGCGGTGGAACGCGTCCTTACCTTGTTCAGGGGCGCAAGGCGCGCCGCTCCGTTGGGCGTCGTCGTGGGCCTCTCAGAAGGCCAAGGGCGTCTTTCGCGCGGTCGTGAAGCCCGTGCGGTTGGAGATGACTATGGATTGCTCCGAGCATCCCGCCGAATGGCACGACCAGGTGAAGCCAAACCGCGCAAAGGGAGAAAACAATCCCGCGGGAGAAGTACTCATGACGGTGACTTTCGAGGTGGTTGACCGGAAGACACGGCTGACGATCCGGACCCGCTTCGAGTCGGCTGAAATACGCAACGCGATGGTCAAGATGGGCATGAACGAGGGTTGGTCCCAAAGCCTGGAACGCCTTGGGTCGCTGTTTAATCCAGCTCAGGGTTGAACCGTGGCATCTCCACCCCTCGACGGTGAACCCTGGGAAAGCGTGCGAAATGGACCATCAATCCTATTGAAACCAGTTGCGTCACCATGCGGCCTCCAGATACTGGCCAGCCGGTTCCCCTTCGGCACCTACTACATGGAAACGGAGCACGAGACCCGAGTGGTGGCCGTGCTCGACCTGAGACGGAATCCGAGTTGGATTCGCCGGCGGGTGACGCGCCGTCGGGTCTGAGCGGAAGTGGGCAGTACTCGGAGCAACGGTCAATCATCTTGAAGCCTTGCCCGGGATCGGGTAGGATTCGGCGCATGATAGCGTTGATCGAACAGCACCGCGCCGCGCTGGCCGCCTTGTGCCGCCGATTTAAGGTGCGGCGCCTCGACCTGTTTGGCTCTGCCGCCAAAGGCACATTCGATCCGCGATCCAGCGACCTGGATTTCCTCGTGTCCCTCGACGACGCCTCGCCCGCCGACTACACGGACAACTACTTCGGTTTGGCCAACGAGCTGGAGCGACTGCTTCAGCGGCGGGTGGACCTCGTCACTGAGCGCTCCGTGCGGAACCCCTATTTCCGCCAGGTCATCGAGGCAACTCGCCAGCCCGTCTATGAGGGCTGAGGAAAAGAAGCTTCTTCTCGACGTGTCGGAGGCCTGCCTGAGCATCGAGCAACGGTGCGCCGGACACACGTTTGAACAATACACCGCCGACCGCTGGTTCCGCCGCGCGGTAGAACGTGAGTTTGAGATCATCGGAGAAGCCTTGAACCGGCTCGACCGTTTGGCTCCCGTCGTTGCCTCCCGGATCACGTCCCTCCGGCACATCGTGGATTTCCGCAACCGCATCATCCATGGTTGCGATTCGGTGGACGACGTGATTGTTTGGCGCACGGTGCAGCACCATCTGCCAGTGCTCAAGGCTGAGGTGGAAAGCTTGCTTGCAGAAAGCTGAGCTTGAGCATGCTGCGCCGCGTGGCCAAGGCCCTGATCGCCAAAGTCCGCGTGGTGCTGGAACCGGAGAGGGCGGAACCCGGCAGCCGTCTCGCTGAATCGCCCAATCCTTACCGCGTAAAACGCAGGCTGGCCAAATAACCGTGACCCGCTGGAGTCCCAGCCCCCATCGCAGCGTTGCCCCTACCGCGCCGCCAATCCCGAACGGATTTGTCATCCAGCCCAGGGTCGAACCGTCGCCCCTCTGTCCCGCGACGGTTCTACCCTGGGGAGCCGCGTAAAGAGGTCATCAACCCTGAAAGCGGTTGGAGCGGATTGTCGGTCAGCATTAAGCAACGTTGGAAAGCGACGGGGCCTTTATGGAATCGGACGCTTTGGAACGCTCCGTGCTTGCTCCGCCAGGACGGGCGCACTCCGTTAGCGTTGCCGTCCACGGCGACCGACTCACTTCCTCCGCGTTTCTGCGGGCTCGGATTGCTCTTGCGATTTCGGGGAGCGCACACATAATCGCAGCCGATGGATGCAACCGGTTAGACCCCTATGTTCCTTGAAATCACACTCGCCGACATCATCACGCGTATGCGCCAGGGCCGATTTCCTAACGAACAAGCCGGCTCCCAAAGCATCGTCTTGCACGTGCTCCAGGAACTGGGCTGGGACATCTACGACACCACCTCGGTCTGCCCCAAGTTTCTTGCCGGACTGCGACGACCGGTTATTGTCCAAACATTGCCCGGCAAGATCGCCCCACAAACCAGCCTGGTAATCCGTCGTTCTCTCGCGTTCCGCTATAATGGCGAAGGCCCTCTAGGTCTGGCTCGTCCATGAGGGTAGAGGATGAGGAGTATTGGCACTAGAATATGAGTTTAGATTTGGATACGGCATTTCAAGAATTCCAGCGCATTCTCAAGCGACACCCAGTGCTTATCGTTGGAACTGGAGCGTCGTGCGCGGTCAGCACACGGTTCGGCATGCTGCACCTGGCTGCTCAACTTCAACGAAGTGTTCGGCCATCCCCCGGAACCGAGGCAGACCAATGGATCAAGGTCCTGGAGGGTCTGAAGGCGAATAAGGGGCTTGAACAAGCGCTTGATGCTGTTTCGGAACGAACTCTGTTGGACGAAATTGTTGCTAGGACAGGAGAGTTTGTGGCGTCCCTTGACCAGGAATTCGGCTGGGCCGTAGCCACGGCAGTACAACCGGCGCCTATGGCAGGGCTCTTGCTAAAACTGGTACATGGACTCCCCCCGAGTAATCCAGTACAGGAGGTTGTCACACCGAATTACGACATGCTCATCGAGCACACCTGCGATGTGCTTGGGGTGCCGTGGGCGGATGGGTTTACTGCAGGAAGTACTAGCCGACGGGACTGGGAAGCGGCACGCAACTCCATGCTGGTGAGAACCCGCGAACCCAGGGGGAAACGCTGGGAGGACGTGACTCGGTACAGGCCGCACGTTAGGTTGCACAAAGTGCATGGATCGATTAACTGGTTTCAGGACGCAGACCGCACACGACTTTTGCGCTGTGATGCGAGAGCATATGGACAGCCGCCCGTAGGCTGGCACAGGGCCATGATTACGCCGGGGCGGTCCAAATACGAGGATGTCGCACGCAAGAGGGACTGGTTCAAGGAAGCTGACACTGCAATTTCCGAGGCAAACGCTTTCCTGATCATAGGTTTCGGCTTCAATGATGACCACATCCATGCCGGCATCAAGAAAAGACTCCTCGACCAGAGATGTCCGGGAATAGTCGTGACGCGCGACTGGCCTCCGGAGTTTGAGAACTGGATTCAGGCAAGCTCCGACCTTTGGGCAGTCTGCAATTCTACTGCCGCTGGCACACCGGCCACAATAATTGTGGGGCCGGGCAATCTAGGCGCTCCGCTTACGTGCGCCAACCAGAACCTGTGGAACATCGCAGACTTCGTGGAAGCAGTTATGTAGGAGACAAGCACATGGCTATTTTTGATTTCTCACAAGCAAGTCCCGCTTTTCTCGGGCGGGTTGTCGCCGTGGACACACGGCGCGTGACACTCAACGTCGAACCGACTCGACTGCCGCGCGCGCGCGTCGGCAAGTTGGTGGCGATCAAGTCCTCAAGCCCCATCGAGGAGTGGCTGATAGCGATCGTGGACCGTGTTCAGCGAGCGCTTGCCGAATCCGAACGTATGGAGGGCAGTGTTTCCAAGCCCGCCGGCGACCGTCTGTCCGGGGTTTTGGAGCGGGAAATCAACTCGGTGGTCGTTGTTCTTGTCGGCAGCGTGCGTGCGAAGGCCGGGACAAAGAGAAACGTTTTCTCTCGCTCCTTCATAGATGTTCCCGACATCGACGCCCTGTGTTTCACGCTGGAGGATAGACACCTGGAATTCTTCATGGGCTTGTTGTCCAAGTCTGCGGAATCAGAAAAGGCTTTGAAGCTAGGCTCGTACGTGCTGGATGCCAAGGCCATCGCCTATCTGGATGGCGATAAATTCTTTCAACGGCATGCTGCCTTGCTGGGCAGCACCGGCTCTGGGAAGTCGTGGACCGTTGCGACGATTCTCGAGAGAGCTAAAGAACTACCGTCGGCCAACGTTGTTGTCTTTGATCTCCATGGGGAGTACGGAAATCTATCATACGCGACCCACCTGCGAGTCGCAGGGCCTGACGACATCGGCAAGAGTGATCCGTCAATCCTGTACCTGCCGTATTGGCTGCTGAATTCCGAAGAGCTTCAGGCAATGTTCATTGATAGAACGGAGTTTACAGCCCACAACCAAGTAATTGCATTCCACGATCAAGTCCTGACTTCGAAGCGCCAGAAGTTGGAATCCATTGGGCAGAAGGAGGTCATTGCGGCTCTGACGATCAATGCGCCTGTGCCGTTCTCCATCGAGGAGGTCATTAAGGCACTTACGAGCCTCAACGAGGAAATGGATCAGGGCGCACGGGGATTGAAGCAGGGCAAGTTCTTCGGCCAGTTCAGCCGGCTTCTTGTCCGCATGACAGCAAAGCTAGATGACAAGCGTTACGGTTTTCTGTTCCAGGCGCCGATGTCCTTGCATACGTATGAAGCCATGCATGGCATCGCCACTCAGTTGATGGACTGGACGGGGGACAATCATCGGATCAAGATCGTTGATTTCTCGGAAGTCCCGACGGATGTACTTCCCGTGATCGTTGGGCTTGTTGCCCGCTTGATCTACCAACTCCAATTCTGGACGCCGCAAGAGAAGCGGGTGCCAATCGCACTTGTTTGTGACGAGGCCCACCTTTACCTGCCCCAACGAACTGATGCCGACGCCCCGGAGAAACGCGCGTTGGAGAACTTCGAACGGATAGCCAAAGAGGGTAGGAAATACGGTGTGGCCCTCTTGGTGGTGAGTCAGCGCCCTTCGGACGTGAGCGACACGATTCTCAGCCAGTGCAACAACTTCGTGGCTCTGCGTCTTACGAGCGGCGAAGACCAGACGAAGGTGAAACGGTTGATGCCGGATAATTTGGAAGGGTTTATGGACACGCTGCCGGTACTAGACAACGGAGAAGCCCTAGTGGTCGGTGATGCAATTCTGCTACCAAGCCGCGTACGGATCGATCCGCCAACCGTGAAGCCGTTGAGCGCAACGATCGAGTTCTGGTCGGAGTGGAGCAAACCAGGACGAACCCCTGCACTGGTTCAGGCTGTAGAGAACATGCGCCGGCAGAGCCGGAGAAGGGCATGAAACGCCAGCCCAATGGCGTCAATCTTGACGAAGGCATCGCGCTCGAGTCGCGCGAAGAGCTTGAACTGTTGTTCGTCGACGCGCGTGCGGAGGAACTGCATCGGCTTGTGGATTGGTTCAGGAGTGACGAGCGTGAAGGGCTTCTGCTCGGCGGGCAGATCGGAGTCGGGAAGTCCACCCTCTTGAACGCTCTCGTGGTTCGTGAGGGATGTAAACCCGATGTTCTGTTCGGATTTGACCGTGAGACACCGTCTTTCGGCCCAGGTGGCTTCTGGGCGTATGCCCTTGGGCGACTCGTTCAGGTCGCCCTGAAGCAAGGCGTAGCCATTCCCGACGGGTTTGCGCTCGCCGACTTCCCCGAAGCTCAACCCGGCGACTGGCTTGGGGTTGCCAGTCTTTTGACTCATCTGCCAAGGTCCGTAACGGAAAACGACCGCCTGAACGCTGTGCACTCCCGGATTGCGGGGGACGTGGAGGTGGCCGAACGTCAATGTAGGGCCATTCTGACAGCTATGGAGAACAAAGCCGGGCGTGTGTTCCGTATTTTCTGCGGTGGAGTTGACAAGTTTGCGCCAGGCGCCGCAGATACTCAATCGCTCGCCGCTGTGTTGAATCTGCTCTGTGACTTCAAAACCGTTTTCGAAGTGAACGCGGTTCACCTCTTCGGCGGCACGTCAAAGTGGCAAAAAGCGCCGCGCCTCTTTGTCTCCCCCTTTGAGCCGGCCGAGGTTATCGAGCTTCTTCGGAGGCGACTTGGTGGATACGAGGCGGGGAGGCGGGACGTGCTGCCAGCCGTCGCTCGATTCTCCGGTGGCAACGCGCGGCAGGCATTGCGACTCCTCACGGCCTACGACTACGCCAGAGGAGCAAGGCGACTGTCCGTGGAAGATGCTTTTGGACATGCATGCCGTCGCGTGCGAGCCGATTTTCTGTATCTGTCGTTCGACGCGGTGCCAGCTGACGTCCTCACTGCAGTAGCGCGGGACGGCTTCGTCAGGGCTGGACTGATCGCGGAGGGAGGCGTGCTCATGCCCGCGGGGAAAGCAGTTTACGAGAACTGGCTGATTCTGAAGGACATCGCCCACGAAGGGGACCGATGGCCATCGACGCTGAATCCCCTTTTGCAGGCCGCCCATCTAGTGACCGACTCGCTGCCAGAAAGCCCGGAGATGGCTGCGATTAAAAGATGGGCGGCAAGGCATGACATCAGCCCCTATGGCTTGGACATTGACATTTCAGGTAAGTCACCCGGCGAGGTATGGAATGAGATCAACTCGTCCGCGCCACCCAGCGGCAACTTGAAGATCGTCGAGCTGCTTGACGCTATTAGCGGCGCGCTGTTTTCCCTGGACCGTCGTGACCGTGTCCTCATCGCCTTCGGGGACTCGTCGGCGATGGAGACGGCGCGCGATTACTTTGCGGGCAAGGCCGGTGAAATGGGCTTCTATCCGTTCATTCCGGTCAATTTGGAGACCACACCACCCAAGGCGCGGTTGGCAACCTTGCTCGGTGCCTTGAGAGATGACCAGGGCCGAGCCATCTATTCCATTCTGCTGCCGCAATCTCCGGAGACAGCCCTACTACGGGAGTTGGACCACCGTCGCGACGTCTTCGTACCTTATGAGATGATGTGGTGGGTAAGGCTGGAGGACCTGCCCCGCTGTCTTCAGGAGTGGCCACAATTGCGCCAACTCATGTCAGTCTATATCCTCGAAGACGATTTGCTCGGCAGTCTAAGCCCCGAGGAGGTTAAAGCCGACCTCGACTATTTGGCGGTATTGGAAAAGGACGAGGCGCTCAAAGAGGCGGAGCGACGTCTCCAACACACTCTGAATCTACTAATGGAAAGGCGCGCCAAATGAGTCCCGAACGCCGGCGCACGCATATTTGGGACATGATCGCCCGTCATGCCTTCACCCCACGCGACGTTGGCGAGCGTGCAAGATGGCTGCACTGCTTTTCTCGAATGATCCCGCGGTATCTCGAGAACCCGCGTGTGTCACCCCCCCAAGGTGGTGGAACGTCATTTGCCGGCGTGTTCGGGTGTCAGAGTTTGGATTTTGAGTGCCGGTACAGTATCCAACCTGACCGCGCAGATTTCACGATGCTGAGGCCTTCTTGCGAGTGGCAGTTTGGAATCGAGTCGACGGTCTTCGCATGCGTGCCGTGTTTGCACGAGTGGAACGAAGGAATAGACGAAGTATGCGAGGAGGATGTGGCGGAAGTGCTTCGCGGCATGGTCGGACATCCGCGGGCGCACCTTCACATACACGAAGACTCCTTTCCCCATGAGGTCAGAATCGGTACAGGACTTCACGAGCCGTTTCTATTTCTATTCCAGCTTCTCTTTCAACTCCGTATCGACCAAAACATGCGCGATACGGAAATGAATCGCCTCAGACGGATTTTTTGCGTTGATTGGCTCCGAACTGAACACGATGTTTCGCCTCAGAAGCTGTTCGGACTATAGGGCCTTTACCCATGCACCCGACGTTGTGATTCACCGGCCAGCGTCTGAGGGTGATGTGCCTCTGCTCTTAGCCGGTTGAAGCATCCCCATTGGTCACGCCGGAGCTGCTTCGAATGGCTGGACACGATGAATGTGAGTGGGTCTCGAGTGCGGACAACCGATGCAGTGGTTGCGCGAAGCTGTTGCCAGTCACGCTTGACAATGCGTTGACCAGCCCCTTCTGCCAGTTGATCAAATGGCAGTAGTCAACAGTCAGTAGCCCATGGTCAGCTTTCCCGCACGCGCTAGCACCCGGCCGATTCGGCAAGGGCCATGGTGAGTTGGCCTTCCTCCACGGCCTCTTGCGGATAATCGCTCGAATCGAATTCAAGCTCGTCGCCCTCGAAGGTCGGATAGAGCATGGCAAGTTTCGGGATGGCTGCCTGTGCGAGGCGGAAATAATCTTTGTCAATCTCGATCCCCACGGACCTGTAGCCAACGGCCTCGGCGGCGGCAATGGTTGAGCCGGAACCCATGAACGGGTCGAGCAAGGTGCCCTCGCCCAGGGGCAGCAACGCTCGCACGATGATGCGCATAAAATGTTGGGGTTTCAGGCACGGGTGATCGGAAATAGCCGTTTCACGTCTTGGGGTGCGCCCGCTGGGGATGACCTCCCGGGACGGTTTATCCAGGGAGAGGCGCCGCAAGCCACCCGTCTTCCATTTCCGGAGGTTTTCGGCCACGGTCTTTTCGCCGAGCGGTTTGCGGAAGAGCATTCTCAGGAAGCTCTCCCCAGTCGCGGAAGAACGCCCGGAGGTTGAGCTTCTCTTCGTCCGTCAGGACAGTGAAGTGAGGCAGGGGATCGCGTTTGTGTCCGCCGATGGTGGACGGCAGCCGCCACACGCCGCCTCGTCCGTTGCGCAGCTTGGACAGTTCGCCCGCTGAGGATTCCGCAGGCCACCCAAAGCCACTACAAAGCCACTTACAAGCCACCTACGAGCCACCTACTAGCCAAGCGGTAGGCGGGTGTCTGTGCGGAGGATGGCGACCGGCTTCTTGCGCTGGTCATCGGGGATGCCGGCGACGACTTCGACGATGAGCGAGGCCAGCATCGTGCTGTCCTTGCCGCCGCTGAAGCCGACCAGCTAGGGGCGGGGGTCGTCCAGATACAAGTGGCGGAGGGAGTCTTTGATGTCGCTGTAGCTGCTAGCCTGAAAGCGATTTGGATAAGCTTGGCTGATCGAAAACGGGGGTTTGAGGGGGTTCTATGGTACCAGGGTATGTCCAGGGTTTGTCCAGGGTGCCCCCAGACCAGCCCGAGGGAGGCGAGGGAGGAGAGTTGTATTCGCAAGGCTTATGGAAAACACTGAACATCCAACATCCAGCAACCAACTTCCACCCTCGGACGGCCCCGCAAAGCCACCCAAAGCCACTTCAATGCGACATCAAAGCCACCCCAAAGCCTGTTGATAGCCACCTGATAGGCACCCCAAAGCCACCCCAATGCGACCCCAATGCGACCTTAAAGCCACCTTAAAGCTTGGAGACCCGGAGGGGACCAGCCTGCTTCCGGGCGCGGAACTCTTCTAGCACGGTTTTTGCGACGGTGGGAATGATCTCGCGCTCGTTGGCGTGATCCAGGGTGAAGGTGACGAGAACAAACTTCGCGCCGTTGGGCAGCTCGACATACGCGGCTTCATGGCGGGTTTCGCTGGTCCAGCCGGCCTTGGACCAGAGCTTCGCGCCGGGCGGCAAGGCCAGGGCGGTGTAGGCATGGGCCTGGTCGTTCTTTTTGCCGGATTCGGGGGAGGGGTCGCGCTTGAGCAGCTCCATCATTTCGGCGCAGCGTTTGGCGGAGACGGCCTGGCCGGTAACGATTTCGGTCAGAAGCCGGGCGGTGGCGTCGGTGGTGAGCCAGTTGCGGTGGTTGGGCTTGGTCATTTGCACGGACTGCATCTCGCGGCCATAGGGGCCCTCGCACCACGGTTTGCGGTTGACGTTGATGTTCGTATAGCCGAGCGAGGCAAAGTAGCGGTTCACCGCGTTGCGCTTGTGATACCAGTCTTCCATCTCCTTCGGGGCCAGTTCGGGTCCGCTGGTGGTGCTGGTGAGCAAATCCACCAGGTAGCCGGTCGCCTCGTTGAGGGACTCGACGATCATGTCGCGCATGGCGCGGCGGAGCTCCGCGGTGTCCTTGAGCTTGCCGTCCTCCAGCCAGCGGTGCACGGCGACCAGGTAAAAGAGCTTGATGACGCTCGCGGGATAGATTTGCTCCCCGCCGCGATAGCCGGCTTGGACCGGCTTTTCCGGGTCGCGCAGGTCCACAAGTGTAACGGCGAGCTGGTTCGTGTCCAGCTTCAGCGGGGCGAACCGCTCGAGCGCGCGCTCCACGGCGCGGTCCACCACCGCTTGCAGACGGGGCGAGTGGGCGATTGCGAGGCTGGGCTTCGTGGTCCCGGCGGGCGTGTTGGTTTGCGCTGAAATAGTCTGCACGAGGGCCAGAGGTAGCAAAACCAATGCGGCAAGGGGAGCGCGTATTGGCACAATCATGCTGCGAAGCTCTTAAGGGCCCATTGCCCGGGCAAGCAAATGCAGGGGCGGGTTCGCGTTCAACTCACCGGCGCGCTTGCCGTCATTCGCCGTCCATACCGCGACCCGGCCGGCGAAGTCGGTGGCGAACACGCGTTGGTCGTCGCAACTGAACGCGGCGCGGATGGGCAGGTCGCCGGAGAACTCAAAGCTGCGCACCTTGCCGCCGTTCGCGTTCCAAAGGGTTACGGCCAGGTCGCGGCCGCAGGTGACCAACTGGCCGTCGTGGGCGAAGTTCACGCATAGCGCGCCCGAGGAGTGGGCCGTCCAGCTTTTCATTTCGCGGCCTTCCTGCAACTCCCAGAGCTTGACCGTGCCGTCCTCGCTGGAGGAGGCGAGCAGCTTGGAGTCGCCGCGCCAGCTTAGGGCGGTGACGGCGGATTTATGGCCGGCAAGGGTGAACAGCTCTTGCGCGCTGTCCGGGTCCCAAATACTGATGCCGCCGTTGCGATCGGCGGTGGCGAGCATCTGGCCGTTGGGGCTGAAGGCCACGGCGGTGACCCAATCAGTGTGTTTCTTGATCTTATGTTGGAGCTGGCCGGTCTTGGTGGACCAGATTTTGACCAGCCGGCTCGGGCCGCCCAGCGCGACTTGCGCCTGGTCCGGTCGGATGTCGGCCGCGAGCACGGTGTCGTAGTCATCGCCCAGGGTCAGGATGCGCTTGCCCGTGGGCACGTCCCAGAGCACTACGCGGCCTGACTGCGCGCCGCGGCCCCCGCTGGCAAGAAGCACCTGGCCGCTGCGGCTGAACTTCAAGTCAACCGGCTGGCCCTCGGTAAAGGGCAGGATGCCGAGCGGCGCGAGCGTTTCGCCGTGGAACAGCAGCACCTGCTTTTGGCCGGTGACGGCGATGAGCGGCGCCCAGGGGCTGGCGGCCAGGCCGGTGATCGCGTTCATCCGGGCGGTGTGGACGACTGGTTCGAGGGGCAGGTCCTTTGGCATCGGCGGGGGGCCATCCGGCTTGCCGACAGTATCGGCTTTGAGCGTGAGGTCCACGGCGGGCGCGGCGGCGGCGATGGCCTTGCCGCCGGTGGTTTCGAGCAGGCCGCCCAGAATCCACTTCTTGAAGACTTCCAACTCCTTGTCCGCCAGCTTGGGGCGATTGGGCGGCATGGTCGGTTCTTCAGCGTGCGTGATCGCTTTCCATAGCTTGCTGCCATCCAAATTGCCGGAGACCAGCACGGCGCCCGAGCCGCTGCCTCTGAGGGCGCCCTGGTAGCTGGTGAGTTCGAGGTCGGCTTTCTTCTTGTCGGCGTTGTGGCACTTGGAGCAGTTGGCCTCGACCAAGGGCAGGATGTGGTCCTGGTAGGTGATCTTGTCTTGGGCGGCGGCGGAGAGGATTAACAGCGAAGACGCGAAGACGCAAAGAAGCAAGCGTTCAGGTAGGGACGCGTTCCACCGCGTCCCTGACACCATTGCCAAGAAGTGGGACGCGGTGGAACGCGTCCCTGCCAGCAAAGACCGGTAACGCATGGGCCGCGCCTCAGCATTTAGGCGAAGAAGAAGGCGTTGGCGGGTC
>Ga0074044_10003132_pt1 | contig 14202 bp, 13 predicted proteins | sample BogForMeECP23OM1_FD_94443 | JGI IMG/M metagenome (GOLD analysis project Ga0074044, IMG submission 94443) | Bog forest soil microbial communities from Calvert Island, British Columbia, Canada - Bog Forest MetaG ECP23OM1 | ecosystem: Environmental > Terrestrial > Soil > Wetlands ... | reverse complement strand
TGCCGCGCCAGTTGAGTTGGCGGTGGGAAAATGAGGCGGCGGCTGGCGAAAGCTGAAATTTAAGGACGGCGTTTTCAACCAATAGAATCAAAGACAATCACTTTTCAATTCGTAACACCCTCCAAAGGGACATTTTGAAAATAGCCCGGCGTTTGAACGCCGGGGTTTGACGGTATCGCAACAAGTCCCGCAGGGACGCCTGAAAAAATGTTTGCCGCGTCGCAGCCTTGGCGAAGACGGGTTCTTTCAGCCGTCCCTGCGGGACTCGGGATTTTCCCAACCTGTCCCGGCATTGAAATGCCGGGCTATTTTCGATGGTTCCTTCGGAACCGAAAGGCTGCTCAAAAATTGAGATGCACCCGATTCGTCCGACATCACCGGGAAATCGTTGCTTTCGGCGGCAAGGGGCGGTAAAAGTGCTCCATACCCCTTTTCCGGCGCATTGACTTGAGCGCGGTCAATCGTTAGTCTCTTTGATTCAATGCTGGAGACGATTGAGAAACTTTTGGTTTTACAGGACCGCGACCGCAAAATTAACCGCGTTCAACAAGAACTTGCTTACATCGGCCCGGAACGCGAAACCTTTCGCACCAAAGCGACGGCCACCCAGGCGCAACTCGAAACTGCCAGGACCCGCGTCAAACAAATCGAGTCCGACCGCAAACGGCTCGAACTCGACGTTGGGGTGAAGAAACAGCAAATCGAAAAATACGCCAACCAGCAGCTTCAGACGCGCAAGAACGAGGAATACCGCGCGCTCACCCACGAAATCGAAACGTGCAAGGCCGACATCACACAGATCGAGGATCAGGAAATCGTTTTGATGGAACAGGCCGAGCAGGTGCAAAAGGAAGCCGGCCGCCTTTCGCGCGAAACCGACGAAATAAAAAAAACAGCCGAAGGCCAGATCGCGCAACTCGGCCAGCGCGAGGAAAATTTGAAAAAAGAGCTCGCCGAATTGCAGCAAGGCCGCGCGGAACTGGCGGCGGCCGTGGACGAATCCGTCCTCAATCGCTACGAACGGCTGTTCAAGAGCAAGGGCGAAAACGTTGTTGTGGGCGTGCATCATGGCGTTTGTGGCGGCTGCCACATGAAATTGCCCGCGCAAATTCTGGTTACCTGCCAGGCGCAGAGGGAAATCGTGGCCTGCCCGAACTGCGGACGGATTTTGTATTACACCCGCGACATGGCGCTGGCTGGGGCGGAGTGACGCACCCCGGCTGATTGATTCATTCGCGGTGCTGGTTCAAGGCAGAGGTCCAAGAGGTTCGCCGTTTCGGAAGAAGAAAATATACCTGCCGGGCACGGCACTGTTCAAGTTGTGGTATATCAAACCGGTCACTACGTTTGTATCCAGAAACGCACCTTCCACGCCGGAACCCGGCAGTTCGTAATCATTAACCCCATCCGAGAAGCCGGCGCGGGGAGGAACGCCCAGTGAAGCATCTCCCCATTCCCATTGGATCTTGTCGTAATTGAATTCCATGTCGAAATCACCCGGAACAATGTCGGAACGGTCAATGATCACCAGTTGACAGCTTAACAGCTTGTTGGCGTGCTCATAAAAATAGCCCGCGTTCACCCAGTCCACCCCGAAGGCAGCATGGCTATCCACTATGTTGGTTCCATATGTCACGACACCGGAGTTGGTATTTCGAGTATCCACGTCGGCCCAGAAGGGGGCGATAACTTCAATCCCCAGACTGGCCAGGTCTCCAGGGATGTACTCCCATTCAGGGTCGACAAATGTCACATTGCCGTTGTTGTTTACATAAAGCGTGGCATTGGAATTGCCAAAGAAATCAATGCAAAAGCCCATCGGTACTATCCCCGTCGAGCCATCATCATTTCGATCCAAAATTTGCTGGTCAAACCCGGACCGGATGGTAATTGAAGTTTCCAACCGGAAGAAACCTTGTCCCGGCGGCAGGCTGCTCACCGTAAGATTCGTTTGCCCTGAAGCGCACCGCGACAACCATGTCCAATCCTGATTATCGGTGAGATTTGTCTTGAAATATAAATCATATACGCCTTCTGCATTGGTCGCCGGCGCATAAACGGTGAAGGCGGCGGTGTTATTGGTCAGCGTAATTTCCAGCCACAACCCGTTCGAATCAAAGGTCTGGGCGCGCAAAGCCAGGTTACCGGTAATGCCAACTCCCACCATCAGGACGGAGAGCAGAGTAAAAACTTCCCGTAAACACTTCACAATACAACTTTACTTTTCCGAAACACTTGGCTCTATGTTCATCACTCCGTCAAAAAAAGCGAGAAGAATCGCTTGGAGAAGCCGATGGTCCATGGATGACGGCCACGTTTCCATTGATCTTTCAACGTAATTTCATTGTAATATTTTCTTGATTCGATTCAAAGCGAAGACAGGACGAGGGTTCCGATGGCGTTCAAACCCTGCTTGTCAGTTCTGCACTTTGCGGCTAGATTGGCCATGGTTTTGGAAGGGCGGAGAATCGCTTCCGTCCCGCACTGCGGGACGGGGGAGGAAAGTCCGAACACCAAAGGGCGCGATGCCGCGTAACCCGGATTTGTTTGGCCGGGATACACGCGGGCGGATTCCGACTTTTGTCGGGGTTCGACGGACAGTGCCACAGAAAATCAAACCGCCTGTCCCGCTTTGCGGGACGGGCAAGGGTGAAAAGGTGCGGTAAGAGCGCACCGCGCGAAGCGCAAGCGACGCGGCACGGAAAACCCCATCGGGTGCAAGGCCAAATAGGGAATCCCGGAGCGGCCCGTTCCAGGTTTCGCGAAAGTGAAACGGATTCCGGGTATCGGCTGCACAGACAAATGGTTCTCTCCACCCGCAAGGGTGCAGACAGAATTCGGCTTACAGCCCTTCCAAGACCAATTTCAAAAGCCAGTCGGTGAATCGGTAGGGCGGCGCTGCTGCGCTGCCGGGTATGATGGCCGCGCAGCAGCGCGGCCCTACCTTCCGATTAATTCAAAATTGTCATCCCTTTCCCGCTGCGAACCGGCTGGGTCTTTTTGATCGCTGCGGGCGAACTCACGTTGCCAACCCGATCCACCGCGCTGACCGCAATGACGTCCGGCTTGGAATTTTCAAACATCCGCGTCGTTTGACTGGCCGGCAAAATCTCCGTCGTCCAAACCTCGTTGGTGCGATACTGCAAAATCCACAGCCACGCCGGTTCGCCCGCCGTTTCCCAATCCACGCGCAAGCTGGAATGACCATTTTCGGCAACGGTGAGTTTCGGTTTGTCCGGCGGCACGGAATCCAGCCACGGCGACGCCGGCACCAGCGCGGTTCGCGTGTATTCAGCGCGAACCGCGTCCGTCAAGGCGTGATTGTCCGTGAGATTTCGCAGGTGATAAAAAATTTCACCGCCCGCGCCGGATTGATTGCGCGTGACTTTGATTTGCCGGGCGATTTCGTCCGGTTCCCATTTTTCACCGGCGTTGGCGGCGCTGAGTCCCGGCCAAAGATGCCGGCCCTTGGGATTCTGTTGCACCCACCAGTTGAGCAATGCGGGAAAACTTTGCTCCTTCGGCTCAACCGCCCAGTAAAGTTGCGGCGCGAAATAATCGAGCCAGCCGTTGGCCAGCCACAAGCGCGAGTCGGCGTAAAGTTTCGCGTAGGCGTCCATGCCCCGGATTTGCGGCGGATTCATCGGCCGCCAGATGCCGAACGGGCTGATGCCAAACTTCACCCACGGTTTCAGCGCCTTGATGGACTGATAGACGCTCTGGATGAATTGATTGACGTTCGCGCGCCGCCAGTCGTCACGGTTTAAAAAACCATTGGCCAAACCAAATTTCTGCCAGGTCGCGCCGTCGGGAAATTCCAGTTCCCGGCCCAACGCGTCCTTTTCCGGGTAGGGATAAAAATAATCGTCGAACTGCACGCCATCCACGTCGTAGCGCTGCACCACGTCCATGACCACGCGCAAAACGTAGCCCCGCACGACCGGTTCGCCGGGATCGAGCCAGAATTGGTCGCCGTATTTGCGGACCAGTTCCGGGTGCGTCCGCGAAATGTGGTTCAACGCCACGGGCGATTTGCCCTGCGGATGCAGCGCGCGGAACGGATTGAACCACGCGTGCAGTTCGAGTCCGCGCCGGTGCGCCTCCTCAATGGCAAAGGCCAGCGGGTCATAAAGCGGCTGCGGCGCTTTGCCCATTGTACCGGTGAGGTATTCCGACCACGGCTCGATGGTCGAGGCATACACCGCATCGCTCGACGGCCTCACCTGGAAAATGATCGCGTTCAACTTCAACTGCACCGCGCGGTCCAGCAACACAATCAACCCGGCCTTTTGCTCCGCCACGCTGAGGCCGGGCTTGGACGGCCAGTCCTTGTTCGCGACGGTCACGAGCCACGCGCCGCGAAACTCGCGCGCCGGTGGCGGCGGCGTCACGGCTGCCGGGCGATAAACCTCGCCCGCCGCGAACAACATCGCCGGCAGCAAACCGATAAAAACGGCCAAGAATCGAATTCGAATCATAAGCTGTTGAGAAATAAGACGCTTTGGCGCGCCCGTTGGCAAAGGTTTTTTGGGCAAATCATTCCTTGATACATTCTTAACGCCAACCGCCCATCTCTTGATTAGCCGTTTCGTCGGCGTTGCGTCATGGTGCGGACATGAATGAGCACAATTTGATTCAACGGGCGGCTGGCTTTGGCACGCCTGGTCCGCAACTTGAAAACAAAACCTATGATTGACTTTATTTTCATCGCCGTCATCGCGCTCTTTTTTGTGGCGGGTGGATTGTACGCCCGCTGGTGCGAGAAACTGTAAGGAAATTTATGGAAAACCTTGTCGTCGGTCTGATTGCCCTCGCGTTGTTCGTGTATCTGTTCATCGCGATGGTTCGCCCTGAAAAATTTTAACGAAACGCCTATGCAAACCACTGGCTGGCTGCAACTCGCCCTCTACGTCGTCGCCCTCGCGGCGATCACGAAGCCCATGGGCCTTTATCTCATGCAGGTGCTCGACGCCCAAGGGCGGACCTGGTTCGACCCCGTGCTCCGTCCGTTGGAACGTCTCACCCACCGTCTCATGGGCGTGCGCGCGGACCAGGAGCATGACTGGCGGCAATATACCTGGGCCATGCTGTTGTTCAGCCTCGTAAGCTGCATGTTCACCTACGCCATCCTGCGCCTGCAAAATCATCTGCCGTTGAACCCGCAAGGCTTCGGTGCGCTCGCCCCGCATCTCGCGTTCAACACCGCTGTCAGTTTCACCACCAACACCAACTGGCAGAGTTACACCGGCGAATCCACCATGTCCTACCTCTCGCAGATGGTTGCGCTGGTGATTCACAACTTCGGTTCAGCGGCCACCGGCATCGCGTTGGCTGCGGCGCTCGTGCGCGGCATCGCCCGGCATTCGACCCGGCTGCTCGGCAACTTCTGGGTGGACCTTGTGCGCATCATTTACTATTTGCTGCTGCCCATCTGCCTGGTGTTTGCCGTTTTCCTCGTGTCGCAGGGCATCATTCAGAATTTCAAACCCTACACGAAGGCCAGATTGCTTGAGCCGATGAAAATTTCAGCCGCCAAGGTGGACGCGAAGGGGAACCCGGTCCTTGACAAGGATGGCAAGCAGGTCATGGAGGAACAAACCGTTACCGAGCAAACCATCGTTCAAGGACCGGTCGCTTCCCAAATCGCGATTAAAATGCTCGGCACCAACGGCGGCGGTTATGTGAATGCCAACGCCGCGCATCCGTTCGAGAACCCCACGCCGCTCTCCAATTTCATCCAGATGCTCTCCATCTTCGCCATTGGCAGCGGCCTGACGTACTACCTCGGACGCATGACCAAAAACCAGGCGCACGGCTGGTCGGTCTGGGGCGCGATGATGACGTTGTTCCTCGCCGGCGTGTTGCTGTGCTGGTGGGCCGAGGCGAAGGGCAACCCGATTCATCAACAACTCGGCATCGCCACCGCGGACGGCAACCTGGAAGGCAAGGAAGTCCGCTTCGGCATTTTCAGTTCCGCCCTGTTCGCCACCATCACCACCGACGCCTCGTGCGGCGCGGTCAATTCGATGCACGATTCGTTCACCGCTTTGGGCGGTTTCGTTCCGCTGTTCAACATCCAGCTCGGTGAAATCATCATTGGCGGCGTTGGCGCGGGGCTTTACGGCATGCTCGTGTTTGTCGTGCTCGCGGTGTTCATCGCCGGCCTGATGGTCGGGCGCACCCCGGAATATCTCGGCAAAAAAATCCAGTCCTTCGAGGTGAAGATGGCGATGCTCTCGCTGTTGATCCTCTGCCTGACCATTCTCGGCTTTGCGGCCTGGGCGTCCGTGAGTCCGTGGGGGCTGGCCGGATTGAACAACAACGGTCCGCATGGTCTCAGCGAAATTCTCTACGCCTATTCGTCCTGCGTCGGCAACAACGGCAGCGCCTTTGCCGGCCTCAACGCCAACACCCCCTGGTATGACACCACCCTGGGCATCGCCATGCTCTTCGGCCGTTTTCTGATGATCGTGCCGATCATGGCGATGGCCGGGTCGCTCGCGCAAAAGAAACTCGTCCCGGCCAGCACCGGCACCTTCCCCGTGTCCGGCGGCACGTTTGTCGTGCTGCTGCTCGGCACAGTATTGCTGGTCGGCGCCCTGAATTTCCTGCCTGTGCTGACGCTCGGCCCGATCGTCGAACACTTCCTTATGCTCCAGGGCAAACTGTTTTAAATGCCAATTAAAAATGAAGTATGAATTATACTTCCATCCTCACCCCGGCCCTCTCCTCCAGGAGAGGGAGAATCATTCACCGGCTTCTAGTGAAACGGACATGTAATATTGTCGAACGTTCTCTGGAGGAAATGTCCACAATGCGGCGATTGCTACACCAACATCCAGATTACTCACAACGTTCCAGGCTCTCCCTCTCCCCGGGGGAGAGGGCCGGGGTGAGGGCGAGCGTATCCACCATTTTTTTTAAATCCCGTGTCACCTGTCACTTGTCACTTATCCCACTTCCATGACCCACAAAGCCCCATCTCTTTTCGACTGGAACATTGCCGGCCCGGCGATGGGCGACGCCTTCAAAAAGCTCGACCCGCGCCTGATGATCAAAAACCCCGTCATGTTCGTGACGATGGTTGGCGCGGTGCTGACCACCGTCGGGATTTTTACCGCGTCCACCGACCGCAGCTTCATCGCCCAACTCGCCCTCTGGCTCTGGTTCACCGTGCTCTTCGCCAACTTCGCCGAAGCCGTCGCCGAAGGCCGGGGCAAGGCACAGGCCAAAGCGTTGCGCGGGACCCGCGTGAAAACCATCGCACATCGCCTCGCCAAAAATGGCCGGGTGGAGGACGTCAGCGCCAATGACCTCCGCAAAGGGGATGTCGTGGTCGCGCGGGCCGGAGAAACCATTCCCGCCGACGGCGACGTGATTGAAGGCGCGGCCACCGTCGATGAATCGGCCATCACCGGCGAATCCGCGCCCGTCATCCGCGAGAGCGGCGGCGACCGCAGCGCCGTCACCGGCGGCACCCGCGTGCTCTCGGACGAAATCAGAATCCGTGTCTCCATCAACCCCGTCGAGGGGGTCCTCGACCGCATGATTTCGCTCGTCGAAGGCGCAAAACGCCAGAAGACACCCAATGAAATCGCGCTCACCATCCTGCTTTCGGCATTGACCCTGATCTTCCTCCTCGTTTGCGTGACGTTGAAACCGTTCGGCATTTATTCCGCCACGGTGTTCTCCGTGCCGGTGTTGATCGCGTTGCTGGTGTGTTTGATTCCCACCACCATCGGCGGTTTGTTGAGCGCCATCGGCATCGCAGGCATGGACCGCTTGTTGCAACACAACGTCCTCGCCATGAGCGGTCGCGCGGTTGAAGCCTCCGGCGACGTGGACGTGTTGCTGCTCGACAAGACCGGCACCATCACGCTCGGCAACCGCCAGGCCACGGAGTTTCTTCCCGCTCCGCTCGTCACCGTTGAACGTCTCGCCGACGCCGCCCAACTCGCGTCGCTCGCCGACGAAACGCCCGAGGGCCGCAGCATCGCCGTGCTGGCGAAGGAAAAATTCAACCTGCGCGGGCGCGACATCGCCGAAACTCGCGCCCAGTTCATTCCGTTCACCGCGCAAACGCGCATGAGCGGCGTGGACTTTTTTGATGGTAGCGGCGACGCCCCCGTCGCCGACTCGGGATACAAAAAGACAAATTCGACGGGGGCGTCGAATCCACCCACCCGCCGCATCCGCAAAGGCGCAGCGGAAGCGATGCGTGTTTTCGTGGACCGCGAAGGCGGTCTGTTCCCCAAGGTCGTGTCCGACACCGTGGACAACGTCTCACGCTCGGGCGGCACCCCCCTCGTCGTCGCCGACGGCCGGGAAGTGCTCGGCGTGGTCCAGCTCAAGGACATCGTCAAAGGCGGCATCAAGGAACGCTTCGCCCAGCTTCGCAAGATGGGCATCCGCACCGTGATGATCACCGGCGACAACAAACTCACCGCCGCCGCCATCGCCGCCGAGGCGGGCGTGGACGACTTTCTCGCCGAGGCCAAGCCCGAGGACAAACTCGCGCTCATCCGCCGGGAACAAGGCGGTGGGCGCATGGTAGCCATGATCGGTGACGGCACCAACGACGCCCCTGCCCTCGCGCAGGCCGACGTGGGCGTGGCCATGAACACCGGCACCCAGGCCGCCAAGGAAGCCGGCAACATGGTGGACCTCGACTCGAATCCGACGAAGCTCATCGAGATCATCGAAATCGGCAAGCAACTCCTCATCACGCGCGGTTCGCTGACGACATTCAGCATCGCCAACGACGTGGCGAAGTATTTTGCCATCATCCCGGCGATGCTCATGGCGACGTTTCCCGCCATTGCGCCGCTCAACGTCATGCATCTGCACAGTCCCACGAGCGCGATCCTCAGCGCCATCATCTTCAATGCGCTCATCATCGTCGCATTGATTCCGCTGGCATTGCGCGGCGTGAAATTCAAACCCATCGGCGCGCTCGCCATCCTGCAACGCAACCTGCTCATCTACGGCCTGGGCGGCGTCATCATTCCGTTCGTCGGCATCAAGGCTATCGACGTCCTGATCACCACCCTGAAACTCGTTTAATATGAAAACGTTTCCGGTAGGAGCCGAGGTGACGAGGCTCAAATCAAAAAATGAGACTCCTTACGTCGTCTCCTACAACAAAGGCAAACTATGAAAAAACATCTTACTGAACTTCGCAGGGCCGTGATGGTCATGCTGATTTTCGCCGTCGTCTGTTGCGGGCTGTATCCGCTGATTGTGTTCGGCGTCGCCCAGGTTTTCTTCCGCGACCAGGCCAACGGCAGCCTCATCGTGGACAAGGACGGCACGGTGCACGGCTCAAAGCTCCTCGGTCAACAGTTCACCACCGACAAGTATTTTCAATCGCGCCCATCGGCGGCGGGCAACGGCTACGACGCCACCAGTTCCGGCGGCAGCAACCTCGGTCCGACCTCGTCGAATCTGGTCGCCACCATCACCCAGCGCATCGCCGATTACCGCACGGGAAACGGCCTCGCGACCAACGCCCTCGTGCCCGCCGACGCCGTGACTGCCTCCGGCAGCGGCCTCGACCCACACATCAGTCTGCGCAACGCCGAACTACAGGCGCCTCGCGTCGCCAAAGCCCGCAACATCAGTGTGGAAAAAGTTTTGGAGCTGGTCCACGCAAACACCGACCCCGTCAGCCTCGGCTTTCTCGGCGAACCGGGCGTGAATGTGCTGATGCTGAATCTGGCTTTGGATCGGGTGGGTTCCCAAAAGGTAAATAAAGGCACCGAGAAAAACGGATAATACCAGAATGTAAATTTATGGTTCCTCGATATTTCCAGTGGGTGACATGGCGTGAAACCGAACTGTTCGGGCGCAGCCACGACAGTATGGGTGCTAGGATGACATCCGCCCTCGCCCCGGCCCTCTCCCCCAGGAGAGGGAGAATCGTTCGCCGCTCCTTTGACAATTTATATGACTCGATTGGCCGGCCGCTCATCCGCAAAACCAGAAACAAGCGGAAGCCATTTCCTCTCCTGGGGGAGAGGATAAAAGGTGAGGGCGAACGTAAACATTCATTCCACTGAAAATCGAGGAATACAGACCATGAACGTCAAACGCATTTTAATCCCGGTCAATCCGCTGAAAGGCTCGTTCGACGCACTACAGTTCGCGCAAGGCCTGGCGGACGAAGTTCCAATTCACGTAACGCTGCTCAACGTGGTGAATCTGAACGTCGTCAAACTTGAATACCGCATTTTTAATGAAGTCCTGGCGGAGAGCGAAGCGGGGCTGAAAAAGCTGGCGAAACATTTTTTCGGCGACAGCCCGTCGGTGCGCATCAATGTGCGCATGGGCCGGCCGCACGAGGAAATCGTTGCCGAAGCCGAAGCGGAATTGTCCGAACTCATCATCATGGCCAGTCCGAAACCTTCGCGTTGGAAGCGGTTTCTCGGCCTGGGCACGGTCGAGCGCGTGGTTCGCAATGCGCCCTGCCCGACGCTGGTGTTGCCGCGAGTCTGGAGAATTACGCCCGAACAGTATCGGCAAGCGATGCGTCCACGGAGCGACGCCCGGTCAAACGCGGCCCGGCAGCCAAATGCGGTTTTGATGCGCGCATGAATGCCATTGCTTGGGCTGTTTTTGTGGCGGCGGCGCTGCTCGAAGTCGGAGGCGACGCCGTCATCCGGCACGGCTTGCGCAGCCACAAGCTGGCGGTGGTGCTCGCCGGATTCGTGACGCTCGGCTGCTACGGCTTGTTGGTGAATTCACTCAAGTGGGATTTTTCGCGACTGCTGGGCGTCTATGTCGGGTTCTTTGCGCTGACGAGTGTTTTGGCGGGCCGGTTCGTTTTCCGGGAAAGCGTTCCGTGGTCCACCTGGTGTGGCCTTGGCCTGATCGCGGCCGGTTGCGCGGTCATTCAATACAGCCGTCCCTGAAACGTTGAACCGACAAAAGCATGAACGAGGACAAAACCTACGCCGCGGAAGGCATCAGTTGTTTCGAAAACGTGCCCGAGCACCACGACCCGGTCGAACCTTACTTCGGCCCGGAGCTGCATGCCGGCGATCTGCTCGACGGACGGTTCGCCATCGTTGAAACGGTGAGCCGCAGCGGCATGGCCACCATTTACCAGGCCCGGGACCAGGAGCAGGAAAATCAAATCGTTGCCGTCAAGGTGCCGCATCTGCGTATGGAGGCCGATCCGGGATTCTTTTCCCGCTTTCAACGCGAGGAGGAGATTGGACGCAAGCTGAATCATCCGTACCTTCTGAAGTTTGTCCCGGTGGAAAGAAAAAGCCGGCCCTACATCGTGACCGAATACCTGCGCGGCTGCACCCTGGCCCATCTGCTCGAAGCGGCGCGGACGTTGCTGGAAAAGGACGCGTTGAAAATCGCCAGCCTGGTTTGCGAAGCGCTTCAATACCTGCACGGCCAGGGTGTGATACACCGGGACCTCAAGCCGGGGAACATCATGATTTGCCGCGACCGCACCATCCGCATCATGGACTTCGGGATTGCCGCCGCGGCGGATTCAAAAAAGATCACGCTCTCCGGACTCACCGCCACCCTGGGCACTCCCGAATACATGTCGCCGGAACAGGTCAAAAACGAGCGCGGCGACGACCGGTCCGACATTTACTGTCTCGGCGCGGTCTTGTACGAAATGCTCACCGGCGTGGTTCCATTCCAGAATGACAACTGCTGGATGGCGATGAACAACCGCGTCACCGGCGACCCGATTGCGCCGCGAAAACTAAACCCCAACATTTCCCCGCAGGCGGAGGAGATCGTGCTGCACGCCATGCAACGTGATCCGGCGGACCGGTTTCAGACCGCCGCGGCATTCAAAACTGAATTGGACCTGCCCGGCCGGGTGCGTCTCACCGGCTATTGCGACCGCCTAGAGACACCGCACTGGCGGCTGAGTTTTCGTGAGACTCCGGTGATTGCCGGCACGCTGCTCGGCGTGGGGTTCCTCTTGTTCCAAGTGCTGGCGTTCCTCGCTCTGCGTCATTTCCTGGCGAAGTGAAGCGATACAGAAACCCGCAATAACTTTAGCGTTTAGCCTTTAGCCTTCGGCCTTTGCTGTTATTGGCCTTGGATTCAATGGGGTGAGTCTGTTAACTGAGCCCTAGCATCTCTTTTGTCGCATGACAGCTCCACGAATTGATTTTAGATAAATAGTCTTTTGCCCATTTCAGCAACATTTCTGACCAAATTGAATAATCAGGCACAGCAAAAGGACCAATGATTGTGCCAACCTCCGCAGAAAAAGTGCCATGTTCCATCAGCATCATTTGTCGTTGTGCTTCTGAGGCCGGTACAACCCGTTTGGCAAAACTCGTTAATGCCCGAAAGTCTGCGCTCATTTTTGGACTTGGTTTTTTTAGATTTACGAACGGGTCGTGTATGTATTGCGCAGAATCATTTATATCTGCTTCTGCGAGGGCAATTCGTCGGTAAATGCCAGGAACACAATATCTGCCTGCCGCGTGGTAAAGCCTTTTACATGGCCTGATTTCAATTGACAAACGTGAGGCGAATGATTACAAACACCTTAATCTGGAAGGGAAACTGTTATGAAGCTTGTGAAGTGTTTGTGCCTGGTCTTTTTCGCCGGCGTGGGAGTGTCCGCCAACTCCCAGGTTTTTTCATCGAACGTCGTGGGTTACATCAACCAGCCATTGTACGCCGGCGATAATCTGATCGCGAACCAGCTTTCCTTTTCGAACAACACGTTGAACGCCATTTTCCAGCCGGGCGTTCCCGAAGGCGCAACGTTTACCGAGTGGGATCCGTCATCGCAACAATACCTGCCGGCTTCCGTTTACGACATCAACACCGGCTGGAGCATCAACTACGAATTGGATTATGGCCAGGGCGGATTGTTTCATTCCCCGGTCAATTTCATCAACACTTTTGCCGGATCCGTATGGCCCGGGTTTGATGGTATCGATCCGTTTGTGCCGCCATTGGTTACGGACAGCGGGACACTCCTCCTTTCCTGTTTCATTCCCATCGCGCCCGCCACGTTCTACGATGTTGTGGGTCGTGACCCGCAAAACGGCGAATCGGTGACCCTGCTGGATGCCGTGTCACAAACCTACACCACCACCGTGTTTGAGAACGGTGTTTGGGACAACGGCACACCGATACTGAATATCGGGCAGTCCGCCTTTTTCAATCTGGAACCTGTTCCTGAACCGGCCGTTTACAATCTGGTCGGAGCCGGCCTGCTGCTTCTGGCCACAGTCCGCAAACGCGTCTCCAGGTAGATTGCCGTTGGAAGATTTAATCAGCGGGAACCTGGAAACTTTACGGGGACAGCCACGTGAGGCAATGCCGGTAGTGCCTTTGCTGCAGCGTCGAGCCTGTGGCTCGAATGAACCGACGCGCAGCGCCGACACTACACCTTGGAGATTTCCAATACGGTAATTTGGCAGTCGAGGCCGTCGCAGCGGCAGACCGGGGAAAGGTGGAATTTCCCGTTGGCCCGAAAATCTCGCGTAAAAGGCTTCGCCACGCGGCCACGCCCCTTTACGGGGTCATAACGTGGGATAATCTTGCCCGGTCGCGCCCGTTTATTTGACCGCCCGATATATCTTGCCCATCCTGGTTTCAGGTGTAACCTGTGGTGCTAACGGAGTATTGTTTACCAGGTGTCCGACTGCCCCTTTTCGGGGCATTCCCTCTCCTCTTATTCCCTGCCCGGCCAAGCCGGAGCCGCAATGGCGGCTTCAAAACAAACGAAAGAACAGTCAACGAAAGCACAAAAGTATGTTTACAAACAAACTACAAACCAATTCCCCCAACCGGGGTGCCGCGAAATCAACCCGGCAGAAGGCAACCCTGCCGTCCGATGCCGACATCGCCACCAAGGCTTACGAGATCTGGCTCGCCCGCGGACAGGAATCGGGAAATGACCAGCAGCATTGGTTCGAGGCCAAACGGCAGTTGCAGCCAGTGTAAGTGTCCCGGCAACCGGGCGCCGGCAAAGCACGGATGGACGCGGATGGGCCAGACCCTCTGGCCGTCTGCGCTCCATTGTGTCCCTGGCCGTGCGAAACGGGGGCGGAAGATTCCTGGAACGCGCGACCGCGGGTCCCTGCCGGCGCAGGCAGTTTTTTCGGTGTGGAGGGAAAATAGTTCTGAAGCTGTCGCTGAGACGATGATAATGGCACCGAAGATTTATCCGCGTCAACTCCGTGTTTGTTGATGGCTGAAGGT
>Ga0074044_10003131_pt1 | contig 14202 bp, 13 predicted proteins | sample BogForMeECP23OM1_FD_94443 | JGI IMG/M metagenome (GOLD analysis project Ga0074044, IMG submission 94443) | Bog forest soil microbial communities from Calvert Island, British Columbia, Canada - Bog Forest MetaG ECP23OM1 | ecosystem: Environmental > Terrestrial > Soil > Wetlands ... | reverse complement strand
GCGCCTGTGCGTCGAGCGCATCCGCGAGCGGCGCATCCAGATGAAGCTGGTCAGCGCCGACTATACCTTCGACGGGCGCAAGGTCACCTTCTATTTCGTGGCCGAGGGGCGCGTCGATTTCCGCGACCTGGTCCGCGATCTCGCCAACACGCTGCGCGTTCGCGTCGAGATGAAACAGATTGGCGCGCGCGACGAGAGCAAAGTCACGGGCGGGCTGGGTCCCTGCGGACGCGAGCTCTGCTGCTCGAGCTGGCTGCGCGACTTCGAGGCGGTCACGGTCAAGATGGCGCGCGAGCAGGGCCTCGCCCTCAATCCGTCGCGGCTGGCCGGGATGTGCGGGCGGCTGAAATGCTGCCTGCGCTACGAATACGCCACCTACCTCGAACTCAAGCGCGCGCTCCCCAACCTCGGCAAGCGCGTGCAATGCGTCAAGGGCGACGGCAAAGTGGTTCGGCAGAACATCCTCAAGCAGACGGTGCTGATTCAGCGCGAGGAAGACGGCGGCGTCGTCGAAGTAACGCTCGAAGACCTGGTGGCCGCGCGCCCCCAGTAGCCGGCGCTTACCACTTTCGGAAATCAGCAGTAATCACGCGCGCACGGCTGACATCGCTGCCGCGATGCGCGACAATAGCCGCAATGTCCAAACCGAAGGACAACAATCCCTCGCGGGGCGAGCTGGTTCGCCTGACTGCGCGGTGCAAGGCTGCGGGTTGAGCCGGTAAGCTCGGTCCGGCGGACCTCGCCGCAGTGCTCGCGCGGCTCGAGTTGCCGAGCCACCCTGATTTGCTCGTCGGAATCTCCACGGGCGACGACGCCGGAGTGTTCCGTCTTTCCGACGAGCTCGCAATCGTGAACACCGTCGATTTTTTCACGCCTTTGGTGGACGATCCTTTCACCTACGGACAGATCGCCGCGGCCAACGCGCTCTCGGACGTCTATGCGATGGGCGGGTTGCCGCGCACCGCGCTCAACATCGTATGCTGGCCGCAAACCGGACTGCCCGGCGAGATGCTCGCCGAGATTCTGCGCGGCGCGGCCGACAAGGCGCGCGAGGCCGGCGTGGTAGTCGTCGGCGGTCACACGGTTGCCGACGAAGAAGTGAAATTCGGGATGGCGATCACCGGCGTAATCGATCCGCGCCGAATCGTGCGCAACGTCGGCGCGCAAGCCGGCGACGCACTCGTGCTCACCAAGGCGTTGGGCACCGGAATCCTGATGACCGCGTTCAAGCGCGACGCACTGGGCGACGAAGCTTACCAGGCTGCCGTCGCCTCGATGACGCAACTCAACGCCGCGGCCGCATCCGCGATGCTCAAGTACGAGGTTCACGCCGCCACCGACATTACAGGCTTCGGTCTCGTCGGTCATGCGCTCAAGATGGCCGAGGGCAGCGGCGTTACGATCGTGTTCGAGGAATCCGACCTGCCGCTCCTGTCCGGGGTGCTCGAGCAGTGCCGCGCCGGAATGATTCCGGGCGGCGGCGACCGCAATCGCGAGTACTACGCGCCGAGTGTCCGCATCTCTGACGAAGTTTCCGACGAGATCGCCACGATTGCCTTCGATCCGCAAACCTCGGGCGGATTGCTGATCGCGCTGCCGGTCAAGCAGTCGCTTGCCCTGCTCGCGGAGCTTCAGAATTGCGGGCATCGCGACGCCGCGATCGTCGGCCGCGTCACGCCACGGCGCGAACACTCGATCGAACTAGTCTGAATCAGCACCCTCGGAGGCCGCCAATGGATTTCTTTGAAGTCGCAACCTCAACGCCAACGATGCGCCGTTTTCTCGACCGTCCGATCCCCGAAGCGGAGCTGCTGAAAATCCTCGAAACCGCCAACATGGCGCCGTCGGGCTCCAACGCGCAGCCGTGGGAGTTTGTCGTCGTGCGCGACTCGAACGCACGCCGCGAAATTCAGAAGATGTACGAATCGGTGTGGGGTCCATATAAGGACAGCGCGATCATCCGCGGCCGCACGTCGCTGTCGCCGCGCGCCGTCAAGGCGCTCAAGAGCGGCGACGAGTTCGCCGCGCAATTGGCGATCGTCCCGGTTCATGTCGTCGTCTTTCTCGATCGGCCGAAGATGCGCGTCGAGCGCGGCAGCGCCGAGGATCTGTTCAACTTCGGCGCGACATACGGCTCGATCTTCCCCGCGATCGAACTCATGATGCTCGCTGCGCGCGCGCTCGGCATCGGCGCCGCGATGACCACGATGCTCAGCAGCCGCGAGCCGGAGACCAAGGCTCTTCTCGGGGTGCCGGAGCAATATCAGCTGATCGCCCTGGTGCCGGTGGGTTATCCGGCCGACGGTTTCAAACGCCCGCTGCGCAAACCGGTGTTCCCGCACATTCACGTCGAGCGATGGGATCGCGCTTGGCCGCGCCCCGGGTGATCAAAGGCGACGGTCTCGGCCCTTGCACGACGATCTTGTCTTCCGAATCATCATGGCCGTCGTCGTCGTCGGTATTGTCGCGATCCGCATGCGATACAGTCGCCGAGCGGAAGGGCATCACTCATGCGCCGTCAATATCACAGAACGAGTCTCTCACGGCACGACGGCCCGGACGGTCGTGCGCCCAGTCGGCGGCAGTCGAGCCATCCCCCCCTTCCCCCCGGAAATCTCCCCGCGCGCGCCCTAGCCGCGGTTGACGTTTGAGGCTTGCAGCCCCTTGGGCCCTTGCGCGACCTCGAACTCAACCCGCTCCCCCTGTTCGAGCGAGCGGAAACCTGCCCCATCGATGGCGCTGTAATGAACGAACACTTCCTGCCCGTCCTCCATCGTGATGAAGCCGTAGCCCTTCTTCGGGCTGAACCACTTGACAGTCCCGTTAGCCATTTTCCCCCGTACCTCCTAAAGGGAAACTGAGCCAGAGCGCCCCCCCGGGCGGCCTGCTCCCGCCGCGCCGCCGCTACCCCAAGCAGCGCGCGTAACGGCGGGCATATAGCACAAGATGAGGCGCTTACCAAACAGGTAAAACTCACGAAACCGCGCCGTAATATGTCTGGCGATCGAGAACCGGGCCGTGAAGCCGCTAATATTGCCAGCGGCGAATTGGGCGGGCATGCATGTGGCAGTGGTCGGGAATCTGGCGCATCACGTCGTCGATGCCGAATTTATCGGCGCCATACTTCGCCCGCGCGACCAGTGACAGCGCTTCGATCATGAATTCGCGCTCATGGTCGGTGGGCACCGCGCGATGGTCTCCCAGAACTGCCATGGGAGTGTCACAGGAATCGCAGTCCAGGATCGTAAATTTGAATGGGTGAACGAAGTCGGCGTAGCGTTGCGTGTAATCGCGCAACTCGCACAGCTCACATTTCGACATCGCGATTAAGCCGCCGTCGATTCGTGCGACGTACGACGCATCGCGAGCAATGACGGCCCGCGATGCATCGTGGCGCGAATTCCTACTTCGGAGAAGCAGCGGCCGCGGGCGCTGCCATCGCGGGCGAAGGCGCTCCCATAGCGGAGGAAGGGGCCGCCATCGCGGGCGCCATCGGCGGCTCTTTGCCGGTCTGGGCCTGGATCGACGACTTGGTCGCGGCCTTCGCCGCGGCTGCCGCCCGCCGCTTGCATTTACGGACTTGGTAAACCGTAGTGTTCAGGTCCGCGGCGACTTCCTTCTGGTGCTTGCCGCTATTGAGCTCGCTCATCACGGCGTCGCAATCGACGGTGGCGGCGGCGTAGGCCGGCCGTGCATTTGCCGCAAACGCGACGGTCGTCACGAGCATCGCCGAGGCCGCCACCAGCGCAAACTTCTTCATCACCATTTTCTTCCCCACTCTGGTTAGGGTTGTTTCAAACGACGCAACAATATTTCAAAATGCGCGTCGCATCAACAAGGGCCGAGAAATCCCTTTGGCGGAGTCAGGACTTGGGCTTGGCGAGGCCCGGGAAGGACGGTTGGCGTTTCTCCTGCAGGGCGGCGACGCCTTCGGTCAAGTCGGCGCTGAAAAATCCCATCATCTCAAGCGCCAGCGACGCGTCGAACGCCGGGCCTGCCGCACGCAGCCAGTTGTTGAGCGAGCGTTTGGTGAATCTTACCGCTTGTTGCGGGCCGCGCGCGAGCTTGCGCGCCACCTCCATCGCCTTGTCCATCAGCTGGTCGGCGGGAACGCACAGGCTGACCAGCCCGATGCGCTCGGCCTCCTTGCCGTCGATGAAATCCGCGGTCATCAGGTAGTACTTCGCTTTGGCCATGCCGCACAGCAGCGGCCAGACGATCACTGCGTGATCTCCCGCGGCGACGCCCAAACGCAAATGTCCGTCCGTGATGCGCATCGCCTCCGACGCGATGCTGATATCCGCCATGAACGCGACTGCCAATCCGGCGCCGACGGCGACGCCGTTGATCGCCGAGATGATAGGCTTGTCGAGATTGATCATGTTGTAAACGATATCGCCGGCTTCTTTCCATGCCTTGCCGATGTTGGCCGCGCTGGCTGCCATCTGCTGGATCATCTCGAGGTCGCCGCCCGCTGAAAACGCGCGCCCCGCGCCGGTCACCACCACGACGTTGGTTTCGTCGTCGTCGGCAACGTCGAGCCACACGCGGCTCAGCTCCCAATGGAGGCGGCTGTTGGTGGCGTTGAGAACCTCGGGCCGATTGATCGTGATGAGCAGGATGCCGTCGCCCTTCCGCTCGAACAGGAGATGCTGGTACTCGCTGTATTTCATCTTTTCGGTGGCAGCGCGTGCGTCTGGACGGATGCTGACTAGCTCTTGTAAATGTCGATGACCTTGCCGAGCAAGGCGATTGCTTCGGGCTTCGGGCGCTGAAAGCTGTTGCGGCCGATGATCGAGCCGTAACCGCCGCCGGCGTGAATCCCGCGGACGGTGTTCAGCAGCGACTCGTCGGTCTCCTTGGGGCCGCCGGAGAAGATCACGATTCGCCGGCCGTCGAACGCAGCCTGCACGACGTGCTTGACGCGCGCCGAGAACGGCTCGACCGGCACCTTGTTGGCGTCGTATGCCTTCTTGGCCTCGGCCTGTTCGATAAACGCGGTGGGCGGCTTGACCTTGATGATATTGGCGCCGAGTTGCGACGCGATTTGCGCCGCGTACGCGACCACGTCGAGCGCGGTTTCCCCTTGCTTGCTGACGCCGGAGCCGCGCGGGTACGACCAGACGACGAGCGGCAGGCCGCTGGCCTTGGCCTCTTCGCCAATCGCGCGCGCCTCCTCATACATCGACTTCTCCTGCGTCGAGCCCGGGTAGATCGTAAGCCCAACCGCGGCGGCGCCGAGCCGCAGAGCGTCCTTGACGCTGGCGGTCCTGGAGGGCGCGGGATCTTTCTCGTCGTTGAGAACGTCGTGACTATTGACCTTCAGTATGAGCGGAATCTCGCCGGCGTACTCGGCGACCCCGGCCTCAAGAAGTCCGAGCGGCGCCGCGAACGCGTTGCATCCCGCATCGATAGCGAGCTGAAAGTGATAGCGCGGGTCGTACGCCGGCGGATTGACCGCGAAGCTTCGCGCCGGGCCATGCTCGAAGCCCTGGTCCACGGGCAAGATTACGAACTTGCCGGTGCCCGCGAGCTTGCCGTGGTTGAGCATCCGCGCCAGGTTGCTGCGCACGCCTGCGTTTTCGGAATCGTAGTAGCCCAGAATCTCTCGAACTCGCTTGGTCATATGCCTCTGTCTTCCTTGGGGAGTATCACTTGCAGTTTGCACCTATATCACAACATCGCGGCCGCGCAGTGGGCCGCGCCAAGCAGTCCGGCGGCTGGATTCAGCGATACGCGGACTTCGATTCGCTTCAGGATCTCGTTCAACCTGCCCTTGGCCAAAAATCCCTCCACGAACGCACCACCGGTCAGCATCGGCAAAATTTTCGGCGCGATGCCTCCACCCAGAAAGACACCGCCCAACGCCAGGACTTTGAGCGCCAGGTTGGCGGCCTCGGAACCGTAAATATCGCAAAACATGGTGAGCGCGTGAACGCAAACGGAATCGCGTCCCGCCAGCGCCGCCTCGCTTACGGCGGCCGACGCATCGCCCGCGGCGATTTGCGCCGTCAGCCAGGCGGGTTGTTCGGCGTGGCTCTCGCGCCTTAGAAAACGATAGATGTTCCACAGCCCCGGACCCGAGAGCACGCGCTCATAGCTGGCATGTCCGAATTCGCCCGCGACGAAGCGCAGCAGCTCGATCTGTTCGGCGCCGTGCGGCGCGAAGTCGCTGTGCCCGCCCTCGGAGGCCACCGCGTAATATTTGCCGTCCTCCCAGACCAGGGCAGATTCGCCCAGACCCGTGCCCGCGGCAAGCACTGCGACGTTGCCGTGCTCGGGCGGATTCTCCGCGCAATGCAGTACCGCAAACTCGCCCGGTTTCAGATGAACCATGCCGTAAGCCGTCGCGGTCAGATCGTTGATCAAGCGAACCGGCGCGCCGCCCAGCGCGCGCGACAGCGAGGCGCTCGAGAGTTGCCATGCGACGTTGGTGGCGTGGGCGCGGCCGTCGATTATCGGGCCCGGCACACCGAGGCAGGCGCCATTTACCGCGGCGCCTGCGCCAAGGAAATCCGCGCAGACCGCTTCGAGGCTGTCGAACTGCGCCGTCGCGTAGCGGTGCTCGCGCACAATTTCGAGTGCGCCTGCGGATTGCTTGAAGAGCCCGAGATGGGTTTTGGTTCCGCCGACATCGCCGGCCAGGACGAGCCCATCCATCGCGAACCCCGACTCTGTTCTAGCCTTCGACGTTGAACGATTCGGCGAGCGCGACTTCCTCGGCGCTGCCGATGTAAATCGGATGCCGCTCGTGGATCGCGGTGGCGGCGATGTCGAGAATCCGCTGTTTTCCGGTCGAGCCGCGGCCGCCGGCCTGCTCGGCCAGCATCGAGAGCGGTGCGAGCTCGTACATCAGGCGGAGCTTGCCCTTCGCTTTGCCACCTTCGGCCACCTCGCCGGGATACACAAATATTCCGCCCTCGAGTAAGCATCGATGGAAATCGGCGGCGAAGGCGCCTGAGTATCGAAGTGAGTAGCTAGTGAGCTTGTCTTTGCGACTGGTAATATGCGCGACGAACTTGCGCGCTCCCTCGTGCCACTTTCCCGCATTACCCTGGTTGACCGCATAGGTTGCCCCGCGCGGCGGCATCTTCACGTTCTCTTTCCACAGCATGAACTCGCCGAGCGTTCGATCGAGCGTGAAGATATCGACGCCCGCACCGGCGCTGTACACCAGTTGCGCGGCCGGCCCGTACAGTATGTATCCCGCGATAACCTGCGAGGTTCCGGGGACCAGGATGTCGTCGATACCTTTGCCGTGTCCGGGCGCGCGTTTCTTGACGGCGAAGATAGTGCCGAGCGAACCGTTTACGTCGGTATTAGACGACCCGTCGATAGGGTCGTAGAGTATGCAGTAGCTATTGTCGCGGCAGTTGACTGAGTAATGATGCGGCTCGTCCATTTCCTCGGAAATGAGGCTGCATACAGGGTATCCGTGCTCGAATGCGTCGAGGAAAACCTCATTGCCCCACTGATCGAGTTTCTTGACTTTTTCGCCCTGCACGTTGGTCTCGCCGGTGTAGCCGAGCTCCCCGCTGAGACCAGCCGCTGCAAGCTCGCGCGCGATGCGCTTGGCGATCAGCTCTATGCGCTCCATGATGAGAGCCAGGTCCGCGACCGGCAGCGCAATCGCGCTTTTGGTCATGATATGACGCGTGAGAGTGATGCCGCTGCTCATTTGAGTCCCTTTCCTAAAGCGTTCGCCAGGTGCGGCCGTCAGCCGCGATCATCAATGCAGCCTCGAGGGGTCCCCACGAGCCCGCAGCATAGATTGGCGGATCCATCGGCGACTGACCCCACGCATCCAGGATCGGTTGCACGAACTTCCATGCTTCTTCAACCGTGTCGCGCCGCATGAAGAGCGTCTGGTTGCCAAGGATCACGTCGTTGAGCAGAGTTTCGTACGCTTCCGGCGTGGAAGTCACGTAGTGAAAATCGACTTTGACCTGCTGGAGGCGGGCCTGCGAGCCGGGCACCTTTGACATGATATGCAGCGCGAGACCCTCGTCGGGTTGAATCCTGATGGTCAGCATATTGGGCGCCAGCGGAGCGCGTGGATTTGCGTTATACAGGATTCGGGGCACGCTGTTGAAGTAGATCGCGATCTCGCTCGAGCGCTTGGGCAATCGTTTGCCGGTGCGGAGGTAGAACGGCACTCCGGCCCATCGCCAGTTGTCGATCCAGCAGCGCAGCGCCACAAAGGTCTCGACTTGCGAATCCGGCGCGATGTGCTCCTCGTCGCGGTAGGCCTTGACCGGCACCCCGCCGATGAGTCCCTCGCCGTACTGGCCGCGCACGACCCATTTCTCGATGTCCTCGTCGCCGAGCGGGCGCAGCGCGCGCAGCACGTCGAGCTTTGCATCGCGCATCGACTCGGCGCCGGTGGTGTTGGGCGGCTCGGTCGCGATCATGCAAAGCGTTTGCAGCAGATGGCTCTGCACCATGTCGCGCAGCGCGCCGGCTTGATTGTAATAGGAAGCGCGCGTGCCGACCCCCTCAGCCTCGGCTACCGTGATCTGCACGTGATCGACGAAGCGCGCCGTCCAGACAGGCTCGAAGACCGCGTTGGCGAAGCGCAACACCATCAGGTTCTCGACGGTTTCCTTGCCGAGGTAATGATCGATTCTGTAGATCTGGCCTTCGTCGAAATGGCGCGCGAGCTCGGCGTTGATCTCCGACGCGCTGGCGAGATCAGAGCCGATCGGTTTTTCGACTACGACGCGGGTGAACGGATGCCCCTTCTCGTGCGGATGAATCATTCCAGCTGCCGTCAATCCGTCCGAGCAGGTGTCGATGAAAGCCGGCGGAATCGCAAAGTAGAAGGCGCGATTGCCCTCGGTGCCGAATTCGGCGTCGAGCGCCTCGCAGCGCTTGCGCAGGTTCTGATAGTCGGCGGCCTCGGTGAACGAGCCGCGATTGAAATGCAGCATCGGGGCGAACTTCGCCCAGCGTTCTTTCTCGACCGGGCGGCGCGAGAACTGCTCGATGCCGCTGAGCGCGAACGCGCGATACCTTTCGTCGTTGAGATCTTCCATAGAGAAACCGAGGATCGCGAACTTGTCGGGCAATTCGCCGTCGAGCGAAAGATTGTACAGCGCGGGAATCAGCTTGCGATGGCTCAGGTCGCCGGCGCCGCCGAAAATCACCACGATGCAGGGATCGTAGTGATGGCGTTCCTTGACGGGATGGAGGTGATTGAGATCAACGGTTCTGTTGGCAGCCACAGCCATAAAATTACCTTACCCTCCCGCACCTATTCCTTGACTACGCCGTGGCCGCCGAACTCGTCGCGCAGGGCGGCGAGCAATTTCTCGCCGAAGGTGCCTTCGCCCTTGTCGGCGCGCGAGCGAAAGCGCGTGAACAGCGCCATCGTGATCACCGGCATCGAGATGTTTTTGTCGATTGCGTCCTGTACCGCCCAGCGGCCCTGGCCCGAATCCTCGACGTAGCCTCTGATTTGCTTGAGGCCCGGGTCTTTTTCCAGTGCGTTCGCCGCCAGCTCCAGGAGCCACGATCGCACGACGCTGCCCTGTCGCCACAGGTTCGCGATTTTCGGCAGGTCGAGCTTGTACTCCGACTTGTGCATCGCCTCGAAGCCCTCCGCGTAGGCCTGCATCAGCGCATACTCGATGCCGTTGTGGACCATCTTCACATAGTGGCCTGCGCCGTGGCCGCCGACGTGGTCGTAACCGCCGGGCGGGGCCAGCGTTTCGAAGATCGGCTGATAACGCCTGAAAATTTCCAGCTCGCCGCCGATCATCAGGCAGTAGCCAAGCTTGAGTCCCCAGATGCCGCCGCTGGTGCCGGCATCGACGAGGTGCAGCCGCTTCGCGGCGAGCAGGGCAGCGCGCCGGACGTCATCGTGAAAGTTGGTGTTGCCGCCATCGATGATCGCGTCGCCAGGCTCGAGCAATTCCGCCAGTTGGTTAACCGTGCTCTCGGTCGGTTCGCCCGCCGGCACCATCACCCACACGCCCCGCGGCGGCGTCAGCCTGGCAACAAGTTCTTTCAGCGAATCGACGCCGTCGGCGCCGAAGGTCGAGACCTCTTTGCGCTTCGCATCGTCGAGATCGAAAGCGACAATCCGGTGATTGTCGCGCCGCAGCCGCTCGACCATGTTCATGCCCATTTTGCCGAGGCCAACGAATCCGATTTCCATCAAGCGCGCTTCCTTCCTGGCAGACGCGATCCGGATTTGCGCCACGCGGCGGGAACCGGGAAAGAATTTTCCCCGCGTCCGCCCCGGCATCCGGCACCCCACCTAGGCTATTCCAACAAAAAGATTGTTCAAAGAGCGCGCCTGGAACCGCGCAGCTAATGGGATTTGATATCGTCTTCGAGCACCAGGTTGCGCAAATCCTGACGCTGGAAGATCGCCGCCACCGAGCGCGTCAGCGCGACCGACAACACCTGCCTGGGCTCGTCGTAGATTCCCGCTTCGTCCTCGGAACCCAGACCGAACGACCCGACCGGCGGGTCGTAGTAGGTATCGTTGACGCTCCCGGTCCAGAACGCGACGCTGAACGGCGGCTTGTAGATCGCGACGTCCAGAGCGCATTCGGCGGTAGTCCGGGCGACCGGACCGTACTGGCCGTTGGCGCCGCGGTTCTTTTTCACCCAGCATCGCCGAATCCTGCTCTCGAGCACATACTCGGTGGTGTTCTTGACACCCGGTTTGTAGGCGACATCGGGTGACGACGACGCGCTCAATCCCGCCTCATCCGCGGCGCGCCCGATCGCCTGCTGCACGATCGGGCCGAGCGGCGAGCTGTACAAGCGTTCCGTAATGTTGCCGGATTGATCGGTGGCGACTCCGATCGCCGGATTGCCGTTGAGCGGCGCAGCGTCGCCGGTCACATCGCGGACGTCAGCCGGCATCAGGATCAGGATGGTTTTTTTGGGGTAACTGTTTTGGTATCCCTTGACCTGGTACTGGTAATATTCAAGCGTTTGGATCGAAGTTGCAGGAGCCGCGGCCGTACCGCCGCCCTCGTTGACGTTCGCGCATCCCGCAAGCATCGAGGTCAGAGTCGAAGCGATCGTGATGAGGAGCGCGATTCGGCAGGTATGCAGGCTCCCCACGATCGCGCCGCGCCTCTTATCGATTCGCCGCCTGGGCCCGCTCGCGGAAGAGAAACAGCGTACCGCCGACCTCGAGCCGATCGCCGCTCTTGAGCGCATAGCGGCCCGCCACCGGCTGTCGATTCACGAAGATCTGTCCGCCGGTCGGACTGATGATGAAATTCTTGCCCTCGCGCCGGATGATCGCATGATTGCCGAGCACGGTCTGATCGCCGAACAGTCCGATGTCGCTTTCCTCGGCCCGCCCGATGATCGTCACGCCCTTGAGGATGGGATATTCGCGGCCTTCGCGCGCGTTGCGGCTCTGGCTGCGCACGACCATCAGCCAGCCGCGTTTGAGCAGCTCGCCGACCAGTCCGATGAAGAATCCGATCAGCGCGCCGAGCACGATGATCGCGATCGCTCGTCCGAACGCCTGCGGAAAGGTGGTCGTCAGACTCTGGTAGAAGAATCCGCCGAGCGCGCCACCGAGCACGCCGCCAATTGCGCCATTGCGCCGCCGCGCCGGAGATCCCGACGCCGCTCCCACGCCGAGTCCGACCGCGATTCCGAGCACGCCCCAACCCAGGATCCGGCCGTTGAGTCCTCCCAGCACGTCGAAAGCAAATTCGCCGACCAGCAGTCCCAGCGCTCCGCCTGCAGCGCCGATTACTCCGCCGACGACGAATCTGCGCGCGGCCTGACGCAGCTGGCCGACGCTCAGCGTTTCGATCGAGGCGAGAAACGCGCTGATCAGCGCGCCGATCAGCGCGCCGAACAGGATATCGCGGCTATAGACCCAGCGGATGCCGAGAATCGGCTCCGAGAGCCCCCACGCAGCGAAACCGCCGAGCGCGCCGGCGGCCGCGTAGAAAAGCAGCTTCTCCTGGGAAACATTGCTCGCCATGATGCACTCTCAGCATTGCGCGCATTCAACACTGGTTCAAGCGCAAACCTGCCAATGCGCCGTTTATCGTGGTGCGCTACAGAGATTCGGAGCCCTGTTGGCCGCGATGGGGCACACCGATCGTAAAGTAAAGGGCGAGATAGGGATTGGGACGCGGGCAACTCGGCGCGACATGCCCCAAGCGAAGTTGACGCGCTCCGCATCGAGAAAGATCCGGGGTCCCTCGGCTTCGCTCGGGATGACACAAGAAAAAGATGACAATAGAAGATCCGATGGACCGTTAGTTCGCCTGGGCGGTCCAGGTGCCGCGCTCTCCCGACGGCGTCGATTCGAAAGTGCCGCTTAACTGATCGCTGCGGCGCGCGCCTTCGAAGTAATACGTCTCGGTGCCATACGGGACCTGGAACTGCAGATGGTTGCCACGCACGAATCCTTCGATAGGCGTCATGCCAAAGCCTGACTGACGAATCACCAACTCGCCGTGCAGGAAGCCGTTGGGCTGCGGACGCAGCCTAAGCTCCATCGCGGGATTGCCGCCGCTGCGCAGACCGCTGATGGTGCCGGTGGCGATCGTCGGCCCGAGCATGCTGCCCGAAGACGCCGAGCCGCTGCCCATCGTGCTGCCGATCGCGCCGCCGCCGCCCGGATACGTCGCGTACGGCCCGGCAGCATCGGCGAGCACTTCGAATTTCTTCGCGCCTAAATATTGCCCGTTCAAATAAAAGTTAACCGTGTAGGTGCCCGGCAGAAACGCGCCGCCGCGCGAGTTGCCGACCCGTCCGCTGAACGTCACCGTCCTCATGCTTGGCGAGACCGGCTGAAAATCGTTGACGCTGCCAAGCGTGCGCCCGTCCGGCCCGATATACGCCGCATCGACGCGGTACTGGCCGGGCTCGAGCTTGTAGAGCCGGTTGTCGAAGCTGACCTCCCAGCCGACGAACAGCACCTTCCCCACCTCGAACGAGTCGGTCGCGCCCGAGAGCGCGGTGCCCGTCTTGGTGGTGTTGAGGAAGTTGATGCTGCGAAGCTGCAGCGGTTTGGCGCGCCGCTCGTCGATCATCGCGAGCTTGCGCGCTTCTTCGTCGCGCTTGCGCTGCTCCTCCTTCACCGCTGCCGCAGCCGCCGCTTCGGCCGCCGCCGCCGCGTTCTTGGCGCTCAGGTCCTGGTTAACGATGAAGCCTTCCTGGGCGAGCATCTTGTCGTCCGAGTAGAGCGCGACCTTGTAAGTGCCGGCCGGCTTGTCAGTCATCGTCGGCATCAACGCCACGCCGCTGAAGTCGGCGGTTTTCTGCGCGGGCCCGACAAAAACACTCGTATCGCTGGATGCGATTTGAAGTCCGTTGGGTTCGTAAAATCGCGCCTCGACCTTTTCGTCGCGCCCCTCCAGCCCCGCGAGCAGATTCTTGAAGGTTGCAGTCCACTTGAGGTAGCGCGCGTTGGTGAGATCGGTGTCGTTGAACTTTGCCTGCGGCGGCGCCAGCGCGGCGCCCTCGCGGGTCGAGAGCGCCAGCGTCATCTCGGAAAATTCGAGCGGATGCTCGCGCGCCTTGGCCAGCAACTCCTCATGCTTCCACGGCAGTCCGTCGAACAACGGCTTGAGTCCGAGCCGCAGCTGGAGCTCCGGGTCTGAATAAAGGTACGTCCCGCCGAACGCCGCTCCCGCCAGCAGTACCAGGAAAATCAGGAGACCGATCGAGCGGCTCAGCCGGCTGCGCGGCTTGCTGTAAGCGAGCGGCGCCTCGTCGTAATCGAGTTGTTGGTCGAGCTGCGACAGCCCGCCGGTTCCACTCGTCGAGGTCACGCGTCCGCTGTCGGAGGACAGGCCGCGCCCGTAGAGCATCATGTCGCGAAATTCCTGGATGCGCCCCGGCCGCCCGTCCATCTCGTAGGCAAGCGCCGCGTCGATCGCGCCTGCCAGGTTGCTCGACACAGCCGGGCGAAGGTCGCGCACGGGAGGGAAGCTGAAGGGCGGAAACTTTTCAGGATCGCGGCCGGTCAGCACGTAGTGCAGGGTCGCGCCGAGCGAGTAGATGTCGCTGCGCGGATCGACCAGGCCCTGGTACTGCTCCGGCGGCGCGAAGCCGAGCGTGCCGATCATCGTGCCCTTGCGCGCCGCCTTGAACAGCCGCGCGATTCCAAAGTCCACCAGCACGACCCGCCCGTTCGAATTGAGCATCACGTTGGACGGCTTCATGTCGCGGTAGATTATCGGCGGCGCCAGCCCGTGCAGGTAG
>Ga0074044_10003128_pt1 | contig 14207 bp, 11 predicted proteins | sample BogForMeECP23OM1_FD_94443 | JGI IMG/M metagenome (GOLD analysis project Ga0074044, IMG submission 94443) | Bog forest soil microbial communities from Calvert Island, British Columbia, Canada - Bog Forest MetaG ECP23OM1 | ecosystem: Environmental > Terrestrial > Soil > Wetlands ... | reverse complement strand
TTCAAATCCACTGGCAACCATTCCCGCAACACCGTCCAACCTTCCGGAAGCGCATCAGTCGTCATGCCCGCCATAGTAGCGACGGTTCAAGAAAATGCAAGATGCTAGGTTAATGCTTATGGGACCCGGCCTACAAGGGGTGCCAGGAATAGTGCACGGTGTAGGTCACGGTTTGCTCTTCGTCGGGTTTAAGCGGGACGGGAAACTCAATCGTCGCCGCATCGGTCTTCTTAAACGCGGCCGATTTCTCCGTGATCGCCCAATTGCTCCAGCGACAGAGATGTTCCACAACGCGAATCTCCACCGGGTTCTGCTTATGGTTGCGCAACTTGATTTCAAAGGATTCGTCAATCCAAGGTTCGTGGTCTGTTTTTGCCCCCGGAGGGAGGGGAAGTGGATTACCATCAGGACCGAGCTGGAGAACGACGCCAGAGGGCGCATTAGCCTTAAAGCTGGTCTGCTTGCGTTCGCCCACAAGGTCAAAGGCATTGCCGGTATAAAGGCGGACGAGTTCATCACGTGGCGAGTGCTTGATGGAGTTCTCGCCGGTGAACTCCATCTGGCCATCCGTGTTGCGCCGGTAGAACCGGACCCGGCCTTTTGGCAGCGGCAAACCGAGATGGTTAGCCGCCGAGTTCACGAATTCGCGCATCACCCAGACCTTCTTGCTGCTCTGCGTTCCGTATTCAGGCTCGTAGTGAGCACTCTGCCACACCCAACTTTGGTCCGGGTCGGTCGCAGCGCCGTCGTAGATGTAGAGTCCTAGCGATTTGACCCCGGCAGCCTGGACGAACTCGACCTGCTTCTTTTCGTGGTCGCGCAGGGTGGTAGATCGTTCCAGCGTGTAAAGGTGGTATTCGTCGAACGTCTTTTCAGTCACCGGAGGAGCGAAAGCGCCACCTCCAATGCCTCCGCCAGTCCCGGCTTGTCGGCGAAAACCGCCCACGTTCTGAATCTTGTTTACATCCCCGGCCATGAGTTTGATGCGGGCCTGTTTGAAGGAGTTACCGCTTTGGTTGTCCATGGTGACCCAGCCGACCATGTCCACGGTGTCGCCCCTTTCTGGCATGACCAGGTTGTAATCGGCTTCCCAGCTTAATCCGCCCGTAACATAGCTCAGCTCCGCGTCGAATCTGGCGGGGCGCTCCGCCTCGAGCACCCAGAACAAGGTGGGCTTTAGAATGGTGTCATCAGCCAGCGCCGGGAAGAGCGGCTGCCCGGGGAGGGAAAAGCGTAGTTTGCCGTCCACTTCGATGATGGGTTGGGCCTCCCCGTAGCCCATGGGCGGGCCGTACCAAGCCATTGTTCCCTGGGGCACCCCCGGGCCGCTGCGAATGATCTTCCCCGATATTAATTCGCGCCTGGTCTGGCCACCCGCTTGGTTCATGACCTCGAATTGGATTGTCTTCCCCTCGTTCAATGTGAGCAGCATCTCTTGTGAGAGCGTGTCGGCGCGGTAGTTCTGTTCCAAGATCTGGAGTTGCTCTTTTCCTGCCGGGTCCCGCAGGACCACGGAACTGGGCTCAAGGAAGGCCGTCGCGCCTGTGAAGCTGACCTGGTTGACGCCCGCCTTGAGATTAAGCGGGACGGTGTCTCGCACGACCGCGAAGTCCTGGTTGTAAATGGTCAGCGCTGGCGGTGAGGCGCTCGCGCTGCCAGAGAACAAACAAATCAGACCGACAACTTGCAGGGTCGTTTTCATACATCAACGCGTGGACGCGGTGCGGGCTACCGGCTGCTCGATTTCCCAGCCGCCGCCGAGCGCTTTGTAGATGGCAACGAGACTGGTGGCGGTGCGAGTTTCGCTTTGGGCCAGTTGGGCCTGAATGGCCAGTTGAGTGCGCTGGGCGTCAAGCACAGGGAGGAAATCAGCGATTCCACCCTCGTAGCGCTGACGGGCCAACGTCATGGCCTCGGTGGCCGAGCGCTCGGAAGTGCGCAAATAATCGCGGCGAACCTGCTCGCGCCCGAAATCCACGAGGGCGTTCTCGGTCTCCTCGAGCGCAGTCAGGACAGTCTTCTCATAGAAGGCCAGTTGGGCGTCGGCCCGCGCGTTGGCGGCCTTGATGCGGGCGCGCACGTGGCCGAGGTCCAGGGCGGCCCAGGTGATGCTGGGGCCGAACGAGTAAGTCTCGGCGCCGCTCTGGAAAAGGCGGGAGATTTGGCTGGCCTGCAGGCCGAGGCCGCCGTTGAAGGTGACGCGCGGGAAGAGGTTCGCCGTTTCCACGCCGATGCGCGCGGTGGCGGCGGCCAGCGAGCTTTCGGCAGAGCGGATGTCCGGCCGCCGGCGGAGCAGCTCGGCTGGGTTGCTGATGTCAACCACAGGCGGAAGGTTGGGGATGGGAGCGGGCGGAGCGAGTTCCGGTTCCAGCGCGGCGGGCTGCTGACCGGTAAGGACGTCCAGCCGATAAATGGAGTGTTTAACGACCGCTTCCAGCGGCGGGATGAGGGCCAGCGTGGCGTCGAGTTGAGCGCGGGCGCGGGCGGTATCGAGTTCGGTGGCGCGGCCGGCTTTGAACTTGGCAAGCGTGATTTCCAGGGTCTCACGCTCGGTCTCCACGTTGCCGTGGGCCACCGCCAACTGGTTCTGTGCGCCGCGGAGCTCAAAGTAGTTGCGGGCGACTTCCGAGATGAGCGTGACCAGCACATCCTGGCGAGTGGCGACGGTGGCGGCGACATCGGCGGTGTCGGCTTGGATGGCCCGGCGGACCTGGCCGAAGAAATCCAATTCCCAGGTCGCGTCGAATCCCGCGTTGTAAAGGTTGAGTTCGCGTTGCGAGTACGTGAGCGGGAAGGGACTCGAATCCCGGCTGGACAGTGTGCCGGTCCAGCCGGCATTGGCATTCGCGACGGGGAACAGGTCCGCTACGGCCCCCATGCGCAGGGCGCGGGCTTCGAGCACATGGGCGGTGGCGATGCGGAGGTCCTGGTTGGTAGCGATTGCGCGGTCCACCAGGCTGTTCAGGATGGAGTCGTTGAACCCGCGCCACCAGTTGACCGCAGTGGGGGCCGCGGTCATGTTGGTCTGGTTCCCGTTGGCGAAGGCGGCGCTGACCTCGGTCTTGGGCGGATGGAAATTGGGCCCGACCATGCAGCCGTTGAAGAACACTACCGATCCCAAGCCAGCCAGCAGCAGCAGCAGCGCGGCGCCCGAAGCAGCCGCCTTAGGCAACGCGCCGACCGCGACGGCTTTCTTGCGCTCCAGCGCGCGGCGGATGACGACATAGAACACCGGCGTCAGCACGACGCCGAAGAAGGTGACGCCCAACATGCCGAAGAAGACGGCGGTGCCAATGGAAACCCGCATTTCGGCGCCGGCGCCGTGCGAAAGCATGAGCGGGATCACGCCAAAGGTAAACGCAAACGAGGTCATCAGGATTGGGCGCAGTCGCAACCGCGAGGCCTCGATGGCGGCGTCCGTCCGGTTCCGCCCGGCGTCCTGCAATTGCTTGGCGAACTCGACGATGAGAATGGCGTTCTTGCAGGCCAGGCCCATGAGCACCACCAGCCCAATCTGGGTGAAAAGGTTGTTGTCCAGGCCCCGCAGCCAGACGCCGAAGATCGCAAAGAGCAAACACATCGGCACGATGAGAATGATCGCCAGCGGGAGCGACCAGCTCTCGTATTGCGCCGCCAGAACGAGGAACATCATCAGCACGCAGAGTGGAAAGATATAGGCGGCAGTGTTTCCCGCCAGAATTTCCAACAGGGTCAACTCGGTCCATTCGATCCTCATGCCGCGCGGCAGGACCTTGTCGGCCAGGTCCCCCATGAGCCGGATGGCATCGCCGGAGCTGACGCCCGGCGCGGTGTTGCCAAGGATCTCGGCCGTGGGATACAGATTGTAATGGCCCGCCAGGACGGGCGCGTTGACGTCCTTCACTGTCACCAGCGTGCCCAGGGGCACCATTTCCCCGCTGGCATTGCGCGTCTTGAGGTTCTTGACGTCGCTCGGTTTGGCCCGGAACGGCGCATCGGCCTGAGCGGTCACGTGATACGGCCGGCCATAAAGGGTAAAATCATTGACGTACAGCGAGCCGAGATAAATCGAGAGCGTGTCCCAAATGGAGTCAAGCGGCACCCGCATGGATTCGGCCTTGGCGCGGTCCACATCCAGGTAGACCTGCGGCACGCCGGCACGGAAGGTGGAGAGCGCCTGCGGGATCTGGTTGGTCTGGGCAAGAGCGGCGCCTATGAGCTGAGACGTTGCCGCCTGCAGTGCCGGATAACCAAGATCGGCCCGGTCCTCGACCTGGAGCTTGAACCCGCCCAGAATTCCCAGCCCGTCCACGGGTGGCGCGCCGGCAACCGCCACGTAGGCCTCCTGGATATTGGCTTTGGCTATCTCCTTCCTCACGTTGGCCATAATGACATCCGCTGTCAGGCCCTCCTTCACTCGCTCCTCGAACGGGCTTAAGCGGATGAACATGCTGGAGGCATTGGCGCTGTTGCCCAGGGAGACCAGTGACAAGCCGGCGAATTCCGAGACGACGGCGACGCCGGGTGTGTTGGTGAGCAACTGCACGACCTTCTGGCTGACCGCCTCGGTGCGCTGGAGCGACGCGCCGTCGGGAAGCTGGAGATAGCAAAACATGTTTCCCTTGTCCTGGGATGGGATGAACCCGGTGGGTACCTTGCTGAAGCCAAACCAGGTCAGCGCCAGCAACCCGGCATACACCACAAGCGCAACGCCGCAATGGCGCACCACCCGGCCCAGCACCCGGACGTAGTTGGCCCGCCCGCCCTCGAACACGCGGTTGAAAGCCCGGAAAAGCCAATCCACCGAGACGTGCATCACCCGGCCAATGAAGTCCTTGGGCGCATGGTGGGGCTGCAGCAGCAGCGCGCACAGCGCGGGGCTCAGGGTCAGCGAGTTGAAGGCCGAAATCAGCGTTGAGACGGCGATGGTCAGCGCGAACTGCTGATAGAACTTGCCGGTAATGCCGCTGACGAACGCGGTGGGAATGAAGACCGCGCTCAGCACCAGCGCGATCGCGACCACCGCGCCGCTGACCTCGTTCATCGCCTTGTGTGTCGCATCCACCGGCGACAACCCCTCCGCAATATGCCGCTCGACGTTCTCAACCACTACGATGGCGTCATCCACCACAATCCCGATCGCCAGCACCAGCCCGAACAGCGACAGGTTGTTGATGGAAAAACCGAACGCCGTCATGGCGGCAAACGTGCCAATGAGCGAGACCGGCACTGAGACCAGCGGGATGAGCGACGCCCGCCAGTTCTGGAGGAAGAGCACGACGACGAACACCACGAGAAGGATGGCTATTATGAGGGTATGGATCACCGCGTGGATGGACTCGCGGATGAACGCCGAGGTGTCGAACGCGATGCGGTAATCCAGCCCGTCGGGAAAATCCTTCTTGAGCTCCTTCATTGCGGCTTCGATGGCATTAGCGGTCTCGATGGCGTTGGAGCCCGGCTGCTGGAACAGCGCGATGGCGGCGGACGGTTTGCCGTTCAGCCGGCTGTCAATGCTGTAATCGGCCGCCGCCAATTCGATGCGGGCCACGTCGCGCAACCGCGTGATCTGCCCGCCGGCATCGGCTTTGAGGACAATGTCGCCGAACTCTTCGGTCGTCACCAGCCGCCCTTTGGTCCGCACCGCCAGTTGGAACAAGTTGTTTGGCGGCTGGGGGGCCTGCCCGAAAAGCCCTGCCGCCACCTCCACGTTCTGCCGGCGGATGGCCGCCACGATGTCGCTCGCCGTGAGGTTGCGCCCGGAGGCCTTGTGCGGATCAATCCAGATGCGCATGCAGTAATCCCGCGCGCCGAAGATGATCGAGTCGCCCACTCCCGGCAGCCGGGCCAGCACGTCCCGCACGTGGAGATACGCATAGTTGCTCAGATAGACCGGGCTGTATTTGCCCGAGGGCGAAATCAGGCTCACCAGCATGGCAATGGTGGGCGAGCGCTTGCGGGTGATCACCCCCAACTCTCGCACTTCCTCGGGCATCCGCGGTAACGCGCCGTCCACCCGGTTCTGCACCAACACCTGCGCTGTATTCGGATCAGTGCCGACCTTGAACGTCACCGCCAGCCGCATCTGGCCGTCGCTGCTGCATTGGGCCGACATGTAGAGCATGTTCTCCACCCCGTTGATTTGCTCCTCGAGCGGCGTGGCCACGGTGTTGGCGACGGTCTCGGCGCTGGCGCCGGGGTAGGTGGCCTGGACGAAGATCGTCGGAGGCGTAATCTCGGGATACTGGGCGATGGGCAGCGTGAAGAGCGCGATCACTCCCAGCAGCACGATCATGATCGAGAGGACCGACGCGAAGATCGGCCGGCGGATGAAGAAGTGAGAGAAGGTCACGGCAGGAATTCCCGGTTCACGTTTGCGGTTTGGACACCTGCTTCGGCTCCGCTTCCGCTGCGGTCTTCTTGCTCTCCGCTTCGGATTTCGGACTTCTCCCTTCCGACTTTGCCATCTGCACCTCGACCTTTATACCGGGCCGCAGCATCATCAGGCCGTTAACGATGACCCGATCTTCCGGCGTCAGCCCTTTAAGCACCTCGCGCAACGAGTCGTGGGCCCGGCCAGTCTCGATGTAGCGCGCTTCGACCTTGTCCTCCCCGTTGGCGACATAAACAAATTTATAGCCCTGGTCTGATTGGACGGCTACGTCCGGGACCAGCAGCGCCTGCCGCGAAGGCCCAGCCAGGACGCGCAAATTGCCGAACATGCCCGGCACCAGAATGCGGTCCCCGTTCTCAAAGACGGCGCGCAGGCGGATGGTGCCGGTCTGCGGGTTGACCTGGTTATCGAAAAAGTCGAGGTGGCCCCGATGCCCGAAGCCTTGCTCGCTGACCAGTCCCAGTTCGCACGGGAGCGCACCGCCGTTGGCCTCCGCCAGCTTCGCGCAGCTCTTGTAGGTCTGATACGCCGCTTCTTCCACGTCGAAGTAAGCGTAAATCGGGTCCAGCGACACCAGAGTGGTCAGTAAGGTGGCCGAGCCATTGTTGCCCTGAAGCTGGACGAAGTTGCCGATGGTCAACAGGCGGCGCCCGATCTTGCCGCTGACGGGGGCCTTGATCTGGGTGTAGTCCAGGTTGAGGCGGGCGGTGGCTTCGTTGGCCTTGGCGGCGGCTAGCGCCGCTTCGCCTTCGCGGACGGCTTTGCTGCGGCTGTCGTATTCCTCCTCGGAAATCGCTTTGGTGCCCCGCAGACTCTCCGCGCGCTTGAGGTCGTTCTGGACCAGTTCGAGATGAGTTTCAGCCTGTTGGCGGCGGGCTTGCACTTGCTCCAGGTCGGCCTGGTAGGGACGCGGATCAATCACGAACAGCAGGTCGTCGGCCTTCACCTCCGCGCCGTCCTGGAAGTGGATGGAGTCAATATAGCCGGAGACACGCGCGCGGATTTCAACCATTTCGACGGCCTCCAGGTGGCCGGGGTATTCGTCCCAGTTGGTGACCGTGGCAAGCTGAGGTTGGCTGACCGTCACCTTGGGGGTCGAAAGAGCGGCGGGTTTGGGCGGCGAACAGGCGGTCAGCCCGGCGGCGCAGAGGACAGGGAGCAGATGCCTGAAGGTTCGGTTCATAAGCATTGAGCGTGGCATAGGGAGATCAACTGATGGCGATCAGGGAGACCGTTTCATTGCGTTCGTTGTGCACCTTCCCCATGGCATTGGGATCGAGCGTCGGCTTCCCGTCCACGAGGAAAAGGTACTGGTGGTGGCCGTGAGGCAGCTCCAGCCGAATGGTCCAGCCGCCATCCGGCCTCCGGGTCATGGGATGCCCGTTGGGCTGCCACTTGTTGAAGTCGCCGATGAGCACCACACTCTTGGCCTCCGGCGCGTGGCAGAAGAAATCCACCAGATGGAGCGGTCGGCGATGCGCTTGCCCGCGAGGCGGTCCGGGCGGATTTGGCTTGGAAGAGGACGGGATCATAAGACAGGGCAGCTCAGGTTTTCCTGGCGTTGCGCCCCAGGGCGCGGAAGCCAGGAGAAAAGAACTGGATCATTGCCGCCAGCACCTCGCTGGTCCGGGCGGGGTTGCAAGCCCCGTGGGTTTCGATCTCAATCTTGCGGGGATTGCACAGCGCGAACGCCAGCGCGCCCCAGACGAATTCCAGGCTCCAGAGCAAATCGGGCAGTGGCGTGCGAGGCAGGCTGCGCTGCAGGGCTTTGAGGAAGGCCGTCCCCACCTCCGCCCGCTGGCTCCGCAGGACATGCTGAATGTCCGGGTTGGGCTCGCTCACGATGCGGCCAAGCAGGCGGGTGATCGCCTGGTGCCGGGCGGGGCCCTTGGCCGCCAGGCACAAAGGGGGCTGTAGCATCGCTTCGAGAATCTTCTCCACCGGCAGCGGCCGACCGTTAGCCGCCGTTTCGAACTGCCGCAGCAGGGCCAGGTGCTCCTCTCGCAGGGGCCCGAAGCGCCGCTTGAGCACCGCTTCCATCAGCCCGACTTTGGAGCCGAAATAGTAATAGACCGTCGCCAGGTTGACCTGGGCCTTCAGGACTATGTCCCGCAACGATGCGCCCGCAAACCCCGATTCCGCAATCGCGTTCTCGGCGGCGTCCAGGATGCGGGTCCGCGGGTCGGGCTCAGATGATCGGCGCATTTAAGTAAACGTTCGTTTTAAACGACTGTTTAACTTTGCCATGTCCCCGGCTGGGCGTCAACGCGGATTTTGAGCCTTGACCCATAAGTCCGGCAAAACCTGAGATAGGGTTGGATGGGCTTAGATGGGCTTAAGGAGGCGAAGGCAAGGGACTTACAACAGGCCGCAGCACTGGGGAGGGAACCATAATTCCGTCAACTTTTGTGATGGCCTGATAATCCCGGCAAAGCCTCGTGTCCAAGCTCGGCAGGCTTGAAAACATTGAGGATTCTCCTTTGGACATCTTGATTGACGCAAATCTGCCGGGATTATGGAGCCTTGTCAACCTGGGGAGGCTAATTTCGGCCAATCCGCGCGGTGTCCAGCAATCAGACACGGGGTTTTGACCCTCGGATCGCTTGGCGCAATCTCAACGCGCCAGTGCGACATAAACTCTTGATTCTACGGTCCTTGAGACCGAAGGAACGGGCTGGATGGCAGGGAGGCACCGCCAACTGCTGAAGCAATCCTTTATGGTAGGTTTCCCGGGGTTTGCAACGGCCTTTCCGGGAGGCTGCAAGATGGCTACAACTATGCTCCAATGGCGCGGCTTGAACCTCCCTGGGGGTGAGCGGCGGTGTGTTTTCCCCCCATGTCCTGACACCGGACGGACCGTGAAAGCGCGCTGTAGGGCAACGGGGAGGCCAAATTTAGGCGACGCGCACCGGATTCCGCGCCTTTGAGCGGTTGCGCGCCGGGAGCCTTGCCATCGCCGACGCGTCCTAGACGAAGCTAGGCGGCCACGCGGCCACGCCTGGTCGCGGTGCCTGACGGCTTGCGACCAACGCGGCCGGCCTTGTGCTCCTGTAGCCCTTGAAAGCCGCCGTGGCGAAAAGCATCTTGCCACTTCCTGAGTGAACTTTGGCTCGTGCGGAACCTGAAGATCCGCGCAACTTGGAGCAGCGCGCGTTCAGGCGGCACTCTTAGGGCGATCAAATTCTCCAGCTCGCAGACGGCCTTAAAGCGGAACCACGCGCGCAGCAATCGTGCTCTTTCTACTGGCGGGACTGCTGGCGGGAAAGTCCCCCCGGCGGCCGGCTGAGGGGATGGCCCTAGCCGGCGCCGGAGGGAGTGGGGCACGCGGTACAACAAACGATTCCCTACCTTCTGCACCGGCCACTGTTCCCGCAGGGCCTTACGATGCACCGCCTTCTTATAGACACCGAGCGCCAGGGCGATTTGGCGGGCGGTTCGCCATTTGCCCCCAGTGGGAGCGGCGGCCGGAGCGCAAACAGAAAGCTGCTTAGATAGGCTTCGCATTGACGGCCTTCACCTCTTGCCACTCGCGCCAAACACCCTCAGAGCAGCGGCGCAGATCATTGGTGACCGTGATTACTATATTAACGATGCCGTCACCCACCGCACCATCGTCTCGCGAACCCAGTTCAGTAAGCCGCGAGCAGAGCAGTTCGATCAATGCAGAAGCTTGGTTGACCGCACACTCTAGATCGGCGTGTCCGCAAGGGTTATCAGCCTTTGGCGTGGCGCCGTAATCATCCAGAAAAACGCCCGTACTGGCAAGGCTCACGTACCCCGGCGCTTGCTTCTCTGAGCCCACTATCACGTGGTCAAGCAAGTCTATGTGCAGGTCCCTCCCCGCGGCAATCATCGTTTTAGTGTGAGCAATGTCACCGTCCGAAGGCTCTGGGTCGCCGGAGGGGTGATTGTGCGCCACGATAACCGCAGCAGCATTCTGGATTACCCCGAAGCGGAAAATCTCAGCAGGCCGGACAACTAGCGAATCAAGGGTTCCTTGGCTCACCATTTCAAAACCAAGAAGACGGCGTCTAGTGTTGAGAGCGAAGGCACACAGGCATTCCCTATCAGGGGAGAACCATGGCGCCGTGGCGACATACTTGCGCCAGAACTTTTCGACGGCGGCGGGCGTATCTAGGATTGGATCGTCAACGGGGCATTCGCGCAAGCGGATAACCTTAACTTGCGCTGGAGGCTTCGGGCTGCGAGCGCGGGTCATTGCGGCTTGTGAAACGACGGCGCGGCGGCTATCGTTTCCCCAGATTCGAGTTTGCTTTTTCATACGATTTGGATTTGTGGACTCGGGTCTTCTGCCCTGGTTGCGCTGGCGCGCTGCCAGGGTTTTGTTTTGGGGACGCTTCCGCCTGTTGGACCCAGTGCAGCAAGCGCAAGGTGAGTTCGGCACTTGGAGCGCTTTTGTTGGAAAGCCAGTTATCCACGGCTTGGCGCGTTACTTTCAATTCGCGCGCAAGTTGCGCCTTGGCCCCTCGCGCAGAAGTGACTGCGCTCAGCCGTTTACCTAGGGCTTCCCAATGTCCGCTTCCGGAACTCATGGCGGGGAGAATATCAGAGCCCGCGGAGATGTCAACACTCAGTTGACCTTTTTTTTGCCCAGCATCCCGCGAGCGTTTTTCAGCGGTTGGCGCACCGAGATTTCCTTGCTTGCCCAGACCCCGAAGGACCTCTTCGATAAAGACCAATGGCGTGCGCGCCATCACGACCTGGAACTTGAGCCTATCGAGCGACTCCAGCAAGGCGTCGAATTGCTTATGGGCATCCTCGATTGCGGCTGACAGATTCTGGGCAACCGCAGGTGGAACCGCGGGCCCCAGGGCTGGGATGCCTGCTCCGAGCAAGTCCTGCACCGAAAGGCCAAAGTAATGGGCGAGCTGCACCAGGATGTCCGCACGTGGCATGCGGCCTTCCAGGTAATACGAGATTGCCGAACGAGAAATATCCAGGTCCTTCTCAAGCTTGGCCGGAGTAATGCGAGATCGCTCCATGACGGCCCTCAACCTGGCGGCAAATCGCTCGTTCAGATTTATGAATTTTTCGGTTGCACGCAACGTCACAATCGTGTAAATGTGGAAGCAATGGTGAACGCATCGAATGAAAAAGGCACGCCGAAAAAGGCCGTCCGTTTCCACGGTATCAGCGCGGATGCGGGCACACTTGGCGTAAATCGGAGCACGCTCTTTCGGGCTCTGACTGGAGAATGGAGGTTGCCAGGGCTGCTCGCTCGGTATCGACAGCTCAAGCTATCGCGATTCAACGCGACGCGGCTAGAAGGGAACTTGGGAGCCATCCCCGCGCCAGGCGGCGCGACAGTTTCTCCCAGGGGTGCCGACGGCGCGCTCGACAACTTGCACCCCGAATGGGGCGGCGTCGTGGCGCGCCTAGGGTTTACCGTGGTCGTGGTGAGCCTCCCTCGTTCTGAACATTTGTTTCAGCATCAAGGTTTTGAGCAGAAATTGGGCATTGATTTGCTGGAGGCGAAGCTCGGCCAATATGACAGCACGATCTGGGAGAATCCGCGGCTGCACTTCTTCCTGCTCCACACGAAAGCCCTCCGGGCCGCACTAGAGCTGGTTCAATCGCGGCTCGCGGCTCTTAATCTCCTGACGGGCTGCCGGATCGGCCGCATGGATTCCGCCGACAAAGTGTGGCGCACCGTCTTCCCGTCAATTGAGGGCGCTCCTGCACCGCAAGCATGAACTGGAAGCGAGCATCCTTTCTTATCGCGGGCGCCGGCCTTTGCGCGGCGACCGCCTGGCTGTGGCGCTTCGGTATCCTTCCGGCGCTTCCGGGCTGGGGTTCGCGGTTATTGGAGACCGGGATCGCCAGCATGATGATTCTCCAAGCGGCCCGCATGTGGCCAACTGTCCCCAAAGACAAGACCCACAAGCGTTTGCTCATCAAGCACGAGACGATGAGAACAGGAAGCCTTGCGCTCATTGCCGGCGCGGCCCTTCTCCTCTGTGGTCTGCTCGACGGCTGCCATTCGCAGACCGCTTGGGGCGCCACTCAAAGATTTTGCACGGCGGTCAACAGACCGGCCTATGGGAACCATTGTTCTGCGCTGACGGTTCCCGGGCCTTGGCAGCGCGATGCTGCCGTGTGGAACGCAGATAAACTGCCCGCTTGCCCGGACTGCGACGGTCCGGGTTTGCGGGTCAGTCGTCGCTAATTCTGCGCTGCTCAAAACCGCGCTAGCGCGTGCGCGCCGGGCGGACATACCGTTGCCCTGAGCAAGCGACTAAGAAAGAAAGAATAGAATGCGATTTGGAATCAAATATCCGTTTTTATTGGCAACGCTGGCGCTGCTGGCGTTGGTGTTTGGTCTGTTAATCTTTGGTGCGGTCTCGTCCGTGGAGGCAGCCTGCCTACTCGGTCTAGGCCAGCTCGCGATTCTTTGCAAGGATAGGGCGCGGCCGGCGCTATTCATCGTCGGGCCATCTGCGGCGCAGTTCGACGAAATGCAGAAGCTCCTTAGTAAGATCGAGGCTCAGGGCGCTGACCTCCAAGAGCTGCCACAGCGGGTCAGGAGGCTTGAGAACGAGAATAACAGCTTGCGTGCTGAGCTGCGGAGCCTCAAGAAGTCCGGCCTGGCTGGGATCGGAAGCGGGGTGCGCTGGATTGACAATAAGGCGTTTGTTAGTGACGAGTGCGCCAAGGCATTGACTTCCGTTTTTGTGCTCGATTGCAGCAGGATCAAGAACGGGTTGGAATCCATGATCCCGGACACCGCCGCGCGCGAGCGGATTGTCGCCTTTGCTGCGGGCAATCTCGGGGTGGAGACCCGCGCCGCCTTGGATGCTACGACCACGCCGCTCCCTACAATATATGTGCCCCAAGTGGTCGAACTAGTTTTCAAATACGGGCAGGCGCGCCAGTACGGCACGGTCTTTCCGCTCGGCGCCGGGACCGTAAAATTGCCCAGGTTGAAAGCTGGTGAAGATGACTTTGGCTACTTCGGCGCTGGCACGGCTGGCATGTCGCAACCGATCACTGAAAGGCAGGTGACCGCAGAATTGGTTACCTTCACCGCCAACAAGGCCGGCGGTTTGATCCGGATCCCATTCGAGATCGAGGAAGACACTTTCATCCCGCTAGGACAGTTCCTGGCCCGCTACATCGCCCGCCAGCTCGCCAAGTTGGAAGACAAGGCCATGTTCCTGGCCGATGGGACCGCGAACTATGCGAGCCAAACGGGCATCGGGCCGTATTGCGTGGCGAATCCCACTTACCTTCTCGCACTGCAAGCCGGCAAGACTAAGCCGAGCGACGCAACGCTGAGCGACTTCCGCAACTTGCGGGGCCAGGTTAGCCCGGCGTTGCTGGCCGGTGGATTCGACGCAGCCTATTATTTCAATTCGACCTTCGAGCCGATGCTGCGGAGCTTCAACCAATACCCGAATTTCATCGTTTACGAAAATGTGAACGGCAAGCCCACGTTTGACGGGTGGCCGGTGCGTTGGCTTGGTGTAACACAGCCATTTAGCACCCAGGCAGCGCCAGGTTCCTTTATCAGTTTCTTTGGTGACCTTTCGTACTGGTATCTGGGAGAGAGAGGGGCTCCGCGCATTGAAGTCAGCCGGGAAGTGTTCTTCGCGACGGATGAAATCGCAATGCGTGCGCTGGAGCGCATCGACGTCGAGGCGATGGCCATTGACGCGATGGCTACGCTGCAGACGGCGCCGCAATAAACCACCGGAAAACGAGACCCCGGCCGGGGATTCCCGGCCGGGCGACTCAAATAGATACGAACGCAAATGAAGACGACACTACTTACAGCGGCCCTGGCAGTGGGGGCATACGCCCATAAGCATTAACC